>PJEL010001264.1_pt1 | contig 26410 bp, 26 predicted proteins | sample 1853271 | NCBI WGS metagenome assembly PJEL01 (sample SAMN08108733, study PRJNA415343) | Invertebrate metagenome, whole genome shotgun sequencing project. | host: Globobulimina | place: Sweden: Gullmar Fjord | collected 2015-08
GGCATCATCCAACACGATGATGGCGTTGTCGCCGCCGAGTTCGAGCAGTGAGCGACCGAGACGCTTCGCTACCTCAGTACCAACGACCTGGCCCATGCGGACCGAGCCCGTCGCCGAAATGAGTGGTATTCGTGGGTCAGCAACGAGGGCTGCTCCGACCGGGTCAGCGCGACCGACGGTGAGGCTGAAGACTCCTTCGAAGCCCGAGCCAGCCATCACCTCCTGAGCGATCTTGGTCGTCGCTACTGCGGTGAGTGGTGTGGTGTGGGATGGCTTCCAGATCATCGTGTCGCCACACACGGCGGCGAGCAGTGCGTTCCAGGCCCAAACTGCTGTCGGGAAATTGAACGAGGTGATGATTCCAACAGGCCCCAACGGCTGCCACTGTTCGTACATGCGGTGCCGTGGCCGCTCGGATGCGATCGTGAGTCCATAGAGCTGACGAGACAAGCCAACGGAGAAGTCAGCAATGTCGATCATCTCCTGGACTTCGCCCTCCCCTTCGGCCCGGATCTTGCCGGTCTCCATCGAGACGAGAGCACCTAGCGGCTCCTTGTACTTGCGTAGGGCGTCACCGATGAGGCGCACGTAGTTGCCTCGCTCCGGAGCCGGCAGCATGCGCCACTCCTTGAACGTGTCCTCTGCAACCGTGATCGCAGCTTCGTAGTCAGCGAGGTCGCCCTCGGTAACCGTCGCAATGACCTCTTCAGTGGTGGGATCTATCGAGGCAAGTGCGGGGCCGTTGCCCGTCAGCCACTCCCCAGCAAAGACGCCAGAATTCGTCTCTTCAATCCCCAGTGCCGTCAATACTGCATCGCGTCTCATGCGATCTCCTTGTCTCATGCCTTCTGGCGTCCAACAGCGACGTATGTTTCGCTCACGGACGCCAGAAAGGGTCTAGCGGGCGGAAATGGACTCGATTTCGACTTGGAACCCGCCTGGGAGTGCTGCTGCCTCGATCGTAGAGCGTGCAGGACGTGACTCGCCGACGTACTCGCCGTACACCTCGTTGACGGCCGGATAGTCATCCATGTCGACCACGAAGATTGTCGTTTTGACGATGTCGTCGTACCCGAGTCCGACATCTCCGAGAACAGCACCGATGTTCTTCATCACCTGATGCGTCTGAACCTTGATGTCGCCGTCAACGGGCTTCCCCGTTTCGGGAACGATGGGAACCATTCCGGAGATGAATACGAACCCGTTTGCCTCGGTGACAATGCTGTACGGTCCGAGTGGTGTCGGACCGCTCGGTGCGTCGTGGATGATCTTCGGCATGAATTCAGCTGAAGGACTTGCCGCAGCCGCAGGAGCCAGAGACGTTCGGATTCTCGATTGCGAATCCTGCCCCAGAGAGACCATCATCGCTGAAGTCGACGACTGCACCGGTCACCATTGAGGCGCTTTCGGCATCGACGACGACTCTCACGCCGTCTGTCTCGCTCACGATGTCTGAGGGATCGATCGCTGAGTCAAAGTACATGTCGTAGGCGTACCCGGAGCAGCCGGATCGCTTGACGCCGAGACGGAGGGCCATGTCGGCATCATTCTCAGCATCGATCAGTTCCTTGACCTTGGCTGCTGCATTCGACGTGAGCGTGACACCTTGGAGTTGGGCGCTTGGAGCTGTCATTCGGGCCTCCTGGTCCGGTAAAGGTTTGGGAACATCATGATAGGGGTAATCCATCGATCCGTCACCGGTATTCTCCCACCATGGTTTCCGAAGCAAAAGTTCGCGACGCACTCAGACATGTCATCGACCCTGAGCTGCACACCGACATCGTCGATCTCGGAATGGTCGGCGAGATCGTTATCCGCGACACATCTGTTCAGGTGGCTATCGCCCTGACAATTGCTTCGTGCCCGATGCGTGGCCAGATCGAATCAGATGTTGAACGACGAGTCGGCGCCCTCGAGGGAGTCGACCGTGTCGACATCGTCACTGGAGTCATGTCTCAAGATCAGCGCAGCACGCTGATGGAACGTGCGCGAATGAACGCTCGCGAGAGCGCAACGCCAACCGCCATATCACCATCGACGCGCGTGATTGCAGTGAGCAGCGGAAAGGGTGGTGTGGGCAAGTCGTCGCTGAGTGTGAACCTTGCGCTCGCCATCTCGGCACAGGGTCACTCCGTCGGACTCCTCGACGCGGACATCTGGGGGTTCTCAGCACCTCGCATGCTCGGCGCTGGCGACACCCGGCTGAGCGCAAACGATCAGCGGAAGATCGTTCCAACAGAAGCGATGGGCATCTACCTCGTGTCGACTGGGCTACTTCTCGAGAACGAAGACACTGCCCTCATGTGGCGGGGGCTGATGCTCACGAAGGCAGTTGAACAGTTCCTCAACGATGTCGCGTGGCCGAGCGATCTCGGCTACCTCATCATCGACATGCCGCCCGGTACAGGCGACGTGCAGATGGCGCTCGCACGACTCCTTCCGCAAGCCGAGATGGTCGTCGTGACGACGCCACAGGTCGCAGCGCAGAAGGTTGCTGCACGGGTCGCCGACATGGCCAAGCGCTCACATATGCCGATCATCGGTGTCATCGAGAACATGGCAGGGTTCACGACAGACGAAGGGAACCACTATGACATCTTCGGTGCTGGCGGCGGCGCGGACCTCGCTGCAGACCTCGGGGTCGAGCTGCTCGGCTCCGTCCCTATCGATCCGCAGGTGGCTTCCGGCGGCGACACAGGAGATCCTGTAGTAGTCGCACGGCCGGGCGGCCCCGCTGGATCAGCAGTCGTCGACGTTGCGGCTCGGATGACCGAGATCCTCCCGCCTCTCCGACTCGATTCGTGCATCGGAAGACTGTCGGCGCTCTGAGCCAGCTACCTGTGCGTCAGCCACACAACGCTTTCACGAGGGGATAGGGATTCACCCAGTCACTGCCGGGTGGTGCGTACTGGAAGTGGAGGTGGGGCGCCGAGTAGGAAGCGTTCCCGCTGGATCCGTTGGACCCAACGAGGTCCCCGACCGAGACCGACGTGCCACCAGAGATGCCATCGGCAAGGGAGTCGAGGTGGGCGTAGTAGTAGCGGTTCCCCGAAGCACCGGTCAGATAGATCGATATTCCGCCGAGCGAACTGTCGGATGTACGAGTGACGGTGCCTGACTCAATCGCCACCAAGGGTGCGCCGCGGGCCGCCATCAGGTCGACGCCTTTGTGCGAGCGCCCGCCCGATCGAGGTGCGCCCCACGAATCCGTGAAGCTCGTCGCTGCATTGATCGGGCAAGTCTTGCCGTCTGTGACAACCGGTGGCACAGAGGTGGGCAACGTGGTGGTTGTCGTAGCCGCGGCCGTGGTTGTGGTATCCCCTCCGCCAGAAGTCGTCGTACTTCCTTGAGGAGCGGTCGTGGTCGTTTCTGCAGCGGTCGTTGATGTTGCCTGCCGTGCGGCCTCTTCCGCGGCCCTCCGAGCCGCCTCCTCACGACGAATTCGTGCCTCTTCAGCCAATCGGAACTTCTCGGCCTCCTGTTGCTCGAAGGCGATGGCGATCGAGTTGTAGTCGGCGTCGGCCTGCTCAAGCCGGATACCGATCTCCTCCGTGAGTTCGCCGATCTCGACAACGAGCGCGCTCTGCTCCTCCAGTGTTCTATCCAGCTGCTCCTGCTGCTGCACGTGGAGTTCCTCGGCTGCCTCAAGCCCGCGGAGGAGAGCGAGATCCCGTTCATTCGCAAGCGCGTAGTACTCGGAACGCACGGGAATGTCCTTGAACGTCGTCGCGGTAAAGATGCGTTCGGTCCCGAGTGATCCCCCGGACATGTATCGATCTCTGATGAGATCCTTGACCTGGACGCGCTTGGTCCCGATCTCCTGCTCGAGTTTCGCAACGGACTTCGAAAGGGACACGATTCGCTCGCGTGTGACGATCTCATTCGAAATCGCCTCTTCGAATCGTGCGGTCATCCCGTCAAGGGAAGAAGATGCCTCACGCCGACGATCGAGCGCAGCATCAACCTGCTCGCGCGTGATCTCGCTGGAAGTCTGTGCGTATGCAGGCGACACCATCGCAGCGGCCACTAGAACGACGACGAACAGTCGGTACCTCATCGCTCCCCTAACTCAGGCGAACTTCTGTCTCTTCCTCCGCCATGCCCACTGCGAACGTTAACGCCCCATCTCGCGAAAGCTTCGTCAACTGAACGCCCACCTGATGAACCGCGGCAAATCTCAGGCCCGCAGGAATACCCACATACACAACGTCCACAATGTCGCCGATGGTTCCAGCACCGTCACGCACAGATGCCACGATTTGGCGCTCACGCATGAGGCGGTGGTCTATGTACTCATTGATTGCCGCTCCGGCATCATCGATGGCGCTGCCATGACCAGGCTCAATACGAGCAACCCCGAGGTCGCGAACCAAGTAGAGGCTGTCCAGATAGTCCGTTGCATCCTCGATGATGACTGTCGACCCCTCCATGATGTGGTCCCCGGTGAAGAGCGTCTCGTCGAGACGGAAGCAGAGATGATCCGGCGTGTGACCAGGCGTGTGCACCGCGACTATCTCTCTGCTGCCAAACGCGACGGTCGCTCCATCTTCGATCTTGAAGTCAGGAACGAACTCGGGCCCAGCGGCGAATCCGAGCACAGGCACATCGAGCTTCAGGGCGAGCGGATTGGCCATCGGTGCATGGTCTGGGTGTGTGTGGGTGACCACCACTCCGATGGGCTGGCGACCGCCGACTGCAGCGATGATCGCCGAGGCATGGGCATCGATGACGGGACCGGGATCAAGGATGAGCACGTCCGCCCCGTCAGACAGGAGATACGTATTGGTCCCCGGGCCCGTATACATGCTCGGATTCGGAGCGAGGACCCTTTCGATCACGATCGCGACCTGAGCTCGGCAGGTACACGCCCGCCCTCGTTGGCGACGACCGCGAGGCGGTCGAGGATCGTCGGATCGCTCTGCGCCGGACCAGCTTCGTCGAAACCCTCATCATCAGGCAGCAGAATCCTCGCATCATTCTCTCCGACGTGGAGGCGTGGCTCGATCGATGGCACGGCGTCGACACGCCTCAGCCGATCGACGAGAGCCTCAACGGTGGGCTCAGAGTCAAGCAACTCGAGCGTCTTCCGTGTAGGAAACGAAACACCCCACTCACCCGAGGTCTCGCGGCGCAGTGCCTCGCGCGGTGCCAACCAGGCCAGATCGATCAACTCGTGACCGTCCACCAACGCTTCCGCTTCAGGGTCGGCAACCGCAAGGAAGAATCGGGTGTCGAATCGGATGGGGAACGCTGAGGGTGTGACCCAGTTGGAGAAGTAGATCAGGGCATCCTGATCAAGAGTGAACTCTGAAGATTCGACTACGCCGAACGCGTCTTCGGTCAACGGCGCTGACTCTGTGCCGTTGGTTGTGAGCCAGAGACCCGTCTCCTCGATCAACTCGCGTAGCGCTGCAACCTTCCAATCGGAACCGGACTGATTCCCGCCGAAAGACTTCGGCGCTTCAGCATCAGCGGCATCCACAGCACCACCAGGAAACACCCAGACCCCAGGCATGAAGCGGGCGGTCATCGGACGTCGCACCATGAGAACCTCGACGCGATCCGTTTGCCTGACGACGCACACCGTGGATGCCCGCCGCAGGGAGGTCACTTGAGCACGACCCACCCGGACGTCTTGCGGCGCAAATACCACTGACGAATTGCCTCACGGACGCCGGGTACGAGGAGCGAGAATCCAACAACGTCTGTCAGGAAACCCGGTGTCAGCAGCAAGGCTCCCGCCACGAGGATCATCGCTCCGTGGACCACAGAGGCAGTTGGAACTTCGCCTTGGCCGAGCTTCTCTTTGATGCTGTCCCACACGAATCGACCCTGTTTGGAAACGAAGTAGGACCCGAGTACTGCCGTCACCACAACGATGCCGAGGGTCGGCCAGATACCGATCGCCGTGCCAATCGTGTAGAACAGCGCAATCTCGATGACGGGAACAACCAGAAACCCGAGGAAGAGCCAGGTGCGAATGCGCATACCGACAACGTAGTACGACCACCGATGGCGGCGAACGACCAGTCGTATGTCGAAGATCGTGCGGCGTACTACGTTGCCACCATGGAACTGCGTGACCTCCCGTCCGTAAATGCGTTGGCGGACACAATTGCCGAATCAAGCGACTTGCCCCTTGCCGTCGTGACCAGCGTGTGCCAGGAGAGTCTTGATGCTGTGCGCAAGGCACTCATCGAAGGTGGCGATGCCAACCCAGAGTCGATCGCCTTGGAAAGGCTCGCTGACATCGAGGCTGCCAGGCCTACGAACGTGATCAACGCCACAGGAGTGCTACTCCATACCAACCTTGGACGAGCGCCGCTCAATGCGAACATCGCAGCTTCTACTGGGCGAACCGCCGCCGCTGCTGGCAACGTGGAGATGGATGTGCGGACGGGAAAACGTTCGAGCCGTTCCGACTATCTCAGGGCGTTGATTCCGACGGTCACAGGCGCCGAGGACGGGTTTGCAGTGAACAACAACGCAGGCGCCCTGCTCCTCGCACTCGCATCCGTTGCAGGACACGGTGGAAGCGTCGCTGTGTCGAGAGGTGAACTCATCGAGATCGGGGGATCGTTCCGGCTCCCAGATCTCATGGCTGCCAGCGGAGCCACCCTCGTTGAGGTTGGGACCACGAACCGGACGCGCCTCGCCGACTACGAAGCTGTAGCCGGATCGGTCGACGCAATCCTCAAGGTACACCCATCGAACTACAGGGTCGAAGGGTTTCAGGAGGAGGCTTCCTACGCCGATCTCTCTGAGCTCACCAGCCGGAACGAGATCCCGCTCATCGCCGACATCGGCAGCGGTCTGCTCGATGAATCCGCTCCCTGGCTCGGCACCGGGGACAGGTCATGGCTCTCGAGCGAGCCGGGCGTTCAACAGACCGTCGCGTCTGGTGCCGATCTCGTTCTCTTCTCCGGTGACAAGCTGCTTGGTGGACCGCAAGCCGGAATCCTGGTCGGGAGCGCCGAGGCAGTGAACAACGCTGCGAAGCATCCGATCGCTCGGGCCGTACGGCTCGACGGGCCTGCGATCGCCGCTGTTTCGGCCACACTTGAGCTGTACGCCGATCAGCGAGTACTCGAGATCCCGTTCTGGACCATGGCGTCGCTCGATACCGTAGAGATCGAGGCGCGGGCTCACGCCGTCCTGGAAGGGACATCCGGGGCGAAGATCGTGGACGGTCGGTCACTCCCTGGTGCCGGCTCGGTGCCTGGTGCAACGCTCCCGACGAAGCTCATCGAGCTTCCGGGATCAGCTGACGCCGCCTACTTGGCGTTGGCAGACCATCAGCCGCCGATCATCTCAAGCAGGCGAAATGATCGCACTGTGCTCGACCTCAGGTCTGTCCTTCCCGGAGACGACCCACACGTCGCCGAAGCCGTCAAAGAGTTGCTGAGCTGACATGCCGATCGTCGGCACTGCAGGTCACGTCGACCACGGCAAATCAACGCTCGTCCACGCGCTAACAGGCCGGGACCCCGATCGCTGGGCAGAGGAGAAGGAGCGAGGCCTCACGATCGACCTCGGATTCGCGTGGACAGAAATCGACGGAGCCAGCATCGGATTCGTCGACGTGCCAGGCCACGAGCGGTTCATCAAGAACATGCTCGCAGGCGTGGGTGCGGTGGACTGCGCACTACTGGTCGTCGCGGCAGACAGCGGATGGATGCCCCAGACCGAGGAGCACGCGGCTGTCCTCGATCTCCTCGACACGGAAGTCGGTGTCATAGCCTTGACACGTACCGATCTCGTTGACGAGGACACTGTGGAGCTGGCCACGCTTGAGATCATGGACGAGACGGCAGGGACCGCGCTCGATGGGTGGCCGATCGTGCCTGTATCGCCCATCACTGGTGAGGGAATGGACGCGCTGAAGCACCAACTCGTGGCGGCAATCTCGCGGGCCAGGGACCGGTCCGATGGACCGCTCAAGATGTGGGTCGATCGGTCCTTCACCGTCAGCGGTGCTGGTGTCGTCGTCACAGGCACGATCGCGACGGGTTCGGTTTCGGTTGGTGAACAGGTCGCCCTTCTCCCCAACGGACGCCTTGACACGGTCCGCGGCCTGCACCACCACGACCAGTCCGCCGAACGGTGCGAAGCAGGATCGCGAACTGCTGTCAACCTGCAGGGAGCGAAGCTCAACGACGTTCACCGTGGCACGCTTATATCCACGCCTGGGTCCATCGGGTCATCGGATCGGCTGGTTGCCGCACTCTCGCCGGCACGGTCATTCGAAGATATCCCCAAGCGCGGCGCATTTCATTTCCACATCGGTACTGCCCACACACCCGCATCGATACGCCAGCTTCGTGGCACAACGGCATACAGGATCGCGCTCGAACAAGCGCTTCCTTTGGCAATGGGAGACAGATTCATACTGCGCGACTCAGGACGTCAAGCCGTCGTTGCGGGAGGACGGATACTGTCGCCGACCTCGCTCAATGCGCTTGCCGCGGATCAGGTCCAGCTGCTCACGGACGCAATCGATCGCTCACCTGACAATCGAGCAGCAGCACTCCTCTCAGTCCGGAGATCTGCAGATGTCAACGAACTTCTCATGGCGACTGGTGGAGGGACACCTCGGGAGGGCATGCTCGCAGGGACAACGATGTACAGCTTGGATGCGGTCGACGAGATGGCTTCGAGCACGGCCACGATCACCGCCGACTACCACGCTCGCCATCCGCTGCGGCCCGGCATTCCCAAAGCCGAACTCGCCTCGCAACTTGACATCGTCCATGACGTAATCGACATGATCGTCGGGGCCGACTCCACCCTCCATGACGACGACGGGTTCGTGAGCCGGGATGGGTTCGTTCATGAGTTGACGGCCGACCAGAGCAACCACTGGACCGCGGTGAAGGCGTCGATGGAGCAATCCTTCGATGTGCCACGCATGAGTGCAATTGATCTCGACGACGAGGTGTTGCACTCGCTGATCAGGAGTGGATCGCTGGTACCTGTTGGACCCGATCTCGTCTTCACATCCGGCCAGATAGAAGAACTGCGCACGAGGCTCGGCGTGCTACCGGATGGCTTCTCGGTTTCTCAGTTCAAGGACGAGTTTGGGATGGTGAGACGCCAAGCGGTGCCAACGCTTGAGTGGCTCGACAAGACAGGATGGACGTTGCGCTCTGGCGACGGCCGAACGGTCAGACGGCGGCAGTAGCAAGCGTTCTGCGACGCTCGGTCTCAGTGAGGCCGCCCCAGATTCCGTAAGGCTCCCTGATCTGGAGGGCATAGGTTCGACAGTCGCCAACGACAGGGCAGATCTGGCAGACGGCCTTGGCCCGCATCTCCCTGCGTTGTCGTTCGTCCTTGCGTTCCTGAATACTTGGGGGGAAGAAGAGGTGGGAGTGATTGCCGCTGCAGAGCGCAACGGGCTGCCAGGAACGGTCAGGTGACATCAGGGAGTGCCTTTCATCTCTGGGGAGCTCTCGCGTGCGGACGCCAGACCGCACAAGAGACGAACCTAGTCGCAGGATTCGGCCAGGAACAGGAAAACTTTGGGACTGTCAGGAAATTTCTTCGCGACCTGAAGCGGTCACGGGGTCAACTTCGAGCACGAGCCCGGTGAGTCCAACGATCTGCACAGCCGCTCCCGAGCCGATCGTGACACCCCTATCTGCTGTTGCAGACCACCGTGCACCGTCTATCAGCACGACGCCCTTTGGGTCGAGATCTGACACCGCAAGACATCTACGGCCAAGCATCTCTTCTCTTCCAACCGTAGGCGTTGCAAACCGTCCCCTCACAACGGATGTCAGCGAATACCAGATGAACGTCACCGATGCCGCGACTGCAAGTATCACCATCCATGCCACCGGTGGGTATGCGGGACGGCTCGTCGTGAACGTGAAGCCGCCAGCCAGGAGCATCGCCGTGCCCAGAACCGCTCGCCAATCGATCCTGTTCTTTGACAGACCCCACACAAGGATCCCCAGCCCGGTCATCGTGATACCGACCGCTGGCCACCAGATCGGCAATGTCGCCGCACCGTATCCAGCCAGAAGAATCGAGACCGAAGCGACAGCTGCCATCAGCCCACGACCTGCGGCGTAGAACTCGAACACGGCAAACGAGAGACCGATCAGCAAGAAGAGAAAGGTGGCTTCAGGTCGAGAGCCAAGGTGCAGAAATCGATCCATGAGCCCAGGCCCAACGAACTTCACCGTGTGAGTCGCCACGACAATGTCCTCACCTTCAACGGTCTCGACGCGTGCCGTCGATAGCTCCCACGTCTGGTCCTCTCGCGTCACGGTCGTGCCATCGAGCGAGATGAGCAGCGTGCTGAGGGCGGGATCGAGACGGTCGACAAAGCCGGGGATGAGCTCACCGTCCGGGGTCAGCTCAGCCGTTGAGTCTGCGAGCGCCTCGTCGGTTCCTACAGGAAGCGTGCGTGACCGGCTGCCCCTCTGAACCACCGGGTCGAGGTAACCAACCACAGCGCCAGGGGCGCCGGATCGTATGTCCGCGTGGTTCGCGATGTACGCCGACCCACCGAACGCGACAGCGCCGAACGGGCCGATCCACGAAACAACAGGCGCAGGAGCCGACTCGATCACTTCGTAGAGGGCTGCCACATTGCCAGAAGACACGCCGGGGCTATCGATCTTGAGGATGTAGAGGTACGCCGGTTCCGACTCGATAGCCTCGATGACATAGTCGATCGACAGTTGGTCCATCGGATCGGAAATGCCGATGACAACGATGGGGTCATCTGTTGAATCGGCGGCCTCGGATGCTGTGGCGGTCACCGCTCCCACGCCAAGGACGAGGAACAGCGAGATCAACATGACGAGTCGGAGCGGGCGCATTGGGGCAGGGTAGACAGTTGACCGCTGACAGCTATTCTCCGTCCCATGCAGAGAGTCCTTCTTGTCGCAGATAGACAGAGCGTCATTGACCGTGTCCACGCATCGCTGGCTGGAGCTGACGTCGACGTCATCGATCACGCAGACTCGAAGACCGCTGCGACAACCGCGTACGCCGAGGACATCGACGCCGTCTTGGTGGATATGCAGGTCGGATCGATGGGATCCATGGCCGTGACTCGCGATGTCAGGGCCAAGTCTGAGGGTGGCGAAGAAATCCCCGTCACGATCCTCCTCGATCGCGAGGCCGATGCGTTCCTCGCTGGACGGTCCGGTGCGAAGAACTGGATCCTCAAGAGCGCTCCCGCCGCGGAGCTACGGGCTGCACTCGCACCCGCGTCGTGACCGCAGAGACCATCGCCTACCTTGCGATCCTTGGAGCCTGCACGCTCGCGTCTGGCTTCTTCTCCGGATCAGAGACTGCCCTGATCGGAATCTCTCGCGAAAGCGTCCACCGGTTGGCAGACACCGATCCGAGAGGCAAGCGACTCGAACAGCTTGTATCCCAACCTGATCGCATGCTCTCGACGCTCCTGGTTGCGAACAACACGGTCAACGTGCTCTCTGCATCCGTGGCAACGATCCTGTTCATCTCACTCATCGGCGAGACGTGGGGACCATGGGTTGCGACAGGTGTCATGACGGCCGTACTTCTCATCTTTGGTGAGATCACTCCGAAGACGATTGCTGCGCGATATCCCGAACAGTTCTCCCTCCGGGTGGCGCCAACCATCTGGAATCTCTCGCTGGTTCTCGCTCCCATCGCAAGATTCTTCTCGGCGATCACGCGCGGGCTACTCAGGTTGCTCCGTGTCGATATTGACTCAGATGCGAGCGGGGTAACCGAGGATGACATCAGAGCGCTTGCAGCGCTGAGCCACCGAGGAGGACAGATCGAGGAGGCTGAGCGTGAGATAATCGACGCTCTCTTCCACCTGGCAGACACCCTGGTACGCGACGTCATGACCCCGCGACTCGACATCGTCTCTGTGCCGCTGCCGTTCACCGCTGACGACCTGCGAACAGCCGTGACGGAGACGGGGCACTCGCGTTTCCCCGTTACCGCCAACGGGCTCGACGAACTCCAGGGCATCGTCCATGTGAAGGATCTGCTGCGCGAGGGCGAGGAATCGGGCGATCTCTCGCTCATGATCCGATCGCCGAACTACGTTCCCGAAACGATGTCCGTCCTCGACACCCTCGAAGAGATGCGTGTCAAGCGGTACGGAATGTCGGTCGTAGTGGATGAGCACGGCGGAGTGGAAGGCATCGTGACGATCAAGGACCTCGTCGCCGAACTCGTCGGTGAACTCCAGGACGAGTACGACGCTGGCACGCCCACAGTGACCCCCATCGCTCAACAGGTTTGGATCGCCGACGGGAGAGTCGACATCGACGATCTTGAGGGTTCGATCGGTCATCAGATACCTGCGGGGCCGTATTCAACGGTCGGGGGATTCATCATGACCACCTTTGGCAAGATCCCCGATCGGGGCGACAGCGTCGATGAGGACGGATTCAGATACACAGTGCTCACGATGGATCGCCAGCGGGTCGACCGCATCAAGGTCGAGCGCATCTCCTGACGCACTGCGAAGCCACATGCTTCTTGATCGGGGATACACTTCTCGGAATCGGGACGTAGCGCAGGTTGGTAGCGCGCTTCGTTCGGGACGAAGAGGTCGCCGGTTCAAATCCGGCCGTCCCGACCACGCCTCATTCGTTCTGGCGTCCATGAGCGAAACATGTTTCGCTCATGGACGCCAGAACGGTCAGGTTCCGGTGAACGTTGGGGGGCGCTTCTCGATGAACGCAGAGACACCCTCGTAGAAGTCCTTCGTCTCTCCTGCGGCGAGTATTCCCTCGGCCTCAGACTCCATCTGTGTGAACGGGTCTGCGCCGAGTGACGAACGGATCAACTTGCGGGCACGGACATAGGCACGCGTCGGACCCACGGCGAGCCTCGCCGCTAGATTCGCCGCTTCGTATGGGAGTTCTCCGTCCGGCACAACACTGTTCACGATTCCGAGGGCAAGGGCTTCCTCTGACGACACGCGTTTGTTGGTGAGGATCATCTCCATGGCGACGCGTGTGCCGACGAGACGGGGAAGAAAGAACGTGCTCGACCCATCGGGCGACACGCCGATCCCTGTGTACGCCATCGTGAACATGGCTGACTCTGCAGCAATCGCCATGTCGGTGGCGAGCGCAATGCCCATTCCCGCACCGGCCACAACTCCGTTGATCGCGGCAACGGTCGGAAACGGTGCGTCGATGAGGCGCTGTACCGCGCCGTGGAGACCTTCAATCACTGCCTGCATAATGTCGTGTGGGTCGTCCCTGTGGTCGTAGAACGACTGGACATCGCCACCAGCGCAGAAGGCACGGCCTGTGCCCGTGAGAACCAACGCACGCACCGATTCATCGTCGGAGAGATCGGCGATGACTTGCTCAAGCTCGGCCGCGACAGGTGCGCTCAACGCATTCAGCGACGCAGGATCGTTCAGGCGAACGGTTGCTACGCCATCGGTCTTGGAAACGACGATCTTTGACATGAAACCTCCGTAGCTACGAAAGCAGCAACTCAGCGAGCTGAACTGCGTTGAGGGCTGCACCCTTGCGAAGATTGTCGCCGATGGCGAACAAGCTGATTCCACCCGGGTGACCAATCGTTTCGCGAAGACGTCCGATGAGGACGTCGTCGGTGCCCACCGTGTCAAGCGGAGTCGGGACCTTCGTGTCGTCCCACAGTTGCATGCCAGGAGCCTCACCAAGCACGGCGACGGCTTCATCAAGGTCGACCGGTCGGTCGAACCACAAGTTCGCAGCAATCCCGTGCCCAACCATCACTGGCACCCGCACACACGTTGGTTCGATCTTGATATCGTCTCGGTCGAGGATCTTGCGAGTCTCGTGAACGAGCTTCCACTCCTCCTCGGTATACCCGGCGTCGCTCATCGGCCCTGCAAGCGGCAGGACGTTGTAAGCAATCGGTCTCGCGTACAGGTCTCCGTCAGGCTCCTCCCAGCCACCAGACACAAGGGCATCCTGGTTCTTCTCGAAGAAGTCGATCTCGGATGCAAGCTGCGCAACACCGGTGTGCCCAGAACCGGAAACGGCTTGATATGACGTGGCGATCATGGTTCTGAGACCAGCAGCCCTGTGCAAAGGGCCAGCTGCCATCATCGCAACCATGGTTGTGCAGTTCGGGTTCGCAACGATGCCTTCGTGCGACTCAATCGCCTCGTCATTGACCTCGGCAACGACGAGAGGCACAGTGTCGTCCATGCGGAACGCAGACGAATTGTCGATGACGGTTGCACCAGCCGACGCAAAGTGCGGGGCATATTCGAGCGAACGCGCACCACCAGCAGAGAACAGGGCGATATCAACATTCGACGGGTCTGCCGACGCGAGATCCTCTATCTCGATACTCCCCCACTTGGTATCGAGAGTTCTTCCGGCGGAACGTGACGATGCCATCAGCCTCAGATCGTCCAGGGGGAACTTCCGCTCCTCGAGAATCGAGAGCATCGTGGTACCGACGGCGCCTGTCGCACCGACGACGGCGATCCTTGGGTTCGCGTACGTGTTCATCAGACCTCGGCATCCTCAAGTCCGAGACCTTCGTGGAGAGCTCGAACAGCCTTGTGGACCTCTTCGCCAGACACGACGCACGAGATGCGAATCGGTGAGGTTGAAATCATCTGGATGTTGATCTTGTGGTCAGCGAGAATTCGGAACATTCGTGCGGCGATCCCTGACTCTGCCTTCATCCCAATGCCGACGACGGTGACTTTGGCGATGCCACGATCAACGCTGACGCCACCCGCGTTGACGGACTCAGCGACCGTCTCCGCTTCCCTATGAGCAACATCGAGCATGGCGAGCGGCACCGTGAAGCTGATGTCCGTCGAGCCATCGTGTGAGACGTTCTGGACGATCATGTCAACGTTCACGCCTGCTTGTGCGAGCGGCTCAAAGAGTGAGGCTGCCACACCGGGTGTATCGGGCACCCGATATACGGTCAGCTTGGCCTCTGACTCGTCGTGGGCGATCCCTCGCACAATTGCTTGTTCCATCGGTTCCTCCTTGACCCATGTTCCCTCGCCGTTGTGGAACGACGATCGGACGTGGATAGGAATATTGAAGCGTCTTCCGAACTCAACCGATCGCGGCATGAGCACTCCGGCGCCCGCTGACGCAAGTTCGAGCATCTCCTCGAATGAGACGTCATCCAGTTTGGTGGCATCTGGTACGACCCGTGGATCGGCACTGTAGACCCCGTCAACGTCGGTATAGATCTCACATCGATCGGCGTCGAGTGCTGCAGCGAGCGCAACGGCTGTCGCATCAGAGCCGCCTCGACCAAGCGTCGTGACATCCTTTGAGTCAGGATCGACGCCCTGGAACCCGGCGACGATGACGACCATCCCCTCGTCAAGACTCTCCCTGACGCGGTCGGCCCGTATCTCGAGGATTTCCGCCTGTCCGTGCCTCCCTGTCGTCAGAATGCCGGCTTGAGAACCGGTGAAACTCGTCGCATCGACTCCGAGATCTTCGATTGCCATGGCCACAAGGGCCATCGTCTCGCGCTCACCAGCCGTGAGGAGCATGTCCATCTCACGCGGATGTGGCCGAGCAGAAACCTCCTCGGCAAGAGAGAGAAGCTCGTCCGTGCGTTGTCCCATCGCGCTCACAACCGCCACTACGCCGTTCCCTTCGTTGTACGAGTCAACGATTCGGCGCGCGACGTTTCGAATCTTCTCGGCATTTGCCACCGAGGTGCCGCCGTACTTGTGAACAACGAGTGCCATCGCGCGGATTGTAGGTCACAAGACTGAGGTCAGAATTCACCAGCGACGCTCAGTTCCCTGCGCGGCGTATTACGTTCCACTGATGCACCAGTCGAAGATCCTGTTCATTGCCGCCGCAGTAGCTGTTGTCGCTGCGGCGTGTAGCACAGACAACCCCTCCGACACCACTCCGTCATCGACCACGGCGCCGTCCACGACGGTGACCACGATCGCCCTCGAAACCGTGCCAGCGGACTACGCCGGATACCTCCACCAGCCAACGGCTTGCGGCGCAGACCAACCAGAGCCAGCGACCCAGATCCAGTTCGACGCACCGGGCGATGCAGAACTCAATGGCCCGACGACCGTGACGCTGAACACATCCTGTGGCCCAATCGTGATCGAGATCGATCCGGACGTCGCTCCGGAAACGGCGAACTCCTTCGTATTCCTGGCTGAGACCGGATACCTTGACGGAACAGTCTCTCACCGCATAATCCCCGGATTCATGATGCAGGCCGGAGACCCCACGGCGACCGGACGCGGTGGACCCGGATACACGCTCCCCGATGAGTTCCCGACTGACGCAGCCCCCTACGCCCAGGGCGTCGTGGCGATGGCGAACGCTGGCCCAGGAACGACCGGAAGTCAGTTCTTCATCATGCTCGACACTGTGGATTGGCTTGGACCCCAGTACACGATCGTTGGAACGGTGACAGACGGGCTCGACACACTCAGCCTCATCGCCGAAATCTCCCTTGGCAGAGGAGCCAACAGCGCCGACCCCAACCCTTCGACACCACTCGAGTCTGTCTACATCGAGTCGGTCACCGTGGAGCGGTAAACTCCGACCATGGCTTCCGACAAACGAGAACGACAGCGGGCGAACCGCGACATCAAGCGAGCCGAAGAAGACAAGGCAGGTCAGAAGAGCAAACGCATCGCGATCATCAAGCGCTATGGAATGTACACATTCATTTTTGCCGCAGCGATCGTTGCTCTAAAACTGATCAGCGGTTGATACTTGGCCGTCGACCTTCACCTGCACTCGAACATCTCGGACGGTGAGGACACGCCCGAGCGGGTGATGGAACTCGCGGCGGAAGCGAATATCAGCTTCGCCGCCCTGACAGACCACGACACACTCGATGGCATCGATCGCTCCAGGGCCGCCGCAGACGCGCATGGCATTGACTTCATTCCAGGCGTTGAGCTCTCGGTCGATCACGATGGCACGAAGATTCACATGCTCGTGTACTTCGTCGAACCAGAGGACGGACCGCTGCAATCCAGATTGGCCGGGCTCAGAACCGGCCGAGATACCCGAAATGTGCGGATCGTCGAGAAACTCAACAGTCTCGGATACGAGATCACGATCGGCGACGTCGAGCAGCAGGCCAGCGGGCCATCAGTCGGTCGACCGCACATCGCTGACGCCCTCATAGAACAGGGCTACATCGAATCGCGCGACGAAGCCTTCACCGATCTCCTCCGCGACGGCGGTGCGGCCTACGTGGAACGGGAACGGTTGACCGCAGCCGATGCGATCTCACTTGCCCGCGAGTCACACGCCGTGCCGGTGGTCGCACACCCCGTAACCATGGGCCTCGCACGCGACGGCTACGCACGAGTGTTCCGGCAACTCGCTGATCTTGGCCTCGGTGGAATCGAGGCATACCACCCGATGCACGACAGCGATCTTCGAGCACACATCGCAGGTCTGGCGGCTCAACTTGGACTCGCGGCCACGGGAGGGTCCGACTACCACGGTGAATCCAAACGATCGTACCGCGTAGGCGTCGGCCGGGGAGATCTGCTGGTTCCCGATTCGGCGGTGACCGGCCTCCTGCGGCAACAGGATCGATAGCACCCTGTCCTGAGTCGTCTCATCCGCTGGCCGTTTCCGTCAACTGTCGACGCAAGCAAGCCGATAGACCCTTTGAGGAGTCAAATGTTCGACCTGATGGCACGAGCCCCAATTGCATATCGCGACATCCAGCGGCCCTACAACACGAGCCGAGCGTTCGGCGCCGTCGTCTTCACCGTGGTCATCACCGCCTGGGTCGCTGCCTACGGTGACACCTACCTTCTGGCACTCACGGTTCCCACCATCACCGTAGTCATAGACGCCATGTATCGCCGAAACCATGGATCGTCCGCCTTCCCCGGCGAGCTGATGGGAACGACGATGATCGTTCTCCTCATGATGCTGCGTGGCCCCGCTCCCGGTATCCATGGCCTCTCGATCGCATGGATAATCATCTCTACCTCCCTGGTGCTCCCGGTCAGACAGGCCGCCATCCTTGTGTTCTACTCAATCTCTGCCTCGGTGGCGACTCTCTTCTTGTACGCCAACACGGACGCTTCCATCGTCGGTATCGTCGAGGGCTCAGGGAGCGAACTCGCAGTCGACGCGACAGCAGCCGTGGTGTATGTGATCGTGATAGCCCACCTCGTTCTGAAGGTGGTACGCGTCGTCTTGGACGCCCAGGACCGACATGCAGAAGCTCTGGCTCAGGAGCGCCGCGCCGTAGAACTCAAGAACGAATTCGTATCAATGGTCAGCCATGAGCTCAGGACTCCTCTCACCGGCATTGCAGGATTCACAGAGACCCTTGCGGATTCGTGGGCTGCGCTTCCGGCCAACGAGGTGGACGAATTCCTCAGCATCATGCGAGACGAGAACGACCATCTCTCCAACCTGGTTGAGGACATCTTGGTGATTCCACGCCTCGAAGCGGGCCAACTGCGACTCGGCCCCGAGGAATTCGATCTCGCAACCGAGGCACACTCTGTTGCATCGAGGCTCTTCAAGGACAAGGCATACTCAGTGTCGATCCCAGCGAACATCGTTGTGCATGCGGATCGCACGCGAGTCAGGCAGATCCTGCGAAACCTGCTCGAGAACGCCAAGAAATATGGCGGTGACGAAGTGTTGATTTCCGGCGAACTGCATGCGCCGGGAACGTACAAGGTCGAAGTATCTGACAACGGATCCGGCATCAACGAGGAGGACCAAGAGCGGATCTTCAACCACTTCGAGCAACTCTCAACCGGCAGTGCACGTCTTCAGCAGGGCGTCGGACTCGGCCTGCCGATTGCGAAGACGCTCGCCCGTGCAATGGGCGGTGACCTCTGGTACGAGGAACGGTTCCCCGTCGGTGCACGCTTCTGTTTCTCAGTAACACTCGCCGGCCACGATGATGAGCAAGAGATCACAGGCATCGAGCACGTCCACGTGTGAGCGCTCGGTAGGCTGGCGATCAATGCTCGCCTACAACATCCACCATGTTGCCATCGCTGTCGAGGATCTCGACGATGCCATTGCCCGATATGAATCGCTCTACAACGTGAGGCCTGTTTCGCGCGAGACCGTCGAAGAGCAGGGAGTAGCGGAAGCGATGATCCCGCTCGGTGGATCCCACATCCAGCTTCTGGAGCCACTCACTCCGGAGTCACCTGTTGGGCGTTTCCTGAGTCAGAACGGTGAAGGAATGCATCACATAGCGTTCGCGGTTACCGACATCGAGGCAGCGTTGACACATCTCAAGAGTACAGGAGCACGGCTCATTGACGAGACGCCACGCATCGGTGGTGGCGGTCACAAGATTGCGTTTGTCCATCCGAAGGAACTCGCTGGAACACTTGTGGAGCTGGTGGAGGTCGACAATGGCTGAACGAATCGAGATCACCGGCGGTGCAGGGCCTGAAGTGACGGCTGCGATCGCGGCGATTGTTGCGTCGATTGAGAACGAAGAGCAGTTGGCTGCTGCAATTCGACCCGAGCCGATCCATCAAAGCCAATGGATTCGCACAGGTCAGAACGCCAAACACCTCGCCCCGCTCAATCCCAAGGATCCCGAGCGGCCAGCATCCCCTCATCGGGAAAACCCTGACGGTTGATACCTGTCGTCAATTCGGTCATTCGTCCGTCGATTACCATTGGGCATCGCTACAGACAAGGATGCCATGAACCCTGTGATCTGTTCGATCGCAAGAACTCCGATCGGTCGTTTCAGTGACGTCTTCTCCCCGCTCAGTGCGATGGATCTCGGTGGCGTAGCCATCGCCGGTGCCCTCGAGAGGGCGGGCCTCGAGCCGAGCAAAGTCGACGAAGTCATCTTCGGTCACGTGATCCAGGCCGGTCAGGGCCAAATCACCGCCCGCCAGGCCGCAGTCAAGGCTGGGATTCCGATGTCCGTGCCCGCGATGACGATCAACAAGGTGTGTCTCTCTGGCATGACAGCCATCCAGGAAGCCGCCAATCACATCAGACTTGGAGAGTCCACCTTTGTTGTCGCTGGGGGCATGGAGTCCATGACGAATGCTCCCTATGTCATGCCCGGAGCCAGGAGTGGCTTCAGACTTGGTGACCAGACCGTTGTCGACTCACTCACCCACGATGGCCTCTTCTGTGCGTTCGACTCATGCATGATGGGGGAGTCGTCCGACAACCGGAACGATGAACTCGGGATTGACAGACGAACACAGGACGAGTGGTCGGCAACGTCACACGCAAGGGCGCTCGCAGCGACAGAGTCTGGAGCGTTCGCAAAAGAGATCATCCCCGTTGAAGTGCCCCAGAGAAAGGGCGACCCCCTCATTGTGTCTGAGGACGGCGGTATCAGGCCTGGCACGACAGCTGACTCACTCGGAGGACTCCGTCCCGCATTCAACAGAGAAGGGACCATCACCGCGGGCAACGCGAGCCAGATCTCAGATGGTGCCGCTGCTGTGGTCGTTGCGGACCGCTCCGCAGCGGAGGCCATCGGCCTCCCGATCATCGCCGAAATTGTCTCGTATGGCCAGATCGCTGGACCGGATGCGACCCTTCACGAACGCCCTGCACAGGCGCTTCGACTCGCCCTCAAACGAGCCAGCCTCGAGGTCAATGACATCGAACTCTTCGAGATCAACGAGGCGTTCGCGTCTGTGGCGATGCGGTCTACCTACCTTCTTGAAGCCGACCATGGCAAGGTAAACATCCATGGCGGCGCCGTTGCCCTCGGCCACCCGCTGGGTGCAACAGGAGCTCGCATCGTGGTAACGCTGATCAATGCCCTCTCGGAAACGGGTGGAACCCTCGGAGCCGCAGCACTCTGCGGTGGTGGGGGTCAGGGAGACGCCATGATCGTGAGGATGGTCTGACATGCCAGTAGCGAGTTATCTGCCCGAACGGAACCTCGCACTTGAACTGATCCGAGTCACTGAGGCGGCTGCGATCTCGGCAGCTCGTGAACAGGGCCGCGGCGACAAGAATGCTGTGGATCAGGCCGCAGTCGATGCAATGCGCCAGGTTCTGTCCCGGACCGATCTCGACGGCATCGTCGTCATCGGCGAGGGTGAGAAGGATGAAGCTCCGATGCTCTACAACGGGGAGATCGTTGGCAACGGGGAGCCGCCGCTGGTGGACGTGGCGGTGGACCCTGTGGACGGCACAAGACTCACCGCCGAGGGTCGGAGGGGAGCCCTTGCGGTCATCGCAGTCGCACCGAGGGGTTCGATGTACGCGCCGGGCAGCCTCGTGTACATGGACAAGCTCGCCGTCGGCGAAGAGGCGGCCGGAACCGTTGATATCAACGCTCCCGTGGAGTTCAACCTCCGTCAGGTCGCCAGGGCGAACGGCAAAGAGATCGGGGAAGTAACTGCCGTGATTCTCGAACGCCCCCGCAATGACGAATACATCAGGCAGGTTCGTGAGGCGGGAGCTCGCATCTCTCTGATCGGAGATGGCGACATCCAGGGCGCCATCACGACAGCGATCCACGGCAATGGCATTGACATCATGTTCGGTATCGGTGGTTCACCGGAAGCGGTCACTTCAGCGTGTGCCATGTCCGCGCTTCGTGGTGAGATCCAGTGCAAGCTCTGGCCTCGTGATGAGTCGGAGCGAGCGTATGCCAAAGAGCATGGGCACGATCTCGATCAGGTGCTCACCACCCGAGATCTCGTGGATTCGGACAATTCGTTCTTCGCCGCGACGGGTGTAACGACAGGGGCCCTTCTGAGGGGTGTCCGCTTCGGTGGTATCCACACGTCAACGCATTCGGTCATCATGCGTTCCCAGTCAGGAACCGTGCGATTTGTCGAGGCGGATCACCGTGTCGAATGGGTCGAAGGCGAAATCAAGCCCTAGCGATTGGGTCTGACCTCTAGAGATGCCCGTTCTTTTCGAGCCACCTCATGGCGACAAAACCCTCGCCCGCCGGGATGTAGAACGTCGCGATCCTGAATATCACGGCGGCAGCGAACGCCTCCTCTGGCGATAGCCCAAGCACGATCAGGAAGGACGTGAGGACGGCCTCAGCTACGCCGATACCACCGGGAATGGGCACTAGGCCCGCAAGGAGGTTCGTGGCGAGCGTTGCCACCAGCGCTCCAACGAACGGCAAGGGGGCTCCTATTGCATGAAGAATGAACCAGAGTGTCGTCGCGAGAACGGCACGGGATGCGAAATTGCTGCCGAGGAGGCCGAAGGTCCTCTTCGGATCCTTGAGAATGCTCCACAGAAGCTGCCAGGCATCATTAAGTGGCGGCACGATCATCTTTCTGAGTTTGTGGATGCGCCACACCGCCACAACTGCTGAGACGATCAACACAAGCACGATCAACAGAACCAGCGGCCAATTGACTTCGCTCGTGTCAAGATCGAACGACAGATCCGACACGATCAGTGCGATGCCCAACACGCCCACCTCGACCGCAAGCCCTGCAAGGCCGTCCAGCGCCCCTTGGGTGAGAGCGATCGTTGGAGAGACACCGAACTTGCGAAGGAAAAGCGTGTTCATCGTGACTCGACCCGCGGCGCTTGGCACCGCAAGACCGATCCACTTCACCGACACCTGCAGGATTACGAGAGGCTTGAGTGGCAGGTCGTATCCGGTAGCGAACAGCATCCCTGCGGCCTCAGGAAAGAACGCCAGTTGACCGACGAAGAATCCGACAATGATCCAGACCCATGTCGCATCCCCCGCAACCTCCCACACGGCGACGAAGTCGATGTCAGCCAGCATCCCGATCAACGCGTACATTGCCACCAACGACAATGCAGGCATGACCAAGTTCTTCGGCTCAATGCGGCGAAGTCTGCCTGGCTCGGGCAGCTCTGTGTCGGTCGCGGTCGCGATCGATTCCCGAATCTCCTTAACGAGTTGCTTGGGCTTAGGGGTCTCCTGTCGCTGAGCCCTGGTCAGGGCTGGCGGCTGCATGTATGGCAACGCCGCGATCAGGCCTGCGTCTCCGATTCCTCGCCGTGCGGTTCGCACCGCAGTGTCGGTGCCGACCACAGCGGCAGACGAGTACAGAAGCGATACGACATCAAGACTCAGCCGGATGTCCGTTGCGCTCAGCGAAGCGCCACCGAGTTCTGTCAATACGGGGCCGCTGTCCGCGATCTCGAATGACGCTGGCACCAGCGCACCGTGTGCGATCCCCGCTGTGTGCAGCCGATCGACCTCCTTCCACATCTCGACAAGCAGATCCTCGTTGAGCAGATGGGCTGAGACCTCCCGCCCTGCTGCGGCAGTAGCGAGCAGTGCGAGGTCGTCCCCGCCAACACCGACTGCAAGCACGTCTGGTGCGGCAACTCCACCGCGGCCAGCCATAAGCAGTGCAAGCGCCTCGTGCTCGACGGCCTGAAGCCGGCTGTTCGTGAACGTCTGACCACCCTCTCGATACCAGACGGATTGCCACGCCCTGTTCACAAGCTGTGAGTCCATGGCGTCGCGCCCATATGCCTTCACCCGGATCTTCCGTCCGTCAACGAGACTTCCATGAAGCCTGCGAACGCCCCAAGATTGGTCGTCGGCCGGATGAATCCCTTCGACGATCAATCCGAAGTCCCCCAGAGCCGCGATCACGGCGGAGGGATCTGGATATCCGGCTGGGGATCCAAAGATGAGCAGAATCGTGCCACCGACTGCGAGCCCGAGCCCGAAACCACCCATCGCGTCACCGGGCAGGCCAAGTCCAAGACCGAGCCCCGAGATGGCGACGAGTCCGATCATCAGCCATCCGAAGCGTCGGACCGGACGAGTCAGGTGCGGTGATGCAACTACTACCAGAGCTGTGAGGACCGCGACACGCAGGATCGGGAACGTCGGCTCCGGATCGGTGCCAGAGATCTCGGGGAACAGGGTGGGGAACGTGCCGTCCACGAGCCACACCAGTACCGCCGCGAACGCTATCGACCCGACGAGCGCGAATGCCATATCTCTGAGGAGTCCCCCCCGTTTGGATCCTTGGGCTACCACCGTCGCAACGAGAACGACGATCAGGAGGAAGCCACCAAAGAACGTAATCCGGTACAAGTCATCGAACCACAAAGGGACGCTTCCGGCGAGGTCAACGATCGCTGCCTCGACGGCCGCAACGGTGTCGGCAGTTGCTGCCGTCCAGAAGACCAGAAACAACCCGATGCCGATCGACGTAGCATCAGCCGCTCGCCGGACCCTGGGCTGATGCGGCTCGTTTGCGAAGAACTTGCTATTCACAACGTCGAATCCTGAACGTCTGTCCCATTGGATTCCACCCAACCGACGGCGTCGCCATGCGCACGCTTCAGTGTCGCACCTACCCATTCATCGGATGTGTAGATGTTCTCGGTCCCTACGGCGGCCGTCACCCGAGTGACCGCCAGCTGTTCGTGGATCCGGGTATCCGCAGAGATGATGACAAGCTTGCTGTCGGACGCGTTGAGATCCTCTGCGTACCGACGCAGTACTTCCATGAAGGTCGAACCGAGGTCGGTTCGGCCACGCAACCGCAGGATGACCACCGAGTTGTCCGTGTCGCTCGTCGTGTCGGGGAGCAGTTCTTCAAAGACGGGCGCAGCCGCAAAGAAGAGGCTTCCGTACGGTTGGAGCACGATGATCTCATCGGCACCGACCGTCTTCGGTGCGTCGGTCTCACGCAGATTGCCCTCACCGTCCGGAACCCAACGTTTGAGCGTGATCTGGTTCGACTGCTTGACGATGTAGAGGATCATCGAGATCCCGACACCGACGAGGACAGCGTTCTGGAGCGGGATGACCATCGTCAGTACGAACGTGACCGACATCACGGTCGCCTGCAAAGCGCCGGTCTTCCACACGGCTTTGATATCGGCAGGCTTCACGGTGCGATATCCGACGGTCATCAACAGACCCGCTAGAGCCGGCATGGCGATGTAGCCGACGACGTTGCCGAAGGCGAGAATCACGACTGCCATGATGACACCGGCAACGAGCAGGGCAGTCCTCGACCTCGCTCCCGCGTTCTTGACGAGGGACGACGCCGACATCGACCCGCCAACCGGCATCCCCTGCCAGATGCCCGCAACGATATTTGCTGCACCCTGCCCTACGAAGTCCTGTGACGCATCGGGGAAGTTCCCATCCTCATCGGGGAAGTTTGTCGAGATCCCTGCACCCTGAACAAGACCGATGAACGCGAGGGAAAGCCCGGGAACGAGGAGACCAGGTATCGACCCGAACAGCGGCACCACGGGGATTGGGAGCCGGTTCGGAATGTCCGCGATGTCGTTGAGCACAGCGATCTCCTGGCTGAAAGCCGCAACAACAGCAGATGTCACGATGATCGCTACAACCATGCCGAGCGGGCCAAGCTTCGTCTTTTCGAGCACGATGATGAGCACGATCGTGGCGATCCCGATGGCGAGCGTCGGCCAGTGCACCTTTCCGAAGTTCACAAGTAGGTCGAAGGCTCGAACGACCCTGTTTGCGCCTTGGCCCTCGTATCCCGTGAAGTTGTCGAGTTGACCGAGGATGATGTTGATACCAACAGCGTTGATGAAGCCGACCATGACGGCGTTCGAAACGAAACGCAGGATCGAGCCAGCCTTGAACAGGCCGGCGAGGAGCATGATCACGCCGGTGACGATCGAAAGCGTGAACAACATGCGTGCGGGGTCCTCGGCGCTGTGGACGATGCCGACGTCGGCAACGACGATCGCCATTGCCCCCGTCGCCTGGACTGCCATGAACGACGAACTCGTGAACAAGCCACCGGTGAATGTGCCGTACATGTAGGCGTACAGGCCATAAACCGGGTTTACCCCGGCGAGTAGTCCTCCGGCAAGACCATCAGGAACGCTCTCGACACCAAGGACTATCCCCGCAACAGCATCCTCGCGAAGCGTGTCACGACGAATCAATGATCGCAGTCTGTCCATACCGAGCACCCTATCGCCAGCGTTGTTTCGACGCACGCCGGCAAACATCGAATCCACTAGTGTTGCCTGAGGTCGAGACATAGCGTCACGATCGATCTCGAGGAGGTTTCACATGCCACGCAGAAGAGGACCAGCAGCCGGGCCCGGACGACCGGTGGGGCGCGCTCGCCGGACACGACGCCGACGCCGAAGACGCAGAGTCGTGCTCGTCGGTGGGATGGTGGCCTATGGCGCCCACAAGATGTCCCAGAAGGATGCCGCCAAGATCCAGGAGCACACGGGGGTCGATCCCGAAGAGCTTGAGGACGCTGAACTCGAAAAGGCCATGCGCGAGCTCGGGATCGAAGACCAGACCGCTACACCCGAGGAACTGGCGCAGGCCGGAGGAGACGCAGCGTCTGAGCCACCAGCCGCAGCTCCTCAAGCGGCGGCTCCCTCCGGAGATTCGTCCGACTACATCGCTCAACTTGAGAAGCGCGCATCACTGCGGGATGCTGGAATCTACACTGATGACGAGTTCAACGCAAAGAAGGCACAGATCCTCGAACTCTGAATAA
>PJEL010001265.1_pt1 | contig 26405 bp, 21 predicted proteins | sample 1853271 | NCBI WGS metagenome assembly PJEL01 (sample SAMN08108733, study PRJNA415343) | Invertebrate metagenome, whole genome shotgun sequencing project. | host: Globobulimina | place: Sweden: Gullmar Fjord | collected 2015-08
GTCAACGCATCCATCAACATCTTGAATCTGTTTCTGGAAACATGCCACTCTGCATCGTCGAGACAGAATGATATGACAGGGGTCAGACCCGAGGCTTTCGAGAGGCCTACGTCTACAGTAGATCAGATCTAGATAGAGAGGTTGTGATGAAATAAAAAGAAACAATGAAACAATTCGGCTTGCTAAAAGATACAGTTTTTCCTGTATACCTCGCGCGCGACTGATGAAGAAATAGGTGACCTGGTCAGTGGGCGTTGATGTAAAAATATCTCATATAAAATATACATACATTACGTTGCATCATATATTCAACACAGGAGCAATCACTGTAGGATATTGATATACGTGTCACGACATTTCCTGACATTACATCCTTTAAAAGGAAATTTCCTTGAAAGAGACACTCCTACTCTAGTAGACAGATTTGCATCTTGATGGCATCCATGCAATCAAACGAACCTTTTTATCCCGATTCTGTTACCAGAAAAGTATTTTATGCACCGAATGGATTCGAAGCGTATGGGGATGCAGAAATACAGGCAGTCGTGGAATGTTTGAACAAAGGATGGCTGGCAGGCAATGGAAAGTATTCATGCGAGTTTGAGACAAAGATGGCGGATATATTTCAGAAAAAGTATGCACTCTTTGTTAATTCTGGATCATCTGCAAACCTATTGGCCCTCGCATGCCTGGATCTCCCAAAAGGATCAAAAGTAGTGACGCCTTCGTGCACGTTTGCAACAACAGTATCGCCGATTCTGCAATTGGGCCTGGTGCCACTCTTTATCGATGTTGAATTGAATTCGTATGTTCCCTCTATCACTCAAATTATGGCTCCCATTCAAGAGGATACAGAACGCGAAATCGGTGCAATTCTGATCCCAAATCTTGTTGGGAATCTCCCTGATTGGGCAGGACTTTGCAAAGCCTTGGTGTCATCAGGGAGGTCGGACATTGTCGTCATTGAAGATTCTGCAGACACGATTCCCTCGTATACAAGACCTGGATTGGCTGCCTCGGACATATCCACAACAAGTTTCTATGCTTCACATATGATAACTGCTGGCGGCTCTGGTGGAATGGTGATGTTCAATACCCCAGACCATGTGCATCGAGCCAAGATGTATCGAGACTGGGGACGGGTAGGATCTGATCGAGAAGATTTCGACGTCAGATTCTGTGATACCGTCGACAATATCGCATATGATGCAAAGTTCGTGTATGGGGTGCTTGGATATAACTTTAAGAGTTGCGAGATGAATGCTGCCTTTGGACTGGCCCAATTGATCAAGCTGGACGAGATTCGTAGACACCGAAGACGTCTTTTCGAGGAGTATCTCGTTCGCCTTAAGGACGTTCCTGGTCTGATTCTGCCAAAAGAATCTAATCTTGTTTCACAGGTACATTGGCTTGCATTTCCACTCCAGGTGCAGAGGGATTCTGAAGGAAATAGTACTCGAACAGGGTTGTTGAGACATCTCGAATCAAGTGGAATACAAACACGTGTGCTCTTCTCTGGTAACATCACACGGCACCCAGCGTACAAGACTTTCAAGCAGGACTTTGAGAATGCTGACAAAATCATGTCGGATGGTTTTCTTTTGGGGTGTCATCATGGGATGAATGAACGTGATGTTATTTTTGTATGCGACGCAATCACAGCATATCTGAAATGAAATGATTCAGTACTGTTACTACTAGATCATACCAAATATTGTAAGACATTGTGTAAAAAAAATACATACCAGTACTATATCATAGTCTTTTGAAACCCTATACCATGTTTGTAGCAGATTATATTGTTCAGCGCCTAGAGGAACAAGGAGTGGACACTTTTTTCGTTTTAACTGGTGGAGCCATCGCACCTTTGATTGATGCAGTGGGACGACATACGAAATCACACTATTATTGTTTTCAACATGAACAAGCAGCCAGTATGGCAGCAGAGGGGTATTTCCGGGCATGTGGCCGAGTTGCTTGTGTCCTCGTGACAAGTGGGCCAGGAGTGCAGAATATTCTCAACGGAGTATGTGGCTGTTATTATGATAGTATCCCTGCTCTTTTTATATCAGGACAGGTAAACCGAAAGGAATCGTTGATGAATATGAAACATGCCACATGCAAACCTCGACAGGTAGGATTTCAGGAGATGCCAATCGACACACTCTTCTCTGAATTCACAAAGTACTGTTGCACGATCGACTCTTGTGTAGACGTTCAGATTGAAATTGACCGAGCCATCGAAAGCATGTTGGAAGGGAGAAGAGGGCCATCTGTCCTGGCAATTCCAGTAGATATTCAAATGTCTCCTGCAAGTGGAATTCCACAAACCATCGTGAATAGAACTGAATTGCAATTACACAATGTGGAATCGGTCGATAGAGAAATGTTACAAGGCGTGGTTGATATAGTGTCTCAATCCCAACGTCCCATGTGCCTCATTGGACAAGGATGCAGAGAGAGCAGTGAAGGTTTGAAAGACTTTATACGAGATTGGCAGGTACCTTGCTCATCATCATGGGCTGCCATGGACTTTGTATCAATTCTCGATGATGGATACTTTTTGGGAACACATGGGGTGTATGGTGACAGACTGGCAAATATGTGCATCCAGAATGCAGATGTACTATTAATATTTGGCTGTAGACTAGACAATAGACAGACGGGTGGAAACGTACGTCTGTTTTCGAGAGAAAGCAAAAAAATCATGATAGATTTAGATAGGAATGAACTTGACAAGTTTGATGACAGGGGCATGCATATTGACCTGAAAATGAATACAACCATGGCAGCGTTTTTCAAGGGGATGAAGGAGGAGTTTCAGGCACCTACTATCGATATATCATCTTGGAATCGAACAATTCAGGATTGGAGAGATTTTTTCAAAGCTTCTGAAAAGTCCAGGTATGAGAAGGAAATGTCACCGTACTCTATATTACAAAAAGTCAACAAAGTCATGCCAAAAGATGCCATTGTAGTGACTGACACTGGCGCAACTCTGGCATGGTGCTTTCAGACCATCAGGCCTCACCATTCATCCCAGAAGATATTTTCTAACTTTTCAAACAGTAGTATGGGATATGGTATTAGTGCAGCCATTGGAGCTGCTATTAGCTCGCCATCAAGACCAGTATACTGCATATGCGGTGATGGAGGTCTACAGCAAAACATCCAAGAGCTGATGACATGCCACAGGTACCAATTAAACATCAAAGTCCTCGTGATGAACAATGGTGGATATGGAATCATAAAGCAGTTTCAGAATTCATATCTCGGTGGCCGCCAAACTGCATCAAACCTGGGTGACATTTACGGCACATCACGAGTCAACTTTTGTAAACTTGCACAGGCGTATGGGTTATGTGGATGGCTGGCTACGAGTGAGGATGACCTCAAAGTCCTTGATAATCCTGGATTTGATCTTCTAGATTTCCATATCGACGAAAACGAGGAAATTATTCCCAAACTTGTGTTTGGAAATTCGTTGGAAAACATGTACCCATTCTTGAATGTGGAAGACAAGATGATATCACAGGCAAACCCTCCAAAGAAGCCAGAGGGCTGGGTGACTCTATAATCCTTGATAGAAATTATGTAGTATATTGAAATTCACAGTCTTTCTTTATTGATACAATACTGTTGTAGGAAAAAACAACACTCATTATACACCAAAAAAGTTTCTTGCATCCTGAACAAACTCTCGAACATTACCCTCTTGCTTTGAGGCCAGCAATCGTAAATGATCATTCACTCGGTCCATTGTTGACAATGCATAGTCAATTTCCTCAAACCCATATGCTATACCATACTTGAATGCATCGCCTACAGATTCCAACCATTCATCTCGTGTTACATTCGGCAGAGGCATCACAACGCTCAGGCAACCCATTGCAGCAGCTTCTACGCTGATGAATGTTGCTCTATCGTACGAAACCAGCCGTTTGGTCTGCGCCAAGAGATCTAATCTGTTCAACTTACTTTCCTGGATGGGGAATGTGTCGCCCAGTGAAAAATCTACATCACCTTCAAGTGTGACAACTTTTCCAGATAGCATCCAAACTTTCTTCTTCAGCAGTATATATGATTTTTCCCTTTTGACACTCCTTTTTATACTATCAAATAATCTCATGTCGATCTGAAGCAAATTCAAGGTGAACTTTTTCATAGAGGTATCAACTCCTTTACAGAATCCAACACTCCAGCATAAAATGTAAGAGCCTTCTGGATACATCACTCCATTCCCGGGGAAGAAAAGCACATAATATATTTTGTTCATAACATTGAATGAATTCGTAGGGTTCTCGTTGTAAACAGCAATAGAGTTGCTGGCATTCAAATATGTCGGCAACAGTGGAGTCATGTATCCTGGATTGGTGCTGCAAGGCCCATCTGCATCTGTTAGATACGCGATGGGATCACCTCCATGACTCTGTGCTTTATTCATCAAGTGTGCCAAAAGATGCAGCACAGAACACCCGCCACATGACTCTGAATAGCGAACCTTTGCAAACAAAAAATAATCTGTCAATGTCACTGACTTTACAGATTCTGTAAGAAAGGAACCACCAATGCCAACTTCAGTGGATTTCCTTCCCAGATATATTCCAAATATTAGTAAACAACACAGTAGCAGGAGTGTGCTATTCAAACGTCTTCCTGATTTTTCAAATGCCAATGAGGCCATGTCACAGATATGCAATCAAGGAATCATGTATACATGACACTCTATTGTATTCAAGTATAATAAAAAACAATTTTATTCTTGGATATGATCGTCAGGTCACCACCATGTACTGGTGAAGTAGTCACTGCCATGAGTCATGCATATGCATGACTGATTGGCTGAAACCATTTTCCAGTTTTGGCTGAAACCGGTACCAATTGGTAGTGTGCACCCTGCAATTGCAATTTGTGTAAACAGGCCACTGGGCCACTGGGCCACTGTCCAAGTCGATCGACTGGGATGATGATCATGGTACCATCAAAAACAAACCCTAGAGTTTCGACGACTTGGAGAGAGGTCTCCATCCTATTCATCAATTCATGATACTCCTCGTGCATATTCGTACTAGTGCATATTAAAATATTATTACTATTCTAGTATACTTCCATCATCATCATCATCAGAACATATCATCAAAAATGTCTGCCTCCGTGACATTCCCAGATGGCAATGCGATGCCAAACAAATATGCAGAAGAACTTGTTCAAACTGCACGTGCTATCGTTGCTCCAGGGAAGGGAATTCTTGCTGCGGATGAATCAACGGGTACTGTTGGAAAGAGGGTGCGTGGGTTGCTTGCTGATCACGGATGATGACGATCGTCGGCATCTTGTTCCTCCTCATCCTCATCCTCATCATCACCATCTTGGTGAATTATGTTCTGACGTAAACGTATATGTTGTGTAGTTGGCGAGTATTGGGGTGGAGAATGAAGAGGGGGCGAGAAGGAATCTGAGAGAGATGCTCTTCACCAGTCCACAGGTGTCGGACTACATCTCTGGGGTGATTTTGTTTGAAGAAACGCTGTACCAGGATGGGAATGATGGTGTTCCATTCGTGAAGCTTCTTCAATCGCAGAATATTATTCCTGGGATCAAAGTGGACAAGGGTGTGATTGTGCTCAAAGGTACGGATGGAGAGACTGAGACTCAAGGAATCGATGACTTGGGCAAGAGATGTGCCAAATACTACGAGGCAGGGGCTCGGTTTGCAAAATGGAGGGCTGTGTTGAAAATCTCAGAGACATGCCCGTCTGAGCTTGCTATTCACCAGAATGCCCATGGTCTTGCACGGTATGCAGCAATCTGCCAAGAGAATGGGTTGGTTCCAATCGTGGAGCCAGAGATTCTTTCCGATGGAACACATGGTATTGAAAAGTGTGCTGCTGTTACGGAAAAGGTTCTTGCTGCCGTATATAAGGCTTTGAATGATCATCATGTGTTGCTTGAGGGAACACTGTTGAAACCAAACATGGTCTTGTCCGGTGCTGAGGCTGATCAGGCTGATATCCGCTCTGCTGCATTCCTGACTGTCCGTGCTCTTTCCAGAACTGTCCCACCGGCTGTTCCAGGAATTGTATTCTTGTCTGGAGGACAATCTGAGGAGACTGCCACGGCCCACTTGGCTGCCATGAACCAGATTGAAGATATCAATAGGCCATGGGCTTTGTCTTTCTCCTTTGGACGTGCTCTGCAGGCATCTGCTCTAAAGGCATGGGGAGGAAAGGATGAGAATATCAAGGCTGGTCAAGAGGCATTCATGGTGAGAGCAAGGGCAAATGGTGAAGCTACACTTGGAAAGGGTGATATTCAGGCCAAGGGAGAGTCCTTGTACGTCAAGGATTATAAATACTAGATTTCTTTTATATCACTACTGCTACTACAGTAGTGGTAGTATACAAGGACACGTGGTGTGGCACTGTCATGTACATTGACAGTGCTCAACATGCATTGCCTGTTTGTTTGTTTGTTTGTTTGTAACATTTGAACATTGACTGATATGATGGCACGTCTCTGTATGGATTGTCTATTTTCTAGATCGTTGATTGGTCGCATTGGTTCTCACTCTTCGACACACGTGAGGACTCGACTGTCGGCTCAATCTTCGACACAAGAGGTCGTTCATGGTCCTTCTAGGAAGCCAGAAGAAGTGGATGCGTTGATATCGAAATTACGTTCCATTCATGATGGTGTCTCAGGGCATTCTTCGGGAAAGCAGAGGGTGACTGTCTTCTCTGGTACTGGGTGTCAGTTGGGTTTGGAGTCTTCTTGGCGGGTTTCCGTGGCATCCAATGGTGCGTTTCGGGAAGAGATTAAAACAAACAAGTTTACATCGATTTGTGGATATGATGGGACATCGTCGTTGTCGTGGAGTGGGGATCATACCGGATTGGCTCAATACTTGGAACTAGACGACCATGAGTTGGCACTCTTGGTGAATTGGATGAGAAGTGGGATATGGCTCTCGCCGATTGTTAGGGATACTCTTCGAATAGATGTGTTGTCATGTGAAGGTCCTACTGCTTTGGTGAGGATTGCTTTGAAAGATGGTCGGGTCAATGGAACAGTGTCTATCGATATGGCAACCATGCAGCCATTGCAGATTGGCTTTGGTCTTCGAAGTGATTCAGAAATGTTGGAGTTTTTCGATTGGAAAATGTGGAATGAAGAATCAATGCGATATCCTAGTAGAATACAGTATGAAACGATGAGTGGTACTAATGTGCTGAATGTGGAGGAGATTCATGCAGAGGAAACACTGCATATTGACCCATTCATGAGTTTGTTTTCACTTCCCAAGATTCCAGAACTCGCTCTCGATACGGAATTTTCAGCACCGGCGTATGATTTGCCTGCTTGGGTAACGACCAGTGGACACGTTTTGATCAAGGCCAAGATGAATGGACAGGATTCTGGGTATTGGTTGTTTGATACTGGAGCAAGTGGCTCTGTGATTGATTCACAAGCTGCAGCTACCCTGTGTTTGGATTCTTTCGGATCTTTCAAAGTAAAAGGAATGGCAGGAAATTTGGATGGGACGTTTCGAGAGTGTCGTTCGTTGAGTATAGGGCCTTTGAAAGTCAAGGATATGTTGATGATGGAGATGGACTGTAGTGGTTTGGTACGAGGAGGACCAGGGCCAATCGTTGGTATCCTTGGATGTGATGTTATGAGTAGAGCAGTTTTTGATATTCCACAGATATCTACACCACACGTATTGGATCAGGAGGAAGATTCTGATGTGTCCGGTCCTGCAGCAGCCATGGCATTATCTGCCTTGCGGTCCAAAAAGTCTGGTAAGACACGTGGATCTGCAAAGGAGATTGTGATTCGCATGTCAGATCCTAGACTAGAAACTGATATTCCAGATACTTCAAAATGGTTGCCTGTGAGGTGGATATCATCCCTGCCTCATTTGTCTGTGACATGTGTCAATGGGGGTGTCCAGGAAGATGTCTTGTTCATGATTGATTCTGGTGCAGGTGGCATGCAGCTCATGATGAACGGATTGACAGCCTCATCCTTGGATTTATTATCATCAAACTCAAACCTGAAAGGTACTAGGACAGTTCGAGGTGTTGGAGGCTCATCCGGATCGAATATAAAATTATCAACGAGAACATTAGACGAAATAACCCTTGGCGATTTCTCCATTCAGGATGTAGATTGTCTTGTAGCAGAGGATGGTATCCAGGGTGGAGTCGAGTTGTCTCATTATACTGGTGGTGTCCTCTGCAATGATATTCTAGTAGGATTTAGATTCATAGTTGATCTACCGAGAGATCGAATGGCCCTTGTCCGTTGTTGAAGGAGCTGCTGAACTAGCAACTCTTTTTGCATCACAGTAGTAATGCAAGGATGGTAGTCCGTGATGATTATGATTGGTGCGTGGTAATGCATTGAAATACTTTCCAGCACCACAGTCTGATTCACACTTAGTTTTATCAGTGCTCAATGTGTAACCATTTCTGCATGAAATACTTGTATCAAATGTACCACGTAAACAACAAGGAAATTCACACAGCCGATCGTGGATTTCTCTGCATCTCTAAAACTTTTCTATCATTCTTTGCAGCCGCAGCCTGCTGCCGTATCATATTTCCAACCATTTTGTCGGTCAACTGATGAGTTGACTTCCGCGACATATGGCTGAAACCATGCACGATTTTCTTGGAGTAATCGACGAATTTATACACTATAAATGGCCGCGGCCCCGGTTCCCTACATAAAAATTTCTTTATTTGTTTTTTGTCTTCCAGATAAACGTTCATAGAACATGTTGAGAACGATTGCTTCTGTTTTGCTCTTCACCACGGCTGCAGCCTATGCTATGGCTCCAGCTTCGGAACCCCAGGAATGTGGTACTTCTGGGACGTCGCTGGGAAAAGCCTACTGCGTGTTCTGCCGCGAGGGTGACCCCACAGCAACTCAGATATCTTTTGGTACTGATATCACGTGCACATGTCCCGGAGGCGCTCCATGTGCGGTCGTGATTGATGGCAAGCAGGGTACTTGGGAGGATTACACTGAGCTTCTCAGCAGCTAGGAAATACCATTCCATTTGAATATCACCATGTATCCATGTAACAGTACACATGAAAATTGTTTCAAACGTATACCGTGACGTTGTCTAAAGAGATGGTAGTAGTACACGTCGTAGAAAAAGACGCTTCTCCTGCCTCGATCGAGTCAGTTGCCCCAAGTCAAACCGTTGCAGATACGGTTTGATCGTATCTGGATACATCATTGTACTGCTGATTGGTACCCTTTTATTGTTGACAAGGTTTCAACAACGGGTTGTATATATATATATTGGTACAACATATATTGGTCTAGATCGTTACAATGATACAATCTGAGCATCGTACCAAACAAGATGAAGAATTGATTTGTATTGGTCAATCTGGTATTTGCAAATGATGGAGAGAATGTATACGTGGCGACATCGGCAGGCACGTTGGATGATGATCAAGACGAAAGATTCTTCAGTCCATTTGCATTCCTATTCGTACCTTTCGAAAACCAGGCCCACATGTGGATATTTTGTTTACATCATGCAGCATGATATTTGCCATGCTGGGTACTGCAATATCACAATCAAGGATGTCATGGAGTTCACGATGGGCAACATTTCATATGATTACTCAAAGCAGACGTCATTCTTGGATCTCATGGAGGAGGACGACAGAAGGCATGAATCCCATGTCTGCAAGGTGGATTCAACATTCTTATTTGGTAACATGGCTGATGACTGCAATCTTGTTGACATTCAAGACGCTTTGGCAGCCACAAAACCAATTCACTTTTAAGCTTGATCTCTACGCTTAAGGAGATTATTGCCGTACATGTCTAGAGGAAGCTAAAACATGTAACACAATATCAAGCATCTGATATACGTAAACTGTAGCAGTTTGGTTGTGAGCCAGATTGCTCTGTCATCTCTCTCTGCTCCATGGGATGGATGAAAGAAGAAGACTCAAACACGGCTTGCATACAATTATAATATTTCTTTTAGCTACAATGTGGGACCTTGAGATGGACTAGAGCGATATATACGGGAAGACTTGTGTTTTGGTTTGTCGGCATGGGAAAAATAAAGAACAGGGATGAGAAGCGCAAGGCAGCGAAAGTATTCACTGCTGGTGGTGGAGGAGGTACCAAAGGACCATCGGTAATAGATAAAAGAAATCAAGAGCAGAAATGTCCCCACTGTGATAGAATATTCAAGCAGCCAGGTCGGCTGAACGACCACATAAAAAGGCAACATGCAGATCTTACTGACACTCAGGAGGCACCATCGAGTGATACTGCTGCTCCCAGAGATGCCAAAAATGTATCAGGAAGTAGCAGCACATTGTCCGTCACTGAGAAACAAAATGCTGGCCCTAGAATCATGGATATAGGGAGCAAAAGTGGAGTGTATGATTTCAAGAGTCCAAAGTTGATCCTGCACGAGATGTTGCTGAAGGAGAAATCTCCAAAGGCGAAGTATAAAAGTATATTTGACAAAGAAACATCCCTTTGGCGGTGTAAAGTGGTTCTTCCGCATGCTAAGCGATCTGATAATGATGTGGTTGTGTTCCTGGATTCGAAACATGCTTGCAAGTCTGAGCAGGAAGCCCAACAGAGTGCTGCGGTGGTGGCACTGCATAAAATAGCAGGGAATAGGTCTTTAGAGAGAACTTTACCTCCTTCATATGTTGATATTTGGGCATCCCTGAATGAACGGGCAAAAGTTCTCGAACAAAGGGCTCAGCGAGATGAAGAGCGCAGGAAGAGGGAATCTCAGATCAAAGCAAAAGCCCTGAAGAAGCAGGGCCCATCACATGTGATTATGACTGAAGGTCATAGAACGATGATTGAAAATATATTGCGAGATGTCAAAAGGCCTGTTGCGGTGGAGAATAATGACATTGATGATCTTGTGTCAGAACTGCAAACTCTGGGCTTTGACAATGAGGATTCCAGACAAGCTGCGAGGCAATCTACGTCACTCTCAGCGGCTCTTGATTGGTTATGTCTGAACATTCCAGAAGAGAAGCTTCCATCGGATTTCGCATCCGGTGCAGCTGGAAAACCGGTCACCGTACTTAGGAGTCACAAGACTGGCCAACCTGATACGCTGAGTCCAGAGGCAATGGATCCCTCCCTCGCAGAGTTGACCAGCTTTGGATATGGTGTTGAAAGTTGTATGAAAGCTTTGGAAAGCCATAAGGGGGATGTTACGACATCAGCTGTTCCACTGTTCTTATCCGTGTGCAGCTCTCTTGGGTGTAGGGATCATTGGGGGAGACTTGAATCGTATCATTCCAGTCAAGGTGTGCCTTCCAATGAGATGTTTGATGAAGAGAAAATGGCTCTGGATGCAATATTTGGAGACAGTGTGCGTTTCGGTGACCGCGGTATAGTGGATGGAACAATTCATGTGCCCATTACAGATGATAATGCAAAAAGATTAGAAAGCTGCATCTCTGGATTGGATTGCGAAGAGGCTCGAACAGAAGGCTTGCCTGTCCATGTGAAGTTTATGATACCATGTCCATCTGATGTTGGCGTATATCCAGATGTCCTTCCTGTATTCACGGTGCAGTCAGCATGCATACCTGGGCGATGCATGAAGAGTTTGACAGAGATTCTTATTAGAAAGCTTGTAGAGATTCAAGGACAACCAGTGCTCTACGAAGTTATCTCTTGTATATCCGAACATTTGGATAAAGTTATAGAAGAAGGCACAGGGGGAGAAAAGGTTATGATCAGATCGCAAATGTCTGAAAGTAGCATGGAAAATACAATGGTCCACAGAGCAACAAATAGGCCTCTGCAATCAAGGAAGACTTCAAGAGGATTTACTTTCAGTCCTGCACAAATAAAAGAAGAAAGTAATAGATTGAAAATATGGCATTCAAAGATGACATCATCGAAGGATTGCTCTACAATGATGCATCAGCGGCAGAAACTTCCAGCAGCTGCCATGAAGCGTGATGTGATCACAGCCATTGAAACCAACAGAGTAACCATCATCATGGGCTCTACAGGATGTGGTAAATCCACTCAAATACCTCAATTTATTCTTGAACATGCTATCAATGAGAATAGAGGTGGAGAATGCAATATTATCTGTACTCAGCCCAGACGAATTTCTGCCATTGGTCTCGCATCTCGTGTGGCTCAGGAACGATCTGAATCGGTGGGTTCTACCGTAGGGTACAGCGTTCGCTTGGATTCAAAACAATCCAAACAGACTCGTATAATGTTCTGTACGACTGGAGTTATGATGAGAAGGCTTCTGAGTGATCCGCAATTGAAGTCAACCTCACACATCATCTTGGATGAAGTGCATGAGAGAACCATTGAATCAGACCTGTTATTGTTCTTGCTCAAAGGGCTGATTTTGGAGGGTCGAAACCCGAATTTGAAGATCATTATGATGTCTGCAACAGCAGAAGCGCATCTATTTGAGAAATACTTCATGGGAGTAGGCCAAAAGAATCCTCCTGTCATTTCAATCCCTGGCTTCACACATCCTGTGCAAGACTTCTTCCTTGAAGATGTTATTGAAAAGACCCAGTACCAGTTGAGCAAATCTTCCAAGTGGGTAAAGAAGAATATGCGCAAGGATGATGAGATTCCCAAGTTACAGGGGGATTATTCCGAAGTGACAGCAAAAACAATGGCCTTGCTTGACGAGGCATTAATCAACACTGAGTTGATTGAAAAACTTGTGGGTCGACTACTTGTAGAGTCGACAGAAAAGAAGCTGGGCGCGATTCTGATCTTCGTTCCTGGTGCATATTTAATAAATAAGCTTGTGAAAGGACTGCAAAGCTCCTCGAGTATCTCGGGACATGGCTTCAAAATTCTGGCATTGCCATTGCATGGTGGGCTCCCTCCTTCACAACAGAGCAAGGTATTCGAAAGACCTCCCCCTGGTGTGACAAAAATTGTTGTAGCTACTAATGTAGCTGAGACATCCATCACTATTGATGATGTGACATGTGTGATAGATACAGGGAGGGCAAACGAAGTCAGGTTTGATGCAGTCAAAGGTATCTCAAGACTTCAGGAAGTGTATGTTTCACAGGCATCTTGTCAGCAGAGAAGAGGCCGTGCAGGTAGGGTTCAGCCTGGAGAATGCTATAAACTTTTTAGTAGAAAAACATGGAATAATATGGATAGGAATACCCTTCCAGAGATATCTAGATCAGCTCTTCATGCCCTGGTTATGGACACCAAAGCAATTGTACAAGGTGATATCTTTGATGTGCTTGGTAATATGCTCACACCTCCTCCACGAGATGGTCTTGAAGAAGCGGTGGATTCATTAAAGTTGATGGGTGCCATTGATTGTGTGGATCAAAGTCTCACATCCCTCGGGAGACACCTCACTGAAATGCCTTGTGACCCAAAACTTGGAAAGATGCTTGTTTATGGAGCTATTCTTCGCTGCGTTGACCCTGTTTTGACAATAGTCGCAGCGCAGGCATTTGGAAAGTCTGTGTTTTGGTCATCTTTAGATTTAAGAGAAGAAGCTGAGACTGCCAAGCTGAAACTGATAGGTTCCAACAAGGCATCTAAATCAGACCACATTGCAATCATTGCAGCATACAATGGATGGAGGAGGGCATTTTCTACCTCTGGTAGGAAAGCTGCAAGTGCATATTGTACAGAGTACTTCATCTCAGAACAAGCTATGGATTCTATTCACTCAGGTAGACGTCAATATGCACAAATCCTAGCAGATTTAGGGTTTATTCCACAGACATATCCAGCAGTTGCATGCAAGGCAGATTATGTGCCCCCTAGTCTGACAAAGTCTGCAGAGGAGACTAAAGAATTTGCATCGTATGGGCAACCTGACGAGTATGCAGGGCATGGAAAAGTTGTCAAGGCAGCCTTAGCATCAGGATTCTATCCACAACTGTTGCGCGTTCAAAATCCTGCTGCACAGTTCCAAAAGGTCCATGGTGGGGCTTTTGAAACTGAAGGCTCAGGAGGAAAAGTAAAGCTCTTTGATCGAAAAAGAGGGCGTGTATTTATTCACCCGTCCTCAATCAACTTTGCTGCAGGGAAATTCGAGTCAGGATGGCTTGTATATTCTGATATTATGGAAACATCAAAAATATTCATCCGCGAATGCTCCATGGTACCAGTGTATGCAGTGCTTTTGTTTGGTGGGAGTATTGCTGTAGAGCACGAAAAGGGAATGATTATAGTTGATGATTGGGCTTCGTTCAAGGCCCCAGCTCGAATAGGGGTCCTTGTGAGAGAATTGAGAAGCGAAGTTGCACGACTATTAGACGAGAAAATTGAGGACCCAACAATGAATATTGCTGGCTCAAAGTTAATTGATGCGATGCATCACTTACTTAGTACGGACGGTTTCTAAATTATATTTTATAACCATTAGCTTACATACATGAATGAATACGTTGATATGAAAATGAACAAGTAAAAACAATTAAATGTTAATGTTGTGACCACTGGATAGTCTTCAAATCAATACCCTCCTGCACCATTTCCCATAACGGTGACATTTCTCTGAGCTTGTTCACATGATCCACAGTTTGCTCAATTGCCCTTTCAACTTCTGCATCGGTGGTGAACCTTCCAATACCGAATCGAATCGATGTATGTGCCATTTCCTCATCTACTCCAAGAGCTCTCAGCACATATGAAGGTTCGAGTGAGGCTGATGTGCATGCAGACCCAGAACTAACAGCTAAATCCTTTAATCCCATAAGCAAACTTTCACCCTCTACGTATGCAAAACTCAAATTGACATTACCCCAGTAGCGTTGCTCGTGGTCCCCATTCAAAACAACCCCTTCCAACTTGCTCATAACTCCATCATACAATTTCCGCGAAAGCCTCTCAATGTGCCTTGCGTCATTTTCCATCTCCTGAGCGGCTACTTCACACGCTTTTCCCAATCCAACTGCCAAAAACGAAGGTAATGTTCCAGACCTGATACCACGCTCTTGTCCTCCACCATTAATTTGTGCCTCCAACCTCACCCTTGGCCTTCTTCGAATGTAAATCGCACCAATTCCTTTAGGACCATATAGTTTATGTCCTGAAATAGACATCAGATCGATATTCATCTCATTGACATCGATAGGTATCTTTCCTACAGCCTGTGCTGCATCGGTATGGAAAAACACCTTGTGCTCTCGACACATTGCTCCAATCTCCTTCAACGGCTGGACCACACCAATTTCATTATTAACTGCCATGACAGACACAAGCACCGTCTCGGGACGAATAGCAGCCTTGAGTTCGTCCAGATTAAGTAACCCACTCGAAGACACTGGCAAATATGTCACATCAAAACCCTTCTGTTGAAGCACCCTACAAGAATCTAAAACACATTTATGATCCGTTTGGGTTGTAATAATATGATTCTTTTTATCTTTATAGAACCCCGCAACTCCTTTGATCGCCAGGTTATTCGACTCTGTAGCACCAGAAGTAAATATGATCTCTTTAGCATCTGCTCCAACCAAATCTCCAACCTGCTTTCGAGCCTCTTCAACAGCGTCCTCTGCCTCCCAACCAAACAAGTGTGTTCTTGAGTGTGGATTTCCATATTGATCAGTCATTAAGGGTAGCATGACATCGAGAACCCGGGGATCCATGGGAGTTGTGGACTGCATGTCCAGGTACATTGGAGCACCCTTCAAATTTACCCCTTTGCTCTCTATCAAGTATTCTAAACCTGATGAGACCTCAGTATCAGATGCATGCCTCGTGGTTGAGAATGCTCGAACAATGCCTCTGACACTGTTCCTACCACAATTCTGACCCCACTTTGACACGAGCACAGCCAAAGACATATTGATACCTTGGAATATTATAACTTTGATACTATTGATACTGTGTCTAACAATGGACTCTACTTTGTTTGAATGAAGAAAGATTTCTCTACTATCTCCAAGTGTGTTTGAAAATACGAGACAGTCTCAACTCCAGTGTTCCTATAGATGTTTCAGACACGTCTATAATCTTTTTGAATTAATGATTTTACTTGCACGCCTTCAGTGCGGGGAATTTCTCTGGTACAGCATGCGGAGAGTCCCAACCTCATGAATGTGGGGGGAAATTGAGTGAATGACCCTCTCCTGCTTTTAAAAGCAAGAAATTTCTTTGTAGATCAAAAGCCAGAAAGATAATAGAGGCCTATTCGATGAAGATGAATAAATTAGGTGAATGAATTACAGTAGAATATTGCTCTACTGCGGTGGTAAAAAATATGCCATGCTATGCATACGATAAGAGTCTCCAGGGAGTCTCAAGTTGTGAACAAGGCAGTCTGGACGGCAATGGTCCCGTAAAAAACTTGTACATCTTCGGTGACGAATCAACCACGTTAGATACCATTTCCCCAGTCGTATCCCGTATAATATCCACCGAACACTTGGATCTAAATTCTACAGAAAGCACCATCCATTTCCCAGACATTGGATCGTTCCCTTGCTCTGTTCCATTCTCATCTCTGCTGTTACTATCACTGCCACTGCCGCTGCTACTACCAGACGATCTACAATATTCGTCAATATCAGATTTACTAAAAAATTGAATACCGCACAGTCGAGCATCAATACCACCCTCTTCCTCGAAAGTATCTTTGCTCACATATGTCAAGCCCTTATTCTTAAAGTCCTTATAAATACTCTCGTTCGCCAAATACAATGCATCAGACATCATAGGCTTCAGAAGTTTATACTCTTCAGTATTCCCAAATCGATGAACAGCCCAGAAAGCATCCTTGGCACCCTCCAACCATTCCTCAACATCAAAACCCTCTTCTACCCTTGTCCTGACAAAAGACCCAATCATGTTTTGCCACTGCCCAATCAACGTATCTTCAATCCAAGCCCAAATTGGATTTCTAGGCGATTCTTTCACCGTCACATCCCACTCTTTGATTGCTTTGGTAATATCCGACCCTATTATATGAGACTGGATGTGATGTGCCAACAGAGGTTGGGACAATGTTTCGATTATTTTTGCCATATTCTTCCCTCCATCCGACTGCTTGTTATATTTGTTATCCGTTGCATCATTGAATTCTCGCCTTGATGGCAATGGTCCATCATGAGGTCCAAGTCCACACGTTCCGGGAATGAATGTTTCACGAATACTATCGACGATTCCTCTTCGTCGCCCAGAGAGACGCAGTGCTATTCTAGCTGACATGTCTATTTATACATTTTCAACTGCTCCACAGGGCCTGTTCAAGGGCCTTTTGGCTGCAGCCAATCAGCTGATTTCATTCTTGAACTAAATAGATTTTTTTAATGATGGCAAAGAAAAATTCAAATTAGGTTCCTTTTTTCTTCTCAGCCATGAAATCGTATGTATTGGTTTATATTCTCACAGAATCACGATGTTCGTTACATATATAACATATTATATCTGGGTAAAACCAGTAGATTGTGTGATCACGTACTGTATAGTGTGAGAGAGACGATCATGGAAGCTGACTCACCAGAGGTGGTGAGTGAAGGAGTGTCTGATGGCTTTGATGACGATGATTTCGGGGATTTTGAGGAAGCAGAAGAGAATGGTGCACCAATAGGGTCAGTAGAAGAAAATACAGGCAATTCTGATGAGGATACTGAGAGGATACGAAGATATTTGACAACAACCATGACGCCAGATGAATATGAACAGATGTTTCGAAATGATTTGCGGGCAGCTGGGATGCACTGGAACGTTGAGGATGCAAGAAAAGCAGCGGATAATGATCCTATATGTCAGAGACGGTTTACAGATCTGGAAGGGCCAGATATGTATGGGTCTGTGTTGGCCATGGAAAGGCCAGAGCCATCAGAGGATGAAAAGGATCCGATGAAAATGGCACGGGATGTTCGACGAAAAGTGGTCGAAGATCTTGTAGGATTCTCAATCAAGTAAACGTTAAACACCGTTAAAAATACCACTCGTCTCGAGTACACATGAATGCATTTGAAGAATGAATGAATGAATGATCATGTAATGATCTGCTCTTCCAAGTTGATTATCAGATTGTAAGACATGAAAATAAGAGGTAATATAGGAAGGATGACAGTCTATTGTTGATAAAACAATAAATTGTGATATATATGTAATAATCATGGTGTACACCACGCTACATATATGGTGACTGTTTCTCTACAAAGACCTGTCAACAGGACAGTACCTGCCCTAGGGAAGAACAATGATAAGATTCGTCGCCTCCATCATGATCTCACACACCAACAAACATGCATTGTGCTAACTAAATCCAGATATTCATCTGGTGAATCGAATGTGACTGCACACGTTCCCATCCAGCCAGTGAGGACATGTGACGACAAGAGACGTGTTGCTGATATGCGAGCAGAGGCGTTTTATGAGAATTCTCATTTCGATCGATTCATCTCAACATATAAAAAGAAATTTTCAGACACAGAATATGATAGATTAATGCGATCAGTCGATGTTGCTGACACTTCTGTTGTGGGTACTTTTGTTGCCCTGGACCAATCAACCCCAGAGGGAATGATTCTAGGATGCATGGATGTCCTCAGGGCATCCCCGCAGGTGGTGGAAACCTCATCTGGGATAGATCTTGAAGGGTGGTACTATATTAAAAATGTTGTGGTCGATCCTAAGCATAGAAGGCAGGGTATTGCTCGGCAAATGCTCTTGAGTGTAGAGGAGAGGATTCGTTGCTCATCAACCCTCTCTGGCTTTACACAAGGTATATTCGTTCACGTAGAATTATGCAATATAGATGCTGTGGCATTGTATAAGAGTGTGGGGTACGAGTATGAGGACAGCAGTGTGGCATCAGGACCTGTCTCTGTTGGTGTCATGGCCCTCCTGCTCAAGACTCTGTGAATGAAAAAACGATATACACTGCAACCCATTCTATTTTCTTGCATTATACTTGTACATATCATATTTTGATTTTACTAAAATATAGTGAGGTGTCTAGATGGCATGAAATGAAAAATGTCAATAAGAATGAAAGAAATCAAAGGCGTACCCACTATCCACCCTACTCATGCATGCATGGTATCTAGCTGCGTCTTCTCAAACTCCCTGACCCAACTCAAAGCATCACATTCACCTCTATCTATAAGCATTTTTTGGAAATGATCCTCTGCAGGACTAAACGCCCACTGTACCATTGTGGGTAATGAATGAGGCCACTGTTCAAAAACATCTGGAGCAATCCCTATATCATACACTGCAGCGAGTTGCTTCGAGCCAAAGCAGCTAATCCGTACACCAGGTTCATCTCCAGGAGGTAATGGAATAAAGTTTGTCACCCCACCATCCAGATGTGTCCTCCCTCGAAACTCTGATGTCAAACGACCATCAAGCCAGAATGGGATATGACAGCTCGTCATCAATGCTCTGATCAAATCATCCCGAGATTCAAATTCATTCACCAACACTGGTGTCACAGAAGATCGTGACAAACTTGACACAGCCACATGTGTCCGATGTCTACAGCGAACATGTGCATCCTCTGGCAACGCATCATCCAGAAACTTCTCCAGTACAATACCAAGCCTACCCCTCGTCCCATGCACGCGACAATCTTCCATCAATTCCTCACACAATTCCGTCACAGTATCCATTGATAGTCCACTATTCACACACGCAGCAATCAACGACCCAGCAGAAGCCCCTGCCAGCTTTGTCCTCTCTGACATATACCCAGCAGTAGTCAACCCTTTGACCACCCCAATATAAAATGGAAACAGCAGACCGCCGGCAGAAAATCCAAAACGCACTGACTGATCCTTCTCTTTCTTTTCACTGACTACCACACCCTTTGCCGACTCAATTGAACCAATGCTTCGATGAGGTCCACTGACACTATCAGCAACAGAATCTGTCACCACTACTCCCCCTCGAGGGCCATGTTTTCTCGCAACAGAGTATCTGGATACATTTTTATATACATGAATCAAACCTTTCGTTCGTCCTATATATCCACGAGGCACCATATTCATAACAGACAGAGAGCAGACCCAATCCCTGTTTTCTCTTTTTGAACGTTGACGTGTATCATCAATGCATGATCATTGCATTGATGTTATATATAAAGAAAATGTAATATATATATTCATACATTAGTGTATAGAATCGACGAGTGTTCTCTCCATGTTTTTTAATTGTTGGCTACAAGGCTCTGGGCTACAAGCCATTGCATTTTATGTATATGAAGTAAAACACGCAAAGTAACATTATGAATAGACTTGTATGATAGATATTGATTCACGACATTCTATTGCTTTGATCAAAAGCAAGCTTGAATGATTCAAAGGGGAGAGTCTCTGTCTTGCTTTCTTTCTTGCTTCCTGATGAGAAAGGCAGACAGACAAATCATCAGCCCAGGCCGACATATCTTCTTTTTATTTGTGCACTTACTGCTGGACAGATTCCTGTCAAACTACATTATTCTGTATCGTATGTATGGACATCCCATCATCGGGACTGCATCATCTGCTTTGACACACTCTGTACATCACTGGTAGCTATACTTGGGTATTGGATGAAATCGACATGTTCTTCTTGAACTCCAAAACTTGATTCAACCAATTGCATGGGATCTGTATAACCTCTCGCTCTGGTCTTGATTTCCCAAGAGGACAAATTTCTCGGCCCAACTTTGGACCAGACTGATCCAACTCGGGGAAATTTGCTCGGGATGAACTCGGCCCTTTGAGCTGTCGAAGCCTAGCATCATACATAACAGCTGCCTCCTCAGCAGTATCAAATGTACCCAGCCATTCTCTGGCTCCAGACTTTGGGTTCCTGATCTCAGCTGCGTACGTTCCCCATTCACGTTTCCGTACGCCTGTATATGGACATGACCTTTTCCTCGTACCAGTTTCCTTCTTTCCATCAATTTCCCTCTCATATTGTAGCAATTTCATCTTCGCGGCCTTTTGATCCATCACATGCCCTGGCATATCAGAATTCTGGCCGCCCGTTGGCATGTGAAGATTCTGGCCACCAGTTGGCATGTGAGGATTCTGGCCCGTTGGCATGTGAAAAGCATCAGGTTGACCCATGTAATGGTTCATCTGGCCATAGAACTGACTATTATGCGCCCCAGGGAGTACTGAGGCCATGTGACCTCCATGCATAGCATATGGAAACATATTTCCGGGATATCCCATGGATTGTGACATAGACGCTTGCATAGAAGGTGGCATATTCGACCTCTGCGCCATCGAGTCCATCGAGAATTGCTTTGCATCCTGATACGCAGCAGTGTAACGTTGAATCTGTGGAATCATATCCTGTGCGCTAGTACCTGCACCTGCAAATGCCATTGCAATCTGTTCCAAAATGGTAGACGTGTTTTTGTGGGAACATCGCTGCTTCCATATCTGCTCTCCACTTGTCCTGTTCCGTTTCTTACCCCAGACAATATTATGCTCAAACCCAGGTAGAGGATGACGTTTCCTAGGATTTTTCGTAACCACCTGTTCGGTCATTTGCTACAATGGCACTGTGGGCTCTCCCTTGCAGCCTTGCAACAGTGACTCTTGTTGTCACCTCCTCTCGTATCTACGTACGTGATATCATACATGTACATGAACATATAAAATAAACAATAATAATTCAGGTGTCGAGAGAGAAAGTCCTCGTCTTGTTGTAAAGATGCGTGAACTGGTGGCTCGGCTCGAGACGTACATATTGGAATTTTAAAGTTGAGACACATCTCCCATCCAAGGGGGCCGTCAATGGGACAAGATAGTCACTCTCGTCCGTACTCTCCCGAATAAGTTTGGATCTAGGTACCAACGGCCACCACGGGGGTTGGTGCCACAGCGAGTCGGCCATCTGAATTGTGAATCAAAACCACGAGAAGACAAGCAAAATGAGTCTTTTCTCACAGAAAGGTCATTATATCGGTGGATGGTGGTCTCAGTGTCTCTCTTCCATGCACTTGCTTGCTTGGCCAAGCTTGGGCATCCCCTCAAGGGGAGATGGCACCATCATGATTCTGATGTAGGACCGTTTCTTACAGTCGTCAACACACAGATCATGTACTCTTTATGTTGATAGATAGTCAGTCAGTCAGTCAGAAAGTATCCATTCAGCAGTATGGATGGATTCGGTATACATATACATTCTTCCTTCTGTTGGAATTGTGCTTGTCAATCCATGGATTGGCCATATGCCTGCCTGGTACTGCCCATATTTGAAGAGTCTGGGAATACTAGGATACTGTCTGATGCATACATGACAGATTTTCTACATACACGTATACGGAGGCATATAGATCTATGCAAGTGTTGAAAGATAGAGCATCTACGTTTCAAATTTGAAATAAGAAAACCTTCATCATAAAGGTGGTTGGACCGTCCAAATGAGGAAAAGGTGTCATACTCTTTCAAGTGAAACTTTATAATATCAGATACTACAGTATTAGTATACTTGATACCATTTTATAGTACTATACAAGATACTATACATGAATCAATCACCATGACGGATGATCTGTCTCGTCTTGGGAATGTGGAATGTTTAAAGTTCAACGAACTACGAGCACTATGTAAAGAACTCGGTCTTCCAGCATCAGGGTATGGTGATACTACTAGTAATAATACATTTACATATATATGTACATACGGTATTCGTCTTATTTGAGGGTGTTGTTGCAGAAAGGCTTCGGAACTTCGGAGCCGGTTGAGGAGGTTTCGCCAGGATGCTTCTCCTGGGGAGGAACAGGAGGAACGTTCGTTGCCTCGGTTGGATACTGTGCAGGCGTCTGCTATGAATACGCCACTGCCAAAGGTCAGACTTACACGTCGTGAAAGGAAGAAGAGGCGTGTTGGATTCAAAGGGATCTTGGTTGTGCTTGGAGTGAGTGTGGTTGTGATGCTGATGGGGAGTGGGATGGTGTGTGAACGGTATCGTGATGGGTTGGAGGGGGCGTGTGAGGTGGTGGACAAGGGATACCGTGTTCTTGTTGATAATGATGTGGTGGTGCGTGCGAAAGAGTACGTGGTGTCGCTATCGATACCCACGAGGCTTGAACAGGCTGTGGTGCATTTCAAGACGCATACTATTCCACTTTTTAGGACTGTATTGATTCGTGGGGTGGATGATATACAGACATTCTTGCTGGAGCGGAAGAATGCTGTCTCAAAGAAATCGAGTGTTAGACGACTGAATCCTGCTGTTTTGGATACATTGGTTGGATCTGCACGTGATGATGTGGATGGCGTATGGGCAAGTACCCTGTCTTTTCTGGAAGATGTGTGGGAGATGAAGAAAATAGCTTCATCCAATAAAGCCAATGTTGTATTGTTTGTTTGCACAAGTACCAAAGCGTGCCAGTCCACGGAGGATGAACTGGCAGCCACGTTAGATCCCTCATCTGTGTTGAAACTCTTGAAGGAGACTGATAAGGGGGATGTGCAACGTCGACTGGGAGAATTCCTGAAAAGAGAGCCAAATAGTGTCGTCATTATACCTCATATTGAACATTGGAGTCCTGTTTTGATATCCGTATTGAATAATGCGCTTGGAGAAGGAGGATCTCTGGTGGTGGATGGGGAATCAATCCCTACGTCAGGGGCCACATATTTCATCACCACACTCATCCCAAAATCTATTGTTGACTCCCAGAACTCTCCTCCAAACTTGTCTACTGCCGTCAAGAATCATTTGATTAAATTACTCAGTAGTCACTCTCCTAATGGTGATGGTATTGTCAGTACCGATGAGATGGTGTCAGCAGTGTTGAATTCATTCAGAAGGCGTATCGATGTTGTTGCTAGCGTACTATAATTACTTTGATTTACATGTCATCCTCTGCACGAAGATATTCTCCTACATCTGCCTGATGGAATACTACTATAGCATTTGGTTCAGCCGTTCGACATTCTGATGTGGACTTTGCCGTCACTCCAAACCCAAGAGGTACATCAGACATTGAATATACCACAACTCCTGTATATGATGGTGTGTTTTCTGTAATTCTACCCAGGCCACTCTTTCCTATATGATTGCCATATAAAAATGACATTTCTGCTGATGGTTTTACCCACACCTGCAAGAGGAATACATGATGATCAATGTGGCATATATGCACAGACATGACAGTGTGGTTCTCAGTCCAAGTGTTGGATATAAAGACGTTTCATCCACATTCGCTTGTTTTCCAAGCTCTTCGGGTTGAAGACTGAAGTCGTTGACATCATCGAACCAATTATCTACATCACCATACCTTGTACTTGGCATACCGTGCCAGAATATCCAGGCTTCCCACAGTCAGTCTGAACTTGCCGCTATGTGTAAACTTTCCAATGCACATCCCCAATGCCACGAGCTTATCCCGAGCCACATTCGTTGCTCTACGCATGATATCTTCCCGTACAAAGTATACTCTACCTTTTTGTAATCTCAAACAATTCTGTTCCTCTAAACTTCCATCGACAAGAGATTTTATGTTTTTTCCTATAAACTTGTGAAGTTTCTCAAAGACCATTCGGGTCTCATCCTCTGTTAATGCTCTCATTATGTATTATATATAAATATGAGTTGTGTTCAGCTGGGTATAGCAGAAGATTCTGTGAGAGCAGCAGACTGAGAGGAAGTTGAGTGCAAGTGGGGTTTCACATGCATGTGTTGCAGCGAGTTTGATTACGACAATAGCCACTGTTGGGTATCAATGCCACAGTATCTAGGTTAATTTAATGGTATTTTACTGTTTTTTGTCATGTATTGTGCAAATATATTATGCATTTGGGCACATGATGTTCTAACCCACAAAACGGGAAAAAAAGTAATATTCAGATTGCTGAAACCATGGATTCTTGTATCAACTCGGTCCACACGAGCATTTCAGAAATCAAAGCAAGTATACCGGTCACGGACATGCCATTACCAATACATTCTGTATATTTATGTATTTATCGGCGACATTCACAATGCAGACGTGTTTTCAGCAGAAATTGTCTGGCCACGTACACACATGTGGTCTCAAGTCTCTTCAAGCAGGTGCGTTGAGATCATCATCGATTCTGACATGATGAAAAGAAGTATTTCTGGAGATCAAATCTGATATCAGGCATTGTCGTGAACTTGCCCCGGGAGTTGATCTGGTCGTGACAAGAGCCATTGTCTGTTTTTAATAGTGACATTTTCTCATACCTGTAGGACAACGAAGAGTATATACCACATGCCGTGCCAGTAATGAGAAGATTTTCGAAGCATCATCAAAGCGACGTGATGTTCTCAATGCAGGAATGTTGCTTACAGCAGGAGCTGCCATGTTGCCAACATTACCAGCCAATGCCAATCGATTGTTGTCCTCAGACTGGGAGATTGTTGATCTTCCAATAGACTCTGGAGTAGTTCTTCTGGACGTTGGATTCACAGGTAGTGATCCAAACCACGGATTTCTGTTGGGAACTCGCCAGACCTTGTTGGAGACTTTTGATGGTGGAAAGACATGGGAACCACGATCTGTTGCTGCAGCTGTAGAGGAGGGATTCAATTTCAGATTCAACTCAATCTCGTTCAATGGCGACGAGGGATGGATTGTCGGAAAGCCATCCATCTTGCTTCATACAACTGATGGAGGTAAGAATTGGGAGAGAATTCCTCTGTCTTCAAAACTTCCAGGAACTCCTCAGATTATCACAGCATTAGACGGCAAGGGAGCCGCTGAGATGACTACTGATGAGGGAGCAATTTATGTGACATCCAATGGAGCATACAACTGGACAGCTGCGGTTCAGGAAACTGTTGATGCCACCCTGAATCGTGTCATCTCTTCTGGTATTTCAGGAGCATCCTACTATGAGGGATCATTCTCTGGTATTTCACGCTCTGATGGAGGTGACTACGTTGCTGTATCTTCCAGAGGTAATTTTTATATGACATGGAGTCCAGGACAGACGTACTGGGAACCACACAACAGACCATCCACTCGTAGACTCCAAAACATGGGATTCGTTGGAGAGGACAAAATTTGGGCGACACTCAAGGGAGGAGACTTGTACATTGGAGATAAAAACAAAGAAGACTCATTCAAGCAGGTGAAAATTGGATCACGAGGATTTGGAATCCTCGATGTAAATTTTGTCAACGGTGAAGTCGGTTATGCCTGCGGAGGAAGTGGAACTCTTTACAAGACTGTTGATGGTGGAAAATCATGGAAGCGTGACAAATCCACCGACGATATTGCAGCCAATCTCTATGAAATCAAGTTTTCACCAGGTGGCAATGGACTAGTATTAGGAAATGATGCTGTCCTCCTGAGATACACAGGAAATAATAGTGCTTGATTGATTGAATATATATTTTACTTTTGAAACAATGCTTCTCCAGGACAGCCTTGTTATGAATGTCCAGGTTCTTGCCGTTCATCCAATGAATGAAAAGGCTGCCTCGTC
>PJEL010001266.1_pt1 | contig 26402 bp, 28 predicted proteins | sample 1853271 | NCBI WGS metagenome assembly PJEL01 (sample SAMN08108733, study PRJNA415343) | Invertebrate metagenome, whole genome shotgun sequencing project. | host: Globobulimina | place: Sweden: Gullmar Fjord | collected 2015-08
AATAAAATATCGATATAAATTGTTCAAATCTTTATATTTATGAGTCGGAAGGGGTTTGTTAGCGACAATGTTAACAAACACAGATGCCAGAATTAATGCTGAGAAAAGTATATCTCCAGCCTTTGTTTTAGCCGCGTTATTTTGGTACCCGTTAGAAGCGCACGCCAGCGAATTAGAACTTGAAAGCGGCTTGTCACCTTATGATGCTTTCCAAGTAGCCATGAGCGACATATTGCAAAGAGCGGTTCAAACCGTAGCTATTCCAAAACGTTTCACGGCCACAATGCGAGATATTTGGAGCTCACAGCACCGTTTATTAAAAACCGAGGGCAAGCGCCCAATGCAAATGGTTGAAAACCCTCGTTTCCGAGCTGCTTACGACTTTTTATTATTAAGAGCTGAAGCGGAAGGCGGAGAATTGCATGACATCGCTCAATTCTGGACTGACTACCAACAAACGGATGAAGCCAAACGAGCTATCGCTAAGTCGGTAAGAACACGAGCTAATGCGAGTAATGCTGCTCCAGGACCTCGCGGCGACAGAAAGCCTGACTTTGATAGCAAAGATGGTGATAAACCAAAGTCAAAACGTGGAAAGTATCGCGGTAGCCGTCGTCGTAAAAAAGAGCAGTAGGCATGACAGAGCTTGTTTATATTGGGTTAGGTGCAAACCTCAATAACCCTCGTGACACTGTTCGCACGGCAATTAAAGCATTAGCAACGTTAGAGCACTGTGAATTTATTGGTCAGTCTAAAATATACAGTAGCAAACCTATGGGGCCTTCTGACCAACCTGATTATGTAAACGCCGTTGTTTTACTAAAAACATCATTGAGCGCACACGATGTGTTTGCCAAAACATGTCAGTTAGAGCAAGCCCATGGGCGAACTCGAAATGGCGAACATTGGGGCCCACGTACCTTAGACTTAGATATTTTGCTTTATGGTGATAACCTCATCAATGATGAGCAACTTACCGTACCGCATTACGGCTTAAAAGATCGCGAGTTTGTGGTTTATCCGCTGTTAGATATAACGCCAAACTTAGTATTGCCTTGTGGTTCAATACTAAGTGATATTGCAAAACAATTACCTTTTAATGACATGAACGCTATTTAGCGATTAATTCTGGATAAAAGAATGAGCAAAATTACTACCTCCAAGCTACTCAAAATGAAGCAAGATGGCGAAAAAATAGCAGCGATCACCGCCTATGATGCCAGTTTCGCTGGGTTATTTGACCAACAAGGCATTCATGTAATGTTAATTGGCGATTCAATGGGGATGGTATTGCATGGTCAAGACAGCACTTTGAGTGTGACCAATGAACAAATTGCTTACCACACCAAATGCGTAAGAGCAGGCACTGAAAATGCGCTTGTTATTGCCGATATGCCATTCATGAGTTACAGCTGCCCAGCAACCGCACTTAAAAACAGTCATGAGTTAATGGCCGCTGGTGCAAACATGGTTAAAATTGAAGGCGGCGAATGGCTTTATGAAACCATAAAGCAACTGACGCAAAATGGTGTTCCTGTTTGTGGTCATTTAGGATTAACGCCTCAGTCGGTTAATGTGTTTGGTGGTTTTAAAATACAAGGCAGAGACGCCGACAAAGCTAATGAAATGATTGAACATGCGAAAGGCTTAGAAAAAGCTGGCGCTCAGTTATTAGTGTTGGAATGTGTGCCAGTAGACTTGGCAAACGCAATAACGGCAGCCGTGTCTATCCCGACCATTGGTATTGGTGCAGGAAATGGTACTGATGGCCAGATTTTAGTAATGCATGACATTTTAGGTATTAGCTCAGGTTATATTCCAAAGTTTTCTAAAAATTACATTGAGATCACTGGCAATTTACAACAGGCAGTGAGCTTGTATATTGATGAAGTTCAAAGCGGTGCGTTCCCAGACGAAGCACGCTGGTTTAAGTAAGTATTCTATTCCTATGCAAATTATTAGCTCTTTAAGTGAATTACGCACGTGGCGTCAGCAATGCTACAAAGACGGTAAAACCGTAGCTTTTGTACCAACGATGGGCAACCTTCACGAAGGTCATATTGAGCTTGTTCAGCAAGCCCATAAATACGCAGACTTTGTTATCACTTCAATTTTTGTTAATCCAATGCAATTTGGAGAAAACGAAGATTTAGACGCATACCCAAGAACTTTTGACGCCGATTGTAAGAAGCTTGAAGCGGTGAACAACCACGTGGTGTTTTATCCAACCGTTGCTGATATGTATCCTAACGGACTTAAAGCACAAACTGTGGTATCCGTACCAAACAATGAACTTGAGCACTGTGCAGAAGCTACCCAGCGACCAGGACACTTTGATGGTGTTGCGACGGTTGTGACTAAGTTATTTAATATGGTGCAACCTGATACGGCGTTATTTGGACAAAAAGACTATCAACAGGTTCGTTTGATTCAAACGTTAGTAAAAGATCTAAACATGCCTATTAGCATTGTGCCTGTGCCAACGGTTCGTGAAGCATCTGGCCTGGCTAAAAGCTCTCGCAATGGTTACCTTAGCGATGACCAAAAGGCCACAGCGGCAGTGATATATCAAACATTGTTAGCGGTGCAAGACGCCCTTAAAAGCGGCGCTCGTAACATCAATGAAATGCAGACATTTGCACTAGAGATGATTGAATTAGCAGGCTTAAAGCCTGATTACATTGAAATTAGAGATAGCAGTGATTTTGGTAAGGTTACAGATAAAAGCTTACAAGCGGTTATTCTTGTGGCGGCATTTGTTGGTAAAGCTCGCTTGATAGATAACCTGACCGTCGAGTTGTCTTAACTGCAGGGCGCTATTAGAAGTGGTGTGCCAGTCATTACAGACTGGCGATTTTCTTAAGGATCGCCGGTAAACTTCTCCAGCTCTCTTTCGCTATTTCTTTTTGTTCCGCCAATATATCTTTAAGTATGTCTTTAGTGGTCAATGGATTTGCTAAGACACATCTAAATACAGTAATCGTTTGTCCGTCATGCGCCTTAGGCGTTAAACGTGTTCTTGATACAAAAGAACGTCCTGACTCACGCTGCTTCTTTTGAATAAAACGCGTTAAGTCATTTAGCAACTCATTGATGATATGCTTTTCTTCCGCATCACAGGTTTCCATGTAGTCTTTAACTACTTTTGGTACATAACGATATGTTAATAAACATAACTCTGGCTCGGAAACCAGTTCAAAGTCATCTTCTGCATTAATCAAATCTGCAAAGTACTTAGCGGTATCTATACTTCTATCAATTAGCATTTCATAACCACTGCGACCCATTACTTTAAGGCACGCGTAAACTAGCATAGACATACCTGGACGGCTGCCTTCTAGCGTATGTGAGCCTAAGTCTTTAGAGCCTTTACGTAGAATATACTCTGCGTGATGTTCAATAACATCGGTAGAGTGCGCGTCTTTAAATAACACCATGCCAGCACCCATAGGCACATACATTTGTTTATGAGCATCTACGGTTATTGAGTCCGCACGTTCTATGCCTTTAAGAAGTGGACGCTGGTTATTCGACATCATTGTCGCACCGCCCCAAGCAGCATCTACATGGAAGTGAATACCTTCTCTTTCAGCAATATCAGCCATCTTATCTAATGGGTCAATGTTGCCAGTTTCTGTGGTACCAGCAACACCAACTAATGACAATATGCCTGCGTTTTCAGCTTTAAGCTCAGTGATCCGCTGTTCCAATGACTCAATACATATTTTGTTATTTTCGTCGGTTTTTACCGAAACAATATCTTGTCGGCCTAAACCTAATACATCAGCAGCTTTGCCTAAAGAATAGTGTCCACGCTCAGAAACCAAAACCACTAATCGTGAATAGCCGTAATGGCTCATCGCACGGAAAAGGCCCTCTTTAGATACGCCTTTAAAACTGCCATTTGGTCCTAGTAACGTATTACGAGCAATCCACAGCGCACTGATATTCGCTACTGTACCGCCAGAACAAAACGCACCAAGTGACGTGTCTGCACTGTGCATCACTGACTTATAATATTGGTCGTTATGCGCTTCAGTACGAGTTCCACCATAGGCAATACGATGCAACATTCCAATAACTTGGCGCTCTAACGGGGTGAAGGCTTTAGACGTTTCTATTTTTACGAGGTTTTGATTTAAACCCACCATCAGCTTAGACAGTGGTAATAAGAAGTACGGTAATGCCGACGTCATATGACCAATAAAGCTTGGCGATGACGTGTGTACAGATTGTGCAACCAACTTATCTAGCAACTCATCGGCTAATGCAGAAACAAATTGCGGGTGCTCAGGCACCACAGAGTCTTGAAAGTCCTGTTCAATTTCAGAAAGAGGCTTTTCTACAGCAACAATATTGTCACGTAAAAAACCATCAAGATTTTGTGATACTTCTTGCTCTATCCGCGCCAATGTTGAATCTGGAGCTTCAGGGATAGTGAAGATCCTAAATAAATTCTCTTCCGACGCAGCGGCTAAACGTTTATCTGACATTTTAAATAGTTTGGTTGTCTTTAAATTTTTCGGTACTTTACTGGAAGTTAACAATAATGTCTGTAGTTAAGCAGACAAAATGCGGTCCTGTAAAATGCTAATTTTCTAAGCTACAGGTTAATTGATAGCTTTGTTGTCCACTTGCCCAGTACTTACGCTCAAACGGGGTCATGGCTACGTCACTTCTGTACTCACTAACGTTTGGCTTTAAACCCGCTATTTCAAGGGCTTGAGCAAACTCATCAATATAGATATTCCAATTACTGCGAACAATTAAAGTTTCCGCTAATTTAGGAATACTACTGAACACCGCGGCACCATGCCATCTACGTTGTAAATGTTTTGCTTTTGGCCACGGATTTGGATAAAGAATGTAGTGAGATTTAATCGGCCAGTCCGTATCAGCAATAAGGCGCCATAAATCATTAAGATCACCACGTAAAATAACAAAGTTCGATACTTTATGAACCAAGTGGTGCTCAATTTTTTCAACGCGATGCTCTGACTTATCAATACCAACAACTAGCGCATTTGGATTTTCTGCCGCTAAATGCACAGTGCTCTCACCTACACCACAACAAGAATCTAAAATAATATAACGATTAGAATCTTCAGCTAAATAAGCCGTTACCTTTGCTGATAGTTGCTCAAAAGTCTGCAGCGAAAATGGCGCAAAAGGCTTTTTGAATTCGTGACTCAAATGCTTTTTAACCACTTTCTCTAAATCTTCACTAACACCCGTTTGATTGGTCGTAATCGAACGCGAGTTGCCCGCATTTTCAATCATACTTTTTTAACAAACTTAGTTAAGATAACAATCTTTTGTCCATTAACGCGCCCTTCGATGTGCTCAGGGTTATTCGTTAATGAAATGCCTCTAACGGTCGTGCCTTGTTTAGCGGTAAAACCACCGCCCTTAACTGGCAAATCTTTGATTAAATAGACGTTGTCGCCTGCTGATAACTTGTCGCCATTAGAGTCTACGTGTTCTGCGTCACCGCCAGCGGTTCTATGTGCCAAACCTGACTCTGCCCATGCTGCCGTTTCATCTTCTAAATACATCATGTCTAACAAGTCTTGCGCCCAAGTTTCACCTTGGTTAGTTAACAACTTCAGCTGTTGCCATGCCAATACCTGAACTGCAGGCACTTGGCTCCACATGCTGTCATTTATGCAGCGCCAATGGGTAACGTCTAATGTGTCAGTACTGTTTAATTCGCTCTCACATTTGTCACAAACCAACACGCAGTCGTCTGAGTTATCACCCGCTTTAGGCAATACAGCATAAACAGACAAGTTATCTGGGCTGTTGCATAATTCACACGTGTTATTTCCGCGTTCTTGAAGTGTTGATTCTATCGACATTGGATACTCCATTGAGCCTTTAAATTTTGAGGGCGCATTATGCCTATTTTTGTTCAGTAAAAAAAGTAAAAGGGCAATGAAGCCCTTATTTTCAGCAGAATAAAATGAGATTACGCTATGACACTTTATTGTTTATAAAAACTAGTTACCTTCTGGTCCTCTAACAACCTCGAGAATGGCCGAAACCCATTCGCCTATAATAGGAATAAATTCCATTTGAGATAAAATATAAACCACAAAAGATAGAACCACAGTGGCACCTAATACACTGCCTAAACCCACTGCGATGCCTTTTAATAAACTAAACCAAATAAACCTAGGCAATGAGTTATAGGTATGCACCAATTTGTGATTGTTTAATTGTAGAAGCTGTTCATTAATATGCTTGGTTTGAATATGAAGCTTCTTCCACATCTCTTGCATACTAATGTCATCTAACGACTCTTCACTTTCTTGAATATCATTTGCCTGTGACAATTCAGCTTTATTTTTACCGTCGCCATTCACTGGTGCATTTTTTTTCACAGTTAGTGCCGTCTTGATTTTTTTTATTTGGCTTCTCATCAAATCGTTACTTTTTTATTTACAAATAGTTAGTTCAGCTTATGCATATGCACTAACAAAATAAAGTGTTAAATAGGTTTTCATCCATAAAACCCTCTGTTTATTGCGGGAATTGCCCTTTATAATTGTGGAGACGTCTAGCAGTGTTTCCATTTAGCAATCGATTGTTTGACTAATTTTGGTAATACAATACAATTTCAACAACTAAAAGCGGCAGCAATGTCGTGTAAGCAGTAATTCTTGATCAGGTGTTTTATGGCTAAGTGGAATGGGGAATATGTTCATCCCTACGCAGAACATGGAAAAAAAGCGGATAAAGTTAAAAAGATCACGGTATCGATCCCGCTAAATGTACTCAAAGTACTAACTGACGAACGTACTCGTCGACAAGTAAAGAATTTACGACACGCGACGAACAGTGAACTGCTGTGTGAAGCATTTTTACATGCTTTTACAGGACAGCCGTTGCCATCAGATAATGATTTGAAAAAAGAAAATCCAGATCAAATTCCAGAAGAAGTAAGAAAGATCCTTACTGAGATGGGCAAAGACATTCCGACCCTAGACGATTAACGGTTAACGGTTAACGGTTAACGGTTAACGATTTTTCGCTCCGTTAAATGCAAAAGCCAACAAATTAATGTTGGCTTTTTGTTATATCGGCAATTACCTGTTTTATTCATTTAACATGCAACCGGCCAATAACAATGGCAAGGTACATCAAGCTCAAAGCTAAACCGCAGGTAAATCTAGTTTGGCAACACCACTTTCTACCGCAGCTATAGATACGGCTCTTGCAACATTCTTTAATAATCTCGGATCCATCGGTTTTGGAATAATGTACTGCGGGCCAAATGTCAGACTACTCACACCAGATGCCTTCAATACTTCTTCCGGCACCGGCTCTTTCGCTAAATTTCGAATCGCTTCAACGGCGGCCACTTTCATTTCATCATTAATAGCCGTTGCTCTTACATCAAGTGCACCTCTAAAAATAAATGGAAAGCACAACACATTGTTCACTTGGTTAGGGTAATCAGAACGACCCGTCGCCATTATTAAATCGTCTCTTACTTTTAATGCCAATTCAGGCTTAATTTCAGGATCTGGATTTGAGCAAGCAAATACCACAGGATTTGGCGCCATTAACTTTAAAGCCTCTGCAGATAACAAGTTAGCGCCCGATACGCCCACAAACACATCTGCACCTTCAATCACATCTTCTAGTGTTCTTTTGTCGGTATTATTAGCAAATAATTGTTTATATTCGTTTAAGTCATCTCTTCTTGTATGGATAACGCCATTTCTATCCAACATGTAAATTCGTTCACGTTGTGCACCACATTTAATCAGTAACTCCATACATGCAATAGCGGCAGCACCGGCTCCTAGACATACAATAGTGCAATCGTGAATTTGCTTACCTTGTATTTCTAGTGCATTGAGCATACCCGCGGCAGTTACAATAGCGGTTCCGTGTTGATCATCATGAAAAACCGGAACATTACATCGGCGCTTTAATTCTTGTTCTATTTCAAAACACTCTGGCGCTTTTATATCTTCTAAATTAATACCACCAAAAGAATCTGCAATATTCGCTACGGTATTAATGAAATCATCAACGGTGTTATGCGTTACTTCGATATCAAATGAGTCGATATTAGCAAAACGTTTAAATAACAGCGCCTTGCCTTCCATGACAGGTTTTGAAGCTAATGGTCCTAAGTTACCTAAGCCTAAAATAGCAGTTCCATTACTAATCACTGCAACTGTATTGCCTTTGGCTGTGTATTTGTATGCATTGTCAGGATCCGCCGCGATCTCTCTCACTGGTTCAGCCACACCTGGGCTATAAGCAAGTGCTAGGTCTTCAACCGTTTCAGCTGGAGTCGTTAGGTTGATACAAATTTTTCCTGGAGATGGTTGGCTATGATAATCGAGTGCGCGTTGCTTAAAGTCTGACATTAATACGTTCCATTGGAGTGAGAAAACGCCGCCACTGTACGGCATTGGAAAGCCTTTCACGACAAGAACTTAACCCATATAAGACAACTCATACCACTTGGTTAATTTATTACTACAAAGCGCACAAACGTCGTAAAAAAACAGACTTAGTACTAATAAACTCAATAAGCTTACGTTTGATACAAAAGCGTATAGTTAACATCAAATGGGAGAATTTAGTTAGGGTTTGAGAGTCGAATTAAATGTTGAGAATTGAAGTATATGAAAAAAAATTACTACGGCAGACTTTATGGCGTTAAACGTCTAGAGGATTAAAAAACACTATGTTGAATTTCAGACATAAAAAAAGCACCCGAAGGTGCTTTTTTTTGCAAGTTAGCAAAATTACTTTTTGCCCAACATGCTGAAACGTTTCTTGAAGCGATCAACACGACCACCAGTGTCAACGTTACGTTGCTGACCTGTGTAGAAAGGGTGACACGCAGAACAAACGTCTAAGTGTAAGTCTTTACAGATTGTAGAACGAGTTACAAACTTGTTACCACAAGAACAAGAAACGTTAATTTCTTCGTATTTAGGGTGAATATCTTTTTGCATGGGATTACCTCATTGGGCCGTATCGCCAAACGGTCACTTATTAAAAATAATGCCGAATACCATACGAGATTTATATAAAATTAGGGCGCGAATTATAATGAGTATCGGGTAAAGATCAAGCGATAATTAAAAGCCACCGCTATTTTCTTTTCATTACTTTCTTGCTTTACGTTGTCGCTGTTTGGCCTTATTAATTTCTGCCACTAACTCAGGGCTTAAATAGATGCCGCTACCTGGATACGGTTGACCAAATTGAAAGTCCCATTTAGCAGGCTGAAACTCAGAGACTAAGCGGGTTACACGATTACAAAGCTTGTTTTTAGGTTTAAAACCTAACTTCTTTTCGTAGTTAACTAAGAACTCACGATCTACTTGCTCAAATGCTAGAATACAGTATCCTTCTGTAGAATAAATACGAGCTTCTTGGGCTTCCACCGAACTGGATGAAATACCAATAAAAGCTGCTACAAAAATACTAAATATAAGACGACGCATTTTAACCTTACTTGTCTGTTTTAAGCTCAATAATACAATATAAAGCTTTGTTTATAACAGTAAAAAAGTAAGTGATTGTTCACTTGTTGTCAAGAGAAGCAAAGGTCTGCTAGTTAATGACATTATTTTCGCAAGTTATTTTACACGTTGCCCTGCCCGTGCCTTTAAGGCGCTTGTTCGACTACTTAATGCCTGCCGCTCTTACAGCAAATGAAGATAATGTTGAGCGACTAAAAAACCAAGTCAGCATTGGTCAACGTGTTTCCGTTCCGTTTGGACGCCAGACTCTCATTGGCATTGTTATCGCGGTAGACACTAATACTGACCAAAACATAGCCAAGCTTAAAGCTGCGAATGACTTAATTGACAACGAACCTAGCTTTGATGATTCTCAACTCACATTATTAAACTGGGCAGCGGATTATTACCAACATCCCATTGGCGATGTTTTTTCAATGGCGTTGCCAGGCGCACTAAGAAGCATCAAAACCATTGATGAACAGCTCCCTAAAACGCTACAAAAAGGCAACAAGTTTCCTTCTGCAGACGAGTTATCAAAAAATGCCAAGCAACTACATAAACTTAGAGACTTGCTCGCTAATAATGCATATACCCGCAGCGAGCTAACTGAATTAGAGGTACCTAGTACCACCATTAAAAAGTTTGTTGATCAAAACTGGGCGCGATGGGCTACATGCGGACAAAACACCAGTAAAGTCGAAACTCAACATGTTAATGAAGGGTTGTCGTTAAATACTGAACAAGCTATTGCTGTTGCGGCGATTAATGCCGTTGACCATCACCAGTGCTTTTTAATTGATGGCGTGACAGGTAGCGGCAAAACGGAAGTTTACTTACAAGCCATCGAACATCGCTTGCTGAATCAGTGGCAGGTATTGGTTTGTGTGCCTGAAATAGGCCTTACACCGCAAACTATCGCTCGATTTAAACAACGTTTTAATGTTCCCGTTGCGCTGTGGCATTCGGGCATGACAGACAAACAGCGTTTTGATACCTGGCAACAAACTAGAAGCGGCCACGCTCGTATCGTTATTGCTACTCGTTCTGGTATTTTTCTGCCTTTTAAATCATTAGGCATGATCATCATTGACGAAGAACACGACGCTTCATTTAAACAACAAGATGGCTTTAAGTATCATTGTCGCAGTTTAGCGCTGTATCGAGCCCACCAAGCGGGTATTCCAGTTGTATTGGGTTCGGCCACGCCAAGCCTTGAAAGTTTATACAATGCTGAACAGGGTAAATTTAGTTATCTTCAATTACAGAAGCGTGCAGGTAATAGTCAACTACCCACCACTCATTTACTCGACTTAAACCGATGCCAAAGCCAAGCGTCATTGGGTCAGCCATTAATTGATGAAATGGCTAAACAAATCAATAACGGCCAGCAAGTTATGTTGTTTATTAACCGTCGTGGTTTTGCTCCCGTTTTAATGTGTGAAGAATGCCACTGGCTTACGGAATGTTCACGTTGCAGTAGCTTTACGACATATCATAAAGGCAGCAACTTACTTATTTGCCATCATTGTGGTTTCCAGCACCCAACGTTGCATCAATGCTTAGGCTGTGGCTCAACTCGAATGACGCCAGTTGGCGTAGGTACGGAACAAATAGAAACTAATTTGGCGACGTTATTTCCAAATGTAGACGTTGTTCGTTTAGATAGAGACAGCACCAGTAAAAAAGGTGAGTTTGATAATAAGTTAAATCAAATTAACTCGGGCAAGCCAATGATCATAGTTGGCACCCAGATGATTGCCAAAGGTCATCACTTTCCAAATGTCAGCTTAGTGGGCATTGTTGATGTTGATGGCGCGCTATTTAGTAGTGACTTTAGAGCTGCTGAAAAACTTTCGCAATTGGTGGTGCAAGTTGCAGGTCGCGCAGGTCGTGGTTCAGTAAAAGGCCAAGTGTGGTTACAAACTAAGTTTCCTGAACATCCCGTTATCCAAGATTTAGTTAACAACGAATATAAAGACTTTGCCAAATTTGCTCTTAGCGAACGCAAAATGTTGAACTTACCGCCCTACTCTCATCACATCGTAATAAGAGCGGAAACCACAGTCCCTAACTTGGGCCTTGAATGGTTGAGCAACTTGTCTAATTACTTGCATGATTACGAAGGCCTGTTAATGTTAGGTCCGACTCCGGCCCCAATGACCAGAAAAGCGGGCAAATTCCGACATATGTTAACTATACAAAGCCAATCTCGTCCTTATTTGCACAAATTAGTTAATTGGTTGTTAGAAAACTTGGATACCATTCAAAAGGATAATAGAATCCGTTGGTCGGTCGATGTTGACCCAATTGATTTAAGTTAAAGTATTAAGGCTCTCTGCCCCTATGAAAAACAAAGATTACGTTAGTCAGAAAAAAAGACAAAAAGCACCCAAACAAGAAGCACCTAAAGGTCGCCCATTTCCAGTTGTTAAGATGTTAGTAGTAGCAGGCTTAATAGCAGCCTTTGTTGGCGGCTTGCTGTTTATTAAAGACGATTCCAATGACTTTCAGGACCAAGCTCCTACTGTTCATAAAAAAGCGGTAAAAAAATCAAAGCCACTACCGCCACCTCCTGAAGATGAAGAGTGGTCATTTATAGAAGAGCTTGAAAACAAAAACGTTGAAGTAGAATCTGAAGAACTTAAAGATCGCGGCCCATACAAAATGCAGTGCGCTAGTTTCCGCAGTCAATCAGACGCAGAAGGCTTTAAAGCTCGTATCGCATTTGCTGGTTTTGAATCTCAGGTTATCCCTTCACAAGGCACATCAGGCATGTGGTACAAAGTCATTTTAGGCCCATTTGAGCGTAAGCGTGATGCTGAAAAAACGCGTCATATCCTAAAGCGAAATGACATCAGAGGCTGTCAAATCTGGCTATGGCGTTAAGCATTTAACGCCACCTCTTGAATTCCCCATAATTATCCCTACATAAGCTAGACTTATTTAAAAAATCTGGAGTGATTATTCATGACCACAATTGTATCTGTACGACGTGGAAAAGAAGTTGTACTTGGTGGTGACGGACAAGTGTCACTTGGCAATACTGTAATGAAAGGCAACGCTGTTAAAGTTCGCCGCTTATACAAAGGCAAAGTAATCGCAGGTTTTGCAGGCGGCACCGCCGATGCGTTTACCTTATTTGAAAAGTTTGAAGCTAAATTAGAAATGCACCAAGGTCATTTGACTAAAGCAGCCGTTGAGCTTGCTAAAGACTGGCGCACTGACAAAATGTTAAGAAAGCTAGAAGCATTGTTGGCAGTAGCAGATGAAACGGCGTCACTCATTATTTCTGGTAATGGTGATGTTATTCAGCCTGAAAATGATCTTATCGCTATTGGCTCTGGTGGCCCATTTGCGCAAGCGGCAGCAACGGCGATGTTGGAAAACACTGAGCTAGGCGCTAGAGACATTGTTGAAAAGAGCTTAAATATTGCCGGTTCAATTTGTGTATATACCAATACAAATTTAACTATTGAAGAATTGTAACAATCGCAACATATAAGAATTAAGGTTATTCCATGTCATCAATGACCCCTAGAGAAATTGTTCATGAATTAGATCAACACATTGTTGGTCAAGACAATGCGAAAAAAGCAGTGGCTATTGCACTACGAAATCGCTGGCGCAGAATGCAGTTAGAACCAACACTACGCGCTGAAGTTACGCCTAAAAATATACTTATGATTGGCCCAACAGGTGTTGGTAAAACTGAAATTGCCCGTCGTTTAGCTAAGTTAGCTAACGCACCATTCATTAAGGTTGAAGCGACTAAGTTCACAGAAGTTGGCTATGTTGGTAAAGAAGTAGAATCTATCATTCGCGATCTTACGGAAATATCCGTTAAGTTAACGCGTGAAGTTGCTATCGAAAAGAACAAACACAAAGCTGAAGAAGCCGCTGAAGAACGTATTTTAGATGCGTTGTTACCGCCAGCTCGCGATACGTTTGGTCAAGTCGTAGAATCTGACCAACCAGAAAGCTCAGCTCGCCAAGTACTTCGCAAGCGTTTTCGTCAAGGTGAACTAGACGATAAAGAAATTGAAATCGACGTTGCTCAAAAAGAGATTGGCGTAGAGATAATGGCGCCTCCTGGCATGGAAGAAATGACATCTCAGTTGCAGGGCATGTTCCAAAATCTGTCTGGTGATAAAACTAAGCCACGTAAACTTAAAGTAGAAGCAGCTTTTAAAATGTTGCTTGATGAAGAAGCGGCAAAGTTAATTAACAATGACGATTTAAAAGAAATGGCCATTGAAGCTGTTGAACAAAACGGCATTGTATTTATTGATGAAATCGACAAAATTTGTAAGCGTGAAGGTGCTAACAGCGCGGATGTTTCACGTGAAGGTGTTCAGCGCGACCTACTACCATTAGTAGAAGGCAGCACAGTCACTACAAAATACGGCATGGTTAAAACAGACCACATGTTGTTTATTGCGTCTGGTGCTTTCCAAATGAGCAAACCTTCAGATCTCATTCCTGAGCTGCAAGGTCGACTACCAATTCGTGTTGAGCTAAATGCATTAACACCTGAAGACTTTGAGCGTATCTTAACTGAGCCAAATGCTTCTTTAACTGAACAATACAGAGCGCTACTTGCAACAGAAGGCGTGACTGTAACATTCAGTGAAGACGGTATTAAACAAATCGCTCAAGCAGCTTTCAGAGTCAATGAGAAAAACGAAAACATTGGTGCACGAAGACTTCATACTGTTCTAGAGCATTTGATTGAAGAGATTTCTTACAATGCTTCAGACCGTACCGGCGAATCTTTTGTTATTGACGCTAGTTTTGTTAAAGACAACTTAGACGAAGTAATCGAAGACGAAGACTTAAGTAAGTTTATTCTGTAGCTTGCTGTTATCAAATAGACTTCGGTCATGAAGTAAGAATTATAGCTAAGGCACTGTTTAAAGCAGTGCCTTTTTATTACCCTCAATCCTCCAGCTTCCAACTTTCCTTTTAACATTTGTGTGTTAATGTTTAATTAGTCTGTTTTTTAAGCTAATACTGACGGCAAATAGGAAAATAAATGAAAATCACCTTTTATGGTGCCCGTGCTCAAATACCCACACCAGGACCCGAAACTCAAAGGTTTGGAGGGAATACACATTGTATTTTGTTAACCAGTAATGACGGTCAAAAGTTACTAGTCAATGCTGGTTCAGGTTTAAGGTTCGCCAGTCATGAATTTGAGGATTACCGCGATCCTATCCATTTATTATTGAGCCAACACCATTGGGATCATATTCAAGGTTTTCCGTTTTTTGATTCTATTAAAAAGCCACAGCAACAAATAATGATTTATCCCGCCAATACTAATGAAGATCATGACATCGCCATATTGGATCAAATAAATAAGACCTATACCGTTGATAAATTCCACCTATTGCCTTCCACAATTACCATAAAAAAAACCAAGTTCAATTTACCTGAGCCTGTGCAAATTGGTGATTTTTCAGTGCAAGCTATGAAGGTAAATCACCCTGGCGGCGGCTCCGCTTACAAAATAAGTTGTGATGACAAAACCGTGGTTATTTGCAATAACAATGAACTGTTCGCACCACCACAACACAACTACCACAGCTTTGAAGAATGGTGTTTGTTTTGCCAATACGCTGACCTGTTAATACACGATGCAAGATATATGAACGCCGATATGGCTAATCATGTGGGCAATGGACATAGTTGTTTAGGTGATGCCATAGAGTTGGCAAATGCAGCAGAAGTAAAAATGTTATGTATGTCTTGTTTAGACCCATCGAGCAGCGATGAGTTATTGGACTTTTTGAATACAAGATTATTTGCAGACCGTTTACCCTTTAGTTTCTTTTTTGCAAAAGAAGGCCGACAAATGCATGTATAAATTTGCATTGCCAGCCTTTAGGTATTCAGTTTGATTTATAACGCAGACTAACTTTATTCGCTTTTAGGATCGCGAGCTAATAGCGCCATTGCTGCGTATTCCGCAGGTTTATCTTGATAAAGAACTTGGTAGATTTGCTCAGTAATTGGCATTTCAACACCCGCTCTTTGTGACAGCATGTGAACTTCTTTAGTATTGCGGTAACCTTCTACCACTTGACCAATTTCAGTCATTGCTTCATCAACAGACTTACCTTGCCCCAACGCTAAACCAAAGCGACGGTTACGAGACTGGTTATCTGTACATGTTAATACTAAATCACCAAGACCCGCCATGCCCATCAAAGATTGAGGATCCGCGCCAAGTGCAGAAGCCAATCGCATCATTTCCGCTAAACCACGGGTTATTAATGCCGTTCTTGCGTTTGCACCGTAACCAATGCCATCGGCCATACCAGCACCAATAGCAATTACGTTTTTAACCGCACCACCTAATTGAACAGCGGTAAAGTCTTTGTTTTTATAAACTCGAAACTTTCTTTCGCAGTGCAATAAATCACATAACAACTGAGCAAAATCATCATCTTCTGAAGAACAAGAAATGGCGGTTGGTAAGCCTTTCACCATTTCTTTTGCAAAAGTAGGACCTGACAATACCGCGTATGACGGTTCAGTACCAAGTACATCTTTTGCTACATCTTGCAGTAAACGACCCGACTCAGGATCTAATCCTTTTGTCGCCCAACACAGCTTCGCATTAGATCGCAGCATTGGTTTTATTTGTACTAACAAATCCGAAAAAACGTGACTTGGCACTACAACCAAATGAATTTCAGCTTGTGTTACCGCAAACTCAAGGTCGTCAGTAACATGCAAACTCTCTGGAAATGTAGCACCAGGCAGATATTTAGCGTTCTCTCGTGAAGATTGCATATCGGCGACTTGTTTTTTATCGCGTCCCCACATAATGACTTCATGGCCATTGCGGGCAAAACAAAACGCCAGTGCAGTCCCGTAAGAGCCTGCACCTAAAACTGCAATTTTAAACTTTTTAGCAATAGTCATAGATTAAGAATCTAGAGCTTGGCCTTCAGCAGCCTGTTTCTGCGCTTGCTCCATGTATTGAGCAAATAACATGTCAAAGTTAACAGGTGCAAGGTTTAATGCTGGGAACGTGCCACGGTTTACTAAGTTAGAAACAGCTTCACGCGCATATGGGAATAATGTATTTGGACAGAATGCACCAAGAATGTGAGCCATTTGTTGCTCAGGCATATTGCCTAAAACAAAAATACCCGCTTGTTGAACTTCACATAAAAATGCAGTTTGCTCTTCAACGGTTGCCGTTACTGTTACTGATAATACAACTTCAAATACGCCAGGTTCAATTTGCGTGCTCTTGTTATCAAGATCAAGCTTAACTTCAGGCTTCCACTCTTTAGTGAAAATAGTTGGTGCGTTTGGCGCTTCAAAAGAAAGATCTTTTAAGAAGATACGTTGAATTGAGAATTGTGGTGCGCCTTGCTCTTCTTGAGCCGCTGTAGTTTGGTCTGTCATAAATATTCCTGAAAATTATAATTATTGTTTTAAATACGATTAACGCTACTTTGAAAAAGTTTGAACTAAAGTAACGCTGCTAATTTGTTTTGTGACTCTAATGCAAAAAGCTCGTCACAACCGCCAACATGTACGTCACCAATGAAAATTTGTGGCACCGTATGTCTACCCGAAGCACGCTCAATCATTGGCGCTCTAAGCTCTGGCTGTTGGTCAATTTTAATTTCGTTGTAAGTCACGTTCTTAGAATCTAAAAGTGACTTTGCTCTAACGCAAAATGGGCAATAAGCCTTGGTGTAAATATCAACTTGTTTCATCGTAAACCTTAATCGACTTATTTGCTTTTAATTACTGGTAAGTTTGCACTTGTCCACGTTTGCATGCCGCCCTGTAAAACAGTCACTTGCTCAAACCCAGACTTCACTAAAGCGTTTGCTGCCGTTTTAGCTGAAATACCTGCATTACATACTACTACTATTGGGTTCGACTTATTTTTTTCAAGTGAACCAAACTGCTCTTTGGTGATTTTTTCCATCGGCAAGTTAACAGCATCAGTAATATGACCTTTGTTAAATTCTGCCGTCTTACGAATATCTAAAACTACCGCATTTTGGCGGTTAACCAACATCGTCATTTCGTGTGAATTAACCGTTTTTACTTTAGACATCGCGCCAGAAACATAGCTCGATACTAATAAAACAAATAAGATAGCCCACGCAGCCGTCATGTATACGTGGTTTCCTAAAAACTCGATAAATTGCGCCATTTATTTTTAATCCATTTTTACAACTAAAGTCGCGCGATTATACCTACATATAAGAAAGAGTCCAAAAGCTAAATTTTTGTGACTTTCATGGGCATTTGACGTTAGAATAATCAATCTAAAATTTATCCAATCTGATGAGTAAGTTATGTCTGATAAAAAACCATTTGTACTCTGCATTTTAGATGGCTGGGGCCATAGAGAAGAAACTTCAAATAACGCCATTGCACACGCTAAAACGCCTGTTTTAGACCAACTTTGGAACGAGTGTCCGAGCACACTTATTTCAGGTAGTGGCATGGACGTAGGTTTACCAGACGGACAAATGGGTAACTCTGAAGTTGGCCATGTTAATTTAGGTGCAGGCCGTATTGTTTATCAAGACTTTACTCGTATTAGCAAAGCCATTGACGATGGTGAGTTTTTCAAAAACCCAACCCTTGTGAAGTCAGTAGATGATGCACTAGCAAAAGATGGTGCTGTTCATATCATGGGATTGTTATCACCTGGTGGTGTTCATAGCCATGAAGATCATATTTTAGCGATGGTAAAATTGGCCGAACAACGCGGTGCAAAAAAAGTATATGTTCACGCTTTCCTTGATGGACGTGATACGCCACCTCGCAGTGCAAAAGCCTCCATTAAAACACTTGAATCTCATTTTGAAAAAACTCAGTCTGGAAAAGTAGCGTCGTTAATTGGTCGTTATTATGCAATGGACAGGGATAACCGTTGGGACCGAGTTGAAGCCGCTTATAACATGCTGACATTAGGTACTGCGGAATTTACTGCAAAGTCTGGGGTTGAAGGCTTAGAAAATGCTTATGCTCGTGATGAAAATGATGAGTTTGTTAAAGCGACTGTCATTGGCACACCAGTAAAAGTTGAAGACAACGACACATTAATTTTTATGAACTTCAGAGCAGACCGAGCACGCGAAATTTCTCGCAGTTTTGTTGACGCTGACTTTGATGGCTTTGAACGAAAGTCCACGCCAAAATTGTCTGAGTTTGTAATGCTTACAGAATATGCCGCAAATATTAAAACCGTATCTGCATTCCCACCTGCTTCGCTAGATAATGTATTAGGCGAATGGTTAGAAAAACATAACAAAACGCAACTGCGAATTTCTGAAACCGAAAAATATGCACACGTTACGTTTTTCTTTTCTGGTGGTCGTGAAGACTTGTTTGATGGTGAAAAACGCGAGTTGATTCCTTCACCGCAGGTAGCTACCTACGATTTGCAGCCTGAAATGAACTCTGAATTACTGACAGATAAACTTGTTGAAGCTATTAAATCACAAGATTACGACTTTATTGTTGTGAACTATCCAAATGGCGACATGGTTGGCCATACTGGCGTTTTTGACGCCGCAGTAAAAGCGTGTGAAGCGGTAGATCATTGTGTTGGCCGTGTGGTTGAAGCGCTGCGTGAAGTGGGCGGAGAATGTCTTATCACTGCGGATCATGGTAATGCAGAACAAATGAGTGATGCAAAAACAGGCCAAGCACATACTGCACATACAAGTGAGCCAGTTCCATTTATTTATGTAGGAAGACCAGCCACAACAGTAGCAAACGGCAAACTAAGTGATGTTGCTCCAACGATTTTAAATTTGATTGGAATGGAACAACCTGCAGAAATGACGGGCAAACCGTTAATGTTGGTAAACTAAAATGATGACACAAGGAGTTGTGCGTATTTTATTGGGTGCGGCTATTGGACTTTTTTGTTTCAATGCTGCACCGGTTCAAGCTACTCAACTTGAGAAGTCGAACAAACAGCTAGCTGCTATTAAAGAGCAAATTCGCCAACAAGCACTTGCTTTAGAAGAAAAAATGGATGAAAAATCCTCCCTTGAGAATACCTTTAAAAGAGCGGAACTCAAGGTATCAGAGTTAGTTATTGCCTTAAAGCAGACTCAAAATAAGCTCGATGGACTCAACAAAAAAGTTAAAAAGCTCACACAAGAACAAAACAAATTAAAAGAGCAGCAAAAACAGCAACAAAAAATTCTTAGTGAAATGGTTCGTATCGCTTACTTAAACGGAAAGCATGATTACACCAAACTTTTACTCAATCAAAATGATCCTGCCCAACTTGAACGCCTGATCACCTATTATCGAAAACTAAATGGCGCTCGAATTGAGCAACTCGACGAGATTGAATACACCTTATCAAGACTCAACGAAATAGCCGTCGACTTAGCGGAAAAAAAGCAGCAACTATTTGAGTTAAAAGAACAGCAAAAACAAGAACGTTCTCAGTTGGTGAGTCGACAAAATGACCGTAAAAATGCGTTAGCTAAACTAAATAAGCGTATCGCAACCGACGCAAATAAGTTAGAGCAACTACAAGCAGACCAACAGCGGTTAGCGCTGGCTATAGAAAAAGCACAACAAAATGCAGTTCCTCGCCCAGAAGACTTAGCTGGTTTGTTTAAATTAAAGAAAAAGTTGTCTTGGCCTGCAAAAGGTCGTATTTCAAAACGGTTTGGTCAACGACGCCAAGGCTCTATGCGCTGGAAAGGCGTAATGATTGATGGCAACTTAGGTAAACCCGTTAACGCCATTGCCGACGGTATTGTTTTATACACCGACTGGTTAAAAGGCTTTGGCTGGGTCACGGTAATTGATCACGGTAAAGGTTACATGAGCTTGTACGGACATAACCAAGCCTTGCTAAAACAAGCCGGTGACTTTGTAGAAAAAGGCGAACCTGTGGCACTGTTAGGACAAAGTGGTGGTAAATCATCTCCGGGTCTTTACTTTGAAATACGCTACAAAGGTAAAACCGTTGATCCTGCTCGCTGGTGTAAATAAGTTGTAACTGCTGATAAAGGTGACATTACTGATCAGTTCGTTATAATCACAACATAACTACAAGAATTGTTTAAAATTCAACCAAGCCATCATTCAGAGATAACTGAAGAGGCTTAATGTAATCAAATATAAAAATTAATATAAAAATAGATTATTAACGTGCGCTTAAAAATAAAATGGATTGGCTTTATAGCCTTGGCTCTGAGTTTCTTTGTGCCTAATGTTTTTGCCGGAAAAGTGGCAATCGTCATTGATGACATTGGTTACAAAAAATCAGACCGACAACTATTAAACTTAGATGCGGCTTTGACCTTCGCAGTGCTTCCGCACACCCCGCTTGGCGCAGAATACGCTAAACTAGCGGCGCAAAATAAACGCGACGTAATTATCCACTTACCTATGCAAGCCCGCCAACACAATCGACTGTTAGGTCCTGGCGCGTTGTTTACAGACATGACAAAACAACAATACCAACAAACACTTATATCCGCTCTGGAAGACATTCCCTATGCCGTTGGTGTAAATAATCATATGGGCAGCTTGTTAACGCAAATGGAGCAACCAATGGCCTGGACCATGGAGTTACTGCGTCAGCACAATATGTTTTTTCTTGATAGCAAAACAACCAAACACAGCAAAATAGAATCAGTGGCATCTGAGTGGGGCGTTAATGCTTTGCATAGAAACATATTTCTAGATCATCACCGCGATAAGAAACAAATAAGAAAGCAGTTTAAACGACTTATTAATATCGCGAAAAACTATGGCATGGCGATTGGTATAGGTCACCCTTATGGTGAAACGTATGAAGTATTGCAGGAACAAATAGGTGAGTTAGAAGCTGCGGGCATTGAACTTGTGCCGCTTTCAAGTTTGCTTCCTACCTCACCAGTTATTCAGTTTGCTGGCCAAAGGCCAGACTATCAAACACAAGAACCAACCATCAGCGAATAGTTGGTTCTAAGATACAAGCATAAGGCTCAAGCCCAAATGAGCTACACCACTTCAACTTCATAAGAAGTAAACTTCCTCACGTTGATCACGCCTGTATCAAAAATTAGATACTGACCTTTTATGCCTTCTAGAATGCCCGTTACTACTGGCTCTTTATCAAAGTTGTGAGACTTGATTTTTTCTGGGTATTGCGTAACAGGGAATGCAATATCAACGATATTTTCATCCAAAAGCTCAACTGCATCAGCACCATATTTAAGCCTAATGTCATCAAGTCGAGCGTCTATTTGTGGAATCAACTCTGCCGCTCTTTGTTTTAAATCCATTTCCACGTTATCGCCTTTCAGCATTGCTCGCCAATTTGTTTTGTCGGCAATAAAATCCGCCAAGGCGACTTCCACCAAGCCTGAAATTAAACGTGTTTTTACTTTAAAAATAGGTAAAGCCTGCGTTGCACCTTGGTCTATCCATCGTGTTGGGATTTGAGTATGTCGAGTAATACCCACTTTTAGGCCAGATGTATTTGAAAGGTAAACATAATGCGGGATCATACAATTGTCTTCGCCCCATTGAGGCTCTCTGCACGTGCCTTCTGCGTGATGACAAGTTTCTGGCTTCATAATGCACATGTCACAAGCGGCGAGTTTTCTCATGCATGGAAAACAAAACCCTTGAGAAAAGCTCTTTTTGGTTTTTTTACCACAATTAGAACAATTGATATTGCCTGTGTGTGTCAGCGTTAATTGAGTACCAATACGAGCTGACAAATCAATTTCATCACTACCAACAGGTAAGGAATACGTCACCTTATTATCCGATAACGTTGAACGCATTTTTTTTATATTTCCAATCATTCCAAACCTCTTTAATTCACCAAATACACAAACAAAAAAACCAGCCGAAGCTGGTTTAATTATACGTTAGTTTTTAGCGAGGATAAGTCCTTTTTATAGGATTTATGCAGCCAATAAACCTTGAATCTTTTTCATCGCGTTTTTTTCTAACTGACGAACGCGTTCTGCTGAAACAGAATACTTGTCAGCAAGCTCTTGCAATGTTGTTTTGTTGTTGTCGTCCAACCAACGGCTATGCAAAATGTCTTGGCTACGCTCATCTAACGTTTTAATTGCTGATAGTAAACGTTGGTTTGAACGCTTTTCCCATTGCTCGTTCGCAATGTTTTCAGCCATATCAGAGTTATTCGCTTCTAAGTATAATGAAGGTGAATACGCTGCCGTGTCAGAATCATCATCATCTACGCCCATATCAAACGCCATGTCGTAGTTGCTCATGCGAGATTCCATTTCCAGCACTTCTTTTTTAGAAACACCCAATGTTTCAGCAACTGTTGCTACTTCATCATTGTTAAACCAGCCTAAACGTTTTTTAGACTTACGTAGATTAAAGAATAATTTACGTTGAGCTTTGGTTGTCGCAACTTTAACGATGCGCCAGTTTTTTAATACAAATTCATGAATTTCCGCTTTTATCCAATGCACTGCAAAAGAAACCAAACGAACACCAACTTCAGGATTAAAACGTTTTACTGCCTTCATTAGACCAATGTTACCTTCCTGAATTAAATCAGCTTGAGGTAAACCATAGCCTGAGTAGCTACGGGCAATATGAACAACAAATCGAAGATGCGAAAAGATTAATTGGCGTGCTGATTCTAAATCACCGCCTTCATACAACTTGTACGCTAGCTCACGTTCTTCATCTGCAGATAACATATCAATGCCAGAAACATAAGACACGTACGACTCGATACTACCAGTTTGAGGCGTTGGGGCTAATGCCATTGATTTATCAACTTGACTCATTATGAAGCTCCTTTAGAAACCTGAATTGGTTAACTGAGATTGATATTAGCACTCTCATTTGTAGAGTGCTAATTTTATTTTAACTATTTATAGAACAAAAAGATCTATAGGTATGAGCGACATTTATAAAAAAGAAATATAGATATAAAACAATGCGATAGATCTACAAAATGATCGGAGGAATGTAGGATTGTCATCAATATTTAATAAAAATGTATAAAAAAAGACGGATAAATCCGCCTTCTTAAATACGCTCTAGTTACTTAATACGTATAATTTTAACTTTTAGATTAGTCTAATGAAGGTTCAATTTCTCGTATGTGGCGATGCACAGACCAGTAAGCTCCAGAGAAGCCTAAACCAGAGGCTAATAGCATTAAAGTAACAAACTCTGAAAAGGTTAAGCCTTGGATCTCAAAGTCTGACATATATAAACCGGATATATCCACCAGCGCAGATTGCATCCACCAGACCACAAAAGCTAAGACGATAAATGCCACTAATCCGCCCATGAGGCCATACCAAATGCCAGTATATACAAATGGTCTTTGGATAAAGGACTCTGTGGCACCAACCAATTTCATCACTTCTATTTCTTCTCGCCTAGAAATAATAGACAACCTAATAGTATTACCAATAATCAAAACAACAGATACCAGGAGCAATATAGCAACGGTGATAACAGACTCTTCGAGCATAGAAACGATTGCGTTTAATCGTGCCAACCAGTCTATGTCTAATTTACCGAAATCTACTTCTCGCTCTTTTTGTAACTTATATAGCAGTAGTTTTGCTGGTTCCGCTTGGCGGTATTGAGGTTGTGGCGTCACAATGAGGGAAGCCGGTAATGGATTGTTTTGCAGGTAATCTAACGCCTGTCCAAAACCAGACAGCTTTTTAAACTCCACTAACGCATCGTCTTTACTTATATAGCGTAACGATTCAATTTCATCATAGGCGCTAATTCGTCGAATGGCGCTTGATATTTGTTGCTCGGAAAGGTCTTCATTTAAAAACAAGCTTATTTCAGAAGCACTATCCCATTGAACATTTATAGATTGTACATTTTTAACAATAATATGAAGTGTTGCTGGTAGAGTTAATGACAAGCCCATTACCAAAATAGTCATGACAGATGCAATTGGCGTGCGCCAAATCTCACCTAAACTGGTTACTATTTGTCGCGCATTGTTAATCCAAAAAAATAGAAACCGCTGGAATGGACTTATTTTTTGTTTTGACGCACCTGATTGTTCAGAATTAAATAATATGCTCATAACGACAATCCTTAAAAGCCCATATCCGTTGATGTGTTAGACAAACCATCGCTGATCATTTGCCCGCCTTTAAGTGTCAGCGTTCGGTTTCTCATTCTGGCAATCAAACCAAGGTCATGTGTTGCGATCAGCACTGAAACACCTACGTCATTAAACTGTTGGAATACGTTTATGATTTCTTTAGACAACTCAGGGTCTAAATTACCTGTTGGCTCGTCGGCTAATAATAACGGAGGCTTATTAACAACAGCTCTGGCAATGCCAACTCGTTGCTGTTCACCACCTGAAAGTATCTTTGGCAAGTACTTCGCTTTATCTAATAAGCCTACTTTATCTAGCGCAGCGTGCACTCGTTTGGCAATTTCACCTTGCGTGTAACCTTCAATAACTAAAGGCAATGCAACATTGTCGAATACTGTGTGTTCTTGCAACAAACGGTGGTTTTGGAAAATCATGCCGATATCTCGGCGAGCGTATGGAACCTTACTAGGTGTAATTAAGTTTAAGTTCTTATCATTGATAAAAACGTTACCTATAGATGGTCGCTCTATCATGCTGATCAGCTTTAATAAGGTACTTTTACCTGCTCCAGAATGACCGGTCAAAAATGCCATTTCTCCTTTTTCAACTTCAAAGGACACTTTTTCAAGTGCTCTAAAGCCTCCAGGATAGGTTTTACTGACTTGCTCAAATCGGATCATTTCGCTTCCCTAAACGTCAGAGCGACATTGCCGCTCTATGATTCTTATAATTATATTTTTGTAACGATTAACCTAAGCCTTGTTGCTTAAAATGTCTAATCAAATAACGCATCAATGAAGGCTTTGTGCTCAAAGGTTCTCAAATCATCAACACCTTCACCAACTCCTATATAACGAATTGGGATATTGTGTTGCGCTGCCACTGAGAAAATCACTCCGCCTTTAGCCGAGCCGTCCAGTTTTGTTAACGTGATACCTGTTAACCCAACCGCTTCATTAAACAGCTTAGTTTGACTCATAGCGTTTTGACCGGTTGTCGCATCAATGGTTAGCATGATTTCATGAGGTACTTTGGCGTTAATCTTTTTCATAACACGAACTATTTTTTCAAGCTCTTGCATTAAGTTATCTTTGTTTTGCAAACGACCTGCAGTATCCGCAATTAAAACATCAACATTTCGAGCTGTTGCTGCCTGATAAGCATCAAAAATAACCGACGCACTATCAGCCCCCGTGTGCTGTGCAACTACTGGAACATTGTTGCGCTCACCCCAAACTTGAAGTTGCTCAACGGCTGCCGCTCTAAACGTATCACCCGCGGCTAACATCACTGACTTGCCTTGCTGCTGGAACTGCTTCGCTAATTTACCAATGGTTGTTGTTTTACCAACACCATTTACGCCTACCATTAAAATAACAAATGGGCCGTCTTCATTGTGAATTACTAGCGGTTGATCCGCTTTAGCAAGTATTTCAGTCATGTCACTTTTTAATAGGCCATACAGTGCGTCGGCGTCTTTCAATTGCTTTCTATCTGCATGATCCGTCAGGCTGTCAATTAACTTCATCGTGGTTTCCATACCCACATCAGCCATTAACAACTGTGTTTCAAGTTCTTCGTAAAGCTCATCGTCAATTTGCTTGCCCGCAAACAGAGATAAGAAACCACCACCAATTTGCTGACGTGTTTTAGCTAACCCGCGCTTTAATCTTTCAAACAGACCTAACTTTTCCTGCGGCTGAGGCTGCAACGTAGTTTCAGTTTCAGTTTCAGTTTCAGTTTCAGTTTCAGTTTCAGTTTCAGTTTCAGTTTCAGTTTCAGTTTCAGTTTCAGTTTCAGTTTCAGTTTCAGTTTCA
>PJEL010001267.1_pt1 | contig 26401 bp, 18 predicted proteins | sample 1853271 | NCBI WGS metagenome assembly PJEL01 (sample SAMN08108733, study PRJNA415343) | Invertebrate metagenome, whole genome shotgun sequencing project. | host: Globobulimina | place: Sweden: Gullmar Fjord | collected 2015-08
TAACAAGATTGGCTAGCTGAACCGTGTCACCCTTATTTGATTTAACATAGACGTTGGTTATATCTTTTGGGGTAGATCGATCCACATCAGCTACTTGGACTATAACGTTATACTGTTCACCTTCACGTTTGAAGCGTGTAATTTCACGCCCTGCAATCATGGTCTCTAAGGTTCGTCCAATGGTTTCAACACCCACCCCCATAGAGGCTGCTTTTTCACGATCTACATCGATGGCTAACTCAGGTTTATTAAGTTTTAAATCGATATCAGGTTGGGCAAACATCGGGTTTGACCATACCTTCATCATTACTTTAGCGGTTAACTCTTGTAATTCTTCATAAGATCCTGTGGTTTGAATTACAAATTCAACAGGGCGCGAAACAATACTTTGACCTAACGATGGAGGGTTCATCGGGAAAGACATAACCCCTGTTACGCCACCAAACATCGGTCCCATTAAACTGCCAGCAATTTCTTGTTGAGAGCGTTCACGCTCTTCCCAAGGCGCAAGCTGAATAAACTGCATGCTGTTTGTGCTTGTAGGAAAGCCGACAACCGAGAAGTAACTTTTTGATTCAGGAACTGTTTTAATAACTTCCTCGATCTTTTTTGTATACTTATCGACGAATTCTGTTGATGCGCCTTCGGGTGCTAACGCAAAGCCAATTACAAACCCTCTATCCTCAGAAGGAGATAGTTCTTGTGGTAATTGGGTATATACCAAAGCGCTCAATAAAATTGTGACTAAGCCAAGACCCGCGACAATTAACGGGAAAGCTAATACTTTGCGCAAAAACTTTTCATAACCATTGGCCATTGAGTCGAGGACTTTCTCGCCCCAAAGATAAAATTTACCTGGGTTTTTATTATGTTTCAGCATGCGTGATGCCATCATTGGAGAAAGCGTTAATGCAACGAAGCCAGAAACAATAACGGCACCCGCTAAGGTGAGTGCGAATTCAGTAATTAGCTTGCCAGTCCGACCCTCTGTGAAGGCAATGGGGGCAAATACGGCTGCTAGGGTTAGCGTCATAGCGATGACGGCAAAGCCGATTTCTTTCATGCCTTTAAAGGAGGCCTGAATCGGATCCATGCCATCTTCTATGTGGCGATAGATGTTTTCGAGTACCACAATCGCATCATCTACCACTAAACCAATCGCTAATACCAACGCTAATAAGGTGAGTGTGTTAATACTAAAACCAAACAAGCTCATGATGGCAAAAGCACCAATCAAAGAGACAGGTATGGTCAACAGAGGAATTAATGTAGCTCGGGCATTACGCAAGAAAACGAAGATTACGAGAATGACTAGCATCACCGCTTCAAAAATCGTTGTTTTTACTGACTGGATTGATTTATCAATGAAAACCGATGAGTCATAAGCGATATCGACTGTTACACCTTCTGGTAATTTCTTGCTAATGTCTGCAAGTAACGATTGAATGCCGCTGGATACGTCGAGTGGGTTTGCCGTTGATTGCTTAACAACACCTAACGCCACGGCGCTACGTCCGCTAAAGCGAGAGATAACACGTTCGGCTTCAGGACCTACTTCTACGTTAGCAACATCGGCTAAGCGAACGAGATAACCATTTTCATTACGCAGTATTATGTCTTCAAATTGTTTAGGTTCGTTTAAATCTGTTTGCGTTAATACCGTGAATTCGCGCTCTGTACTTTCAATTCGTCCTGCTGGCACTTCTAGATTCTGGCTGCGTAAGGCTGATTCAACATCTTGGCTGGTAATGCCATAGGCTGCCATACGAGAACGGTCTAACCAAATGCGCATGGCATATCGGCGTTCGCCTACAATCGCAACACTCGCAACACCTGCAACCGTTTGCAGTGGATCACGCACTTGACGTTCGGCAATGTCGGTAACTTGTAAAGCACTGTGACGGTCACTGGAAAATGCGATCCAAATGATAGGCTGCGCATCGGCTTCTACTTTCGCAACAATCGGTTCTTCTATATCTTCCGGCAATTGTCCACGTACACGACCTACGCGGTCACGCACATCGCTAGCAGCAGAATCAGGGTCACGATCAAGTTTGAAGGTCAGTGTTATTTGAGATTTTTCAGAGCGACTTTTTGACGACATAAAATCAATGCCTTCAATACCGGATAAAGAATCCTCTAAAATTTGTGTAACCTGACTTTCCATAATTTTTGCGTTGGCACCAGGGTACGCAGTTTCAACCGTTACTACGGGAACATCAATGTTAGGATATTCACGTACTGGTAAGCTTTGATAGGCAATGATGCCGATTAAAACAACCAAGATGTTCATCACGGTTGCTAATACTGGCCGAGAGATGCTTAATTCAGAAATTTTCATTAATGATTACTCCTGAGTCTCTAACGGCTTTTCGTTGGCTTTAGGGCCGCTGCCATCAACGAAAATAGGCGTGATTGGTGCGCCTGGTTGAAGCTTAAGCTGGCCTGCTGTGATGACAACATCTCCTACGTTGAGGCCCGTCACTGCGATTGTTCCTTTTTGACGTTGTCCTAGTTGAACAGGAACAGGTGTTACTTTTTCATCTTTGTACAAGTACACCAAAAACCCTTTGCCTTGAGGTATCAGTGCTTCTTCAGGAATAACGATCAAGTCTTCCTGTTTAATCAGTAGTTGTACTTTTGCGAATAGACCAGGGCGCAATTTTTTATCGTTATTGGGCAATGTTGCTCGAATTAAAATATTGCGACCTTGTTCACTAATTTGTGGACTAATAGCCGTGACCTTTCCTTCAAATTTTTCGCCAGGGAAAGCGGTTAAATTGATTGACAGTATCTGCCCTTGAGCAATTTTTGGTAGATAAACTTCGGGTACTCTAAAATCTAATTTCATACTATCAATATCGACAACTTCTAGCATGTCTGCACCCGCGGTAACGTAATCACCTGGGCTGAATTGGCGTAAGCCAACGATGCCAGTGAACGGCGCGCGTAACGTCATTTTCTGCAATGAAACACGTGCTTGTTCTAATTGTGCTTCGTTAATTTGCATTTGTGCTAAAGCAGAATCGCGTGCAGTTTCAGAAATGGCTGCACTCTTGAACAGTTTGTTAACGCGCTGATATTCTGATTTGCTCAAGGCTACTCGCGCTTTCGCTTCATTAACTTTCGCGGTATACATAGCGGCATCAAACTCGACTAAGGTTGTTCCTTTCTGAACTAAGTTACCTTCGGTGAATGCTATTTTTTCAATTCTGCCAGTAATTTCAGGGCGTAAAATAAGTGATTCATTAGCCTTTAATGTGCCTACAGCCTCAATATACGTTGGGACATTTTGCTCACTTGCGGTGATAACCTCAGCAGGAAGCCCTTGAGCTTGTGCAACAAGAGGTATACTGCTGGTGATCAGCAATGCCGTTAGAGCGACTTTTGATAATGTTCGCTTGGGGTTTAACAATCGTAAGTTCATAGTAGGCCTAAAGTAAGTATAAGAATGCAAATCTAGAATTATGTGCCATTAAAGCGACTTTTATGCCGCAGCACTAGCCCCATTTTCGGGAAGGGTTGTTGATGAATTTGGAACAATGATAGCAAAATCGAATAGCTTATTTCACTTTTATGAATATAAGTTTGTTTTACAGGCACTTTATGGACTATTAATGGTCCATATGTGCCAATTTTTCTGCAATTTTAACAAAAGGCCGGTTATGGTTTTATTTATGTACAGCGCTATTGCGCTTCTGGCCTTCGCTGCAAATTCATTATTGTGTCGAATGGCACTGGTTGATGGGGCTATTGAACCGCTTCCTTTTACCTTGCTGCGGATTATTTCTGGGGCTTTATTGCTGAGTTTGTTAGTACGCCCTAATCGTGCAGAGTTGCAGCAGATGGTGAGTATTAAGCAAAGTAAGGTCGCGTGGTTTTCAGCGCTGAGTCTATCGGTTTATGCATTTGCATTTTCTTGGGCCTATCTCGAAATGGATACTGGTATTGGTGCTTTGGTATTATTTGCCACCATTCAATTGGTATTAAATGCAGTGGCTTTGTTATTAGGCCAAAAAATTAATCGATTTATGTTGGCGGGTATTGCGCTGGCCTTTATCGGGTTGGTTATTCTATTATTGCCTGGACAATCTACCCCAGACTTCAGTGCGGCAGCGATTATGATGTTATCTGGATTAGGCTGGGCAGGATTTGTCTATACGGGGCGTAATAGCCAGCAGCCGTTAAAAGAGGTGGCGATCGCGTTTCGCTGGTCTTTAGTTTGGTGTTTGCCATTGGTCGCATTTATTAACTGGCAAGGGAGTACCTTTAAAGGAGTCTTGTTAGCTTGTTTGTCAGGAACGTTGGCGTCTGCTTTAGGCTACGCCCTTTGGTATAAAGTATTGCCTAAGTTGGGTTTGCAAAATGCAGCACAAGCGCAGTTAGTGGTGCCGGTATTTGCTATGCTAATGGGGGTTGTGTTTTTATCAGAGCAGTTATCAATTATTCTTTTGTCAGCAAGTGCTTTGATTTTATTGGGAATTACACTCGCGATTCGCAGTAAAAATATGTAATAACCGTGTTTGAAAGGTTGTATTTGTTAGTGCTCTATTATTACTATGTGGTTAATTCCCCCTTTGCTCCTCTATTTAATAAGGAACGTTTATGATTGCTATGTTAGCCAAGCTGCTAAAGGCATTAAATTCAGACTCAGCACCCGGACAAATTGCGTTAGCATTTTCGCTAGGCCTTATCACAGGATTAACGCCATTATTTAGCCTTCATAATGTCTTTGTGATTTTTATTGCTTGTATCGTTCGAGTTAATTTCAGCGCGTTTTTATTAGCAACGGCGTTTTTTAGTGGTATCGCTTATTTGCTCGACCCAGCTGCGATTGCATTAGGGGAATTTTTATTAACACATGAGCATTATCAAGCGCTTTGGACAGATTTATATCAATCAGAATTATTCAGATTATTAGCGTTTAATAATACGTTAATTCTAGGCAGTCTGGTTATTACAATGATTGCATTTGTGCCAGTATTGTTGATGAGTCGCTGGCTTATTTCTACTTACCGAGTGAAATTTATGGTGTGGGTGGAAAAATTGAAAATCACCAAAATATTAAAAGCCAGTAAGTTTTATAAAGTTTATCAGGCACTTGCGGAATAAGGATAAGAAGATGAAACAATGGATTCGCTGGTCAGGTTTATTAGGCTTTATCGCTATCATCGCATTATTGGTTGTCGGTTGGATGTTTGTCGCTGGGCCGTTAATTAAATACAGCATTGAAACGTTTGGAAGTAAGGCGGCTAATGCAAAAGTAGAGGTCGAAGATGTATCACTCAGCTTTGCTCCTATGGGAATTGAGATTACGGGTTTACAGGTCGCAAACGCAGACAAGCCGATGGAAAATATTTTTCAGTTTGATCGCGCGGTCGCTGATCTAGAGTTTTTACCTTTATTATTGGGCAAAGGTATTGTTAATGAGGTGGTCTTAAGTGGTGTTGCATTTTCGACGCCTAGGCAATCTTCAGGAGCTTTACTAGATGATCGTGACGATGATGCTGAGAAAACATCATCCGCTAAAAATGAGTCATTTATCAATCCTGACAGCATTAACCAGGCGCTGCCGAGTGCTGATGAGTTACTTGCGCGTGAGCCCTTATTAACCGAGCAGCGTGGACGCGCATTCCAGCAAAGTTTTAAAACGATTAAAACCGATTCAGATAACGCGATTGCTGCGTTGCCTGGCAATGAAGATTTTGCGGCTTATGAGGATGAGTTTAATCGTCTTACTTCTGGAAAATTTGATTCTGTTGAAGACTTTCAACAGCGTAAGAAAGAATTTGATGCGCTTAAAAAACGTATCAAACAAGATCAGAAAGCCATTAGCAAAGCAAAAGAAGTTTTGACGGCCGGTAAAGAGTCATTAACGCAGCAATGGGCAGATTTAAAAGTTGCTCCTGCAGAAGATTTTAAAAATTTAAAACGTAAATATAAGCTAGATGGTGCTGGTGTTACTAACTTAAGCCGTTTAATGTTTGGTGATGCGGCAGGTGAATGGTCTGAAAAAGGTGTGTATTGGTATGAAAAAATACGTCCATTTTTAATCTCTGAAGAATCAGATGTTCGCAGCGAGAAGGCAGAAGTTGAGCATGTTCGCCAAGAAGGCCGATTTGTTCATTTTGAAAGCGATCGTCCATTGCCAGATTTATTGATTAAACAAATGTATTTAAGGGTGAAACTTCCTGAGACAAATGCTCAGTCTATGGGGGATGTTGCGGTCACTATTTATGATATTACGCATCAGCAAGCGGTTATTAATAGACCCACTCGTATAGTCGCCACTGGAAAAAACTTAAATAATATACAATCGCTGGATATTAATGGAACCTTGGATCACCGTTCTTCTCCAGGTAAAGATAGCTTGCAGATGAAGATTAAAGGCGTGAATTTAACAGATTATAACGTCGGTGCTATGGGCTTAAAACTGAACAGCAGTTTGGTGGATATAACCGGTGAAGCAGATATTGTTGCCGGTGATGTTGATGCTACCAGTAAAGCACAGTTTTCTAAGGCTGTTTTTAGTAGCAAGGATAAAACCTTGGTAGCAAAAGAGTTGGTGCGAGCCTTACAAAAAATTGATCGTTTTGATATTGATGCAAGTGCGAAAGGTTCTTTAATCGCTCCTAAGGTAGGAATCAGTTCAGACTTAGATCGCAAGCTCAATAATGCGTTTAGTCAGCGAATAGATGAAAAACAGCAAGAGCTGGAGCAGCAGCTTAAAGGTAAGTTGAATGATAAATTATTAGCTTATGGTGGAGATTATCAACAGCAATTGAAAGCGCTTGATATTCAAAATGGTTCTTTAACGGATAAACAAAATACGCTAAAAGAACTAGCGAAATCTGAATTGTCTTCCTTTGAAGATCAGAAGAAAAAAGAATTAGAGAAAAAAGCGAAGGATAAATTTAAGAATTTATTTTAGTGGTTTATCGGCATGTTTTATTGTGAATGCATGCTGAATGGCAGTCTAGGCAAAGGAATGCCTTGCTATCACTTCGGCTAGTGTAGACAGCTGCGAATCAATTAAAAAACTGACAAAAATATTACTAGCGTATCCTGCAAAAAAGTGTGCGTTGTTTACTTTCTTTTCTTCAATCCTCAACTATGCTGTAAGTTCTTTTAAACTTATATGACACTAAAAAGAGCGTATCTTTGGTGGCATATGCAAGACTGCAGATACAAGGTGTAGAGGTGAGTATGAAACGAATTCTCTTTACGACGATGGTATTGTTTTTCAGTATTTCAAGCATGGCAGATCAGCCAGAATTTGAGACGTTGCTGCAAAATACATCTGATCAGCAAGTAATGATATTAATTGAAGATAAAAATCACGATCTTATGTCGAGTTATGATTATTATCTGAAAGCTCGTCAACAAGGGCAGCAGTTGAAAAAAAACCGTGTCCATAAGCAGTACAGCCAGTTCATTCAGAAAAAACAAGCGCTTTAGTTTTTCTTTTCTCACGAGAAGCGAGCGCCATTACCTTGTAGCATCGCTAGCACTTCTAGTAAACTAGCGCTATTCATAGGCTAGGCGCTTACTCATGTCCGTTAGAATTGAACGTTACGTTCAAGCGACAGCTTCTTTAGCAGAAAACTGTCATCCTGTTTTATCCTCTATTTATCAATCTCGTGGTATTCAATCAGCTGAAGAATTGCAGTATGAATTATCCGGCTTGCTGCCGTTTCATCAATTACACGATATCGAGAAAGCGGCCAGTCTTATTGCTGATGCGATCATGGCTCAGCAGCGCATTCTTATTGTGGGTGATTTTGATGCCGATGGGGCAACCAGTACCGCTTTAGGCATACGTGCTTTGCGTCAGTTCGGGGCTCACGAGGCCTGCTATCTGGTTCCTAACCGTTTTGAATATGGTTATGGTCTAACCCCTGAAATAGTCGAAGTGGCTCGTCACATGCAGCCACAACTTTTGATCACCGTGGATAATGGCATTTCGTCGATCGCAGGCGTTAAAGCCGCAAAAGAGGCAGGTATGACGGTTGTTGTTACTGATCATCATTTGGCCGCTGATGAGTTGCCGGAAGCGGATGCCATTGTTAATCCTAATCAACCTGCGTGTGAGTTTCCATCCAAAGCGGCTTGTGGCTGCGCGGTAATTTTTTATGTCATGACCGCTGTGCGTACTGAGCTGCGTAAACGAGATTGGTTTGTCAATAAAGTTGAGCCCAATATGGCTCAGTTTCTTGATTTATTGGCGTTGGCTTCTGTTGCCGATGTGGTGCCGTTAGATAAAAATAATCGTATTTTTGTTGACCAAGGTCTAAGAAGAATTCGTGCAGGAAAATCCATCGCGGGCATTCGTGCATTGCTAAACGTTGGGGGTAAGCAAGCACACAATCTAGTAGCCAGTGATTTAGGTTTTGCTATTGGCCCAAGACTGAATGCGGCAGGGCGCTTGGACGATATGGCAACCGGAATTGAGTGCCTTCTAACCGATAACGATGATCTAGCACAGCAATATGCTGAAGAGCTCAATAGTCTGAATGAAGAACGTAAAAATATTGAGCGAGAAATGCAGCAGCAAGCCATTATGGGTCTGCAATCGCAGGCATTAGTCGCAACTATTCATCAGGCTGATGCTGAAGTAAATGCCTTACCTTGGGGCTTATGCATTTATGATGCGCAGTGGCATCAAGGTGTGATTGGTATTTTGGCTTCTCGGATTAAAGATAAAGTGCATCGTCCTGTTATTGCATTTGCCAATGCCGATACAGACTTATCGATGGCTGAGCAAGAAATAAAAGGCTCTGCTCGCTCCATTCCAGGGCTGCATATTCGGGATGCATTAGATCTGATGGCTAAGCGTCGCCCTGATATTCTCACTAAATTTGGTGGCCATGCTATGGCGGCAGGGTTAAGCATCAAATTGTCTCATTTTGATGAATTTCAACGACTATTCGATCAAGTTTGCAGTGAGTTATTAACCACAGAGCAATTAGATCAAATAATCTATAGTGATGGTGAGCTAACGGCGCAAGATTTAAATTTAAACCTTGCGGGTATGTTGAAATACGCTGGACCTTGGGGTCAGATGTTCCCTGAGCCCGTCTTTGATGGACGCTTTAATATTATTAACCAGCGTATTGTCGGCAGTAACCACCTTAAACTAACGCTGGGGGTTATTGGCAGTCCGGTATGTGTTGATGCAATTGCTTTTAATATTGATCTTGACGAATGGCTGGATCATTCTTGCCAGCAAATACATTGTGCGTATCAATTAGATATTAATGAATTTCGGGGCAATCAATCTCTGCAGTTTATTATTCGCCATATTGAAAAAATAAAATCTGAGTGATCGAATATGAAATATTTAGAACTAAAATGTCCACCGCCGTTTGTGATGATCATTGCGCTAATGATTGCGGTAATCGCATCACAGAGAAATTTAGAATTCATTCTGCAACAAGCTGCGATACTTGAGAATCTTGTATGGCCATTGCTCTTTGCGATTGCTGGAGCTGCTATTGCCCTTGCTGGGGTTAAAGAATTTAAGCAGCGCCATACAACCCTTAATCCGATTCACCCAGAAAGAACATCAAGCTTGGTTACCTCTGGGGTTTACCAGTTGACCCGTAATCCAATGTATCTTGGCATGTTATTGGTTTTGTTAGGATGGGCTGATTTTTTAGATTCGTTTTTGGCCTTCGGTGGCGCTCTTGTCTTTTTTGGTTATATTTCGGCTTTTCAAATAAAACCGGAAGAAGACATGATGAAAGAGAAATTTGATCAGGGCTTTGTCCAATATTGCTCACAGGTTAGGCGCTGGCTATAACCTGTGGCAATAACATTCGATCGGTTTGCTGACATTTCCGTGGAGGAGATTATTATTTTGGCTCTTGGTAATTCTTGATCAATTTAACGACGTCTCCTGCTTTACGTCCTTGCATGGCACAGGTTGTCATCATTCCTGCCATCAATGCACCACCAACCCCTGCGGTCATAATATCTGAACCTGTCATGTACAGGTTTTTAACTGGTGTGATTGGGTGCAAAAAAGGTTGTTTAAAACGATCGACGTAATGGTCGAGTGCTAGCATTTCTCCGGCACTGGTCTTTTGATACCAATTGGTTGAAAGCGGCGTTGATAGTTCAAAATAGTCGAGCTTGTCTCTTAACTGAGGATGGCGTTCGAATAATTTTTCCATTAAACGCTCAGCAAACTGAGCTTTAAAGGCTTCATAATCTTCGCCGCGTTTTTGCCACTGGCTTTCATCCCACTGCTTGAACCAATCCATATTTGCGGGTGTGACGACTTCGACGGTTGATTTTCCGGGGTAGCGATTTTCCCAATCAGGATCTTTTGCTGACGGAAATGAAATATAGACCAAAGGAAATTCTTCATTAGGATTGGCTTGATAGTTTTTTAAATTATTATCATGATCGCCACTAGGATAAATCCATAAATTGGTGGTGCTTAAGCCTAATTCTTCCGTGGTGCCCTTAAAACCTGCATAAATGCAAAAGTGCGCAGATGAAGGCGATACTTTTTTCAACCACGAATCAACGCCTAAGCGGGCTTGAACCGCTGACGGCAGCAACTTCTTAACGGTATTGTAGAAACCTGCATTACTGACGATGTTATCGGCGTTTATTTCTGTACCGCATGCCATGCGAACGCCATAAGCCTTATTGTCTTTGATGAGAACTTCTGCAACATCGGCGTAAGTAAATACTTCACCGCCATTTTTTTGAATGGTCGGAATAATGCTACGGGCAATTTCGGATGAGCCTCCGACGGGGTAAGCTCCGCCTGCCAGATAGTGTTTTGCGATCAAAGCATGCATTAAAAAAGCGGCATCGATGGGGGCTTGGCCATAATTTCCCCATTGCCCGGTTAGAACAGATATTAATTCCTGATTAGAGGTTAAGCCTTCTAAAACATCACGGGTCGTTTTAAAAAATTCTTTGGGGACTAACATAGGACGGATTTTATTGTACAAGCCTGCTAACCAGCGTGGCATGCCTTGGCCCGCAAAGAATTTAGGGGTGTAGCGACTAATGTCACGTATCAGTTGGATGTATTGATCAATGGCTATGTCTTCACCAGGGAAGCGTTCTTTCAGCATCGTGGAAAAATTATCGCGACCAGCGACAAAGCTGTATTCGTCTTTCCCAATAATCACTCGGTCGTATTCATCTTCCATGGCAGCCCACGTTAAGCGACCTTCGCTGATGACATCGAATACCCGTCGCAGGGTAGAAGGTTTATGAACTTCGCCCACATAATGCACGCCGACATCCCATTCGTAACCTTCACGCTCATAGGCATGGGTATAACCGCCAGCCGTATAATGCTGTTCTAAAACACATACTTTTTGGCCCAGTAGCGATAAGAAAGCGGCATTGGCTAGGCCTCCCATACCCGAACCAATGACGATGGTATCGTAATGTGTGTCGACGCGATTTGCGCGGAAGCGTTTGCCCGTTTTAACTTTTACCTTCGCCATTGATGATGACCTCAATATTGTACGTATCGTATTATTATTGTTATGCAATTTATTGCATATTAAGAAATTTAGATTACCGCCTTATTTAGGAATATGCAAATAATTGCATAAACACGTTATACTGATAAAAAATGAATTCAGAGTAAGAGAGCGTTTAGTGTCTTTAAAACACGCGATTATGGTATTGCTAGAAACTGAGCCAGGCAGTGGTTATGATTTGCTTAAGCGGTTTAAGCAACGATTAGGGTTTTTCTGGCAAGCCAGTCATCAGCAGATTTATCAGCAATTAAAAATTATGCATAAAGATGGCTTCATAAATTGCCAACTTGACGCTCAAGAGGGTAAGCCTGATCGCAAAGTATATTCGATGACAAAAACAGGTCATGCAGAATTATTAGCGTGGCTGAACCGTGCTTCACAGCCACAAAAGATAAATGACAGCTTGCTGGTTAAATTATACGGTGGTCATTTAGTAGACAAAGCGGTACTGTTAGGCGAAATTAAAAATCATAAAAATCAGCACGATAAGGCCTTAGCAATAATGCTAGAGCTGCAACATCAGTATCAGCAGCTACCGGTAGGAACTGAAAAGGATGCGTTAGCACTGCCTTTTTTGACATTACGCCGGGGTATTTTGGGTGAGCAAGCTTGGCTTCAGTGGGCGGAAGAGGCGGAAGTATTGCTGGGCAGAGATGATTAAATTGCTGTGTTAACTATACTGAGCTTAATGATGTGAACTGGCTTTTCAGGATAAGTAAGAACAATAATAAATAAGAACAATAAAGGAATGCTAGGTTCGTGAACTTAGCTAATAACTTATTAGGGAGGTTTACCCGCTATATGAATACGCCGCAATATCATGATCTTCAGTTTAACCGCAGTCAAAGTGATGTTGCCGAAAGTCAATTTTATGGTAATGCTTATCGTCGAAGCGTATTGCGTGCGCTGTTATTGATGAGCGCCGCTTTTAGTCTCATTTTCAGCTTATTGAACTGGCCTGAAGAAGATTATCTCGCTTTTTATGAATTATCATTCACCGTTTATTGTTTATTACTCTTTTCATTCTCTAAACAGTATAAAAATCAGTTTAAACTGTCATTTTTATACTTATTACCGCTTTATTCTCTATTTTTATACGCGTTGAATTTGCATCGAGAAACAGATACTTCCTTTGTTTGGATATTGGTTATACCAGTATTGTCGCATTTATTATTGGGGCGCTGGGTAGGCTTGTGGGTTTCTTTGCTTTTTATGTCGGCGGCTTTTGTTATTTATGTCCTTCATGTATTGCCTGATCGACGATCAATAGAAGCACTTGAGATCACCAATTTGGTTCTGGCTTCTAGTGCCGTGCTGGTTTTTGCTCATGTTTCTGAAGTCAGCCGGATACGCGTTCATCGTAAGCTTCTGCACCTTGCGACTACTGACAATTTGACGTCGTTGGCTAATCGCGCTCGTTTTCTAGATGTATTTGAGCGAGAAAGAAATCATGCCGCCCGTAATAATTCAGATTTATCTTTGCTATTGCTTGATATTGATCACTTCAAAAACGTCAATGATAACCACGGACACGATGTTGGAGACGATGTTTTAAAATATATTGCTGCAGCCATAAACCATCGCTTAAGAAAAACAGATTTAGCCTGCCGTTTAGGTGGAGAAGAGTTTGCTGTGCTATTACCCGGAGCTGACTTGAATCGTGCAATCATTGTGGCAGAGGCCATCCGCAAAAGCATCGCTGATTTGCCTTATACAAAAGCTGAGAAGGTCATTCCTTTAAGTATAAGTATTGGTGCATCCGAGTACGGATCTGATGGCCATGATTTAGAAAACTTATACGCCGTCGCTGACGAGCATTTATATAAAGCGAAAGCGGGTGGTCGTAATCAAGTCTGTTATCGAATTATTATGAGCAACGGCGAGCTTGATCTAAGTCTCGCCGACTAGTTTCGTAATAGAATGGATGGCATTGAAGCCTAGAGCCACTGTTGTGGTGTGATATGCAAGCTGTGTTGGTCATCACTCAGCCACAGTTCAGCATCTTGAATGCTGGCATTAAGCACCAAGTGGCGCTGCATTAATTGGCTAAGAGTATTGTATTGTTCCGTACTGATGTGAAAGACGGAAAGATTCTTAAAGCCTTTTGCCTTGTTCTCTACGCTCTTCCACCACATTCCTGCAGCATTATCACCATAACTCAGAATGATTACCTTCTTGGCCTTGTGACAGGCTTTACGGATGCGTTTTTCATCAGGCTGGCCAAGATCAATCCATAGCTCGACATCATCGATTAAATTTTTCTGCCACAAATCAGGCTCGCTATCTTCGCTTAGCCCCTTGGTAAACTGCAATCCCTCACAGGCAAACAATGTAAATGCAATGGTACGAAGAATTAAGCGTTGTTCCGTTTCGGATGGGTGCTGGGCCATCGTCAGGTTGTGCTGCTGGTAATAGTCTCTATCCATATCACTAATGGTGAGATCTAATTTAATCACGGTCGCTTTAATCGCCATAAGGCTTGTTCGTCTCTGAAAAAATAAAAGGCAAAAAAAACCGGGCAATGCCCGGTTTTTAAATCTCTTACTATTTTATCCCCAAATTGCTTTGAAGATAAAGAAGAAGAAGATCGAAAGTGCAGCACCTGCGGGTAGGGTAACTAACCAGGACATGAAAATTGCACCAATTTGACGGTAATTTAATGACTCTCTACCGACAGCCAAACCAACGCCTAGAATAGCGCCGACTAAGGTATGAGTCGTTGAGATTGGTAAACCTGTACCTGACGCGACAACAACCGTTGTCGCCGCTGCTAGGGTCGCTGCAAAGCCTCTGCTAGGAGTCAATTGCGTAATACCTGTACCAACGGTAGCGATGACGCGGTGACCGTAGGTTACAAGACCAATAACAATACCAATACCACCGATTAATAAGATCCAAGCAGGAACCGTTGCTTTAGCGGCAATTTCACCTGCGCTGCTAACAACACTGTAGATTGCGGCTAGAGGACCAATCGCATTAGCAACATCGTTAGAACCGTGGGCAAAGGCCATGGCACAAGCTGTGAATACCATTAATACGGCAAAGACTTTTTCTACGTTGGCGAAATGAACTTCATCATTCGTTTCAGGGTCGGCATGAACACGGTTAACAAAGAAGATGCCGATGAAGGTGATCACGATGCCTGCGGCAATCGATAACCAAATTGACTGCTGAAAATCGATGTCTAAACCAATGTGCTTTAGGCCCTTAACTAAGGTAACCATAGAAATAATAAAGCCCACTAAGAAAATATAAAAAGGAACGACTTTCTTAGATTGCTCGAAGGGGTTTTCAGTATCATGAATCCAGTGCTGGACTGTTTTATACAAGATAAAAGCAATACTACCCGCTAGCATGGGAGAAATAATCCAACTAGCCGCGATGGTGCCTACTTTGCCCCAAGCAACGGCTTCTATGCCGATACCGACGGCGGCAAAACCAACGATGGCACCTACGATGGAGTGAGTGGTTGAAACTGGCCAGCCTTTAATCGAGGCAACCAATAACCAGATACCCGCGGCTAATAAAGACGCTAGCATGCCAAAGACGAGGAGTTCGGGAGAGCTGGCAAGAGCGGAGGGATCGATAATGCCTTTTCGAATGGTCGCGGTTACTTCGCCACCTGCGAGGAAGGCACCGGCAAATTCAAACACAATAGCAATCAAGATAGCTTGTTTGATTGTGATTGCTTTGGAGCCTACAGAGGTCCCCATTGCATTTGCAACATCATTGGCACCAATACCCCATGCCATGAATAAACCAAAAATACACGCTAGGGCGATAAAAATATGCCCTTGTTCGGCTAGAAGTTCCATAACTCCTCCGTCGGATGAAAAACGCGCGAATTCTACCCTAGTGAACTCTCAGTTAATAGACTGAGTTGGTAAAAAAATGCATAAATTAAACTTTAGCCCAGACGGGCTAAAAACAATACATAAATAGTAGCAAAAAACTGATAAATATGAGTTTGATTTAATCTGTTTTTATTCGCTCAAATTAGAGTGTTATTTGGCCAATTCTAGGCGATTAGGCTTTAAATTGGCTTGTGATGTGTGAATTTGAGCTTTTTCTTATAAAATCATATCTAAGCGATTCATTTTGGGTTAAGACTTACGTTTTGGTGTCCATGCCCAAATCATCGTAGCTTTTACCGTTTCAACACCTTTTTCATCGGTAATGACGACAGGAACATTAATATCGGCTTTTTCATTATTTTTAATGAACTCTACTTGCTCATCACTAAAAGTAGCGACGGCTGTCATATCGCCTTTGGCTTGCTTTAAATATTCTAAGTGCATCGACTTGATAACGATAATGCGATTATCTGGAACGGTAAGCCCTGTCATAAATCCCGTGGCGGTTTCTGCCAATAAACCCATTGCGGCGGCATGCACACTGCCAATATGGTTTTGAACCTTTTTACGATTAGGGATGACGACAATGCATTCATTCGGCGTTAATTTTTCAAAGCGTAGACCTGACGTCCCAACGTATTTGATGACCTTTCCCATCGCCTTTGAGAGCGCAAAGGTGCGAATCGGAGAGGGCATTTTCTGAAAAGTATTCACAACGGTCGTTAATCGGTTTGGTTTAGACATAATATAAGCCTTATTTTTATTAAGATGTTAGGCCCTACTTATCGAACAGGTGCAATGTTGGTTGATAATACTAGGGTGGATCAATGTAAGGATTCACTAAAGAATCAAAGATAGCGCATCTTACCCGACTACAGAATTAATCACCATGACTCTAGTGCCATCATTACCTTGCCTAAATCGTCTATAAAGCGTTAATAATGGCTGAGGTATTTCTGCTTTGGCCACGGTCACAAAACCCAAGCGCTGGTACAGAGAAATGGCCAGTGGGGTAGGAAGGGTATAGATAGTAGAAGGGTGTTGCTGAAGGGCGTAGCGAATAAGATTATTGGCTACGCCTTGGCCTCGATGTTTTTCTGTCGTTAATACGCTGCGCAAAAATAAAAACGTATCATATTCTAATAGTCTTAAAGCAGCACAGGTTTCGCCGTTACTATTAATTGCGACGTACATTAAATCTTGTGGTTTCGCTCTGGCCTTATCTTTATTAAGCTTATAAAACTGATTCAGCTGTTGGCAACTTGCCGCTATGTACTGCATAAGACCACTCAAAACTCTCATGATAACAATCTTGTAATAACTCACAATAAATCTGCAATAAATAATGTGAGTTATTCAACAAGTTTGTCGGTGGCGAGTCAGCACTTGTGCTTTAGGTATGCAGTTTTCCTAACTGTTGATCCAGAGAATCGACTTGCTTAATCAAATGCTGATTACTTTCTTCAGACTGCTGGGATAATTCGGCTAATGTATCGGCGGCATCTCCGATAATCGTTAGGTTTTTATTAATCTCTTCTGCAACTTGGCTTTGTTGCTCTGCGGCTGCGGCAACCTGATCAGCATTATCGTTAATAGAATCGGTGGTTGCGACCACTTCATTAAGTGAAGTAAAGGCTAAATTCGTCTGTTCAACACTTTCTGCGGCTTTGCTGCTGCTATTATCAATGATTCCAACAGCCTTAGTGACTTCTTGCTGTAAGCTTTGAATCATAGAGTTAATTTCATCGGTTGAATTTTGCGTTTTTGAGGCAAGCGTACGCACCTCATCTGCAACGACGGCAAACCCTCGGCCTTGTTCACCGGCTCTAGCCGCTTCGATCGCTGCGTTCAACGCGAGTAAGTTGGTTTGCTCGGCAATGGCTTTAATAACATCGATAATCCGTGTGATTTCCTCGCTGCGAGCGGCAACTTGAGTAATCGACTCACTGGCATTGCCCATATCTGTCGATAAGTTTTTGACTCCCTGTACCGCTATGGATAACGCGGATTGTGATCTTTGAATGATCTCTTGGGATTTTTTAGCGTCGTCGGCGGTGGATTGAGCGAGGCGTGCTACTTCGTGTGAAGTTGCAGACATCTCATTCGTGGCGGTAACAACACTGGATATCTCCATTTGTTGCTGGCTAGTTTGGTGATTGGTATTGCGGCTAATTTTGTCGCTGGTGGCCGATGATTCGCGTACTTCATTACTGACATTCTTCAGTTCGTTAATCATATCTCGCAGTTTCTGCAAAAACAGGTTAAAACCAGCGCCTAGGGCAATCAGTTCCGCGTGCGTATTGAGTTTTAGCTGCTGCGTTAAATCACCATCAGCACTTGCAAGATTATCGATTCTATTACGCAGCTCATAAAGAGGTTGAACGATGGATTTTATAATCCAAGCCATGATTAGACTCGCCAATACAGTTACTACCAGAGCCAATAATACTTGTTGAGTATTAATACTGGCGAAGCTGTCTTCGAGTTCGCTGACAAGGGCTTCAGCTCTTGCTAAAGCAATATCTTTTGGCAATTCAATAATGAATTTCCAGCGGTTATTGGATGCCTCTATGTTGATACTTTTGCTGATGACAAAATCGCTGTCTGTTTCTAATAAGTTATTGTCATCGGATAGCGCTAAGTAGGAACTGGCACGCTCAGGCAGTATTTCTTTGAGCGGTCTTGATGTTTTGGCGCTGTAGTGACTGCTGCCTACAATTAAACCTTTTTCGCTTAATAGTGTTACTTTTGCGGCACCTGAAAAAAGTGATTGGCTTAATTTTTCTGTTAATTTTTGGAAATTCGGTAAATTTACATCGACCCCAACCACACCTCTAAATTGATTATTAACCAATACTGGCACGATTAGACTGGTCATTAACTCTTGATAGCCTTCTTCAATTTCGTCTAAATATGGTTCCATTGCGCAGGGCTTTTTAGTCTCTTTCGAGCATAAAAACCATTCTGCTTCACGGATGCCAAATTCATTAAGGTTATCTAAGTATTTCTCTTGAGCGTTTTCGACACGATATTGGACCAGATTTTTATCCCGGTCTCGCACCCAATAAATTTCTAATGAACCTGATTTCATCGCATTATAAGCTGCATCACTGTCTTGATAGGCAATGTCATTATTATCGTATCCGTTGGCTTCAAACTGAGTATATATCGAGCTTATGCGTGGGTTAGCCGCCAGTTGCGCCTTGAGTAACATGTTTATTTGGCCTCGACTAAGAGATACCTGCTCTGAATTGATGCTGTATTCAAGACTAGAGGCTACACCTAAAGGGGTTTGGTAGGCCGAATTAATATAAGCAGCGACTTTGTCGCCATAACCTGCAGATTCTGCTTTTAGTTGCTCATAGACAGCGTCTTTCAAATCAGATTTTGTACGTTGACTGAGTGCTTCACCAGAATTGCTTAATGCTCGATTAACATTAATGCTCAAAACCAGCGCCATTGCTAAAAGCATGATTAGGCTTGCGACCATTAATTTAATGCGAAGAGAAGAAGATTTCATGCGTGTCCTATAAGGCTAAATGTGTATTTAATCAAGTATAGTCGCATCTAATGAATCCGCTATTTAACCAGCTGATGAATGACCTTGGCGATATCGGCATGCGAATGATGAGCAATCTCTCGTAGTCTGTCTTTTTGCTGGTTGCTTAAACTTGATGAATCTAAATTAGTGAGAATGGCATAATTTACTAAATCGGAGGGTTCATTGGATAAATGCAGCAGCAGGTCATCATTGTAATCAGGGTTTCTAGCCAGAATGCTGGCCGCGGCGTAACGCTCTTTATTATTGCTTGAGCTAAGTTTTGCTGCAATTTGTGCATTTAAGTCACTCAGCTTCGCATTACCCGCGGCGAGAATCGCGGAAGAAGCATTATCTCCCGCGATGGCTTTACTGAGTGACGATACTAATTGATTTTGAAGGCTGGCTGAATCTTGCCCTTGGTTTTTTAATTGCTGTAATGTTGAGCCTAAGTTAATGAGAGCATTATTTCGCACATTATTGCTTTCATTAGCATCTTCCGCCAAGTTAGCCAGCATTTGAAAACCTTGTTCAGAGACGGTGCCATTACCTGATAGCGCGACCATTAAACGAACTTTTTGTAAGTCACTATCGATATCGTTATGGTTACTTTTTGATAAATTTAATAATGTTTCTATAAGGTAATCTTCGACATTGTCATGGGCACTTAAGCTTAATGAAAATGCTAGCGCTCGTTTGCTTGTATCGCCGATTTCATCACTGAGAATTTTTTCTGCTAAGTCGTTTGAATCGATGTGGTCAATTAAATAGTCAGCCGCTTTGATTAATTTTGCACTGTTTTTACTTTCGGAAAAATCCGCCAAAATTGACCAAAGCTCAGCCTCATTTTTAATGACTTTTTCGAAGGCCGAAGAAGAAACCGATTTAATATTCCAAGTATTGTGTGTATTTGAAAACGGATGTATGTCGACTTGAGTCAAATCGACATACGGCACTATTTTCTCAGCGGTAATTGTGAAATTGATTGATCCACGATAACCGGCAGCGGAAATGCCTTTGTATTCTTTTGAATACAGAGAGTTTGGCATGCAATCATTATCGAGTACCACATGCCAGCTATTACTGCCGTTATAGTTATTGCTGCTATGGTGCAGGCTGGAAGCCAGCTGATTGATATTGGCCGTCGTAATGCTCGCCTTACGGTTTACAATATTATTCGCATGATGATAGGTATATGTTCTTTGCAGAGAGTCATACGCAAAGTGATATTTGTTGCCTTGATTTCCTATTGAAAGGGCTTTTAAGAGTTGCGCAAGAATTTTCATAGGGTGCTTTTCGGTAAGTCCTAAGTCATTAAATGCGGTAAATACGGCAAAAGGTTGTGATTCAACGCGACTCAGGTAATAAACATTTTTGATGTCGATATTGCCTTGCCCTTCGTTAATCAAAATGTCGCTAGCGATGCCTTTAATAATGGCATCGTTAGCTTGAGTAAGCTGGGTATTGAAATTCAATGTTGATTGATAAACCGTTTTATCATTTAAAATGGATTCAATATTCACTTCAACCCGGTAAGCATAATTAAAGGCGGCTTGGTTCGTGCAGCTAAAAGTTTTTGCAGGTTTATTATTGAGGTCTGCGTGATTGACAAAATCTGGTGGTGCCGTAGGCAGCGATTGAATGTATAAATATAAAATTCCTGCGCTTATTAATATCAGCAAAAGAAAAAACAGGGATAAGCGTTTAATAATTTTCATGAATTTTATTATAAGAACCGTTGAGATCACTAAAACATGTTTAGCCGTAGCTGACCGTATTTTAGTGATCGTATTTTAGTAATGTATTGATTGATATTATTGAGTGCTTAGATATCACTCCATGCTAATGGGGGTCGATTCAGTTGTGGAGAAATTTATTGAGTGATGGCGAGTGCCTTGCCAATGTATATCGGCTTCGTCACCAAACGCATTCACATCAAAACCAAGCACTTTGAGAAATGTATTTACAAAGCCTCGACCGGCTTTGATATTGGTTTGTAATGATTCGTTTTTGTAAATTTCACTCACTCCAGCTACGGTATGAATACCTTCCTCCAAAGAATAAGGCATCACCAGTTCCATCACCCATAATTTAAATTCTGCCCCAACTTGCAGTAAATCAGGAATGAAACTTAAAAAACTGGTGATACGAATATAGGCTTGCGATGACAACCAAAAATCCATTGATGGCGTCACCTTTAGATGGGTTGCATTCGCATGCTGGCGACCATTGATAATCACCGGAGGCTGAGTGCGATCAACGATTGAGCTAAGGGTTGTATCGGTGCCTAATGTTGTACCAACGGTGCCATAAATACGAAAAGGAATAAGCTCGTATAAAGATACCTGCATAATGCCAACATCTACGCCACTCAAACTGTGCAGTGCCGTATCAAACATGCGTGTACTCGCTTGAACGGTGATGCTGGGCTTAAAGTTAAGCGAAGCTTTGGCAATAGTGCCATCATCTTCACAGTGAGTCGCCGCTGAAAAATCGAATAATACGGTTTGTGATAATGACGGAATAAACCAAGCACTATGAGTCTCCTGTGCGATGCTATCTGAGACAGCGCCAACAATGCCATCGCCTGCTGCATTCACAATACTGCCTCCTATGCTGATAGGATCAGGAATGGGTAAGCCGAATGCTCCATCAATGGCATCTAACCCACAAACAATCGGGGTAAAAGACATATCCGTTTTTAATTTGGGTACTTGGTGGTCACCAATAATGATTCCGCCTTGGCTGGACGCGGCCATCGCTGCAGCTTGTTGAGACTGCGCTTGATCAAGAATTTGGTGTTGGTCGGCCACTCCGCCAAATTGACCAAAACACAGTGGCCCAACTCCCGTAAAGGTTTCAGCACAAGGCTGATAGCATAAGCCTGCTTCATTTTGCATATCGGCTTCACAGCGCATGCCAACCCTTGGCTGAACCCAAGACTGTTTGGTTATGGTTTGAGGTAACCAGCCCCACTGAGTACAAAATGCACCACCATTTGAATAGCCTTCGGGGCATTGTTGCCAGCAAACCCCAGCGACCGAGTCAAATCCAGCGGGGCAGTCTTGTGCACACATACCAGCGCTTGCACTATAGCCTGTGCTGCAACTGCTGGGTAAATGACCGATTCCTCGGCTATAACTCCATTCTTCAAAAGGCGCTGTGACATTGGTAACAGTTGTGCTTATTGTGTTTTCGATGGTATCAAGAATATTGGCAGTTAAAGATAAGAATTTATTACCTTCTGACTCACCGCTGATGGCTTGAACAGTGATGGGATGGATGGCACCTGAAGCGACATCTCCAGGCAATGAAGCACGGCCTGTATTGGCCCAAGTGGCATGACTCGCCATGATTATCAAAAAGATAAATCCTGCTTTAATACGGTTGAGCATCATGTAATTATCCTTTGCGTATTTCATTGAAACATCGCGGTTTTATTGGACGACTTTTCAAAAGCGTTGCTCTTTGGCAACTACTTTTGCTGACGGTAGGTCGCTCTTATTAATGTGAATGTTCAATATGACCGTCCGTACAGAATGGCGGGATTAATTGGAACAAACGTATCACTAAGATGGTTACACTTTATTACAAAATGGCATAAATGCTACGACACTCTGAGCCAAGCTTTGCTTTATGCATGATTTAGAGGGTTTATATCGGTGCAGTACTTTTTTAGTATCGAGGCTAGCTCATGTGAAAAGGGCAATTAATGGTGATTAAACATGAAATTGATTCATATCAAATATTAAAAGCTTGAAAAATAATAATTCATCTCCATTTCTAATGCAGAACAAAGAATTTATTTCTATTCTTCTTGTAATCGTTATTTAGGAGTCACCTTGATGAGAATGGATCGATTAACTACCAGTCTACAAAATGCCTTAAGTGAAGCGCAGAGCATTGCTTTAGGTAATGACCACAATCAAATTGATAGCGTGCATTTATTGCTTGCGCTATTACAGCAAACGAACAGTTCAGTGCGTACTTTGTTGCGTAAAGCGGGTATTCAAGTGCCTGGCTTTGAACAAGAACTGAATACCATATTATCCGACCAACCTAAGGTCGCGAGTCCAGATGGCAATATACAAATAGCGCCAGAGCTAGGGCGTTTATTGAACCTTATTGATAAAGAAGCGCAAAAACGCGGAGATCAGTTTGTTTCCAGTGAATTGTTTATCGTTGTCGCATTAGAAGAACGCGGTGCGGTTGGTAAATTATTAAAGCAGCAAGGTCTTGATAAAAAGACGTTAGATAAAGCCATTGATGATATCCGTGGAGGAGAGCAAGTGAACGACGCTAATGCAGAAGATAATCGCCAGTCATTAGATAAATACTGTATTGATTTAACCGAGCGGGCTGAGCAAAACAAGCTTGATCCGGTGATTGGACGTGACGATGAAATTCGCCGTACCATTCAGGTATTACAGCGTCGCACAAAAAATAATCCGGTATTAATCGGCGCACCTGGTGTGGGTAAAACCGCGGTTGTCGAGGGGTTAGCGCAGCGTATTATTAATGGCGAAGTGCCAGAAGGTTTGAAGAATAAACGCATTCTTTCTTTGGACATGGGCGCGTTGATTGCGGGGGCAAAATTTCGCGGTGAATTTGAAGAGCGTTTGAAGTCTGTATTAAAAGATGTAGCCAAAGATGAAGGTCAAATCATTCTTTTCATCGATGAACTTCATACCATGGTAGGTGCCGGTAAAGGTGATGGTGCCATGGACGCAGGGAATATGTTAAAGCCTGCGTTAGCCCGTGGTGAACTTCATTGTGTTGGCGCGACGACGTTAGATGAATATCGTGAATTTATTGAAAAAGATGCTGCGTTAGAACGTCGTTTCCAAAAGATCATAGTGGATGAGCCTAACGAGGAAGATACCGTTGCGATATTGCGTGGTTTGAAAGAACGCTACGAAGTGCATCACGGCGTGCAAATTACAGACAGTGCAATTATCGCGGCCGCTAAGCTGTCGACACGTTATATTCCAGATCGCCAGTTGCCGGATAAAGCGATTGATTTAATCGATGAAGCGGCGTCTGTTATTCGTATGGAAATTGATTCTAAACCGCAAGAGATGGATAAGCTTGAGCGTCGTTTGATTCAATTAAAAATGGAGCGTGAAGCGCTGCGCAAAGAAACAGATGATGCTTCGCAAAAGCGCTTGAGTGATCTAAACGAAGAAATTAATAAGGCGGGTCGTGCTTATTTAGAGTTGGAAGAAGTCTGGAAGCATGAAAAAGCTTTATTAGAAGGGGCTTCTGAAATTAAAGAAGCGCTAGAGGCAGAGAAAGCCAATTTAGAAGCGGCTCGTCGTGCAGGTGATTTACAAAGAATGTCTGAATTGCAGTATGGCATTATCCCAGAGCTAGAGAAAAAGCTAAGCTCGGCGGATGAAGCGGAAGCGCAAGGTGGCCATGAATTTAAATTGCTGCGTAATAAAGTAACCGAAGAAGAAATTGCAGAAGTTGTTTCGAGGTGGACAGGGGTTCCTGTTACTAAGATGCTGGAAGGCGAGCGTGAAAAATTATTGCGCATGGAAGAAGAGTTACACCATCAAGTCGTCGGTCAAGAGCAGGCGATTGCTGCAGTCTCTAATGCCGTACGTCGTTCTCGTGCAGGGTTAAGTGATCCGAATCGCCCTAATGGTTCGTTCCTATTTTTAGGCCCAACGGGGGTCGGTAAAACAGAGCTGTGTAAAGCGTTAGCTAACTTTTTATTCGACAGTGACGATGCCATGATCCGCATTGATATGTCGGAGTACATGGAGAAACATTCGGTTGCACGTTTAATTGGTGCGCCTCCAGGCTATGTGGGTTATGAAGAAGGTGGTCATTTAACCGAGGCTGTACGTCGCAAACCGTATTCCGTTATTTTGTTAGATGAAGTCGAGAAAGCGCACCCTGATGTTTTCAATATTTTGTTACAAGTATTGGATGATGGGCAGCTAACCGATGGCCAAGGCCGCTGTGTTGATTTTAAAAATACAGTATTGGTAATGACTTCAAACCTTGGTTCGGATGTTATTCAAACCATGGCATTAGGCGCCGATAGCAGTGATCTGGATAAGAACTACGATGCGATGCGTGAGGCGGTAATGGAAATTGTAGGGTCGCATTTCCGACCTGAATTTATTAACCGTATTGATGAATCAGTGGTTTTTCATCCATTACTTAGAGATCAAATTGCGGGTATTGCCGATATTCAATTAGAGCAGCTGTCGAAACGTTTAGCGGAGCGGGAGCTATCTTTGGTCTTAACGGCTGAAGCGAAGACTAAGTTAGTTGAGCTGGGTTACGACCCCGTATTTGGTGCTCGTCCTCTGAAACGAGCAATTCAGCAATGGATTGAAAACCCTCTTGCGCAAGCCATTTTGTCTGGAGAGTTTATTCCTGGGGATAAAATTGTTGCTGGCGTAAAAGACGATCAATTCTCATTTTATACTGAATAGCTTTTTCTGTAATGACGCCATTCTATTTAATAGAATGGCATCATTACAGGGCTTTATTATCAGTGGCCGTAATTACTTTATTGCGGCCTTTTTCTTTTGCTTTGTACAGCGCAATATCGGCTCGCTCTAAAATACTTTGGCTGCTATCTTCGTCGCCAAGCAATGCCAAACCGCCACTATAAGTGAAAGGGATTGGCAAATCAGATTCGTTATCTTTAATGTATTTTTTTAACCGTTTGCAGGCGAGTTGCGCGGTATCGGATTCGGTACTTGGAAAAATCACTAAAAACTCTTCTCCGCCGTATCGACCTATAATGTCGCTTTCGCGAAATACCTTTTGCATGCTGCGGGCAAAAAATTTAATTACCCAATCACCAATCGCATGCCCTTCACAATCGTTAATCTTTTTAAAGTGATCAAGGTCTAACATTGCTACCGTCAGTTGAGTTCCCGCGCGTCGGCTACGTGATATCTCCTCATCTAAACGCCGGATGCTCTCGCGTCGATTGAGTAAGCCAGAAAGGTGATCTTTGGTAACAAGATCATTAAGCGCGCGACCACGTTTAATCCGTGACTGAACGGTTAATAGTAAATCATCAGATGATACAGGTTTGGTTAAAAACGCATCGGCCCCGGTTGACATCGCACGTAGCTGTAAATCCGTACTGGCCTCGGCCGATAGGAAAATGATGGGCACACTTAACAAGTTATCCATTTGACGAATAATGCCGGCAAGATCTTGGCCGTTACAATATGGCATATAAAGATCTAATAAAATAAGGTCTGGAACGAAGTCAGTGAGTGCGGGCATTAATTCTTGCTGAGGGTCATTAACCGTCATTACCTGAAAGCCTGCATCTGCTAAAATACTGGCATAATAATCTGATAGTGATTTTTGATCATCGATGATTAATACACGAAACTTTTCTACTAATTGACGCTCAGTCAGTGTATCAATTGCTTGCAATAGCAATGTGTAGTCGATCGGTCTGACGATGAAAGATTGCCCTACCGCTTGAACCGCTTTTAAGCGTGCATCAA
>PJEL010001268.1_pt1 | contig 26381 bp, 30 predicted proteins | sample 1853271 | NCBI WGS metagenome assembly PJEL01 (sample SAMN08108733, study PRJNA415343) | Invertebrate metagenome, whole genome shotgun sequencing project. | host: Globobulimina | place: Sweden: Gullmar Fjord | collected 2015-08
ATTTTGCTTCAATCATATTTGAAGTGCAGGGAGGAAAACTTTAAGTCAATCTAACTCCGCTCTGCGATCCAAATTGTGTGCCATGCTCCCCCATGGCGACCGCGCGCCCTTGTGCGGACTTCGTCTACCTCAAAGCCGGATTGATTCATACGTTTTTTAAAGGAACGGTCCGGGCAAGCTGACCATACGGCCAATATCCCTTCAGATTGAAGGGCTGTGAACGCGGCATCAAGCCCGTCATGAGTATAGAGCCAGTTGTTGCTTTTCCGGGTCATGCCTGTGGGACCGTTATCCACGTCGAGCAGGATAGCGTCGTATGTACGGCGCTTCGTTTTCAGTATCCTGGCAACGTCGGCCTCGTGAATAGTGACCCTCTTGTCGAGAATAGGATGGCCGGTCAGTTCTCCAAGCGCCCCCCGGTTCCACTCTACTACTGACGGCACCAGCTCGGCCACCTCTATACGGGCTTTCGTGCCAAGATGCTTAAGAGCGGCGGCCAGGGTAAACCCCATGCCGAGTCCACCGATAAGGATACGGGGTTCTTTACGGCCGTCAACCCTTTCACACGTCAGCTTGGCGAGGGCTTCTTCTGAACCATGTGCCCTGCTGTTCATTAATTCTTGATTGTCTACGCGTATTGAGAAATCCCTGCCGTGTCTATGCAGGCTGAGCTCCCCCGCACTTCCCGGGATTTTGGTACTGTCAAGAAGTTCCCAGGGGATCATTGCTGCCTCATGGTGCTGCCGGTGGCTGGTAGATTATAGTGGTTGGTTAGGATGAGGATTGCCTGTGTATGCATCATATCTAAAGACTTCTTCTTTGTTGTTGACGCGCCAAGGCGTGTCTGATGATAATGGTAAAAAATGAATGTTATTGATATATTAGCGCTATGAGTTGAAGGTCGTTTCTCAGTTGTCGTCTTCGGGCTCTTTCTCTTTAATTAAGACATCTTTGGCAAATTCAGTACATCTCATATCACTGCCGCTGACAGAGAACTTTTTCTGGCATGTAGACCTCCATGCACAGATTGCACAAATTGTATTAGTTGACGACATGCTGATCTCCCTTTTTGATGGTATCTCAAATATTTATACCAAAAGATATTCAGAATATTCTTGATGTGGCAGAGATACTGTCTTTTGCACTTATTATAAAGAAATAAATTCTTATATGGAACAGCGGACGCTGTGAATTGATTATAAACTATGAGTTACGGCTACATAAGTTCTTCGACTTTTTTCCAGTCTACAGTATTATTAATGCAGTCGTATGCTTGGAGGCGCAGTCCCTGGGTCTTTATCCGGAAGCCGTTCATTTTTACGCCGTTGTTGTTGAGGTTTTCGGAATGTATCCCTTTTTCAATTTCGTAATCGCAGGCAACGCCGATAATACCTTTTAGCTTTTTTCTGTAAGCCAATCTTTTGGTGAAGCCGACACTCGGGGAAATGTAGAACTGGTATCCCTTTTCTTCAGCAGATTCACGGACCTTCCCGCATCCGCACAACTTACATTTATTGCAGAGAACACCATCTGATTTTGAGAATTTGGCAGGGCATTTTTCGCTTATCAGGCAGTGGGGCAGAATGACCGCAATGTCCTTTTTATCCAGTTTATTGAAGTCAGCCCGGTAATACTCATTGATGGTTGACATGATGTCGAACCGTTTCAGGCCAAGCCTTCCCTGGATTTTGTAGATACAAATGTTCCCAAGAAATTTTAATTTATTCAGCAATTCCGGCACCTTGTATTAGTGAATAAGATCGATAGAGATAACACTATAATATACGAGCAGACTGGCAGCTCTTTTTAGCAGGTCATCATTATTACTTACTGAAATATTATCACAAATTGTACTTTAATAAAATGTACTACAGTCGGCACTGTTAATGAATCTTGCATACTGAAGCACTTCGACGTATACAGCAAATTCAGAAGCAGTGCATGAAACATGAAACAATGTGTTGACAGCAGGCTTGACAATGGGTTGAAGTTGGATTATTCTATAACCATGGAACTATCGAACTATGCAAAAATCTTCAAGGCACTGTCTAATGAGCAGAGACTGAAAATATTCATGATGATCTATAAGAACTGCTGCTCAGAAGAGGGTGTAAAGGTCGGGTCGGAATTTCGTCTAAAGGATGAGGCATGCTGCATAAAGGGAGCTCTTGAAAAGGCATTTACAAGCATATGTGATTGCATGAGCCTTTCGAGATCCACGATATCGCACCACTTCAAGGAGCTTCAGAACGCGGGGCTTATTACTTGTGAGAGGGAAGGGCAGACCTATCGTTGCTGGGTGAATCAAGAAGCGGTCGAAACCATAAAGGCGTTCTTGGATTGATTTTTATTTGGCTTAAATGTTCGATGTTATTCGAACATTAGAACAAGGAAAGGAGGGGGCAGTTAATTACTAATTATTAATTACGAATAACCAAAAAGGAGAGAATGATAATGAATAAAGAATGCTGCAATATCAAGGTAAATGAGACCGAGAAAGGATTCTGTGTTGAGGTTGAAGGAGAGGATGTTAAGTCAAAGTGCAAAGAACTCATGGATAACTGTTGCACTAAAGACAATATCAGCAATTTCTTTCAATCATGCTGTTCAGGTGAGAAGAAATAACTGACATTCCGACCTGTGGAGGGTTTATTCCCTTCGCGGGCCGGAATGATGATATATATAAGCAAAAAAATTGAATGACTAAAAAAGGTCCTCATTACTGAGTCAAGTGAAATAATAAAGGAATTAAGTTAAATTAATGAATATTTTTGTTGGAGGATATAATGGGCCGGTTTGAAGATGCATTTGGGAAATGGGTAGTTAATAACCGATGGTGGGTAATTGTCGCCACGATGTTAATTGTCATGGCAACAGCGAGTGGGGTGCGTTTTTTAACGATCAACAATGACACCAGGGTTTTCTTTAGTAAAGAGAATCCGCAGCTTAAGGCTCTTGAAGCTTTAGAAAATACATACAATAAATTAGATAATCTTCTTTTTGTTATTGCTCCGAAAGATGGCAACGTCTTTACACTCAAGACTTTAGCCGCAATCGAAGAGTTGACGGAGGCCTCATGGCAGGTCCCTTATTCAAGCCGGGTTGATTCAATAAGTAACTTTCAGCATACGGAGGTGGATGAGGATGACTTAATAGTCGAAGACCTGGTACGGAATGCCGGGGCCCTGACGGACGGAGACCTCAAGCGCATAAAAGAGATAGTTCTTGCAGAACCTCAGCTTGTAAGCAATCTTATTTCAACTTCCGGACATGTGACCGCAGTAAACGTAATTATTCTTGCCCCGGGCAAGTCGATGAACGAAGTAAGGGAAGTAGCTGTCTTTGCCCGTAAGATGGCTGATGAATTCCGTCAAGATCATCCTGATGTAGATTTGTATCTTGCCGGAGGAGTTATGTTTGACAATGCCTTTGGGGAGGCGAGTGAAGATGACATGAAAACATTGATTCCCATGATGTTTATTACGATGGTTGTAATTGTGGGGATTATGCTGAGATCATTTTATGGTACTTTGGCTACGCTTATAATTATTTTGCTTTCCATGATGACTGGTATGGGACTGGCGGGCTGGCTTGGAGTTTCGATAACGCCCGCATCGGTCAACGCTCCCACTCTTATTTTAACCCTGGCAGTGGCTGACAGTGTTCATATACTGGCAACGATGCTACAACACATGAAAGAGGGGAAAACTAAACGTGATGCGATTGCTGAATCTGTCAGAGTTAATCTGGTCCCGGTTTTTCTAACGAGCATTACCACTTCGATCGGATTTTTGACAATGAACTTCTCGGATGTTCCTCCTTTTCGTGATCTTGGCAATATTGTTTCCATGGGAGTTATGTCGGCGTTTTTGTATTCTGTGTTTTTCCTTCCAGCATTAATGGCTGTTCTTCCTCTGCGCTTTAAAATAAAAAAGGACGCTGACTGCGGCCCCTGCAATTGGCTGGCTGATTTAGTTATTAATAGGCATAAGCTTATGTTCCCAGGCACATTAGTCGTAATCGTATTACTTTCTGCTGGTCTTCTACGTATTGAGTTCAACGATAACTTTATTGAGTATTTTGATGATAGTTATGATATTCGCATTGCTACCAATTTTGTCCAGGACAACCTCTCCGGGTTTGACAGAATTGAATACTCTCTGGAGTCAGGAGAGAGCGGCGGGATTAACAAACCCGGTTACCTGACAACGGTCGAGAGACTGGCAGAGTGGTACCGAAGTAACCCGAAGGTTGTTCATGTAAGCACAATTACCGATACAATGAAGCGCCTGAATAGAGATATGCACGGAGGTGACGGTTCATATTTCAGGATACCTGACCAGCGTGATTTAGCTGCGCAATATTTACTTCTATATGAAATGTCACTTCCATTCGGCCTTGATCTTAATAACCAGATTAATGTAGATAAGTCAGCGACCAGGATGGTAGTAACATTCAATGACATGAGCGCAACAGACCTGCGTGAAATGGACGATAAGGCCCGGGACTGGCTAAAGTTAAACGCTCCGGAAAGCATGTTTACCTACGGTTCGGGCATATCGATTATGTGGGCCCATATAACCAGTCGAAACATCAAGAGCATGATCGGTGCATCCTTTTGGGCGCTCGTTCTCATTTCAGGAATACTGATTCTTGCTCTGCGAAGTTTCAAGATTGGGCTCATCAGCCTGATTCCAAACCTTGCTCCGTCTTTAATGGCATTCGGCATTTGGGGGATGATCAGAGGAGAGGTCGGCCTCGGATTGTCGATAGTTGTATCGATGACAATCGGTATAGTGGTTGATGACACGGTACATTTCTTAAGCAAGTACCTTCGTGCAAGAAGAGAGCAAAATATGGATGCTTCCGATGCTGTCCGGTACGCCTTTAATAATGTGGGGCGGGCCATGTGGGTAACAACGTTGGCTCTTGTTGCAGGATTTTTAGTCCTGACTTATTCGGGGTATAGAATGAATTTTGATATGGGTTTGATGTCGGCCATAACTATAACTCTCGCTCTGTTTCTGGACTTTTTATTTCTGCCCGTATTGTTGATAAAAGTAGACGGTGGAAAATGATTGTAAATTACAAATTACTGAGAAGGAGACACTTGAACATGTATAAGGCTTTTATTTTAATGATACTTAGTTTGCTGATTATTCCATTTACTGCAATGGCGGAATCTCCTGAGGAGAAGGGCCTTGCTATTGCGACGGAGGCTGACAAGCGTAATGATGGTTTTCAGGACAACACATCAAATATGCTAATGACACTCAGAAATAAGCATGGAGAGGAAAGCATTCGCAGGATTCGTGCGAAAACACTTGAAGTAAAGGGAGACGGTGATAAGAGTCTTACAGTTTTTAATAACCCGAGAGACGTTAAAGGTACAGCATTTCTTAATTTTACACATAAAACCGGAGACGATGATCAGTGGCTATTTTTGCCAGCCCTGAAAAGGGTGAAGCGGATTAGCTCCAGAAACAAGTCCGGTTCTTTTATGGGCAGTGAATTTGCCTATGAGGACATATCGAGCCAGGAATTGGAAAAGTATACCTACAAATGGATACGGGATGAAGTGTATGAAGGAGAGGACTGTTTTGTCATTGAATTGTATCCGGTCGATAAAAAGAATTCCGGGTATACCCGTCAGGTGAACTGGATTGATAAAAGAGAGTACCGCGTAATGAAAGTTGAGTACTATGATCGGAAAAAATCTCATTTGAAGACGCTAACGTTTAACGGCTATAAAAAATATCTCGATAAATTCTGGCGTGCCGATGAGATGGAGATGGTCAATCATCAAAACGGAAAGAGCACGCAGCTGCTCTGGTCGGATTATAAATTTCAGACAGGGCTAACGGACAAAGACTTTAGCAAGAGCAGTCTAAAGAGAGTGAAATAAGGATTGATGAATAAATATATTTCTGCAGTATTGATTACTGTTGTTTTATGTATATACGGTGTCTCTGAAGTTCAGTCCTTTGAATTGTCGGGTTATGTCGCTTCAGAAGGCCGGTACTTTTTCAATGATCCTCTGTTTGAGCAACAGAAACGTAACAGCGGGTCTATTGCTGTACAGGCGGAGCTGTATCACGAATGGGAAAGCGGGTCGAGTTTTATCTTTACTCCTTTTGCCCGTTTTGATAGTGCGGATTCTGAGAGGACCCACTTTGATGTTCGGGAGTTAAACTATCTATGGGTTCATGATGATCTGGAGTTGAGAATCGGTGTAGGTAAGGTCTTCTGGGGAGTTATGGAGTTTGTACATCTGGTGGACATTATTAACCAGACTGACCTTGTTGAAGATTTTGACGGGGAGGACAAACTGGGTCAGCCTATGGTGCAGTTTGAACTTCTAGGAGACGGTGGAACGCTTCAGCTGTTTGTTCTTCCGTATTTTCGTGAAAGGACATTCCCTGGAGAGAACGGTCGATTTAGGTCACAGGTTGTGGTGGATACTGATGAGGCCGATTATGAAAACTCTGCGGAAGAGCGCCATATCGACCTGGCTATCCGATACGAGCAGACAATGGGCGACTGGGATTTTGGAATTTACCATTTTAACGGAACTGGACGTGAGCCGACCCTGGTCTTAAAAAGTGATTCAGCAGGCAATCCGTTTATAGCTCCCTTGTATGAACAAATTGACCAAACCGGGCTTGATATACAGGCGGTCAAGGGGAGCTGGCTCCTTAAGCTTGAGTCGCTGTACCGCAGCGGGCAGGGGGATGCTTACTTTGCAAGTGTGGCGGGCTTTGAATATTCTTTTGTGAACATAGCTGCTAGCGGTATTGATCTCGGAGTAATCGGGGAATGGGCATATGATGAACGGGGAGAGGAGTCGACAACGGGTTTTGATAATGACTTAATGATAGGGGCGCGTCTGGCATTCAATGATGTTGACAGCACTGAGGCTCTGGCTGGATTGATGGCAGATCTTGACAGTGAGGGGAGTATTTTTTCTCTGGAATCGAGCCGTAGAATCGGAGACAGATGGAAAGTCAGCGTAGATGCATTCTTCGTGCTTGATTCCTCGGATGAGGACGTGATCTATTCAATACGGGACGATGATAGTTTGCAGGTAGAACTTATATATTACTTTTAATTAATTTAAGAAGGAGGCCATATGCCGATATTAATTAGAAACCCGTCCACCATTACTGCTGCAGGCAATAAACCTAAAATTATTCACGAATATGTAGGACGTGTGAATTCAGGAACAACGGACCTGAGCATTGCTCGCATGACTAGTCCTGGCGGCTGGATTGAGCCGGGACAGCAGCCTGAATTTGATGAATATACTATCGTTTTAAAAGGAATGCTGAGGGTCAGTACAAAAGACAGTTATATTGATGTTAATGCCGGGGAAGCGATTATTACCAAAAGTGGTGAATGGGTCCAATACAGTACTCCGAATACCGAAGGCGCTGAATATATTGCCGTTTGTTTACCCGCTTTTTTGCCTGAAGCAGTTCATCGGGATGAATGAGCTTAATAGTGCCCGCCTAATTTTTGTATCAGCCTATCTCGGGATTTGATATAATGCCAGTATGCAGATATTCTGCACTTCATACTCTCATTTAATATTATGTGTTTGTAATTTACAGGGTAAGAATGAAAGACATCGATGAAGTGAAAATTCCCTCCTCAAATGAACTGGAAATCCTGCGCCGGAGAATAGTTGAACTGGAAACAGCTGCAGCCATACACAGAAAGACTGACGATGACCTCTTGGTGATTAAGGATATTACTGAGCGGAAGCAGGCCGATGAGAGGATTAAAAAAAGCAGCTACTATGAGCATACAATAAGCTCGGTTTTGAAAGTCGCGCTGGAGCCTGTATCACTGGAAGAACAGCTGAGCCGTATTCTTGATCTGATCCTCTCGATACCATTTCTCTCATTACAGGTGAGGGGCAGCATTTATCTTATTGAAGATGACCCCGGAGTTCTGGTTATAAAGGCCCATCGCGGTTTTGACAGCGAAGAGCTGTGTGGCTGTTCACACGTCCCTTTTGGTAGTAGTCTATGCGGGCAGGCGGCAATGACATGCAAGGTCATGTTTTCCGATAGTGTGAGTGATCACACCGCAGGTCTTATGGACAAAACGTCTCACGGTCAGTACTGTGTCCCTATAGCTGCCTTGGGCCAGGTCTACGGCGTGCTTAATCTTACTCTGAAGGAAGGCCACAAAAAAGATGAGCAGGAAGAAAAATTTCTCACTTCAATTGCAAATACACTAGCCGTTGTCATTGAACACAAAAAGACCGAAATGGAAAAAGATGCTCTGCAGAGCCAATTAATCCAGTCTGAAAAAATGTCTGCTCTTGGTAGAATGTCGGCAAATGTAGCCCATGAAATACGAAATCCCCTCACAGTCCTCGGAGGCCTTGCCCGGAGGCTTGGCAAAAAAATGCCCGAAGGATCAAGGGAACGGGAATATGCGGAAATAATATTCTCTGAGGTGACCAGACTTGAAAAGATACTGAGAAGCGTTCTGAGCTTTACCCGAGAGGAAAGTATCCATAAAGAACTATGTAATATTAACGAGATTATCCACGAATCTTTAAGGGTCATGGAGGCCCTGTATAAAGATCGTCCGATTACGATAGAGAAATCATTTATTGAGGCGATTAAGATTCCACTAGATAGGGAGCGGGTCAGAGAAGTTATCGACAGCCTTATATCAAATGCACTTGAAGCGATCCAGGACGGGGGCTGGATTGAAGTATCGACCGGAAGAGAGACGGTCAAGGGCGTAAGCTACATAACCGTCATAATTGCGGACTCGGGAAAAGGCATTTCAAAGGACGAGACGAGTATCATATTCGAGCCGTTCTATACCACGAAAGCGGTCGGTACCGGAAGCGGTATCGGGCTAGGCCTGCCCATCTGCAAAAAAATCATGGAAGAGCATCGCGGGCTTATTGAGGTTGAGAGTGTTGTTGGAATAGGGTCTACTTTCTCGCTCTTTTTCCCGGAGCAGGAGTAGGTTATTGCTTACCGCACGACTGATGATAAGCTGTTGGGTGCTGTGCTGCATTCTGATAAGCTGCTCTGGTATTCGACATAATTTATTTGTCCCTTCAGATATTAAAAACTACTGCATGAAAATCTCAGAAAGTGATGACAGTGGTCAGGCTATGAAAACTTGTGTAAGGCAGGAGCAAATTGCCAAAGACCGGCTTGACAAGATGACTGTCCCGCCGGATGTTGCAAAGTACTGCAGGCGCCTTACAGACTCTACTGGCGGAAGTCACCAGGTATTTCTTGCCTGTTTGCAGCAGGAATTGTCTGGTTTCTAAGGGTGGATAATTCTATCTGATATATGATTTAAGCTTAAATAATGAATCGTAGAATTGCTGTTCACTGAACTGATATTGAGGCCCACATTCTGAGCTATATAGATGACAGGTAGTTATCCTCCGCAGTATATCAGGAAATCATAAACTTCTTGCCGTATCCTGTGTCAATAATATTGACATTGTTAATAATTCTGATAAGATTTTATTAAGGCTAATATGAAGAGTTAAATGAGGGAAGTGATGTTTTCAATGGGAAATAAGTCAATGCGTGTCCAAGCTGTTTTATTAATTCTTCTCTCCTGCATTGCTATTTCCGGATGTGATAATGAGGCGAAAAATGAGCAGAAATTTACCGGGCCGGTTGAGAATGTTACTATCTGCCACTCGGCTAGGCTGGATACTCTCATACTGATAGCAAATGATAGAGGGTTTTTTAAGGATAACGGAGTGGAAGTTACACTCAAGCAATATTCGACTGGTGGAAGGTCCATAATAAAGATGCATTGATGATGAATGCGACATTGCAGTGGGTGGTGGCAACCCGGTTGTATTTCAGAGCTTTCAACATCCTGATCTGAGGGTGATTGCAATAACGGGTTTTTCAGATAATAGTTCACGCATTGTGGCAAGGAAAGACAGAGGGATTTATAAACCGACTGATTTGAAAGGTAAGAATATTGCAGCACAAAAGGGCACGGTTTTTCACTTCTTCCTCCACATGTTTCTTGCCAGGCAGAATTTATCAACCAATGATGTCAAGCTAACTTTTGCAAAAGTAGAAGAATTCCCCTCCGAAGAGGTATGGGAAATGTTTGATGGAATTGTAACAAAGGAACCTCATGTGACAAAGGCAATGGAGTATCTTGGAGAAAACGGTATTGTTTTTGAGGCACCGGGTATTTTCTATAATCCTATGAATATAGTTGCTCAGAAGAAGTTCGTTGAGAGTGGTCCTGAATCTGTCAAGAAAATTCTAAGGGCTTTAATTAAGGCTGAAGATTTTATGAATAAGGACCCTGAGGCAGTTTGGAGAATAGTTTCTAAAACTCATGGGCATGATTCTAATAAATGGAAAATAGCATTGGCTGATTTAAATATGGGGATTACTATGACCCAGCCAATGATTCAGTCTCTTGAAGACATTGCGAGATGGGCCATCAATGAGGATTTGTCATCTGGAGTCACAGACATTCCTGTCTACTTGGATTATGTTTATATTGACGGTCTGGAGTCTGTGAGGCCAGAGTCTGTGACAATAATAAGGTGAAGATCAAAAGAAAGCTTCAAGTCATCAGTATATTGCCTGTGCTTCTAGTTGTAATTATCGGTTTGCTTCTCTACTTTTCGCACAACAGGCTTTCACTTATGTTGAGTAAAGATAAGAAAGCAGAGGAAATAGGTACTCAAGTATTTGAGTTGAATATTCTGACGAATGAGTATATGAGGCACCTCTCTAACCGTCCAAAAGAACAGTGGGTGAGAAAGTATAGTATGATCTTGGATCTTCTTGAAGAGGTTAAGGTAGCAGGCGATGAAGAAATTAGAACTCTTGATGTGTTGATGCATAACCATATTCAGGTCGGAGTGCTCTTTGACGAATTTGCAAAAAGATATGAGAACCATGAAAAAGGGGATGGCATTTTTGAAAGATCAGCCTATAAAGAAATACTTGCCGGGCAATTGATGATCAGGTTGCAGGCTATGGTTGCGAGTACTACAAAGCTGAATGATCTGAACCATGAAAATCTTGAGAAGTTCTACCTCAATAGTGCGCTATTAATCATTGTATTTATGGTGATTATGGTTTCTATTACTTATCTCGTCTTATCTGCCGTTGGACGGAGCATTTATGACCCTTTACTCAAGCTTAAACAAGCGATCGAAGTTATATCCGGAGGGAATCTGAACTACAAGACAGAGATCAACAGTCAAGACGAGATAGGAGAATTATCACGGTCATTTGATGAGATGACGACCCACCTGAGAGATTCCCGCTCTTTGCTTGAAGAGAGTGAAAAGAGGTTGAAGCTTGCTTTAATGTCCGCTGATCAGGGGCTCTATGATCTTAATGTTCAAACCGGAGAAGCCATAGTTAATGATCAATATGCACTTATGCTGGGGTATGAGCCGTCAGAGTTTACAGAAACAAATCAGCGGTGGCTTGAACGCCTTCACCCAGAAGACAGTGAGAGGGTTGCATCATACTATCAAGCTTATATGAGGGGAGAAACCGATATATATAGAGTTGAATTAAGGCAGCGTACAAAGACCGGAGAATGGAAGTGGATACTTTCAGTAGGAAAGGTCGTGGAGTGGGATACGGGGGGAAATCCTGTCAGGATGCTCGGAACACATACAGATATCAGCGAGCACAAAAATATGGAAACGCAAATTAGAGCGCAGCTTGCAGAGAAGGAAGTCCTTCTGAGAGAGGTCCATCATAGGGTGAAAAATAACTTTCAGGTTATCAGTAGTTTGTTAAGTCTTCAGTCAAGATATATTGCAGATGAAAGTTTGAGAGAAGTTTTCAGGGAAGGTGAAACCCGGATTAAATCAATGTCCCTTGTTCATGAGATGCTCTATCGTTCTAATGACCTTTCCATGATTGATCTCGGGACATATCTTCAGGAGCTTGTTAAGTCACTGAAGAGGACTTATAAGCTCTCGGGACAAAGGGCCAAAATTATTATTGATGTTGAGAACATAGTGTTGGGAATCGAAAATGTAATAACTCTCGGACTTATCATAAATGAATTGTTATCGAACGCTATGAAGCATGCATTCGCCGGAGATAGAATGGGCGAAATTATACTGTCTATGCACCGGACAAAAATGAGTTATGAATACGAGCTGGTCGTCAGTGACAACGGCATTGGCTTGCCGGAAGATATGGATATACGTGAAACGCAATCTCTCGGTCTCCGTCTGATTGTTAATTTGACAGAAGTCCAGCTCGGCGGTACGTTTGAATTAGATAGGGAGAACGGGACTGAGTTTCGGATTAGGTTCAGGGCTGTGCCGGGAGAAAATGAAAGTGTGGAGCAGTCTGTGTTGACTTAAACCGGGGAAGCAGAATATTGATGATATATGTAATGGAGCTATGAAATGTCTAAGGCAAGAATAATGATTGTAGAAGATGAATGGGTAATTGCTGATGATATTAGAATGCGTCTTCTTGAATCTGATTATGAGGTCTCTTCGATGGCAGTGTCAGGCGAAGAAGCTGTTAGAAAGGCGCGGGAGGATATGCCGGACCTTATTCTAATGGATATAAATCTTGAGGGGAAGATGACCGGGATTGAGGCTGCTGGGCTGATTAATGAACGGATCCATATTCCGCATATTTTTCTGACTGCATTTTCGGATGATGCAATCATAAAGCAGGCGGCAGAAACTGGGGCTTCAGGATATCTTTTAAAGCCCTATGACACTGTTGAGATGAATGCAGCAATAGAGATGGCGCTCTACAAGCATAAAATGGAAGACAAGTTGAAGGAAAGCGAAGAACTTTTCAGGACTCTTGTTACATCGTCTGCGAGTGTAATAATTTACATTTCCCCTGATCATAAAATACGTGAGTTTAATCCGGAAGCGGAGCGGCTATATGGTGTAAGACGAGAAGAAGTGTTGGGTAAAGACTACTTTAAACTTTTCCTCCCTGAAGAAGTTAGGGTGCTAGTTGAAGATGACATGAAGCAGGTGCTTTCCGGTATTGCTATCAGAGGATTCGAGAATTCAGTCTCTACAAAACACGGTCAGGAAAGGATGTTGTCCTGGAATATGCAGCGAACTGTCAACCTAAGTGGAGAACCGACAGGGGTTATTGCAAGCGGGCATGATATCACGGAGCTTAGGCAGTCAGTAGTCGAAAGAGAGATAATAATTACGGAGCTTCAGGATGCACTTGCCCAGGTCAAGAGACTGAGCGGGATGCTCCCGATCTGTTCACACTGCCATAAAATTCGTGATGATGAGGGTTACTGGAATCAAGTGGCTGATTACATTACTCTACATTCAGAGGCAGTATTCTCACATGGGATTTGCCCTGATTGTGCAAGAAAGGTATATCCAGATTACTTTAAGTGAAATGATTAATTGTTATGATTAGTTATATTAGATGTCTGCCGAATAAAAAAGTTAAGGTCCAAAGCCTTAACTTTTTATGAAGTGTTTGTGCAGTGTCTGTCAGCCAAGCTTGGCGTATTCCACGACAGATTTTAACATCTTGAATTCAGGGCCCTGCTCAGCTTTAACCAGCTTGAATACTTCGCACGCCATACACGATGCTTGTTTTTTAGCAAAGTCTCCTTCTACCGTTCCCCCGCAAAATGTTCCTGCTACAGCCCAGCATATGCGTCCTGCGTTTTTGCCGTTGTTTGTTTCATTGCAGGATTTGTTTGATGCTGCCGGACACACTCCACTATCAGCAGTCCTGGCGCCTCCTGGCTCCCGTCCACACTTTTTGATTTCCCAGCAATTAAGTTTTAGCATTGTCCCCTCCCTTACAAGGTTACAGTTGAATAGCTGTTTATTTGTTTAGCTGGTTATTGCTCTTCATTATCTCCTCTCTTCTATATGTACTAATGCAATAATGATGCCTGTAAAACGTCATCTTGTATTTCAAGTAAATTCGGTGGGTTAGGTGTTTAAAGGTAACTCTCATTGAATTTGTGAGTAGTTATGCACAGTCCGGCAAAAAGTGCTGTGTGAATTCACCGTGTTTAATATCACATGAATACTGGCCGGAAAAAGAGAACTTTTATGAGTGAAAAACTGATTGTAAGGGAGCACCCTGTCCGTCGGAACCGTCCCCGAGATAGTATTATGATTATTATTTTCAGGAGGTTTAAAGAGTATTAAGAAATGAGTATAATAACAGTGTTATTGGATATTGAATGATTAACTATGAATAATATTCTTGAAAGACTTGGCGCGAATGCGCTAGAGAGGCTTAATGAAATTGGCAGGATGGGGATCTTCCTGTTTTACTCTGTCCTTAGCATATTTAAGCCGCCGTATAAATTTTCTCCTATTCTGAAGCAGATCTACATAATCGGTTCGAAGTCGGTATTTGTAATAATCTTTACCGGCATTTTCACCGGGATGGTACTCGGCCTACAGGGATATGCAACACTCAGTAAGGTTGGCGCAGAGGGTGTCTTGGGTTCATTTATTTCCCTCGGCTTGATCAGGGAGCTCGGGCCTGTTCTGTCTGCACTGATGGTAACAGGGCGCGCTGGATCTGCCATGTGTGCAGAGATCGGTATTATGCGGATTTCAGAGCAGATCGATGCACTGGACTGTATGGCAATTGACCCCCATAAATATGTGATTGCTCCTAAATTTGTAGCAGGGATTATTTCAATGCCTCTGCTGACAGCAATATTTGACGTGTTAGGGATTGTAGGTGGTTATCTCGTTGGCGTGAAAATGCTCAAAGGGAATGAAGGGTCCTTTTTCACCAGTATGTACAATAACGTCGGATTTGATGATATCTACATGGGCTTAATGAAACCGCTCTGTTTTGGTCTCCTCATTGTCTTGATAAGTTCTTCAAAAGGGTATTATGTACATTTAACAAAAGGAGGTGGATTCGGGGCAGAAGGTGTCAGCAGTGTGACTACCAGCGCAGTGGTGTTATCATCTGTGGCCATTCTGTTGTTCGACTTTTTCCTGACATCAATCCTTTTATGATTATGAAACCTGCAATTCAGTTAATTGACGTAAATAAATCATACGGCTCCCAGCATGTGCTCAGAGGTGTCAACCTTTCCATCCCGGAGGGGAAAACGACGATCATTGTCGGAGGCAGCGGCCAGGGAAAGAGCCAGATTATTAAGCACAGCCTTGGGCTTATCACACCTGACAGCGGCAAGGTCATGGTATTCGATAAGGACATCAATGCTATAAGTAAAAATGAGCTTCGTGAGGTCAGGACCCACTTTGGCGTGCTCTTTCAGAACTCCGCGCTCTTTGATTCAATGACGGTGTATGACAACGTCGCACTTCCACTGAGGGAGCGTACCAAGTTGTCCGCCAGTAAAATCAGCGATATAGTCCATGAGAAGCTGGAGATGATGGACGTAATTAACAGTGATGACAAATACCCCGCGCAGATCAGCGGAGGGATGAAAAAGAGGGTTGGGCTTGCGCGTGCGCTTGTACTTGATCCAAAGATTATCTTCTTTGATGAACCTACTACGGGGCTTGATGTTGCCAAGAGCAATGAGATCTATCGGGCGTTTTTCAGGACCCAGTCACTATTAAAATATACGGCGGTTATAGTCAGCCATGATGTTCCGAAGATATTTAAGCTCGCCGATTATGTGTCATTGCTTTTTGAAGGGCAGATGCAGGGTTGCATTACTCCCGAGGAATTCCAGCTTTCAGATAATCCGGCTATTAAATCATTTGTAGAATCAACTATGGGAGCGCTTTATTCAAGTGAAGTGGAGGGAATACTATGAAGAAAATAAATGTTGAGACGGGTGTTGGTATTTTTATAATTCTTGGACTTATATGTCTCGGATATCTTTCGGTGCAACTCGGTGATGTCAATTTATTTGGTACAGACCAGTATATTTTGAAGGCCCGTTTTGACAATGTAACTGGACTGAAGGAAGGAGCAACTGTTGAAGTTGCTGGAGTCACAATAGGGAAGGTTTCTACGATTACGCTTGATGACTACGAAGCAGCGGTTGAGCTTTCTATTGAACCTCATATAAAGATACAGGAAGACGCGATAGCATCCATACGGACACAGGGGATCATCGGGGACAAGTATGTCAAGATCAAGACGGGCGGGGCTGAGGAGTTTATCGAAGCGAACGGAGAGATCATTGATACTGAATCAGCTCTTGAACTGGAAGAACTGATCAGTAAATATGTATTTGAGAAAGAATAGGCATGCTGTTCAGCACTGTAAATATTTATATATAAGGTAGGTAAGAATGATAAAAAAATCTCTAGTATTTTTCATGACTCTAGTATTTGCTCTAAGCCTGTCCGTAGCGGCTGCTTTTGCAGATAGTCCATTATCATCTATACAGATAACTATCGATAGTGTCCTTGAGACAATGAGAGACAAGGACTTGTCTCATCCAGATAAAAAACAGGAGAGACGCGAGCGGATAGGGGCTATGATCAGAGATCGCTTCCATTTTGAAGAAATGTCAAAACGCTCGCTGGCAAAACACTGGAGAAAAAGAACGCCAGCTGAGAAGGCTGAGTTCATAAAGATTTTCTCTGACCTGCTTGAAACATCATACATCAGCAAGATTGAGGCGTACACCGATGAGAAAATCAGCTATGACAAAGAGACCATTAAAAAGGTGAAGTACAGCATTGTCAATACTACCATTATCACTAAGAGCGTTGAAATACCGATCGATTACAAGTTGATTCTAAAGAAGGATAAGTGGTGGGTATATGATGTAGTTATTGAAGGTGTAAGTTTTGTCAGTACCTATAGAAGCCAGTACAATAAGATTATAAAAAGGGAATCTTTTGCCAAGCTCATCGAGTCTATGAAGACTAAGCTGATTCAGTTAAATAAATCTGCTGACAAAGGGACATCTTAATTAACTTGTTTTGTTTCATTTATCATTATAAATGTGTATGAGTTTTAATTGATAAATTGCTTGCATTTATTGGGACTCATGAACAAACAACGTCAATTACTACTTGGGAAAAGCGTTGTTGTGAGTTCTAACCATATCCCATAGCACCTCTGCATGAGCAAGTTCTCTCGAAAAATCGGCACTTTCAGAAGCGTGCATCTTTGCAATTCCTACTTGTATGGTTTTTCTTCCTTTAAATGACTGTCGATTTTCATGGACCTCCCTCACCTGTATTAAGTTATCAAACTTGTGGTGTAACAGAAGCGCAGAAATCCTTTCTTGTTTAATATGCTTTTTCTCAATGAAACAAAATAATTTTCCTCCGGCTAACATGTAGGGAACTTTATGGGAAATGCCTAAATTTTCTTTAAGTTGTCCTAGTAAATATTGTACGTCAAGACGAGAAGTGTTCACTCCGTTATCTATTGGAATAAGATCTAATCCAATATAAACAGGCTCATCCATCTGGACTACTATTTTGTGGGCGTTAAAGGCTTTCTCGACATTTCCAATTTCTGTTTCTAACTCAGCCATCTTACTTTCGTTGAATACCTCGCTAGAATAGAGTTTCTGCAATAATGTACCAGTACGAGCAAGCCTGGCCAGTGGAGGATTTGCTGCTATAACAGCTTCTATTAATAACTCAAGTTCTGTTTTAGAAATTGAGTTGGCTTTAATCTTCTCGAACAAATAATGCAGCCGCGTTATGCTCATTGATTTCCCTGGTTGATTATTTAATGTTAATTGCCCCATTTCATCGAGAACTGCCTCGTCTAAGTACCAAGCACCCATTAAGAAGCGATTGCTGGCATTCCTTTTTACACTCGAGTATCTATATTGTCCAAAATCAAGCTTTTTTGCGAAGTATGCAACTGGCCATATAAGAATTGTTAGTGTGCCATAGTAAATCAAGATTTGAGTGTTGAAAAAGCCTAGTAAATCCATTGGGCCGAGTAAAATGCCAATTATTATATAAATAGCAGCCAAGGAGAAATCTACCACGGGACCAGCCAGGGTTATCAATGCAAATTGACTTCCTGTATAATTTAGTTCCTGTATAAAGATTGCCGGCACAAATTTTAATGATTTGATTCCATTGAAAGCATTAAATCCAAAACGGGGTGCGATGTATTTGTAGAGAAAATCTGATTCAGTTTCTGTTGGGGGGCCATGTAAACGCTTCATTTCTTCGACTACATTATCGTTATAGAACTTTAGGGCCACTGAATAATGTGCTAATTCATGCAAAAGTATTTGGAATAAAATTATGAGCCCTAATTGAGCATAGACTTTTAAAAGATTAGGAGACAGAACAATCAAGAATGCTATGATTGCAAGTAGTAATATAAGTGTTACTAATGCTGATAATTTTCGCTTAGAAACGGAAGGTGTATTTGTTTCATTGCTTCGGAAGCAATTGAATAATCCGTTGAAAAATGACTTTTGTTTTTCTGCTTTGTAGTTTTCCATAACATCCCATCACTTGGAAGAAGGGTTTTAAGTCAGTCCTATTCATAATTAGTTAACGAATAATGAATGTTAATTTACTGGCGCTGGTGAGCCTTGGGGCTTCTTGTAATAAGGCCTTGTACAATCTTTCATCCCTGCCGTATATGTCATTCCGAAACTGCAAAGTACCCTGTTCATCGACCCATGCGGTCAGATATAATATATGGATTTGTATGGCTTCCGGGAGAGTGACTGCCTGGGTCCTGCGGCTCTTAATAGCTGTCAATATTTTTCCGCGTGTCCATTTAGGGTTATTTTGCAGCAGGTATTCTGCAAGATCGACAGGTTTGCTGATACGGATGCAGCCATGGCTGAAGGAACGGATTTTTTTGGAGAAATGACTCTTTCCGGGTGTGTCATGAAGGTATACATTAAACCTGTTCGGAAATATAAATTTTATGTTGCCCAGAGGGTTTAGGGGGCCCGGTTCCTGACGCATCCTGTATGGAAAATTGTCTTCCTCAACATTCGGCCAGCTGATGGTCGACGGGTCTATCTTGTTTGCATTATCTGCCCAGCTGCTTAGTATACTGATGTCCCGCTCTGCCAGGTAACTGGGGTTTGCTATGACCTTGGGGAGGAGTTCTTCCTTTAGAATGCTCTCCGGTATTTTCCATGTAGGATTAAAGACTGTATACGTCATTAATTCACTAAGTACCGGCGTGTGCCAGTATGGTTTTCCTACAATGACGTTCATTGATAAGATAGAGCGGCCGTGTTCTATAACGGAAAGTTTAAAGTCAGCTATATTTATCTTTATATATCGATGTGCTAGATTACCGGAGGTCCAACGCATTCTCTCCAGATTGAGTTCTATTTGTCGAAGCCGCGTTGTAGCAGGAACGTTCATGGCATGAAGAGTAAGGGGGCCGATAACTCCGTCAGCATTTAATCCGTGCCGCTTCTGGAATCTTATTATTGACCGCTCAAGTTTTTTATCAAAAACCTCTTCATCATCACTCTTGTCTAGCTTTAGGTCCCCCAGCGCAATAAACCGATTTTTAATGTCCCTGACTTGATAAGATTTATCCCCCTTCATTAATAAGGTGTTTTCCTGAACTGAATGCCATCCGCCTCTTGCTACCATCTTGCGATAAAGGGGAAGGGTATCCCTGAGTCTTGAATAATCCTCTTGTTGAGGAAGGAGTTGATCTAATGTTTCACGAATCTTGTTTTCTTTTAAGGCAGTTTCCAGAAACAGGTCGATATCTGAATTACCGCCACTTGCGTGCCATTCAGCCTCGGTCGTTAAGGGGGTGACGCACCCACCTGAAAAATGGCAGCCCAGAGTCAGGAAAGCGTCTGTAAGAAGCAGGTCAAGTTTGGCTATATGTTTGCTCGCAGGTTCTGAAACTGATTTATGGCCGTTGTGTGTCTGTGTAATTAGTTTTTTTATGGCATCAAGGTGATAGTATTCAGGGATAAGCCCATGACTGTCGGCGTCTTCGATCGACTTTATGAGGTTTTCAATCTTTTCAGATGGGTTGTCGTTGTCATTCCATGCCGGATAAAAATTCCTCTTATTATAAAAACGTCCTAGCATTTCACGAGAATAAATAGTATTACCCTGGAGAGAATATTGGGGATGTTCTTCCATGCTATTAATTAGTGATTTAATATGTTCTTCGGCCTTTAATGGAGATTGATTATTGGATCTATATTCATAAGAAATAGCCAGGTTGCAGAGCAATAGGCTTATTAGAATGAGAGCGCTGGTTGTAACTGTTATTCGTTGTTTCATTTTAGACCCAAAAACTGTTAAGTCGATTAAGGATAATTGATTTATACAGAAGTATTTGTATTGGTATCAATTGAAATGAATTGTTGTAGGCAATAATAAATAAACGGGGAATCACCCATGGAAATTAAAATTTAGCGTACCAGAAGCCATGAATTTAATCAAAGAAAATTCAGCTGAATCCGAACAGATCTGAGTGGATCAGTAGGGCTAAACCGTAATTTATCTGCTAAGAAATAAAGTATTTATTTGTGGGCGGAGGAATCTTCAAAATCAAGAGAGAAGGGATAAGTAAGAATGTACCTAAAATTATTGTGATTGGCATAACAGAAAAGGGCATAAATATAGTGCTACATAAATTTACATGGCAGCCCAAAAGAGTGTCGGAAAAACATACACATGTAAAGAATATATACATGATTGCTGGTATTGTGTGAAATAAACAGATAGCGCTTAAGTAATTAAATTAGTAACTTACAAATAGACTTAAGGCTGGCATGAAAAGTGCATTTGTTTTTTATAGTAATCTTAAGGGATGTGGTTGTGCGTTGTAACTTTATCACTAGTAAAGATTTGACTTTAAAATTAATTTAATACTATTAATTCTCAAAAAACATTAATGAGGGGATAACAAGTGAAATTATTTAAAGATGAGGCCGGAGCTACCGCTATAGAATACGCCATTATGGCGTCGGCAATTGCAGCTGTTGTTGCTAGTACAGTTTACACAGTTGGTGGTAAAGTTTTATTCAAATTTCTGAATCTTAACACGATTTGGCCTTAAGTACTGACACCTAAATATCTCAAAAATAATGTTTGCTGCTCTGTATTAGAGCAGATAATTCAGTAGTAGGAGGTAGCAAAAATGAACAAAATAGTTAATTTCTTAAGGGACGAAGAGGGAGCGACTGCTGTTGAATACGGAATAATGGTAGCAGCGATTGCAGCGATTATTGTAGGCACAGTTTACACACTCGGCGGAAAAGTTCATCAGGGATTCACAGACGTTAATACTGCTATGACCCCATAATGAAGGACATAGGGTTTTGCACCCCGTCTTCACTTGAGGCGGGGTGACTAACTCTACTTTATTATTCAACGAAAATGAAGTTTAAAAAAAGGGCTTGGCTAATTCGATTACTTAGGAAATCTTAAAGTAAATGGAAAGTTTAAAAGTAAGAATATGATTTTAACGGACACAAATATACTGTTATTAATTTCTGCGTTGCTGATAATTGCTGTTATAAATGATCTTAGATTTCGCAAGATTCCTAATTTACTTACCTATCCTGCCATGCTTATAGCGATTGCTTACAATTGCTGGTTAAACGGATTTGGAGGCTTTCTTTTCAGCATTGAAGGCATCAGTGTCGGCATTGCTGTGCTGATCACTTTTCATTTTATGGGGGGCATGGGTGCGGGTGATGTGAAGCTCATGGGCGCTCTCGGTGGATTCCTGGGCCCCAAAATTATATTTGTAGCTTTTCTATTTACAGCCATTATCGGCGGATTACATGCCCTGGTTGTTCTGACGTTAAAAGGCTATGTCAAAGAAACTATAAAAAGATATCTGATAATGCTGAAAACACTATTTTTGACAAAAAGGATTGTATACGTACCTGCTTCCGGAGAAATAAGTAAACTTCGGCTATGTTACGGAGTATCTATTGCCGTTGGTACTGCATTGGCCATTTCATTAGAATCTATGATTCTTAAATTTATATAAATAAAAAACAGGAGGAATAAGATGGGAAAATATAAACCAGTTATTTTGCTGGGGGTCGGCATAATTGTCGCTCTCATAACTAGTTTCCTCACATATGACTTGTTACAAAAGAAGGCGGAGGCAAAAGGCATAGAACCTCTGGAAACATTAGAAATTGCCGTAGCGACCGTCGATCTCACGTGGGGCAGCGTGATCACGAAAGACATGGTTGAGTATAAGCACTTTCTTAAGGACAGTCTTCCTGAAGGCTATTCTACGAAGGAGTCGTTAATTGAGGGGAGAGTGGTGATTATCCCTATAAGAATTAAAGAACCAATATTCGAATCGAGCCTGGCTCCAAGGAGTATTGAGACGGGCGGGGTTGCGGCGGTGATTAGCTCTAATAAGCGTGCAATGGCTGTTAAGGTTGATAAGGTGATCGGAGTATCCGGGTTCATTTATCCCGGTAACCGTGTAGATGTATTAGTAACGTTGAGAAGAGATCGTAAAGAAAAACCTATAACAAAAATTGTTCTGGAGAATGTGCTGGTTCTGGCTGTTGGGACTAAAGTAGAGACCGAAAAGAGAGGTCAGAAAAACGTCCCGGTGGACGTGATTACCCTTGAAGTATCTCCAATTGAAGCGGAAAAGCTTGCCCACTCAGTAACTGAAGGCAAGATTCAGCTGGCAATGAGGAACTTTATGGACACAAAGGATGTAATCACTAAAGGTTCTACAAGGAAAACCCTTCTTTCTTCTTATTCTTCTTCACAAAAACCAAGAAAGAGATACAAGAAGAAGAGTAGTGTCTATACCGTAGAAGTGATCAAGGGAAGTGAAGTTCATAAAGTTAAGGTAAAGGAGAGGTAATTTATGACATTGATAACCGGTTTTATTAAGAGGCTCAGCCTATTATTATTTACAACGCTCCTAGTCGGCCTTTTATTTACTAATGCAGAGGGCCGTGAAGAAGGCACTCCCAAGATAGTATTTGGCACAGTGAACTCTTCCACAATTAACCTTACAGTGGGAAGATCGTTTGTTATCGAAAGCCCATTGAAAATAAAGCGTGTTACGCTTGTTAACCCTGAAATCGCTGATGCAAAGGTATTGTCATCGAAGCAGGTTTATCTAAGGGGGATATCTCCTGGAGTAACGAGTCTCACGATATGGGTAGACGGAATAGCCCACTCTGTCTTTGATCTGGAGGTAACGCCTGATACTTCCCGACTCAAAGAAAAACTTTACGAATTATTTCCTGGAGAAAATAGTATCAGTGTTATTGCAACACATGACAGCATCGTTCTTTCAGGTAGTGTTTCCAGCTCGGTCAATATGTCACAGGTGCTTGCCCTGGCACAGGCCTATGCGCCAGTTAAGCCCGGCAAGGATGAGCCCGGTAAGGTTATTAATATGCTGACAGTAAGAGGAGTGCATCAGGTCATGCTGGAAGTTAAGGTGGCAGAAATGTCACGGGAAGTATCTAAAAGGATGGGAATTAACTTTGATTACATAAGTACCAACGGGAGTAATTACGGAATATCAATGCTGAACAATCTTGTTACACTGCCTGAAGACGGCTGGCCTGGAAATGGCTTGGTTGTGTCGGATCCGGTTACCGCAATTTTGGGTTTTCCTAGCGAGGGTAACGTGAATGTCATTATCGATGCCTTGAAAGAACAGGGGGTCGTAAAGATTCTGGCTGAGCCTACGCTTATTGCCTTAAGCGGACAGACGGCCCAGTTTCTTGCCGGTGGTGAATTTCCGATACCGGTTCCCAACGACGATGGGATAACTATTACGTTTAAGGAATTTGGTGTTAGTCTGAAATTTACTCCGACCGTGTTAAGCAGTGAGCAAATCAGTATGAAAATTGCTCCGGAAGTGTCTCAACTTGATTTTATCAACTCTGTCAGTCTGAACGGATTTATAGTACCGAGTATAACTACAAGACGGGTTTCGACGACTGTAGAATTGGCTGACGGTCATAGCTTTGCTATAGCGGGTCTTCTTAAGGATGAAGTCAGGGAGATAGTTGCCAAATTTCCTCTATTGGGAGATATTCCGGTTCTTGGTACTCTGTTCAGGAGCAGTTCATTCCAGAAGAACGAAACAGAGTTAGTTGTAATAGTAACACCGCATTTGGTGAAGCCTCTTGATATGGCAAAACAGACATTGCCTATAGATCAGTATGTAGAGCCCTCTGATTTAGAATTCTATCTTCTTGGCAATCTCGAAGGAAAAGGAAAAACAGAGACTCAAGAATCTCCCTCTCCGGCAAACCTGAAAAATGAAGGTGGAATGGAAGGGGAATTTGGACATATAACACCGGAATAGAAACCAGGAGAATGAAATGATAAAAAAATACTTTGCGTTAGTTGGATTACTGCTGATATTAACAGTTTCCTTAAGCTTTGCTGAAGCACAAAAGACGAGACTCGAGCTGGATTATGGCACGTCACATAAACTTCAAAAATTTAATCAGGTATTAAATCCTGATGCAGGGAAAAATTTAGAGCCGGTTTCCCGTCTTGACGGCATGGCTGCCCATGAAGCAGTAAAAAAGTACCGGAAATCGTTTAATGAAGAGTCCAAGGCAGATAATGTTGATATTGTAATAAAAAGTGATTAGGGAGATCAGATGGTACTTAAGGACAATAAAGGAGCGGCGGCCGTTGAATTAGCAATTGTTTTACCTTTGTTAATCGTGATTCTCTTTGGGATTATCGAATTCAGCGCCGCTTTTTTTGATAAGGCTGTAATTACTAACGCAAGCAGAGAAGGTGCCAGGACTGGAATACTATTTAGGTATGGTACTCGCAACGCTACTGATGAAGACGCAATCATTAAGGCTGTCGTTAATAATTATATCGCTAGTAACCTTATTGATTTTAGCGGTGTCGCTACCGCAACAACTACTATAACAAGGACAGGTTTAAGCATTGGTAATACGCTAACAGTTACCGTTTCTTATCCTTACAGTTATCTGGTCATCCCGGGTTTCGTAACAGCTATTGCTAATCAGGTTACTTTGACGGCAACGACCGTAATGAATATGGAGTAAATATGGATTGTGATAAAAGTAAGAATATATTGATATCTGACGATTCCGGAGTAGTTGCCATTATTGTAGGAATATCGTTGGTTATGCTAGTCTCATTTGCTGCCCTGTCAATTGATATCGGACACCTTTATGTTGTTAAAAATGAGTTGCAGAACGCATCTGATGGAGCTGCCCTGGCAGGTGCCCGCGTCCTCTATGTCTCTGATGGTTCTATGGTTGATGTAACTTCAAACCAGACTGCACATGATACTGCCGTATCAAACAAAAGTGAGCAGGTCCCTGTTGATGTGCATGGTCTTCAGGGAGGAGATATTGAGAGAGGTCACTGGAGCTTCGCTACTCAAACATTTACTCCTAATAGTTCAACAGCTGCGGTTGACCTCTGGGATGTTTCAACAGCTGATTTAGATACTGACGTGAATTTCATAAATGCAGTCAGGGTGAAAACACGAAGAGAAGATACCCCTGCCGCTTCATTTTTAGCTGGTATCTTCGGCATAAATAGTTTTGTTAAGACTACAGAATCTATTGCTTATTTAGGATTTGCCGGAACTCTTGATCCGGGAGATGCTGATATGCCTATTGCCATTTGTAAGGACAGCCTTTTATTAAATGGTGAATACACGTGCAGTATCGGCAGAATGATTAACAGTGGACAGAATGCTCAGACCCATGAAACAGGGGGGTGGACCAATTATGAGCAGCAGCAAGATCCCAGTGACCCTGACCCATGTCAGGGTGGTGCAAACGCTAAGGAAGTAGGAGACATTATTGATCCCCCGGGCCCAGATAAGTGCTTTGGAGAAAATTTTGCGCCGATAATTCTTGGCAAAGACATGGGATCAATGGGTGGGGAGGCTGAGTCAGTCATGTCAAAGTTGAGAACTTGTTGGAATAGCGTTTCAGATACAGACGGTGACGGCGAACCTGATTCGCCGTGGAATCTTACACTGCCCTTCATAGAATGTGTGGGTAATAATGTCGGCACTTGTGAAAAAGTTGTCGGGGCCGTGAATGTAAACTTAGTATGGGTAAGCGGACCCGGAGCAAGTACTTGCAATTGGAGTGCCGGGAATCTCCCTCCGATTAATATGGGTGACTGGTCTTGCGCATATCAACCTCCTACTACAGAGGCTGAAATGAATGAATGCTGGAACGATTTTGTTTATGATCATAATTTATTAAATGCTGATGGAAGCGATGCTCCGTGTGCTATGAAATCATTATATTTTCAGCCGGATTGTACACCGCATGAACCCACAGGCCGCAGCGGCGACGAAAATTTCGGCATCAGGTCGAAATATCCTGTGCTAGTTGATTGAGGATTAATTAATGTCTGGGAATATGATAACTGTAAGATTGGAACTGAAGAATCAAAATGTGAAAGATGAGTTTGCCAGGATTATATCATCTGTTGGCGGATACAGTATTCAGAGTCC
>PJEL010001269.1_pt1 | contig 26374 bp, 21 predicted proteins | sample 1853271 | NCBI WGS metagenome assembly PJEL01 (sample SAMN08108733, study PRJNA415343) | Invertebrate metagenome, whole genome shotgun sequencing project. | host: Globobulimina | place: Sweden: Gullmar Fjord | collected 2015-08
CTATTAAAACGCGTGTAATTAAGAATAATGCCGAATGGTGTGCTAGTATCTGGAAGGCCCATAACCTACCAATAATTAAAGAAAAAAACTATTGGTTTTGTCCTGATAAGGTTCCGGATTATTATCCTAATATAATCACACTTGCACCAAATACAGACGCACAAATTGCCACGTTATTACAGTCTGAGGCTCTGGAAAAATTACAATCAATTAGTATTAAGGACAGCTTCAGCGACCTAACATTATCAGATACAGGTATGCATCTGCTCTTCAATGCCACCTGGATTTATAAAGAACAACATGCCAGTAAACTTGAGGAACTGAGTTTCAATTGGCGGCAAATAAAGACAGAGAGAGAACTTCTCCACTGGGAAGAAAGCTGGGACAATAGATCTTCAGATGCAAAGCGTATTTTCCTCACCTCACTACTCTCGAACAAACTGATAGAATTCTGGGCGGGCTATGACAAGGAACGTCTGGTTTGCGGATATATAGCGAACAATTCTGGTCCTCTGATCGGATTAAGCAATATTTTTGGGGATTATGAAGCCTGCCTTACTCATGCGGCCATACAATATGCAGTGTATGATCTCGTTGGTTATGAAGGTGGTAAAGATCTTGAAATTGCAAAATCTCTTGGATTTGAAGCTTTGAATAATTTATCAATTTGGGTATCTGCAATTTAACCACACCAATTAACAAATAACAAATGTAATCCCATGACAAAACTTCATACTATCAATACGTTGGAAGAGCTCAACACGATCTATGGTGAACCCAATCAAACCTCACTCGACAAAGAAACCACTTTTTTAACACCAGCCTATAAGCAGTGGATTGAGACGGCTCCCTTTTTTGCATTGGCAAGTATTGGAGCTGGTGGCCTGGATTGCTCTCCTCGCGGTGACAAAAAGGGAGAATTGCTAAAGATCCAGGACGATAAGACACTGTTAATCCCAGATAGGCGCGGGAATAATCGATTGGATACCCTGAAAAATATAATTTCAAACCCGCAAATTGCGCTCCTCTTTCTGATACCCGGAATTAATGAAACTTTGCGAGTTAATGGACAGGCTCAAATATCTACAGATCCGGATCTGTTAAAGGGTTTTTCCATTGAGGGGAAAGAGCCTGCGACTGTCCTCATCATAAAAATAGACAGTGTCTATTTTCAATGCGCCAGAGCACTGATCCGGTCACGGTTATGGGATCCAGTTCATTTTGAAGAAAAAACCAATGTTCCAACTGCAGGACAAATGACAAGAAGCGCCTTCCCAGAGTTTGATGCAGACACTTATGACAGTGCATTACCCACAAGACAGAAATCCAGCTTATACTAGGTTGTAGAATTTTAAATGTGATCTGACAGTTGGCAGTTTTTAAGGAAATGACACTATGAGTGTTGAAACAATACCCATCAGCCAATTATTGCTCGCCTTTATACCGGTTTTTCTGATCATACTTCTGATGTGGCGCTGGCAATTAAACTACAAGAAAACGCTATATGCAGTTGCCCGGATGCTTGTGCAGTTGTTGACAGTTGGCTATGTCCTGATTTTCATCTTCGACTCACAATCCAGTTTTATTGTCAGTGGGGTTCTGGCCGTAATGATTTTGGTTTCAAGCTGGATTGCGCTCAATACGGTTGAAAAACGAAGTTCAGCTCTGTACGCAAAAGCCCTTATATCCATAACAATCGGTGGCGGTTTTACGCTGGCCCTTATCAGCCAACTCGTTCTTGAAATTGATCCTTGGTATGCACCGCGTTTTCTGATCCCGTTGGCAGGGATGGTTTTCGCCAACGCGATGACCAGTCTGAGTCTGGCATCCGAGCGACTGACATCGGAGATAGAAAAAGGGTCAACGTACAATGAAGCTCGGAGGATTGCCTTTCAAACGGCTCTCATACCGATTACCAACTCCCTGTTTGCAGTTGGTCTAGTCTCCCTACCCGGAATGATGACCGGTCAAATCTTATCAGGTGTTTCACCCTTTATCGCGGCCCGCTACCAGATACTAGTCATGTGCATGATTTTTAGCTCAACAGGCCTCTCAACCGCATGTTTCCTCACACTACTTAAAAATGACATTCAGACATTAAAGCGGTAAACGGTTTATACAGAGTATTCAGGTTTCTTTCGGATAGGTATCATACTGCTTGATATCCTCATCCAATTTATAATAGCTCTTTTTCTCAGCGACAAATAGATGACCTGAAACGGGCAAATTCAAATCTTCATCCAACGTGCCCACGAGAATACTAGTACGATCCAGACCTAACATTTTCCAAAACAGGCTACTTCCACATTCACTACAAAATCCGCGTTCTGCATGGTCGGAGGATTTGAACCACTTCAGGGCACCTTCCTCAAAAACCTGCAAATCTGAATTTGCAGCAGCAGTCGCCGCAAAATGATGACCGCTTGACTTTTGGCACATAACGCAATGACACATGATGATGTCGCGCATGGGGCCCGTGACTTCATATTGAACGGCACCACATAAACAGCCGCCAGATACCTTTTTATTATCCAAACTCATGTCGCTTCCCCCACCTTAGAATCTGCTTATGGCATTTCTTGCAGCTTTATTGACCGGTTTTCCGTTGACCGCAAATAATTGGCATTTACTACCGGCCGAATTAACTTCGCATCTTACTTCTGCATCTCTTAACACATTGTCGCGGCTTTGTTTCCCTCTGCCTGTATTAAATGCGACACCTGTCGACCAGCCATCGACACTGATATAAAATGCTGAACTGTCGTGAGGGAGTTTTCTCGCTATGTAGTCTTGATATCGTTTAACCTGCATGGGCGTTATACGACGTTCAGCCTCTGAATATTTTGACTTATCAAGAATAAGGGGGATATCTGGCAGGCTCGCGAGCTTTTGTTTTAACTTTTCATCGATACCCTTCCAGACGATCTGACCGTTAATATCCAGGATTTTGCAGTTTATACTGGCATCTGTTTTCCGGCAGTTCTTGATGGCTTCTTCGGTGGCAAACCCAACACCAAGCTGCTTTTTCCGGCCAAGCCAAACAGATCGACCCCGCTCAGGGTCCACAGCAAATACCATATGATGATGAGGGTAGTTCTTTAGCGCGATCTGGTATGCGTGATATGTTTTAATGGTCGGATTATCTAGCGTATCAAGAGGCTCATTACCAATTGATGTGACCGTTTGACAGGCGCTTAAAGTCATTAAGCTTATGATCAGAAATATGCCGTGTTCTATACATTTCATACAAAATGTCTTTTCAATACCAACTCCGTCTCAAGATCAGTATAGCAGATAGAGCGTCCGGTCCCGGTTCCAGAATCCAGGACCGGCTCTACCTTGAAGCGATTAGGTAATTGTTGTGGTACCAGCGAATTCGCTCGTATAACCATCACGCTCTAGGATTTCTTGATCTTTTGCCACTTGCTTCAAAAGGTCAACAGCAAACTGATCTTCAGCCTTCTTATCATATCCTTCAAAATTTACTAAATCTTCTAAAGGTAGTCTTTTTCGCCATCCGGCAGATTGTAGTTCCGGTTTGTCATAGAAATGAGAAACATATCCCAGGCAAACATATGCAACAGGAACAACATTTTTGGGCATCCCCAACGTTTCTTTCAATTTCTTCTGATCCAGAATACTGACCCATCCAAGTCCAACACCTTCAGCACGGGCGGCCAGCCATAAATTCTGAACAGCACAAACACTACTGTAAACATCCATCGTTTTAATATGTGTCCGTCCGATGACTACAGGCCCTGCCCGTTCTCTATCACACGTAATACATATGTTAATCGGACTTTCTAAAATTCCTTCTAGCTTCAGGTTTCGATAAGTTTCCCGCGATGGTTCGTCAAACATATCGGCTGCTTCACCATGCGCTTTTTCAAAAAGTTTATGGACTTTTTGTTTTGTCTCATCTGACCTGATTACCACAAAATTCCATGGTTGCATGAAGCCAACAGACGGTGCGTAGTGCGCCGCTAACAATATTCTGCTTAAAACTTCCTGTGAGATTGGCTCATCGGAAAATTGTCCGCGAACGTCTCGTCTTGTAAAAATAGTTTGATAAAAAGCGTCACGCTCATCATCATTAAAAGAGTGTTGGTCCGGTTTTAACTGAACAACATTTTCCATATCATTCCCCTTGATGGAAAATTACAAACGGCGCATTCCACGCTCCGTTTCTTCGTCTTCAGGCCGGTCTTCTGACTTAGGATCATCTTGAACAAGCCCCTTCCCGGATCTTCATCCAGTGGGTATCACTTATTCAATCCCCATCACAGCGCTGGGCACGTAGCGGAATTTAACCGCCTTCCCGATTCTCCCTTGCCTGATGAATTATCGGACAAAGGCACCTGAAGATATGACTACAGCCCATCACCGATAGACTGCGAGAGACTTTAAACCTGTCAGGACATTCTGCCAACCAAATTTTACATAATCTTTTTGTAATTTGAACAACTAAAAACACTCAATAGTTTATTTAGCTGATATTAATATTTATAGATTAATACATATGGCTTAGTCATTCGACTTTAAAAAGGTTCCTCTATGTCTAACCTCAAAATTACAACCTTAGGTGCAATACTCTCAACTCTGTTAGCCCTATCGGTCATCATTGTCATTATTACATCTGTTGTCACGGTTAAGGGAATTGGTGACTTAGGGGATAACTGGCGCCAATTTGATAATGGTCCCGCAAAGAAAATAGTCCATTTACAAGAACTCGGTGCAGCTGTTGGTTACGGAGGTATGATCCACCAGTTTAAAAACTATGTTTTGCGCCAGGACACACCCCGTATCGCCAAAACACAGGCAAAAGTCGATGCTGCAATGACTGCATTGGAATCTTATCGCTCAATCGGTGTAAATGAGGTTGAAGAGAAAGCCTTAATGGATATTGCAAGTGTTATTTCAAAATATGCAAAAGCGCTCACCATTGCTGAAAAAATGGCGGCCGACGGAAATGACCCACGTGCTGTCGATAAGATTATTAAGATCAGCGATGGGCCAGCGCTGAAAGCTATAGCCACACTTAATCAAGAACTTCTTCAAGCGCGGAATGCAAGCTCTAACGCGGTTTACAATTCAGCCAATTCGCTTTCAACATTTTCCACAATCGTGGCCATATGTGTTGGGGTAACCCTTACAATACTTGTTGGCGTTTTGATCTGGTTTACATCCTTTAAATTAGGTCGTCCGATGCGGTATATTGTTGCATCCATGAACGAGCTTTCAAACGGTAATCTCGATATAAATCTTCCTGAAAAACATCGTGGAGATGAAATTGGACAGATGACAAAATCCATACAGCTTTTTAAAGACAATGCGATTGAGATGCGCCGCCTTGAAAAAGAACGGCTTGAGAATGAGAAAATCGAAGAGGAGCGCCAACAACAAGAACGTGAAAATCTTGAGGACCAACTTCGCGTCGCAGCAGACAATATGCGAATAAAGGTTGCCCTTGATAATTGTGCTGCCAATGTCATGGTCGCTGATATCGACAATACTATCGTTTATATGAACAAAGCTGTTCAAGACCTCATGATTAATTCTGAAAAAGAAATCCGGGAGGACCTACCCGGTTTCAGTGCCGCTGACATTCTTGGAAGTTCTTTCGACATTTTCCACAAGAACCCAGCCCATAACCGCAATGTTGTTGAACATCTGAAATTACCTCATGAAACCCGCATTATGGTAGGTGGAAAAACATTTGATCTTGTCGCTAGTCCTGTCATTGACGCAAACGGAAAAGTGTTAGGCACAACGCTCGAATGGGATGAAATGACACAGGAGCTCGCCGTTCAAGAAGAAATTGATACAGTTGTTAATGCTGTAGTTGCCGGTGATTTCACCAAAAGTATTCCGCTTGAAGTCAAAGAAGGCTTTATGAGAAATCTGGCTGAGGCAATGAACCAGCTCAATAAGACTGTCAGCAGTGTTGTTGAAGATGTAGCGGCAGCCCTATCATCTCTCGCCAGTGGAGACCTCACTCATACAATTTCATCTCATTATGAAGGTACTTACGAATCCTTGAAACAGGATAGCAATCAAACGTCAGTACAATTGGGTGGAATTGTCAGTAAAATTATCGCTTCTTCTGAAGAGATTGGCAGTGGCGCCACTGAGATATCTTCTGGCAGCGCCGATCTTTCAGAGCGTACGGAAACTCAGGCTGCCAATTTGGAGCAAACCGCCGCCTCGATGGAAGAACTCGCAACCACCGTTAAACAAAATGCGGATAATGCTCAGCATGCAAACGATTTGGCCATCGAAGTCCGTACCATTGCGGAGGACGGCGGCAAAGTGGTCAAGAACGTCATTGTTGCCATGTCTGAAATTGAAGAATCCTCTAAAAAGGTTTCAGAAATCATTGGTGTGATTAATGAAATTGCTTTTCAGACAAATCTGGTGGCCCTCAATGCAGCTGTAGAAGCCGCGCGTGCCGGGGATGCCGGACGCGGCTTCGCTGTTGTCGCTGCGGAAGTCGGCACCCTCGCACAGCGCACTGCAGAAGCAGCCAAAGATGTAAAGAACCTGATCCTCAGCAGTGATGCGCAGATCCGCGGAGGAGTGGAACTCACGAATAATACTGGTGCTTCTTTACAGGAAATTGTCGAGTCCATTAAGAAGGTAGCAGACATTATTGGGGATATTACAGTCGCCAGCAAAGAGCAGTCAAATGGCATAGAAGAAACAAATACTGCAATTGCAGGTATGGATGAAATGACCCAACAGAATGCCGCTTTGGTTCAGCAAAGATCAACAGTTGTCAGATCCCATCAAACACAATCTCTGGCGATGAATGAATTAAACAACTTCTTTAAACTTGATAAAAAATCAAAACCCTCCTCATCGATTGTGGTGAAGGAAAGATCTGCAAATGGAATTCTTGTCGAAGAAGAATTTTCTGCATATTCAAATAGAGAAGAACAGAGTTATCAACACTAAGTACTACTTAATTGCGAATACTCACTCAAGCCGACCTTACTGGTCGGCTTTTTTTATTAAATCTACTTTCCATATTATATACATAAAATAATACTCTTATTTTAGATATTATTAATATATATACACTAAGCCTTAAGTTATATTCGACTTCAATGGTGGGAAACCGGGAAACCAGTCGCCCAAAATCAACAAAAGGCTTTGATATGTCTATTAAACTGAAAGTTGCTTTGATTTTATCTTTACTTGGCTTCGTCAGTTTAACGGGAGGAGTGTATTTATTTTCAGCCCTCTCAGTTGCAAAAAATGATGCCGACATAATCGAGGTACTTGGCCGCCAACGAATGCTCAGTCAGGCAATGGCGAAAGCAACACTTGGAGCAGCCACAACAAAAGACATATTTTCCAATATTGAAAATCAGGTGTCCTTTCTGGATACCTATATCAATAAGATGAGGGGCATTTACACGACCATGGTCATTGGTCCGGTAAAAGAGGCAAACGTCGATATTTCTATTAATCCAGAATCTGAAGGACACCCCGCGGTCCCCTTTCCTGCCACATTTCTACGTCTGGTAAATAGCGAAGTATCCCAAGTAGCAGAAGAGTTTACCGTTGATGTCATCTCCGAGGATCCGATCAATCCGGATCAAGGGTATGAAACGGATATGGACAGGAAAGCCGGTGCTTATTTACTGGAGAATCCGACCGGTACTTTTTACGAAAAAGAAATGAATGCAAATGGCATGTTTCTTAATTTCTATACACCGGATACAGCGATTGTTCAGGGGTGTGCTTCATGCCATACAGAAATAAAAGGGCAGCCCTTTCAGATTGGCGACTTGCTTGGCATAAGAAAATACCGTGTCCATCTTTCAAAAAATGGTCCGCTGGGCGAGAAAATGCTCACGCCTTCTCTTGGTGAATATGAAGCCGCAAAGAAGATTTTTTCAGAAACACTCAATGCAATGAAAGCTGGCGGCGAATATCCAACAGATCTTGGGATGAAGAACTATAACGCGACCGAAGCACTGCCAGATGAAAAATCACAGGAAATCATAAAATCAGTTGAACTCAAATTCAATGAACTCACTGGTATCATCGAAAAAGTGATGATTTCCAACGACAGTGAGAGCCGTTTTGCCAATGTCACTGTAATGCTCAAAACATCCAATCAGCTCCGCAAAATTAGCAATGATCTTGTCGTGCAATATAATAGTTATGCGAACAAACAGCAGCAGAGTATCCGCGTCGCTATTGTTGCTTCCACAGTTATTATTCTACTAACCGTGGGTGCCGTTTTCTTCTTCGTCTCCAAACTGGTTCTTGGCAAATTTGCCAAACTGGCTGATGGAATGAGTATTTTAAGCGAAGGCAATACCGCAGTGGATATTGCCTTCATTGATAATACTGACGAAGTCGGGGTAATGGCCAAGGCAGTACAAGTCTTCAAAGACAATGCGATTGAGATGAACCGCCTTGAAAAAGAAAGACTTGAACAAGAAAAAATTGAAGAAGAACGCCAAAAACAGGAACGTGAAAATCTAGAAAAACAGCTGCTCGTTGCCGCGGAAAATACGCGGATCAAGGTTGCTCTTGATAACTGTGCTGCCAATGTCATGGTCGCTGATATCGACAATACCATCGTCTATATGAACAAAGCCGTACAGGATCTTATGATCAGTTCTGAAAAAGATATCAGAATTGACCTTCCAGGCTTCAGCGCTGCGGGTATTCTTGGAAGTTCCTTCGATGTATTTCATAAGAACCCGGCCCATAACCGCAAGGTTGTTGAGCATCTGAAGGCACCCCATGACACACGCATTACAGTTGGTGGTAAAACTTTTGATCTTGTTGCCAGCCCTGTAATTGACGGCGATGGAACGGTACTGGGTACAACACTTGAATGGGACGAAATAACTCAGGAACTCGCCGTTCAGGAAGAAATCGATACGGTTGTTAATGCAGTGGTCGCCGGTGATTTCACCAAGAGCATTCCGCTTGAAGGCAAGGAAGGATTCATGCGAAACCTGGCTGAGGCTATGAACCAGCTGAACACAACAGTCAGCAGTGTCATTGAGGATGTCGCGACCGCCCTCTCCGCCCTTGCCAAAGGAGATCTGACCCATCAGATCACGACCAATTATGAAGGTACCTATGAAACCTTGAAGCAAGATAGCAATCAAACGTCCGAACAGTTGAAGGGTATTGTTGGTAAAATCATTTCCTCGTCTGATGAAATTGGCAGTGCTGCTGAAGAGATTTCTTCTGGAAGCACGGATTTATCTCAACGTACGGAAACACAAGCGGCCAATTTGGAAGAAACAGCTGCTTCAATGGAAGAATTGGCGACGACAGTTAAGCAAAATGCGGATAATGCGAAACACGCGAATGATCTGGCAATCGAAGCCCGAACTGTTGCTGAAGATGGCGGTGAAGTGGTCAAGAAAGCGATTGTTGCTATGTCTGAGATTGAAGAATCTTCCAAAAAAGTTTCAGAAATCATCGGGGTAATCGATGAGATAGCCTTTCAGACCAATTTGTTAGCCCTTAATGCGGCGGTTGAAGCCGCTCGCGCCGGGGATGCTGGACGCGGGTTTGCTGTCGTTGCGGCAGAAGTCGGCACTCTTGCACAGCGCACAGCAGGAGCTGCAAAAGATGTGAAGAACCTGATCCTCAATAGTGATTCACAAATCCGCGGCGGCGTGGAACTTACCAACAATACCGGGGATTCATTACAGGAAATTGTCGAATCCATTAAAAAAGTCGCGGACATTATTGGTGATATTACTGTTGCAAGCTCAGAGCAGTCGAACGGTATTGAAGAGACAAATACTGCCATTGCAGGCATGGATGAAATGACCCAGCAAAATGCTGCTTTGGTTCAAGAAAGCTCAACCGCTGCTCGATCGTTGCAAACTCAATCCCGGTCAATGGGTGAGCTTGTATCCTTCTTTAATCTGGATCAGGCCTCACCCGCGAGACAAGATGGAGGGAACTCTCGACATCATTCACAAAGAAATGAAACGGCGCCGGTAACGAAAAGCCCCTTACACGCTGTCAGATGAACAGAGCGATTATCTAGCCCGTCCAACGTTAAAAACAAAGCATAATTAAAAGCCGGTCATTTTGATCGGCTTTTTTTTGTGTTTCACTCAAATTCTACTGATCAGAGCAATTTATGATTAAAAAACCAGTTTCAATATTATATTTTCACAATATTTTAAGACTCTTTATATAAGGCTAAAGTACTATGTTTAGTGTTTCATTGATTTCAATCAATTAGAGTGTTTTTTAGTCGTTGCATTCCCCGACACACTCTCATTAATTGATATTGCTGAAAACATCAGAACAAAAGTACCTGCAGTGAAGGAATAGTAGGTCAACACCACAAGTTGGAGTTTGAATAAAATGCATGTTGTAAATTTACGTATATCTCAGAAATTACCTCTTCTGATTATTGGTGCCTCATTAATCCTGGGGCTCACATTGGGATATGTTGGATATCATCAAGGATCAACGGCCATATATCAGGAAGTAGAGAGAAAGCTCGAGATAACTTTGCATGCGAGACAAGCTGAACTTCATGACTATCTTACCGCTATTCAAGAAGACCTGACCGTCACGGCAGCAAACCCAACGGTCATAGAAGCTCTGAATGATTTCACAGCGCAATGGAATGAACTAGGTGAAAACCCAAAAGCCTATTTGCAAAAAGCCTACATCACTGACAACAGCTTTCCCGCTGGAGAAAAAGAGAAGCTCGATTTTGCTGACGATGGTTCAGGATACAGCAAATCCCACAAGGAATATCATCCATGGTTTAGAAAAGCACTGAATGTACACCACTATTACGATATCTTTCTTTTCGATACTGAAGGAAACCTTGTTTACAGTGTGTTCAAAGAACTGGACTATGCGACAAACCTGCAATCAGGCCAATGGAAAGACAGCGGCCTTGGTGATGTTTTCAGAAAATCTATCAGTAATCCCACCCCTGACCACACAGCATTTATTGATTTTAAACCCTATGGGCCGAGCGCTGATGCCCCGGCTAGCTTCATTGGAAAGCCGGTATTCAGAGACGGTCAAATGATTGGTGTTCTTGCCTTCCAAATGCCAATTGGAAAGATAAATTCCCTTATGCAAGATGCAACAGGGCTCGGCGAAACAGGTGAGAGTTTCATTGTTGGCGATGACTTCCTCATGCGGAGCGACTCCAGGTTTTCCGAACAATCCACGATCCTTAAAAGAGAAGTGAAAATTGAGGCCGTTAAAGAAGCGTTAGCAGGAAAATCTGGATCCATGCTTTCAACCGACTATCGCGGTGAAGCAGTCAAAGCTGTGTATAACCACTTTGATTTTTTTGGAACCACCTGGGCAATCGTCACTGAAATCGAAGAACATGAATATGAGGCCCCTATCATTGATATGCGCAATAGCATGGCCTTAATCGGTACTATTCTTTTATTACTCATCGGTTCCGTAGGTTCTTATTTTGCGAGGAATATTGCAAAAGGTCTTGTATCCATAACGGAATCTGCACAGCATCTTGCAAACGGCTCTCATAATATTGATATCCCTTTACAAGACAGATCCGATGAGATTGGCGAAATCGCAAAAGCTGTACAGGTCTTTAAAGACAATGCGATTGAGATGAGTAAATTGGAACAGGAGCGATTGGAACAGGAACGTGTAAATGAAGAACGTATTGAAGTCGAACGCGCCGCAACCGAAGAGCAATTAAAAATTGCATCTGAAAACCTACGTATAAAAGTTGCCCTGGATAACTGCGCGGCGAATGTCATGGTCGCTGATGTGGACAGCAATATAGTTTATCTCAATAAGGCCGTTCAGGAACTAATGCAATCGTCAGAGGCCGATATACGAAAGGATTTACCTGCATTTAGTGCAGCGACACTTTTGGGAAGCTCATTTGATACTTTCCATAAAAACCCAGCCCATAATCGCAGGCTTATTGACCAAATAAAATCGCCTCACGAAACTCGTATCTCTATCGGTGGAAAAACTTTTGATCTTATTGCAAGCCCGGTTATTGATGATGATGGAACGGTTCTGGGTACTACGCTTGAATGGGACGAAATAACCCAGGAACTGGCCGTTCAGGAGGAGATTGATGCAGTCGTTACTGCTGTTGTATCCGGTGATTTCACTAAAAGCATACCCATTGAAGGCAAAGAGGGTTTTATGCGCAACCTCGCAGAAGCCATGAACCAGCTCAATAAAACAGTCAGCAGCGTTATCGAAGACGTTGCTGCTGCCCTTTCTGCCCTTTCAAAGGGAGATCTCACTCATACAATTGCTACCAATTATGAAGGGACCTATGAGACTTTAAAGCAGGATAGTAACCAGACTTCGGCCAAGTTAAAAGAAATCGTCAGTAAAATCATTTCTTCATCTGATGAAATTGGTGGAGCCGCGGATGAAATATATTCGGGCAGTTCTGATCTATCAAACCGGACAGAAACGCAAGCTGCCAATCTTGAGGAAACTGCGGCTTCTATGGAAGAACTGGCAACCACGGTTAAACAAAATGCGGACAATGCAAAACACGCCAATGACCTGGCGATTGAAGCTCGCAACGTTGCCGAGGATGGCGGTGAAGTTGTCAAGAAGGCCATCATCGCTATGTCCGAGATTGAAGAATCCTCCAAAAAAGTTTCAGAAATTATCGGTGTGATTGATCAAATTGCCTTCCAGACCAATTTGCTGGCCTTGAATGCTGCGGTTGAAGCAGCGCGTGCCGGGGATGCTGGTCGCGGATTTGCCGTTGTCGCTGCAGAAGTCGGCACTCTTGCACAGCGCACTGCAGAAGCTGCAAAAGATGTGAAAAATCTCATTCTCAATAGTGATGCTCAAATTCACGGAGGTGTCGAACTCACCAATAATACAGGAGAGTCTTTGCACGAAATTGTAGAATCCATCAAGAAAGTCGCGGACATTATCGGTGACATAACTGTAGCCAGTACAGAGCAGTCAAACGGTATTGAAGAGACGAATACGGCCATTGCGGGCATGGATGAAATGACCCAACAAAATGCTGCTTTGGTTCAACAAAGTTCAACAGCTGCACGATCATTGCAAACTCAGTCACAGTCAATGGATGATCTTATTTCATTCTTCAAATTGGAGACCGATCAGCAAGCGGTTAAAAAACAGCAAAATGGAAGCCACGAAATATCAGGAGTGAATATAGGGCCTGTTAATGGGAATAGAGGACAGGGTGCTATAAAAAATGGTGAATTACAGGAATATGGTGATGTGAACGGACTGTATAAACATTGATCATCATTAATAACGACAACAAAAAAAGCCCCACTTAAAATTTGGTGGGGCTTTTCATTTTCGCAATTACGCGTGAATGCTAGTTTTTCAAAACAACTCGACCAACAATATTTCCTTTTTGAAGGTCTGTCAGTGCATTATGTGCCTCACACATCGGACGTTCATCCAGGTTGAGTTCATTGAGTTTTCCGGCCTTGGCAAGTTCCATGAGTTCATGCATTTCCTCAAGACTTCCAACAAAAGTCCCTTCTATACCGATTGCTTTGATCGGGAACATGGGCAGCGGTAAAGAGAAGCCACCGCCAAAAAGACCGACGATCACAAGCTTTCCGCCTTTTGCAAGCGCGCCTGTGCCAAATTTTGCACTGCTTTCCGCACCAACAAAATCAATTGCTGCATTGACGCCGCCGCCAGTGAGTTTCATCAACTCTTTAAACTGAGCTGGGTCATTCGGATCAAATGCAGCATCAGCACCGGCATCGATGCCGGCCTGGCGTTTTTCTGGATCGATATCCGCCACATAAATCGTTGCATTGGTGACTGATTTGGCAATCGCCATGCCAGCAAGACCGACACCGCCGCACCCGATTACCAGAAGTGTACCGTTATCCGCCCGCGATTTGACTTTTTTAAGTGCGCTATAAGCGGTTAGACCTGAACAAGTATATGTACAAGCCAGTTCTTTTGAAAGATTGCCGTAATCGAGCAGGTATTTTGAATGAGGAACCACAAGATGATCACTATACCCACCATCCACATCAATCCCGAGGGCTTGGGGGCGGTTACACAAATGACCGTTTCCAGAAGCACATGTTGAACAATTATCACAGCCAATCCAGGGGTATACGACGCGGAGATCGCCAACTTTTACATCACTGACATTTTCGCCAACTGCAATAACTTCGCCTGCGATTTCATGCCCTAAAGTAAACGGCAGAGGTCGTTTCCCGCGTACATCCAACTTCTGATCATTGCCAAGATTGAAATATCCTTCCCAGATATGAATATCACTGTGACATACACCGCAGGCTGAAATTTTCATCAGGACCTGATCACCGCCTATACCCGGTACTTCTTTTTCGTTTTCAACGAGCGCTTCCCCGTATTCTTCAAACTGATAACTTTTCATTATTCTTGCCCCGTGTTACTTGCAGAAATTATCTCTGCGTTGGTTCTTTTTTGGGAGATGTCCTTTTGGACGACCCCTTATTTTCTTGTTCGACAGTTTTGTGTCAAAGGAACAGCAAAGTGATGTATAGAATTAGAGGAACCTCTTCGTTCTTGTTTTTAACTTCCTTCAAATCCATTGAAACGACAAATCACTATTGAGAGGGAGCTGCCCTTAAGCCTATTTTCAACCGATATAGACAGATTTTCAAATCTTTTTTTATACACATTTCATTCTCTGGATTTTCAAGAAAATGATGATTGTGGGCAGATAGCGCGGAAAGAGCAGAAAGACGTAACGGAAAACAGCAACACAACGAGAAAAAACGTCCTCAACACTTTCCTTTACAAATGCAAAAAAGGCTGTCTAATCTTTGAAATCGGCTGCTTATTTGAGGACGAATGATGAAAAAAACTGTCTTTAGACTGATTTTACCACTTCTGTTCTTTGTTTTTCTTATTAATGGCGCTTCAGCTCAGATACCGGGCATTAATAAACAATTAGAACCATCATCCGACCTCCCTACTGTCGAAGATCTGACACCCACTGAAACCCGTGATCTCCTCTCCAGATTATCTGATCAGGAAGTACGAGAAATTCTCCTCAAGCAACTGGATGCTTCCTCCGCAAAGAATACGACTACTGATGCAAATAAAAAGAGCTTTGTAAAATTGGTTAGCAACACGTTTCTAACCGTATTCCTCTCCATTTCTGATGCGATTATCAGTGCTCCAAAAGTTAGCGCTGGACTCTATACGGGATTTTCCAACTTTGTCCAAAAGCACGAATGGTCAGGCGTTGGAATTTTCGCAGGCGTTTTAGCGTTCGGTTTGGTATTGGGTTATGTCGCTGAAATCTGTGTTAATCAAGTGGCCCGGCGATGGCGCAATCAAATAAAACAGGTTCAGGAGGATGCCTCCTTGCAGGACACTCTGAAACTGTTGGGGTTACGGCTCGTTCTTGATATGGCCGGATTGGTTGCTTTTTTCATTGTGGCCACGATTGTCGGCGAAATCCTGATGCCTGCAAGCTTGGCGGGGGCAACAGACCTGCTTGTATCCAACCTCATTGTATTTCCGCGTTTAATTTCGGCATTTGGGCGATTTACCCTGGCACCGGATAGGCCAGATCTTCGGATGATCTATACCGATGACAAAACTGCAAAATTATTGCAAAAAAGCATGATTGGTTTGGCTTTTCTACTCGGTTTTGTTAATTGGGTTGTGCTTTTTCTGGATAATAATGGCGTTCCGATCGGTGAAATCAGAATTGGCTTTTGGCTGATATTGGCTTTTTATCTACTTCTTGCCATTACCGCTTATCATACCCGTGACGGTCTTTCGATGATGATGGCTGGAAAGCCGGAGGGCGAAACCTCAAAGGTGGAAACCTGGATTTCAAAATCCTATCCCTGGTTTGTCATCGCAATGACAGTCTTCACATGGTTTTTAGTAGAGGCTCTCTTTGCTCAAAAAGCTTGGCATCTGCTGGATGGACGGGCCGAAATTACACTTTTCATTCTTCTTCTGGCCCCCGCAACGGATACGCTGATCCGCGGATTGGTCAAATACCGGGTCAAACCCATGCGCGGTGAAGGTATTTTGGCGAAAGCAGCGTATCAATCGACCAAATACTGTTATTTTCGAATTGGTCGCGTTGTCACCTTCGGTCTCGCTATTCTTATCATTTCAGGGTTATGGGATATCGATTTTTCCAGATTGGCCGCTGCTGGAGTTGGCGCGAGAGCCGCCGCTGCCTTGTTCCAATTTTTACTGATCGTCGCTTTTGGGTATCTGGTGTGGGAGCTGGTTTCTCTCTGGATTAACCGCAAACTCGCGGCTGAAATGACCGAGGCCGGTATTGATCTCAACAGTGAAGAACCCGGCGGCGGTGAAGGTGGCGGTGTTGGATCTTCGAGATTATCAACGGTCTTGCCCCTTGTCCGTTTCACACTGCAGGCGGCGATCATCATTATCACCCTGCTCGTCGCTTTGGGTGAAATTGGTATTGAAATAGCACCCCTTCTCGCTGGTGCCGGTATCATTGGTTTGGCTGTCGGTTTTGGTGCGCAAAAACTGGTTGCGGATGTTGTCTCCGGCATTTTCTTTTTAGTTGATGATGCCTTTCGTGCAGGTGAATATGTGGAAATAGCCGGAACATTTGGAACTGTAGAGAAAATCTCACTCCGATCCCTTCAATTGCGCCATCATAAAGGCCCTGTTCATACGATCCCCTATGGTGAAATACCAAAAATCACCAATTTCTCTCGTGATTGGGTGATTATGAAGCTCCGTTTCACCGTGCCTTTTGACACGGATCTGAACAAAGTGAAGAAGTTGTTCAAGAAAATTGGCGCTGATATGATGCAAATTCCTGAATACGCAGAAGATTTCATGCAGCCGTTCAAATCTCAAGGCGTATTGGAAGTGAATGATGTAGGCATCGTTGTGCGCGGTAAATTCATGGCAAAGCCTGGCAAACAATTTACTTTACGAAAAGAAATTTATGGACGCGTCCAAAAAGCTTTTGATGCGAACGGTATCCAGTTTGCCCGCAAAGAAGTAAGAGTCAAAATTGACGGAAATCCTGAAAATCTTTCAGAGGAAGATAAACTGGCCATCTCAGCGGCCGCATCAGATGCAGCTGAAACGGCGGAAGCAAAGGCTGCTCCCGCCAAGAAGTAAACTAATCATTATCCAGCTTGCTATGAGTCCCATCGCAAAACGGCTGTTTATGTGAATGCTTGCACATGCAGAGGAAGACGTCTTTGTTTTCTTCGGGTACGAATTTTACAGGGGAGAATTCAGATCCTTTATGTGCACCATCGCAAAAAGGTTGCTTTTTGGATTTACCGCACGCACACCAAAAATAGTTCTTCCCCGCAACCACAGATACTTTGGAGGGGACTTTCCCTGCAATTTCAGCTTCTTCCATGTCTTGTAACTCCTTGTTTTTTCTAGCTCAAAAGTCTTTTACTTAATTTTCTCACGATCATGGGACGCCATATAGTCAATTTCCGGGCCCGCAGGAACTATCCGCGTTGGGTTGATCGTTTCGTGACTTCCGTAATAGTGGTTTTTAATGTGATCCATGTGAACCGTTTCGGCAACACCCGGATATTGATAGAGGTCGCGTACATAGTTGGATAGATTGGGATAGTCGGCAATACGGCGAATGTTGCATTTAAAATGCCCGACATAAACCGGATCAAAACGTACGAGCGTTGTAAACAAGCGCCAGTCTGCTTCCGTCAGTGAGCTTCCCATAAAGTAGCGTTGTGTAGATAATCGATCTTCCAACCAATCAAGTGTTTCAAAAAGCGGAAAAACCGCTTCATCATACGCAGATTGACTAGTCGCAAAACCGCATCTGTAAACACCGTTATTAAGGCTGCTATAAATGCGATCATTGACAGCATCGATTTCATTTTGCTGGCTTTCAGGATAATAATCACCTGCAGTAGAACCAATTTCATCAAATGCGGAATTGAACATTCGAATAATTTCAGAAGACTCATTTGAAACAATTGTCTTTAGCTTCTTATCCCAAAGTACGGGAACGGTGACCCTTCCAGAATAATTTTTATCCGCCGCAGTATAAATCTGGTGAAGAAGGTCTTTACCATTTAACGGATCACCAGTTGCACCCTCCTCTTCTTTAAATGTCCAACCATCCTCTGCCATATACCAATGCACAACGGATACATCGATCATTTCCTCCAACCCCTTGATACTTCTAAATATCAATGTGCGGTGGGCCCATGGACAGGCATGTGAAATATAAAGGTGATAGCGCCCTGCTTCGGCTTTAAAGCCTTCAGTACCTGATGGTCCCGCAGATCCGTCTTTTGTTACCCAATTTCGAAAAGAAGACTGCTTACGCACAAAATGCCCATCATTTTCTTTAGTTTCGTACCACTTGTCCTGCCAGATACCGTTTTGCAGTAATCCCATAATAACTCCTAAAATTTTCCGTCTTGGTAATCGTGAAAGGCTTGCATAACCTCTTCTCGTGTATTCATGACAAAGGGACCACCGCGGGCGACCGGTTCATCGAGGCTTTTTGCAGCTACAAGAAGAAAACGAGCGCCTGTATCCCCGGCTTTGACCATCACATCGCCCTCCCCGCGTAAAATGCCGAGTTCGCTTTGTTTCAGATTTGATTTTTTTTCCGATACCGTCAGATCATTTTCAATCATATAGATGAAACTGCTGTGGGTAGCGGGAATTGCCTGTTCAAATATCTGATCCGATTTTAATGTCACATCGAAAAACAAGGGTTGTGTATGGGCATTTTTCACCGGCCCCACGGTCCCCTGATTGGTCTTGCCGGCGATAACATGAATAAAACCCCCACCCGGCAATTCCTCATTCTCGATAACGTGAGGGGGGAATTCCTGATAACCGGGTTCTGTCATTTTCTCAGAAGCGGGTAGGTTTACCCATAACTGGAAACCCTTCATCAAGCCGTCAACCTGTTCCGGCATTTCAGAATGAACGATGCCGCGTCCTGCGGTCATCCACTGTACGCCACCAGGCACAATGACGCCTTCGTTTCCGGTGCTGTCTTTGTGGCGCATTTGTCCCGCCAAAAGATAGGTAACAGTCTCAAATCCCCGATGGGGGTGTGATGGGAAGCCGCCGATATAGTCCTGTGGTTCATCTGTTTCAAAAACATCCAGCAGGAGAAACGGATCAATCATGTTCAGTTCGGGAGATCCAATTATCCGGGTCAGCTGTACGTCTGCCCCGTCGGGTGCAGGCATACCGACCGTCTGATATACAAGGTCGCGATATTCTTCAGCCATTTTCCAAACCCTTCTCTTAATGATTTTGTTGGTGCGGTATCAATTTGATCATTAGATTAATATTTCCCAACAAATGAATAAACACACACTATTGCAATTAAATGTTCACTATTTTAGAACAATAGATATGGGACAATTTGAAGACATGACGCTATTTATAAAAATAGTGGATAGCGGCAGCATAACAGCAACGGCGGACCAGCTTAATATTGCAAAATCTGCCGTTAGTAGACGATTGATGGAGCTTGAAAATCGTCTGGGTGTGCAGCTTCTCAACCGTACAACAAGAAAGTCCAGCCTGACCGAAGCAGGCAGATTATATTATGGACAAGCGCAGGCTATTGTCGCGGATACTGAAGAGCTCAACGATTTAATCTGTTTAGGGTCTGCTGAACTCAGGGGGAAATTGAAAATCTCAGTGCCTTTATCCTTTGGGTTATTGCACTTGTCTCCGGCAGTCACGAAATTCTCCTGTCAACATCCAGACCTTCTCGTCGATATCCATTTCGCAGATCGACAGATTGATCTGGTGGAAGAAGGTTTTGACATCGCTATCCGAATTGCGCAGTTGGAGGATTCCAGTCTGATTGCCAAACGGATTACCACGATAAAGCATGTTTTGTGTGCAAGCCCCGAATATTTATTGGAAAGAGGGACACCAAATAGCCCCGAAGAACTAAAAGACCATGATATCCTTAAATATGACAGCCCAAGTGGTCTTTCCCAATATATTGAAGATAAAGACGGACGGCGGCACGATCTGCAGGGCAATCTAGTGATGATAGCCAATAACGGCGATTTTTTAAAACAAGCCGTTTTGGCAGGGCGCGGGATTTACCTGACGCCCACCTTTATTGCCTGGAAGGAATTTAAAGCCGGAACATTGGTGCCAATTATGACGGACTATTCCTACTTGGAGCTAGGCGCCTATACCGTATACCCCCAAACCCGGTTTTTATCAGCTCGGGTCCGCCAGTTTATCGACTTTCTCAGTGATCACTTTGGCCAAGAACCTTATTGGGATAATTGGCAGGCTAACGACTAAGTCAATCCCAGCATACCGCCGTCGACCATCAATTCGGACGCGTTAATATGCCGGGATTCATCTGACGCTAGGAATAAGATTGAATTTGCCACGTCACTAGGCTCTCCCGCACCGCCATATTCCTTGATCTGCTCGAAGATCTGCCAGCCAGCTTCGCTTGTACCGCCAATTTGGGTCATGAGTTTATCGCCCATGGCTGTTTTAATAGGATTGGGATGAACCGAATTGCAGCGGATCGCATATCCTTTCCGTTTGCAATGGCTAGCAACTGATTTCGTAAGCTGAGCGACAGCGGCCTTGGACGCTCCATAAGCTATAACGGACGGAGTGGCTTGTTTTCCAGCGATAGAGGACAGATTAATCAGGGAACCACCCGTCTCTTTCATTAAACCAACAGCTATTTTGCAGCCCATAAAGACGCCTTCTACATTAACGGCTTGAACTTTTCGCCATTGATCAAGATCTGTAGTCTCCAGATCTTGTTTATCGCCTGTCGCCAAAATACCTGCATTGTTGACAAAAATATCCGGCGGCCCAAAAGTTTCCAAGGCAAAGGCTGCTAAAGAAGACCAGCTGCCTTCGTCTGTAACATCCTGTTCAAAAAACAGGGTATAATCCCCAAGATTAGAGACTGCTTTTTCTCCAGCTTCCCTGTTTCTATCTGTGATGATAACTTTTGCGCCATTCTGAACAAAAATCTGTGCTGTCTGCAATCCTATACCGGTTGCTGCACCTGTTATTATGGCAACTTTGCCTTCCAGTCTTTTCATATTTTTGCCTTTTAGTAACTCGCGCCCCCTGTCGGCGCTGAATAGATTGTTGTTATTGTTTTTTTCGATTCAAGATCGCTCTCAAAAGGGCCAGGTTCTTTAAAAGGTATTCCTCGCCGCTTTAAATCCTCACAGAATATGTCAGCGACCATTTGCGGTGTAAGGTCATGGGAATGATCATCATAGGACGCCGCCATCGCCTCATTTTTGAAGCAATAAGCTTTCCAGAGAATGGAAATGCGGACCTGACCAAAGTCGAAATCAGCGATTGTTTTTCCCTTCTCCTTAACCTGCCAACGATCATCTGTATCCAACTCCAGAAGTGCATCATACCCGATATCGTCATGATCCTTCTGCTGATCCGCTGGCCCTATGGCACCAACTCTGTGATACATATATTCGTTATCTGCAAGGACACATCGGTTTGAATAGGGCGGACTTTCGGTAAGCGAAGGATGATCCAGACCGTTTGGCCAATATTCAAACTCCCCCCCTACGCCTTCATAAAACCAGGTAATTGCGGAGGCAACGGGTATTGCCCATTCATGGAATAGCCCTGAATATCCCATCGGTGCCAACATCCAACTGGGGACTTCCCTGTTTTGTGCGCCCCTGAAAAAAGGAAGATCCAAATGATAGGGAGCGCCGGGTGCTGGTAGGTTCAAATTTGTCATCATGGCAACGGGACGAATGATTTCCGCTTGAAATGATTTCTTTGCAGCCTCAATGAACTTTTGATTATAAAAATACGGTTCAGCCCCGTCAAAAATGACCTTTCCGCCTAATGCCCAGAAATTTCGAAACCACCCGCCGGACTTGTCCTCTTTGTTTTTATGAACAGCAGCAAGTGTTTTATACGGGCTTCCCGCTCGGATCAGATCTAAAATGCCCGCGGGATTTTCAAAGGCCGGATCAAGCGGAAGTGGCTGCGCCAACAGCTTTTCGGAGCGAACTTCTTTTGTGGTCCCCATTGTTATTCTCCTTTTTCTTATATGGTAGTTTGATTTTGCACCTATTAAAAGCATCAAAATGGAACTGTTCTATTTATACTCTAATTAGGCCGCCAATTTTAATTCCAAGGTTTGCAAATTAAGGCACTTGAAGCATATTCTATTCTGATCGAATTCAATTTTTTTGCTTCTGGAGTATGTTTTGCCCGCAACCAATTTTAATATCTCTCGTTGGATAAAAATTGGATGTATCGTGATACTTTATGTTTCACTTTTCTCAGCGGGATATTGGGGCGGCGGCTGGCTCACTGAATTCGCAGCAATGGGTTTTGGAGATGATGCAAAATCCCATGAATTTCATGTCTTATTGGTGGGGCTATTCTTTTACGCAATGCTGATGGCTATTCCCTTCGTTCCGGGTATGGAATTGAGCCTGGCTCTTTTCGCAGTTTTTGGACCAAAAGTGGCTGTGGCTATTTATGCGGCAACGGTTATTGCCCTTACTCTATCATTCCTGATCGGTCGCTTGCTCCCTTTAAGTTTGATTGCCTCTATATTCGATCGTTTCGGATTTCAGCGCGCGAAAGACCTGGTGCTGCAACTGCAGCCCCTATCGGCTCAGGAAAAACTCGATGTTCTTGTTGATCATGCCCCAAAACGCATTGCTCCGACCCTTCTGAGACACCGGTATCTTGCGGTCATGGTCGCCCTCAACATTCCGGGGAACGCGATTATCGGCGGCGGCGGCGGTATAGGGCTGCTCGCTGGTATTACCAAGCTTTATACTATTCCTCGGTTTATTGGTGCCGTGTCTTTGGCCACTCTCCCTGTGCCGCTTTTCATATTGATCATGAACGACGTCGCATTATGGTAACCATCTATACGTTGGTATTTGGCGCGAGTGACGTGCTGATTGAGACCTCAGAATGCAAGGTTCGATGAACCGGACATTTATCGGCTATTTCCAGGAGTTTCTGACGTTCTGCCTCAGTGAGATCTCCTTTAAGCTCTAATACACGGCTAATATGATCGACCTTTCCTGTGTCGGTTTCACAGGCCGCGCAATCCTCTGCATGAATTTTGTCATGGTTTAGCAATACACTGACATTTTCCAGGGCAATTTTTTTTCGGGCGGCATACATGCGGACCGTCATTGTAGTACAGGCTCCCAGCCCAGCGAGAAGGAAACCGTATGGAGTTGGGCCTCCTTCATCTCCGCCAATGCTTTTTGGTTCATCTGCCGTGAGGGAGTGTTTCCCGCCAACTGAAATCCGCTGTGAAAATTTCCCAAGTTCATTTTCGGTAACAAAAACGTCGCCATCACCAGTGTTTTTTGTATCTGTTTCTTGCAAAGGTAAATACCTTTGCACCCAGCTGCTCAAGACATCAGCGACATAAGCAGAATCCTGTTTTCTTGTGAGCAGATGATCCGCATCATCAAGGGAGATAAAGCTTTTTGGATGTTTGGCAGCGGTGAAAATTGTCGCGGCGTTATCGATACTAACTTGTTGATCAAGCGGTCCATGAAAAACGAGAAGAGCCTTACCTAGAGACCCAACATCTTTAATCAGGTTTTGGGTCGCAATATCCTCAAGAAACTGTTTCTTGATAGTAAATGGCCTTCCCCCGAGCGATACAGTGGCAACGCCCTTTTCTTCAATCTCAGAAAGGGAAGCGCCAAAATTCTCTTTCACATGGTCCGGGTCCGCTGGTGCATTTATGGTCACAATCGCTTTTGCCGCAGTAACTCTTTTTGCAGCGGATAGTACGGCTGCTCCACCAAGACTGTGACCGATCAGAATTTCCGGCGCACCGTAGTTTTCTTCGATAAAGTCAGCTGCCGACACCAAATCTTCTACATTTGAGCTGAAATTCGTATTTTCAAACTCTCCTTCACTGCTACCAAGACCTGTGAAGTCAAATCGGAGAACCGCTATTCCTGACTCGACAAGTCCTCCAGCAATTCTGGATGCCGCAAAAATATCTTTTGAACAGGTGAAGCAATGAGCAAATATTGCATAACTTCGAGGCTTGGAAAAAGGTATTTCTAACCGTGCCGTCAAAATCTCATTATTTGAATTACGAAACTCAACTTTTTCGCTTTTTCCGTAGTTCATTTAGTACCCTTCCCTGTCATGTCTTTGTATTTTCTCAACGATATCCATCTGAGATGATGTTTTCTCATCTTCCCAATATAGGTGGGGTACTGACTATATCCATTCACGAAATTGTTTTCGCGGATCAAAGAGTGTATGCGGAAGTATTTTGATATTAAGTACAACTTTAATTAAATTTTAGATATGATCAATAATCCAAATAGTTGATGACGAAATAGTTTCTTTGATATAAATACATTGAAACACAACTAATACGAACAATATTCTGGCGTTAAACTATGAGTGAAATTTTCCTACAATCAACCTTACGCGGCAAATCTGGTGTATGTCCTCACAGTGGTTGTAAAAAGCGAGCTCATCAAATTCAACTTACACTGCCGGTTCTTTTCTCCCCAGATGGACTATCTAGAATATTCAGTGACATCTCTGCGACCCGGTGTGCTAGTTGCAAAAATCTGGCCTATTGGAAAGAGGGTGAACTTCTTTACCCACTCGAAACGAGTTTTGCTCCCGCCCCTAACAAGGACATGCCGGAAACAACCCTGAAACTCTACAATGAAGCAGCAGATATCAGTGCAGTATCACCGCGTAGTGCCTCTGCGTTACTGCGATTAGCTGTCGCCAAACTTTGTATGGATCTGGATGCAGCAGGAGAGACAACCAGTGAGAGAATTGGCGATCTCATTTTAAAAGGACTTCCCATCCAGGCATTGGTTGCATTGGATGATGCCAAAATGATAGGTGACAAAGCCGCTGCTCCTGGCACTATCGACATGGAAGATGATCAGGAAACCGCTCAGATATTGTTTTTTAATATCAATCTTATCGTTGAAAAGATGATCTCCAACAGGAAAAAAGAAGCGGATCAACGCGACTACATGACTGCTTCAAAAATCATAGACCAGAAATCAACTGATCCAAGTGTAATGGATAAAAATTAAAACCCATCTTGTAAATACCAACAAGCCCTCGAAAACAATCATGTTTTCAAGGGCTTGTTCTGGTGACCCCAGCACGACTCGAACGTGCGACCTACAGATTAGAAATCTGTTGCTCTATCCAACTGAGCTATGGGGCCTGAATGTCGGTTTCCCTGTTAGCCGCGTACGCGGCTAAAGGAAAAGTTGTCGGCATAGGTTTTGATATTCAGTTTGCGTGTTTTGGGTTCAAAAACATTAAATGCAATACCCTCACTCTCACAAAAAGCAATCGCCCCTTCCTTGTCATCAAATGACACGGAAACTTGCGATGTCATATCCTGTGATCCGGTCCATCCCATCAGAGGATCAGCATACCGACTGGCAGCAGGCGTATAATCCAAACGCCATTTTTTAAGGCCTTTACGACCAGACTGCATGGCGTTTTTCGCCGGTTGGTATATTTTTGCTTTCAGACTCATATCACATCATTTCCCAATATGCCCAAATGCCTTGGCCGGTACATAATCGATTTCTTCGGCTCCCGGAGGATCCCAATAAAGTTCCAGCGTTGACGTATTCTTTTTCTCAAAATAAAGAACACGCACCGGATACCAGCCTGGCTCGGAAATCTCAAGCGTTATTTCATCTGAAAATCGGTCCGCATGCACATCCGGGTCTTCATAAATCATCTTGCCGCCAATATGAAGTCGAACTCCGTCATTGGACTGCACCATAATTGTATAAGGCCCAGATCTTTCGAAATTGATAAAGCCATTTATATCAGCCCCTACCAAATTCTCTGAATTGGTCGTTAGAACTTTCCCTGGCCCAACCTGATAATTGAGCATGGGAATGGGATCCCCTGTCCAACCATCCTTATAATTCATCCATTCAACAAGTTCCCGAATATGATTAAATTTGGAACTATAATATTTTACAGCCAAACCTGGCTTGAGGTTGGACGCCGATGGTTGCGTTTTTGCAGGCATCAACCCTGTAATTGTTTCAGCGTTTGAATAAGTTGGGGAAATAACAACAGCAAAGGCCATTGCGCCAAATGCAGCTGTACCAAATTGAAACGCGAAATGTCGTAACTTTCTTAATCCTGTCATAATACCTCCCAGTATCCCGATACCATATTGTTGAATTTAGATACCCTTTGCGACAAATAAAAGACGAATTTACAGAATGGTCAGTCGTTCTCAATTTGATTACCTAATGAAATGCATAAAAAAAGCCTCTCAAGAGATTGTCTTGAAAGGCTTTTTATTGGTCGGGGCGGCAAGATTCGAACTTGCGACCTCTCGCTCCCAAAGCGAGCGCACTACCAGGCTGTGCTA
>PJEL010001270.1_pt1 | contig 26368 bp, 24 predicted proteins | sample 1853271 | NCBI WGS metagenome assembly PJEL01 (sample SAMN08108733, study PRJNA415343) | Invertebrate metagenome, whole genome shotgun sequencing project. | host: Globobulimina | place: Sweden: Gullmar Fjord | collected 2015-08
TACGAATGGTGCCATATTGGTAATAATCATAGTTACAACAACTATTACATATAAAATTAATTCAACCCATCTATTTTCAACACTTACAAATATTTCGAAGAAACGTAAGGCTACCACAAATGTCGCTATCTTTGGTACTACAGACATATATCCAGCTAAAGCTGCATTTGAACCTTCATAAACATCTGGTGCCCATGTATGAAAAGGTACTAAAGATAGTTTGAATCCTAAACCACCTAAAATAAATACAACACCAACTAAAACCAAGGGATAGTTAGCAAAGTCATTTGCAACTAAAGATGCAGATATTTGTCCAAGTTCAACACTTCCGGTTAGAGCATAAAATATCATAGAACCAAATGCTATAAAAGCAGCAGCAACAGCACCCATCGTAAAGTATTTAATAGCAGCTTCTGTTGACTTATCTCTATTGTGCATTGCTATTAAAGTATACAGTGCCATTGATGCAGTTTCGAGTCCTACAAAAATTAAAATTAAATTATCTGTAGCCACCATAAATTGGAAACCAGCTGTCATAAATAAAAATAAAGCAAAATATTCTGGATATTTATACTCATGAAATCTCTGCTTAGATAATGTCAACAATACAAATAAAGCAGATGCTATTATTATAATTCCTTGGGTAAGGATAGCTATACCATCGACAAGCATCACATCAAAAAAACCTCGTGTAGCTCCACCATAGCCTATAACTACACCTAAGTCTATCATGAGTACTAAAATAGTTAACATCACGTATAGTGACTTATGTAAGTTTTTAAGAGCTAAGTCTATACATAAAATAATAAGTGCCCCAATAACAGCAACCATCATAGGAAATAATGTTGGGAGATTTAAGTCTTCTATATTAATGGAAATAGGAGTTATCATTTTTTCACCTCCCCTATTGTATTCACTGAGGCTATTTTTGCTTTTGATGTTGGTTCTACTGATTTTAAATACATCACTTGAACTAACTGTTTTACAGAGTGATCAACTGGTTCTAATATTGGTTTAGGATATACACCTAAAAATATTACTAAAAATACCAAAGGAACTAAAGCAGAGATTTCTCTACCTTTTAAATCTTTTAATTTTTCATTTAAAGGATTTGTTACGGTACCATAAAATGTTTTTTTGTATAAAACCAACATATACACAGCACCTAAGATAATAGTAGTACCTGCGAGTCCTGTTAAAAGTGGAGATACTGCAAAAAATCCTAATAAAGATAAAAATTCTCCCACAAAACCAATAGTAAGAGGAAGTCCAACTGAAGCCATTAGCATGATTCCAAAAACTGTTGCATACATAGGCATCACACGTGCAAGTCCACCAAACTCACTCATCATTTTCGTACCAGTTCTATCATAGATAACACCAACTAAAATAAACAGTGCCCCAGATACGATACCATGTGAAACCATCAGAAAAATAGAACCACCGATACCCTCAACATTTAATGCAAAAATCCCTAGAATAATTACACCCATATGTGATACTGAACTATAAGCAATGACCTGTTTTATGTCTTCTTGCGCATATGCCACCATGGCTGCATAAATAATGGCTATGATAGCCATAACAGCCATTGGAATCATAAATGACACACTCGCATCTGGAAATAGTGGCAGTGAAAATCGTATAAAGCCATATGTTCCCATTTTAAGTAAAATTGCAGCTAATATTACAGAACCAATTGTTGGAGCTTGACCGTGTGCATAAGGCAACCAAGTATGAAATGGTACCATTGGTACTTTGATAGCAAAACCTAAAAAGAATGCTATAAATAACCACATTTGCATATCAACAGGCAATATTAATGTGTTCCAGTCTAATAAACTAAAACTCCAATCTCCTGTTGCTTGAAAATATACATACCCTAAATACAACATACCTACTAACATTATTAGTGAACCAGTAAATGTATATAAGAAGAATTTAACTGCTGCATAAATTCTTCGCTTACCTCCCCAAGCACCTACGATATATAACATAGGAACTAATGACAATTCCCAAAATACATAAAATAAAATTACATCTAAAGCTAAAAATACACCTACCATAGTCATCTCTAAAAATAAAACTGTGATAACTAAATGTTTTAGATCTCTTTTCTCAGTTAGTCCTATCAAAGATATCATTGTCATAAATGTTGTCATAAGAACTAAAAATAAAGATATACCGTCTATTCCTAAGTTATATGATATTCCATATTGAGATATTAAAGGGATAAATTCTGTAAATTGCATCCCTGCATTTGAATTATCAAAATTAATCCATAAATAACACGATAGAATAAATTCTATTGTTGTTACTGTTATTGCATATGCACGTATAGAATTTTTTGCTACCAAAAAACCTAATATTGCGGCAAATGCTGGAAAAAATATTAAAATCGATAAAATGTGTTCCATCTATTTCCTTTCCTTATCTCAAATTACTAAAAACGACACTATCTACTAGTGCTAAAATCAATAGAACTAATATACCAAAGCCCATCCATTTTAATGATTTTGATAAGTTACCACTTTGCATAGAACTACCAACTTCTCCACCATCAATCACTCTATTTGCAACACCATCTACAATTGTATCAATAACTTTAATATCAACTTCTTTCCATGAAAACTTAGCTAATACTAAATATGTTTTACAAACAACGGCATCCCAAAAATGAGGTAAATAATACTGGTTAACTAACAATTTATAAAAGAAATTATTTTGAAATTTACTTCCATAATATTCACCATCTTTGTTATATTTAAATACTGCCAATATAATACCGCCTAAAGCAATTGCAGTTGTAACTGCAATCAGTGTATAAAATGTTGTATCAGATACATGAACATTTAAAAGTGGTAAAACATGTGTAACCATATCTACAAACTGATGTTCAAACCAACCTGCACTTATAGCTAAAAGAGCTAAAGGAGTCATAGAAGCGATTACAAAAGTATATGTTTCATGAGGATGTTTTTGAACAGTATCATATTTTTCTTTTCCATAAAATACATACATAATAAGTCTAAATGAATAAAATGCCGTTAATCCAGCTGTTATCCATAATACTGTCCATATAATATAAGAGTGTGTTCCAAATGCAACTTCAAGAATTAAATCTTTTGAAAAGAATCCAGCAAGTGGAAATATTCCAGCAAGTGCAACAGAAGCTACTGTCATAATAAGCGCCGTTTGTGGCATATGTTTTTTTAAGCCACCCATCTTTTTAATGTTAATCTCGTTATCCATAGCATGCATAACATTTCCAGCACCTAAAAATAATACTGATTTAAAGAATGCATGAGTTGCAAGATGAAATAAAGCTACCCAATAAGCACCAAGACCAACAGCAACAAACATATATCCAAGTTGCGACAGTGTAGAAAAAGCAATAATTTTTTTCATATTAGTTGCAACCAATGCCATAGATGCAGCACCAATAGCTACAAAAGCACCAAGTCCGGCTATAAAATATCCAACTTCTGGAACAACTATAAAAATCTCATTTGCTCTTATTACTAAATAAACTCCAGCAGTTACCATCGTAGCTGCATGAATAAGTGCTGAAACAGGTGTTGGACCTTCCATCGCATTTGCTAACCATGTATTAAATGGAAATTGTGCTGATTTACCCATAGCTCCTATAAATAAGAATATGGCTATAGTTACTATAGTTTCACTTGGTAGTGTACTAATTTGTGAAAATACAATATTGTATTGTAAACTTCCAATATTCCAAAAAATTAAAAATATACCAATAAGCATACCAAGATCTGCAACTCTATTCATAATAAATGCTTCATTTGCAGCCCATGATGGAGAAATAGCAGAGTGAGGAGAAACAGTAGAATATGGTGATTTATCCATATCTTTAGATTTTTCAATATCTTTTTTATGATACCAAAAACCAATGAGTCCCCAAGAACACAATCCTACACCTTCCCATCCTATAAATAATCCAGCAAAGTTATCAGACATGATAAGTATCATCATTGAAAATACAAAAGCAGATAACCACGCAAAAAATCTATTAAAACTTACATCATGATCCATGTATCCTATAGAGTGAATATGTACCATAGTTGATACAATCGTTACAACTACCATCATTGTTATACTCACTTGGTCAACAATAAAACCAAAAGGTATATTTACATTTCCTATTACAATCCAGTCCATCATATTAACATGAACAGCATGTCCTGTTGTATATACATAATATAGTAAATTCAAACTTGCGATTAATGAAACAGCTAAAAGTGCTGAACTTATGATCCCTATAGATAATTTCTTTTTAGTATTTCCAAATAAAGCAGCTATGATTGAGCCTACAAGTGGAGAGAATAATGCGATATATAAATATTGTTCCATCATTATCCTTTCATACTTTTTAAGGTATCTAAGTCAATAGAATTATGTTTTTTGTACCATAATACTAATAGTCCTAAACCAACAGCAACTTCACTAGCAGCAACTGCAATAATAAAGAATGCAAACATTTGCCCAGTAAGATCACCATGAAATTTTGAGATTGCAGCCATACCGATATTTACAGCATTTAACATAATTTCAGTTGAGAAAAATAACATAAGTAAATTTGTTCTTCTAAAAACTCCATAAGTACCAATCATAAAAATAATAGTACTTAGAATAAGATAATCATTTAATGTAATACTCATTTATGATCCTTTTTTTCAACTTTTTTTGTTTCTTTAATCAATTTATCAACTTCTTTTTCACTTAGCTCAGTGATTGAAACATCCATTTTTCTACCTGCAAGTATAATTCCACTAATCATCGCAACAAGTAACATAACAGCAGCTACTTCAAAAGGTACAAGATATTTTGTAAATAATACAACTCCAACATCTTGTGTATTTCCATCAATTGTTCCATATAAATCTGCTGCCATTCCTACTGGATATTGTGCCGTTATATTTGCACCTATAATTGGAGAAACAAAAATAATTACTATTATTAAAGCTATTATCCCTGTTAACATAAATGTTAATCTTGGATTTGTAGGTGATTCTTTTATCTCTTTAATAGAATCAAAAAACATCATTCCAAAAGAATAAAGAGCCATAACTGCACCTGTATATACTACAATTTGTACAGCTCCTAAAAACTCTGCTCCTAATAAAAAGAAAAAGGCAGAGATAAATATCATTCCAGCTGCTAATGCACTAAGTGCATACAGTGCATTTTTTGTTGTTACTGTTATGATAAACATTGTAATTGTTAAAAAGGCAAATAGATAAAAAGCTACTACTTCAAACATACACTATCCTTGATCATTCTTAATATCCTAATGGTGTTTTTTTAATTCTATCATCTGCATCTGGTGAAACTGCCCCAAATCCTTGATACTCTAATTGCTGTTGAAGTTCTGCAAATGGTGTATGCATATCTTCTTTTACAACAAAATGTTCTCTTTGTTCACTAGCATTTTCATATCTACCACCATGCACGATTGCCAATTCAGGACAAACTTCCGCACAATATCCACAAAAAATACAACGTCCAAGATTTATAGTATATTCCATAACTTCTTTTCTTGAGTCTTCATCTATTTTAGTATCCATTCGAATACAATTAGCTATACAAATTTTTTCACATAGACCACAACCAATACATCTAGTTGTTCCACTTTCTAATAAAACTAGAAGTTTATGAACTGCTCTATATCTTGGACTAATTGGTAGTTTTTCTATTGGGTATTTAGTATTGTGTGATTCCTTATTAAAAATCACACCTTTCATAATTTTAAAAGTGATACCTAAACCTTTAAAGAGTTCTAAACTAAACCCTCTATTTACAACTTGTTTAAATTGTGCCCAACCAGTTTTTGGATACTCTTCAATATCCATCATAATATAGTCTTGAGAACCTACGTTTCGCTCTTTTAAATCTTTGAAACTCATCTCAACTCCTTACAATAATACTATAGCTGTTACTAAAATATTTAGTAACGCTAATGGCATTAATATTTTCCAACATAACCACATAAGCTGATCTGGTCTAACATGTGGCCATGTTGCTCGTGTCCATAAAAATAAAAATATTAAAAACATCACTTTTAAAATAATCGCGATTCCACCTGGAATAAACCATAAATCATTAAATCCACCTAAAAACATAAGAACTGTTACAAATGAAACTGTAAATAAGTTTGCGTATTCTCCAATGAAAAACATACCCCATCTCATACCAGAATACTCTGTTGCATATCCAGCAACAACTTCTGCTTCATGCTCTAAAAGATCAAAAGGTGTTCTATTTGTTTCTGCATATCCTGCAATCAAAAATAAGAAAAATGCTAACGGTTGTGTAAAAATAAGCCAATTTTGCATTCCTCCAGCTTGATAGTTATTAATATCAATTAATGATAAACTTCCCACTAACATCAAAGGTGCTAACATAGATAAACCAGTAACTACTTCATAAGAAAGTAACTGAATCGCTGTTCTTGCACCTCCTAAAAGTCCCCATTTATTTGCTTGTGCCATACCACCTAATAACGGACCATACAACCCAGTAGCCATAACACCCATAACAAATAATACACCAACATTTATATCTGATACTATCATACCTGGTACAAAAGGAACAGCAGTCATAGCTATAAAAGCAGTTGCTGCTGTTATAACAGGAGCAATCATAAATATAAGTTTATTCGAATTTTGAGGAATAAAATCTTCTTTTGTAAATAGTTTTATACCATCACAAAGTATTTGCATAATTCCAAATGGTCCTACATGAGATGGTCCTGGTCGTCGTTGCATAAAGGCTAACACTTTTCTTTCTATGTATGTTGTAAAACCAGCAAGTGCAGAAAATACTGTCATAATAATTACTGCTTTTATAATGGTCATTAGTATTTCATTATCCATACTTTACACCTTTCTTATATTCGCTTTTGCAAATCGATGTTTAAATAGTTTTTTTGTATTTATAAATTTATCAAAAGTTGGAATATATGAGATATCTCCAATCAAATTTTTATCTATTTTCACATCTAAAGCAATAATCATATCATTTGCAGTAACTTCAACTTTATCACCAGTAACAAAACCAAGTGTTTTTTGTAAAGATTCAGAAATATAAAGTGCAACGACCTCATCTTTTAATTGTTTTGCGCATGCAGTAAATTCGTTAAATTGATTTATGGGATTTCCTGCATAAATGATATATTCATCAACATTAAGTTCTATACTTGAACATTCATTTGATATTTGTATATCTTCTGTTTCAATTTCATTTATTTTAATAGCATAACCTCTATGCTCTACTCTATCATTTGTAAAATGACTGTCTAAATCATCAAATTTTGTACCTTCAAAAATTTCAGCTGTATATTCTATAGTATAAAGAACATTATAATCTAATATCTCATTTGCTATATTATTTAATTCATACCCATCATATTGAATAGCTGCATTCGTAGGAACAACATTTTTATCGATATTTACAAAAGTTCCCTCTTGTTGATTTAGTGGTGGCATATCTAAATCACCATCACCTAAAGCACTTATTTGAAAATCAGCTGCTACGTTATATCCAACAGTTTTTCCAATTACATTTTCTATCTCATCTAAATCACAAATCTCACTTACACCTAAAGTATTTGTTTGCATTGGAGTTACAACAACTTTAAAATCTGTATATTTTTCTACATACCCAGCTAATGTTGCAATTTTTGAAGCTTCGGGATGTGTGATACAATCTTCACCAATAATGATTGAGTATGTATCTTTTTTAAGAAGCATAGCTTCGATAGTTTCTAAAAGTTTTTCATCAGCACCCATCATATCTAGTAGTTTTGTATAGGTATACTCAACTTCAGTAGATACTTTTTTCGGGATCACTTTTTTAACTTCTTTACTTTCACCTGTTTCTTCATCAACAACAGTTGAAACGACTGTTTCTTTTATTGTTTCTATAACAGTTTTAACTCTTGTTTCACGTAATGTTTGTAAATACTCTTCTATATGAGTTGGTAAATCTTTTCCAAACTGATCTAAAATAAAATATAAAACAGCATCTTCACTAAAAGGTTTATTTGCAATAGTTTCAATTGTTTTACCTTTTTTTCCAAAACCTTCTATATGTTTATCTCCCATACTATGAAAATATAAACCAGCTCCTTTATTTAGAGTAATAGCATTGTTAAAAGCGTATTTTACTAATGGTGCATCAGATTTTAAAAAACTTCCTACAGACACTATAAAATTACTATTATGGATATCTTCTACGATTCCATTGTATAGACTTTGTCCCGTTACCTTTGAATAATCAGACATGAAGTTTTTGAATTTTAAAGCATCATTATTGATAAGTTTTAATCCAAGCTTCTCTTTTAAAGACTGTAATATTTTAGCCTCTTCATTAGTGATATACGAGTTAAATAAAATTGTATCTGCATTTTTCACAGCCTCAACTGCTTTTTCAAATGCAACTTCGTCTTTAATGGCTCTATTTAAATAATCAAACCCAAATCTAGCAGCTCCACTTAATGATGAATGATGAGCATCATTTGTAACTCTATAAATATTTTGTTCTGCATGTTTTACGATACTTGTATGTTTCACCTGATAATACATAAGTGAACAGTCAGATGAGAAAGGATTTGATGCTGGTATTTTTGTAAGTTCCCAAGCATTTGATTTATATTGAAATTCATGACTTACAAGCGCACCTACAGGACAAACAGCAATACACTCACCACAATCAATACACTTGTCTTCTTCAAAGCCGATTAAATTTTTATTTAATTTATTCCACATTGCATATGCATCTTTTGGCATACTTGCTTTAAATTGTGCACTTAAAGTATCAGCTCCTCTTTTTACAGTAGATAATGCACTTGAACCGATCATATCTTTACATACAGTTACACATTTTTCACATACAATACATAAACCTGGGTCATAATTCATCACTCCCCAATGTGCAGTTGGTCGGTGTACATCTTTTACAGAATAGTGTTGTTCATCTACTTTCATGTATAAACTATAATTTTGAAGTTCACACTCTCCACTTTGATCACAAACACCACACTGTAAAGGATGATTTACATCATACACTTCCATGATTGCACGACGTTCAGTTTCAATAGTAGGAGTGTTGATATTTACAGTCATACCCTCTTTTATTTTTGCATTACAAGAATATACTTGTTTTCCATCTGCCTCAACTAAACATAATCTACAAGCTAATGTTGGTGAACATTTTGTTTGGTAACAAATAGCAGGTACAAATAGGTCATTAGCACGAGCTACATTTAGGATTGATGTACCCTCTTTTGCTTCGCACTTTTTACCATCTATAGTTATGTTTATTAGAGTATCCATTATGATTCAACCCTTTGAATTTTCACTTGTTTAAATCTATATCCAGATAACATTATTTTTTCTTCATCAGAATCTACTATTGGATATAACGCAATAGTTCCTCTTACACTTGTATCTATTTGGAATTTCTTTTTAATAGTAGAAGTATCATAAGTAATATTTACAGTATCCCCATCTTTAATTTTAGCAGCCATAGCAAAAGAACTACTACCTTTTAGAATATCTTCTGTTGCATTAACTGTATATACTACTGTTCCATTGTAAGTATTGATTGCATCTATCTCTTCAGGGATAGATTTTGCAGATAAATCAATTGTGATATCCGAATTTAATAATACTATATTCATATCTGTGTACAAATCAATTAGACGTATTAGTTTTGAGATATTCTCAAAATTTTCATGTCCTGTGATATCATCGCCAACAATTAGAGTTATCTCTTTTTTACTTACTAAGTTTTCAACTAGTAATTCAAGTTCTTCTTCACCAATACTACTCTCTCCACTTAAATATCCTATATCTAAATCTTCTAAATAGTCTTTATATTCAGCAGGTGCATTAGTTATTAAAAAGAGTGCCAATAAAGCTAAAACACCCTCTTCACTTCCCGCTTCATATTTAATATACTGTGTATATTTTTCTTGTAAAGATACATCATCTATAGGATGCATATAAACAAATTCACAGCCTTCAGTTTTAATCATTTTATTTATGTATGATTGTACTTTCGGATTATCTGTAGCCACTCGTGTTCCAATAGTAATTACAGCATCACTATCAAAATCCATAAAATTTTCTAATTGTATTTTATTATTATTCACAATTCTTTCCTCAAATATTATTCGTTTTTTTCTTCTACTATGGCAACTTTTGGTTGCTCTTTTTTCACAACAAGTGTCCAATCAACTTCATTAAATTTAATAGAGTTCATTAATGTCCAATTATTTTCTTTTACACAATCTGCTGATGCTTGAATACCAGAGAAATCTCCAATTTCAAACATAAAGATTCCATTTTCACCAACATCGAGTTCTCGTTCTATTAACTGAACCATTCTTGGTAAAAATTCTTGTTTTAAATCTCTTAAATCAAATCTTTTCATTATCGATCAACCTCCCCAAATACTATATTTAGGTTACCTATAATTGTAACTACATCAGCTAACTGATGTCCAGGAAGTAAATCTGTTAATAATCCTGTATGAAAAAAACTAGGTGCTCTACACTTTAGTTTATATGCATACGGAGTTCCATCAGAGATGATGTAAAATCCAAGTTCACCTTTTGGTGATTCAGTAGCCACATACACTTCACCTACAGGTGGACGCATTCCTTGAGTAACTAACACAAAATGTTGCATCAAAGAATAATTTTGAGTCATTATCTCTTCTTTTGATGCAGAGATATACTCAGGACCATGTGCCATAAGTTGCGTATCTGAGCTTTCATACATAGGAATAAGTTGTTTTAATATTTTTGCAGATTCATACATCTCCGCCATATAACACTTATATCTTCCATAAGAATCACATTTATCAGAAACTGGGATATCAAAATCTAACTCAGGGTAAAGTCCATAAGGCATCTCTTTTCGTAAATCCCATTTAATACCACTACCTCGTAAAGACACTCCAGAAAGTGCCCATGACTTAGCCATCTCAGGGGATATCACTCCAACATTTTCAAGTCTCATTTTCCAAATTCTATTTTTTGTTAATAGACCTTCATAAATTGGAATCTGAGATTCTAATGTTTTTATATATTTTACTAAATCTGCTATCCAATTTTTTGGTAAATCTAAAGGTACTCCACCAATACGCACTGCACTATGAGTAAGTCTTGCACCACAATAATCTTCCATAAGATCTAAAGCATATTCTCTTTCTCTAAACGCATAAAGAAAAATTGACATAGCTCCCACATCAAGTGCATGAGTAGCAAGCCAAAATAGATGAGAAATAATTCTATTTAACTCTACTAGCATTGTTCGTATAACTTCAGCACGACGTGGCACTTCGATATCAAGTAATGTTTCTATTGCCAACGAATAACCATAGTTATTTGATGTTGATGCACTATAATCCATTCTATCTGTTGTAGGTAAAAATTCATTATAAGTCATGTTTTCACCCATCTTTTCAATACCTCTATGAAGGTACCCAATATCTGGAGTAGCTTTTACAACCTCTTCACCTTGAAGTTCAAGAATAAGTCGTAACTGACCATGTGCAGATGGATGCTGTGGTCCGAAGTTAACAACCATAGTATTATCTTCTCGTTCGAAATTTATATTTTCAAAAAATGGTTTTAACCTATTTGTTTGTTGCATATTACTTCCTCTGCTTTAAATGAACTGTTTCTATCTCATCAAATGGTGTTACAAGTTTTTTGCCAAACAATTTAACTCCACCATCTTCTTGATATCGTATAGGAGTATCTGGTTCATTACCTTCAGATATAGGAGTACCTTTTGATACTTCATGTCCAAGTCTTGCAAATCTGTCAGTATCATATCGATCAACACAAGCAGAATCTCTTAACTCAGGACCAATAGTATCACGAGCCTCTTTACCGAAAATCTTATCTACTTCATACCATGAAGCAGCCTCGTCACCATGTAAAGGATACGTTTTTAATAACGGATGTCCCGACCAATCATTTGGTAAAAGAATTCTTCGTAAGTTTGGATGATTTATAACTTTCACACCGTACATATCAAACATCTCTCGCTCAGACCAATCTGCCATTCTAAATAATGGTTCTACACTTTGAATAGTTTCTTTTACTTCGATAAAGGTTTTTACTCTAATTCTTTTTCTTTTTGAAGTAGATAACATTTCATAAACGATTTCAAAGCCACCTCTTTTTGCTACATAATCAACAGCTGTTAATTCAACTAAAAAGTCATACTCTCTTAAATCTTTTAAATGAGAGATAACTTTGAAATTATCTTCTGGATTTATAATCAATACTAAATGAGATACTTCGATATATGATTCAAGAACAGTTACAATAGTTTGTAAACTTTCCTCATCCTCAACAAAAATTTCATCACTTGAAATATTATGTCTAGGAACAGGAGGTTTTACAAAAAATCTATCTTTGTAATAAGATTTTTTTTGTACATCATCTTTAGGAGTATACGCTCTCATTTAGATTAACCTTTTTGCTTTTTGAGCCATATTTGAAGGTTCCCTTCTAATCTTTTGTTGTAACATCATCAAAGCATATTGCAATGTCTCAGGTCTAGGAGCACAACCAGGAAGATAAATATCAACAGGTACAATCCTATCAACACCTTGAACGGTGGCATAGGTATTAAACATTCCACCAGTATTTGCACAAGATCCCATAGATATAACCCATTTAGGATCTGGCATCTGATCATATAATCTTCTCATAAACTCAGCATGTTTTTTAGTAAGTGTTCCAGCTACTACTATCACATCTGATTGTCTTGGACTTGCTCTAAAAATTGTTCCAAATCTATCGAAGTCAAATCTTGAACCACCTGTAGCCATCATCTCAATAGCACAACATGCTAATCCATATGTCATAGGCCAAAGTGAGTTACTTCGTCCAAAGTTAACAATTTTATCAACAGTTGTTAATTTTATTGGTGTTCCCGCATCTGCAAAATAATTTACTTTATGCTGTGCCATTCTAGGGCTCCTTTTTTCCATGCGTAAATAAAACCAATCGTTAATAATACTAAAAATAATATCATCTCAATAAACCCAAACCAGCCTAAAACAGCAAAGTTTACTGCCCATGGAAACATAAATATAATCTCCACATCAAAAAGTATAAATAATAACGCCATGAGATAAAATTGTACAGATATTGTATTTGGTTGTTTAGTTACTTCTGGTCCACATTCATAGAGGGTAGATTTTAATTTTTCTGTGTCTAATCTTGCTAGTTTTCTACTAACAATTCTTGCTAATATGGTAGTGGCTAGAAATGCTCCAAATGTTAATACAAACATTAAAAATACACCGAAATAAGGATGTGCAAGATCCAAATGTTCCATTTTTCCCCTTTCTTGGTCAAAAATTGATTATTTATATAATATTGTTGACTCTAATTAAGCGAATAATACCTGATTATACGTAAATAAGAACTTACAATTAAGGCTAATGCCTGCCATTAATTTACAATTAATAATTTGATAAAATTATCTCTTTCATATCTTTTAATTCCGCTTTACACACATCTTTAAATTGTGATTTATTAAATGTTCTTTGTCTTTTTGCTAATTGTGCTGTATGTATTGAAACTAAATTTTCTAATTCATCTCGTGTAATTCTACTATCCAAATAATCAAATGTCTCAGATATTCCTATAGAGTTCATACAATTTGGTGCACGAGTATACTCTTTTTCTAAGGCTATAACTTCATCAATTAATCCATCTTGTAGCATTATTTTTGTTCTTTTTTTAATTCTTTCTCTTAAAATATCAGGATCTGTTTGTATCTCGTAAATTGGTAAATCATATACTAATGGTTCGGGCTTGTTTTGTAAAAAATATTCTGTTGGAGTGAGTTTTGTTTCAAAATAAACTTGTGAAGCTTTTTCAATTCTGTATTTATCAGTACGAGCTATTTTTTTCATATATTGTTCATCAACACTGTAAAGTTTTCGATACAATCCATCTAAATCTAAAAGTTCGTTTTGCACTAGTTCTTTTGTAGATGATGAAATAGTTGGTGTTTTTGATAATCCATCAGTAAGTGCTTTTAAATAAAATCCTGTACCACCAACAATAATCAAATTTTTATTATTTTCTTGTACATATTGTTTTGCTTTTTTATATTCATCGTAAAATTCAATCACATCAAATATTTCATTTGGATATATACAGTCTATCCCAAAATGAACAATACCATCTCGTTCTTTTAAACTTGGCTTTGCTGAAGCTATATCTATTTTTTTGTATACAGCTAAACTATCTAACGATAATATTATGGCATCAAGTTTATGTGCAAGATCTATCGATAGTGCCGTTTTACCTGATGCTGTTGGTGCAATAATTGCTAGTTCTTTATACAAAGAGTTCCCTTTTGGTATATTATAAAGTATATTATAGTAAAATCCGCCTTATGGAAAAAATAATTAAACTATTAAATGACTTTAATGAACTCGTAATGTTCAAACACTCAATATTTTCACTCCCTTTTATATTTATAGCTATGGTTGTAGCTGCAAATGGCTGGTTTGGATGGAGCCTATTATTCTTAGGTACACTAGCTGCTTTAACTGCCAGAAATTTTGCTATGGGATTTAATAGATATCTAGATAGAGATATCGATGCTTTAAATCCAAGAACTATCAATAGACCAAGTGTCGATGGAAGAATAAACTCTAAACAAATGTTACTATTTACTATTGCAAATGCTTTAGGCTTTATTGGTGTTGCATACATAGTAAATGACTTGGCTTTTTATTTAAGTGTACCAATTTTACTCGTACTTGCTAGTTACTCATATTTCAAAAGATTCTCTTATTTAGCACATATCATACTTGGAGTTTCTTTAGGATTAGCTCCTATTGCAGGTGTAGTAGCTGTTACAGAAACTATAACTTTATGGTCTATTTACCTTAGTGTTGGAGTTTTATTTTGGGTAGCTGGTTTTGATTTATTGTATTCTTTACAGGATATTGAAGTAGATAAAAAACTTGGACTTCACTCTATACCATCACAATTTGGTGCTCAAAAAACTATGTTATTTTCTAAAATTATGCATACTTTTACAATCATCTTTTGGCTGTTATTTGTTATTGAAGCCTCATTAGGTATATTTGCATACTTAGCAATAGTTGCCAGTGCTGTTATGTTAACATATGAACATATCATTGTAAACAAAGACTTTGCAAAAATAGATAAAGCCTTTTTTACTATCAATGGATATTTAGGTATTTTATTTTTTGTTTTAATTATATTAGAGAAAATATTTTCTAACTAATTTATTTAACTCAAAATAAACTAGCTAATTTTTTTAGCTAGTTGCTCTGGTAATAATCCTAAACTTTCTTCTAATAATTTTGTGTCGCCATGTTGTACATAAACATCAGGATATTCAAATGATTTAACTTTTACATCTAAATCTTCATCACTTATCATCTCTAATAATGCACTTCCAACACCACCAGCTTTTTGGCTATCTGAAAATACATACCATTTTTTAGTTTTATTTGCTAGCTGCCTTAACAATTGAGAGTCCATTGGTTTGATAAAGCGTAAATCAACTATAGTGATATCTTGTTCGCATAAGTTTGCAGTTTTTATGGCTCGACCCACACCTGCTCCATATCCTATGAAAGCTATATCACTACTACCCTCTTTAAGTATTTCTGATTTACCTAACTCAAACTTTTTTGACTCATATTCCAACTCATCAAAAGCACCTCTTGGGTATCTTATTGCACATGGAGATTCATAATCTTTTGCGTACTCTAGTGCGTATTCTAATGTTTTAGAATCTCTTGGAGCAAATAAAGTCATATTTGGTAAGAACCGCAAAAAACTTATATCAAATTGCCCTTGATGTGTTTCACCATCAGCACCAACTAATCCTGCTCTATCAATTGCAAAAGTAACTGGTAAATTCATCAAACAAACATCATGAATAATTTGATCAAATCCTCTTTGTAAAAATGTAGAATATATTGTAACAAATGGTTTAAATCCATCTTTAGCCATAGCGGCCATAGAAGTAACTGCATGTTGTTCTGCAATTGCTACATCCCAAAATCTATCTGGAAACTCACGCATAAGTTTATCTATACCTGTACCACTAGGCATTGCAGCTGTTACACCTACAACTCTATCATCAGCTTTTGCTAACTCATACAAAGCATCACTAAATACAGCTGTTGCAGCTTTTGCCCCTGCTTTTTTATTAAATTCACCCGTTCTTACATTAAATGGACTCACCCCATGCCAATGTTCATGGTGGCCTTCAGCAATAGGATAACCTTTTCCTTTTACAGTTTTTGCATGTAAAATAACAGGTTTATGAAGATTTTTTGCTAATTCTAAAGTTTCAATAACTTCTTCCATATTATGACCATCTATTGGTCCAATATAGTCTATTCCCATCTCTTCAAAAATAATACCAGGAGTGATAAGTTTCATACTCTCTTCTAATTTTTTAGCAATATATTCTGTTCCTTTAGGCATATAGTTTTTTACTACATGATCAACTTTATCTCTAAATCCTTGATAAAAATTACCAGCTAATAGTTTACTAAGATGTTTACTTATTGCACCAATTGGTTTAGCTATACTCATCTCATTGTCATTTAAAATAATTACAACTGGCAGTTTTAAATCACCAAGTTCATTCAGTGCTTCATATATCATACCAGCTGTCATAGAACCATCACCAATCATTACAACAGGTACTTTTCCATTCTTTTCTAATGCAGCAGCTTTTGCAGCACCCACTGCTAAAGATATTGAAGTAGAAGAATGCCCGGCAACAAAATAATCTGCTTTTGATTCTTTGGGTTTAGTAAAACCACTCAATCCACCAAACTGCCGTAATGTTGAAAACTCTTCCCAACGTCCAGTTATAAGTTTATGAGGATAACATTGATGAGATACATCAAAAATAAAGGGATCGTGTTCACATTCAAATACTTTATGCATCCCTAGAGTTAACTCAACAGCCCCTAAAGTGGAAGAAAAATGTCCACCATTAACTGAGACTACTTCTATAATTCTATCTCTTATATCTTGTGCTGTTTGCTCTAACTCTTTAATACTTTGATTTTTAATATTCATATTATTTCTTTTCTAATAAATCTACTTCCCAAAAAAACTCAATCCAATCTTTTGCTTCTTTAACTGTAAAGTCAGGCTGAATGAGTGCTGTTGGTTTGTAAAATACCGTTGCTATTTTAAATTCACAGTGATGGTATTTTTCCTGTAGAATTTTAATAATCTCTACCATACTTTCACCACTATCCACAATATCATCTATTAATACTATTTTATGTTTTCTTGATAAATCTGGAATATTAAATATTTCAAATGTATCTAACTTTTTTGTTCCATCATAATGAATAGAATTTAAACTATAAATTTCTCTTGTTTCTAATGCTTCACTTAATAAATGACCTAAAACTAATCCACCACGAGCTATTGCAATTAATGCATCAGGTTGATACTCTTTGATTTGTGGTATCAATACTCTACAATCTTCTATACAGTTTTCATAACTATAATATACTTTTTTCAATTCTTTTCCTCTAATGTAAAATAAAAACCAATAACGAAATCAATGTAATCGTTATCAATCCTAAGTTAATATCTTTAAATTCACCTTTTAGTATTTTTAAAGTTGTATACACAATAAACCCAGCAGCAAATCCATTTGTAATTGAATATGTTAAAGGCATCAAAATAACGATTAAAAATGCTGAACTTGTAATCGCCAAATCATTGCTTTGAAAATTAATATTACCTAATTCTGTAAACATTAAAATACCAACAACAACTAAAACCGGATATATTGCATTTGGTGGTATTGATTTAAATAATGGTAATAAAAACAAAGTTAAAATAAAAAATATTCCAGTAAAAACTGAAGTCAATCCTGTTCGTCCACCCTCTTCAACTCCACTAGCACTCTCTATAAATGAAGTTGTAGTTGATACTCCAATTAAACTTCCTGCAACAGTAGAAATAGCATCTGCTTCTAAAGTTTTTGCTAAAGCCTTATCTTCTTTATTTTGAGATTGGAATAAATTTGCACGAGTTCCAACGCCAGTTAAAGTACCTAAAGTATCAAACATATCTGTTACTAAAAATGTGATAATAACAGGAAGTAAAGCAAGTGATAAAGCACTCATAATATCAAGTTGCATAAAAATAGGAGATATAGATTCAGGTAGTCCTACAATTGCATCAGGCACTTCTCCTATACCAAAACTCCATCCAACAACAGAAGTTAATAAAATAGCTATTATAAAAGCACCTTTTACTCTAAATGTGTAAAAGGCTAAAGTAACAAATAAACCAAATACACCAAGTAAAATATTTGGATCACCTAAATCACCTAAAGCTACTAATGTTGCTTTATTTTCTACAACTATTCCCATTTGTTTTAAACCAATAAAAGCAATAAATGCACCAATACCAGCACTCACCGCTCGTCTCAAGTCCATAGGGATAGAAGTCATAAGCCATATTCTAAATTTTGTGAAAGATAAAATAACAAAAATCACACCAGATAAAAATACAATACCCAGTGCAGTTTGCCATGGTAATTCCATACCCAAAACTAAACCATAAGTAAAATACGCGTTTAATCCCATTCCAACACTCATTGCAATTGGAGTATTTGACCAAAAGCCATTAAATATTGTTGCAAGTATTGTTATAAGAGCAGTTGCAGTGATTACTGCACCCATTGATAAACCAGCATCACTTAAAATAAAACCATTTACTGGAACTATATACATCATTGTTAAAAATGTAGTTAATCCTGCTAAAAATTCTGTTTTTACGGTAGTATTATGTTCTTTTAGTTTAAACCGAGAAAGCATTTATTATTTATTACCTATCAATAATTTATCTAAAGCTTTAAATACTTTTGTATTTTGTGCTGTTGTACCAATAGTTATTCTAATTGCATTTTGTCCATATCCAGTCATATCTCTTACAATAATACCAATTTCAAGTAATTGCTGCGCTATAGCTTTGGATACTGTTTCACCAGTATAAATCGTGATAAAATTTGTATAACTAGGAATATATTTTAAGCCATTTCTTTTCGCATAGTTTTCATATCTTGTCATCTCTTCAAAGTTTTTCTTTATGCATTTTTGTACAAATTTTTCATCTTTTAATGCTATTTTTCCACCTTCCAAAGACAGAGTTGTTACATTAAATGGAGGTCTTAGTTTGTATAAGTTTTGAATAATATTTAAATCCGCAATTCCATAACCAACTCTCAAACCACCTAAAGCATACGCTTTAGAGAAAGTTCCTAAATAAATAACATTAGGATACTTTTTAGTTACTTTTTTTACATCAATCTTTTTCTTACCATCTTTATAAATAGCATACTCTTGATATGCACCATCAAGTACAACCATTGTATTTTTATCAACTTCATCTAAAAATTTATATACATCTTTAGCATCAAGACATTCACCCATTGGATTATTAGGTAAACACAAGAAAATTATATCAGCACCCTCTTTTTTATAAATTTTTCTAAACTCATCTAAATTATGTGTATCAGATGGTGTTTTTAAAATTTGTGCACCTGTTTGTTTTGCATAGATTTCATACATAGCAAATGTTGTTTTTGCCATAAGTACTTTAGCGTTTTTATCACACTTTGCATGTACACAAAATTCAATTATTTGATCACTACCTGCACCTATAATTACATTTGAAGAATCAACTTTAAATCTTTTTCCTAAAGCATCTTTTAATTCATACATACTATCATCTGGATATACAAAAGAACTAGCAGATTTTTTTTCTAGTGCTTTTACAACCTTTGGACTTGTTCCATATGGATTTTCATTTGAAGCAAGTTTTACAATATCTTTTGGATCTACTCCGTACTCACGTACTACTAACTCTATTGGTTTACCTGCTTCATAGATACTTAAATTATCTAAAATTTTATTAAATGTCATCTGCTTCCCTTACATAACTTCCTAAGAATTTAATCTCATCTTCATACTTTTCAAAAATTTTATTTACTGTAACATCATCTCCATGTGCGTTAAATTCAATAAAAAATGTCGATTTTCCTTCTACTATATGTGACTTTATCTTTATAATATTAATATTTGCATCATTAAAATCATTTAAAAATTTTACTAAAGACCCTGCTTCATTTGATAACTGTACTAAAACAGTTGTTTTATCATCTCCACTTTGCCCATTATCAAAATTTGAAATAATCAAAAATCGTGTTCTATTATCACCTTTATCTTCTATATTCTCAAAAAGAATTGGCAAGTTATACATTTTTGCACCAACATGAGAACAAATAGCTGCACAATTTTCTTCTTCAACTGCAAGTTTAGCTGCTTTGGCAGTTGAATCTACAGGAATTAACTCACATTCATCTAGTCCTAAATCAGCCAAAAATTTATGACATTGATCAAAAGCAATATCTTTAGAATAAATTCTTTTAATATCTTTTACATTATCTACAGTTGATGCTAAAGTATGATGAATATCAACCATTACCTCTGCAATAATCTTTAAATCATACTCTCGAAAACTTGTAACTGTATCATTTACAATACCATTACTACTGTTTTCTATAGGAATTACACCAAATTTAGCTTTTCCATTTGCAACTTCTCTAAAAACACCTTTAATAGAACCTATAGGTAAATAAGCACTCATTGCCCCAAATCTAGACTCAGCAGCTTGATGTGTAAAACTTCCTTCAGGTCCAAGATAAGCAATATTTTCAGGTAATTCAAGATTTCTCGATATTGCAAATATTTCTAAAAATAAAGCTTCAATAGCTGCTTTATTTAAATTACCATTTGCTTCCAACGATTGAGTATAAAGTCTATCTATAATAGCTTTTTCTCTCTCTGGTCTATAAATCGCCCCACCACTTTGAGCTTTTACCTCACCTACTTTATGTACAGTTTCCATTCTTTTATTCAGAAGTTTCAATACCTCATCATCAATACTATCTAAAGTATCTCTTAACTTTTTTAGTTCAACTGCTTCATTCATAAACGACCTTTATTAATTAAATTTCTTTTCTTTAGCATCTTTTACTATCTCATCTGCTAATGTACTTGTTTCTTCAGCAATTGTTGAAGCTTCTGCTACCATTTTACTGCTCTTTTGTGTATCAGTTTTGACTAAATTTATATTTTCATTTATCTGAACTATACTCTCTTGTTGACTTTGTGAAGCTGTAGCAACATCTTTAATTAACTTAATAGTTGCATCAATCTTTTCATTTAAATCACTATATCCCTCATTCATCGAGTTTGAGATAATTTTACCACTATTTGCTTTTGCTGTTGCACTTTCAACTAAGCCTTTAATCTCTTTCGCTGCTTCAGCAGATCGATTAGCAAGGTTCCTAACCTCTTGGGCTACAACTGCAAACCCTTTTCCAGCTTCTCCTGCTGTTGCTGCTTCAACTGCTGCATTTAAACTTAAAATATTTGTTTGAAATGCAATCTGATCAATTATCGTAATTGCATCATTTATATCTGAAACCTGTGACGCAATTTCATCCATTTCTGTTGTTGTTTGTTCTGCTAGGGTAATCCCTTTATTTACTGATTCAGTAACATTTAATGCATACTTTTCCATTCTTTTTGCATTGTCAGTTGTAGTTTTAATTGCATCGGTTATAGTTTCTAATTGATCAACACTATTCTCTAACTTAGAAGATTGGGAAGTTAAAAACTGTTGTATTGTTTCAACAGAATCTGCTAAAGTATTCGCATCTCTTTGAAGTTGCTGTCCATTTTGTAAATTTGTTTGTGAACTCTCACACAAACTACCACCTAAAGCATCAACTTTTTCAAATACTCTTTTCATAGTACCTTTTGTTTTATTTCCAGAGTTAATTCTATCTATGTAGTTATCGTTATCATAAGAATCTAAAACACCCACTACTCTATTGACATTATAACCAATTGCGACAATCAAGTCATTTACAATATCTTTTAATTCATTAATTTCAGGGCTATGTGCCATTGAAGTAATTTTAACATCATATATCCCTAAAGATGCTTGTTTACATACTTCTTTTGCTTCTTCTAAAACGGCTTCATCTTTTTTTACACCAGCAACTGTTGAATCTATATTTTTGTTTACAGAATCAACTAATACACCAATTTCATCATTACTATATCCATCGATATATCCAACATCTTTTTGCTCTTTATTAATATATTTAAAAAAGACCTCAAGTCCTTTTTGAAATACTTCAATTGGTTGTGTTGTACGTCTAATTAACCATGTCATAAAAATCGTAATAAATACAAGTACCACAATAGCTTGAATAACAAGATTATTAACTGTATTATGAATAATTAAATCTGAGTCTTCAAGGTTAAATGTTAAATCCATTACACCTATTACATCACCAGTTTTTTGATTTACATGACATTGGAGACATTCTGCTGTTGCTATCATTGGTTTTAAAGAACGTAAAGTATGTTTACCATCTTCATTTGACTCTAGAATTGTTTCTTTTTTACTATTAAATACTTTTAATGTTTCAAGATCTTTTGTATATTCAACTTGAGGAGAAAAAAGTGTTATCATGTCAGAACTTCGTGACACTATAAATTTGTCTAATCCCTTAATAGTATTTCTACTCGTTTCTTCAGCATCAGTAATAATAGTAGAGTCACCAGTGTTCATGGCCGTTCGCAAGTTTAAAAAAATTGAGTCTGTTAATTGATGTAGAGCTATTTTAGCATTTGATTTTGCCAAATCTTCCATCTTATAGGCAGAAGTAAATACAGAAAATAAATTACTAAGAACTAAAATTATAATAGTAGGAATAATTATCTTACTTCTAATATTCATGTTTCCAAATAATGTCTTTTTATTACCCATAATCACTCCTTTTTAATTATAAAATGTTATCGAAGATATTCCTCTTCATGTGAAATAAGATCTTCAAATGTTTCTCTTCTTCTAATTAATCTATCTTGACCATTTTCAACTGCTATTTCTGCAACTTTACCTCGAGTATTATAATTACTAGCCATTGTAAATCCATATGCACCAGCACTATAAATAGCTAATAAATCATTATTTTGCGTTTTTGGTAATTCTATATTTTTTGCAAAAAAGTCACCACTTTCACATACTGGTCCTACAACATTACAATCACTCGAATTTTCAGATTTATCTAAAACTTCAATCTTATGATAAGCATCATATAAACTTGGACGAATTAAATCATTCATAGCCCCATCAACAATTACAAATCTTTTTGAACCATTAATTTTTTCATATAAAACTTTTGTTACAAATGTCCCAGAATTACCTACTAAAAATCGCCCAGGTTCACATACTACAGTGATATCTAGTCCAAATAAAGCATCTAATACTGTTTGAGCATAATCATAAGTATCAATTAAAGTTTCATTATCATAAACAATTCCTAATCCACCACCAACATCAAAGAAACTTAATTCTATTTTTAATGCTGATTTAATATTTCGTACTAAATCTGCAACAATATTTACAGATTCTTTAATTGGTTCTAACTCTGTTAACTGGCTACCAATGTGACAGTGGATACCTATAGGTTCAATATTATCATTCATTTTAGAAAAAACATACATCCTTTTAGCTGTATCGATATCTACACCAAATTTATTTTCATGAAGTCCTGTTGAAATATATGGATGCGTTTTAGGATCTACATTTGGATTTACACGAATTGAAATTCTTGATTTTTTTTCTAATTCTTTAGCTACAATCGCAACTCTATGTAATTCTGCTTCACTCTCTACATTTATCATTAATATATCTAATTGTAATGCTTCTCTTATCTCAACATCTGTTTTACCAACACCTGAAAATATAATTTTATACTTAGGGATTCCTACTTTTATCGCTCTTTTTACTTCACCAATACTTACACAATCTGCACCACTACCTTGGTCCCCTAAATGTTTTACTACACTTAAGTTTGAGTTAGCTTTTACTGCATAAGATATTAAAGATTTTCTTGCTTTAAATGCATCTTTTAATTCGTTGTACTGTTTTGAAATATAATCAAAATCATAAACATAATACGGTGTTTGATATTTTTCTGATAATTCTTTAAAATTTATTGCCATTCATATTCTCTTATTTTTAAATTTAGTAAATATAATAGCTAATTTTTAGTAATTATCGTCTTAATAGTCTTTATGGATATAATTTTAAGATTTTGTTGTAGAGTTCGGTGTATTGCAGAGGATCAACTGTAGTATTATAAAGTCGTAAAGCATAATGTAAATGAGGTCCAGTTATACGTCCAGTTTTACCGGAAGTTCCTAACAATTGTCCTTTTTTTACTTTTTGTCCCTTTTCTACATTAAAACTATTCATATGGGAGTAATAACTAAAAGTACCTCGTCCATGATCTATATAAACAACATTCCCTAAATAAAATCTATGCATCGTTAAAGCTACTATACCATTATTTGAGGCATATATCGGAGTCCCAATTTTAGCTCTGTAATCTGTCCCCGTATGATAACTTTTGGTTTTACCATTATAAATCCTTGCATTTCCATAACTACTTGTTACTTTAGACTTTAATGGGTCTGTAAAAGTTGCATTTAAAGTCAGGTCAAAAGGTGTTATTTTAGAATACACATTTTTAAATACAGTATTATATTCTTTTGTTGATCGTATTTTATTTTTTTTAGATAAAGTCACTTTACCTTTAGATACTTGAATAATTTCATTTTGTTTATAGTCACCAGATACTATATTTATGGCAATATTCTTTTTTATCAAATTATTATTTGATTTGTAACGTACTTGCACGTTTTCTTGTTGTTGTTTACTATAATAATCCACAGGAATAAATACTCTATAGTTTTTTATTGAGCCATTTATTGTAAACATTTGAAACGTTTTATTTTTATAAATTACATTTGGTGCTTGAGAGAGTTTTGTATCACTTTGAAGTATCACGGCAAAAGTTGATCCATGTTTAATGTTTGTATGAGAAAAGTTGATATCTACTTTTGAGAAAAGAGATACACTAAGGATGAATAAAAAAAGTAGAGTTTTCATTTTTATATAATCCTTATTATACGTTAAATTAGCATCGAACTATTATTTGTCAGTTCCATTCCAAGATATCTTTTGTTTACCTTCTTCATTAAATTCAACGGCAGGCATACCCATAATATTAAATCCTGAATCTACATAATGAATTTCACCAGTAACAGCAGAACTTAAATCAGAAAGTAAATACATACCAGAATTACCAACCTCATCAATAGTAACATTTTTTCTTAATGGACTATGTGCTTCATTCCATTTTAACATAAATCTAAATTCACCAATTCCAGCAGCTGCTAGAGTTTTAATAGGACCAGCAGAAATTGCATTTACTCTAATTCCATCTTTTCCTAAATCTTCTGCAAGATATTTTGTAGTCATCTCTAAAGCAGCTTTGGCCACACCCATAAGATTGTAATTTGGAATATATTTCACTCCACCATAATAAGATAATGTAAGAATAGAACAGTTATCACTCATAAGTGGTTTTAATTCTCTTACAACTTCAATTAGACTATATACAGAAACATCCATAGCTACATCAAATGCATCTTTAGTAATATCATAGAATCTACCAGAAAGTCCAGACTTTGGTGCAAAAGCAATAGAATGAACAATGAAGTCAATTTGACCCATATCTTTTTCTAAAGACTCTTTAAGTGCTTTAATTTCATCAGGATTTGAAACATCACATGGATATACAAAATCACTACTTCCAAACTCTTCTGCAATTGGAACAACTCTTTTCTTTAAAGAGTCATTTAAATAAGTAAATGCAATCTCTGCACCTTGAGCTTTACATTGTTTTGCTATACCATATGCAATAGATTTATTATTTGCTACACCTAAAATTATACCTTTTTTACCATTCATTACCATTTTGTTTCCTTGCTATTATTTACTATTTGTTACTTGTGATTTGTATCATCTCTTTAAAGTCTTCTATCTTCCAAGACCCACTACCTATTAAAGTTCCATCAACATTTGGGATATCTAAAATTTCTGAAATATTAGATGTTTTTACACTTCCACCATATAAAAGAGGTTGAGTAATCTTTTTCTTAATCTTTTTATGAATTATTTCAATATCTTCTGAAGTTGGAATTTTTCCTGTACCTATGGCCCATACAGGTTCATATGCAATAATTAAATTATCATAATCTAAATCAATACCATCAAATTGATTCCAGATATATCCTAAAATTTCAGTTATTCCAGTTTCTTTTACTTCTAAAGGTTCTCCAACAC
>PJEL010001271.1_pt1 | contig 26349 bp, 21 predicted proteins | sample 1853271 | NCBI WGS metagenome assembly PJEL01 (sample SAMN08108733, study PRJNA415343) | Invertebrate metagenome, whole genome shotgun sequencing project. | host: Globobulimina | place: Sweden: Gullmar Fjord | collected 2015-08
TTGATAAAGCAAATTCATCTTTTAACAATTGCAACAGTTGAAAATAACCGCCCGTAGGAAAGCCATTTGCACCATAAAAATGGGCCGGTGTTCCATGTTCACTTAATGAATCGAAATGTATGCCAGCTGTAAATTGCATTTTGCTCCCTCAATACTTATGTATTTTGGTTGAGTAGATTTTATTGGTACGTGATGTGGTCGTACCAGAAGTATTGCAATAATTTCACTGTGATTCAATCGTTCGAACTGTAATGAGTAAATTAGACTCAGCTCAGGGTAAGTAAAGTTTTTCAATAAGCTATTTTTTCATCATATATTTTAAATAAATACTACTATTGTTCACTTACAATTCGGTAACAGTTAACTAATTGAAATTGTTTATTTTAAGTGTAGATTGTTATTAACAATAATAATTTATAGGGATGTTAATGAATAAAATCGCTTTAACGGTTGTCATCGTTTCATGCAGCTTTAGTGTTAACGCATTAGCTGAAATTAAAATAAAGGCTGAAGCTTTAGTAGGGAAAGCGAAACATCAACAATATTCTAGTCTAGGTCAAGGATTTAGATCAAATAGCTAGGAGGTAGACATGAACGCTACCAGCTATGGGTTAAGGCTTGGGGCCAAAATTTTCGAAAATTTTTCAATTGAATTGGCTCATCATTTACATGGTAAGTTTAATAGCCGTGTTGAAGTATCTACACCTATGCCAGCTCCCGGAAGCCCAGACCCTGGTGGAAGTGGAGTATTACCCCCTGAATATGATAGACATTATACTCATTTGTTTCCCATTGACCTGCAATCAACAAAGTTCGGTTTTAAAGGTGAGTTAGCTGTTATTGAATACTTGTCAGTAAATGCTCGAGTGGGTATTGCACATTGGTCATATGACAAAGCTTCACCGCAAGATTTTACTATGATTGGCGGTACTTATGGTGCAGGTGACAATGGTAATAGTGTCTATTATTCGATAGGAGTTGATTATCAACTTTATCAAAATTTCCAAGTAGGTTTGGAGTATTCATTGCTATCCATTGAGGTTGAAGAAATGATTGATGGTTCAGTACTAAGTGCCTACCAACATGATGTGACTGATATTTCATTGAGTATTGGTTGGATGTTTTAATATTTAGCTTGAATATCGTTTGGGGAAAATAGATGGTTTATCACTATGTAAGAGAGTTAAAAAATGCGCTACAGGCGATTAGCTCTAAAGAAAAGGCGGTGGCAAGTCGTCGCTACTTTCCTAACGGTATTGAAGTTATTGGTGCTACAGCTGGCGATATCAAATTAATTATTAAAAGCTTTCAAATTCAGCATAAATCGTTAACTGCAGAACAAACATTGGCGATCAGCGAGGAATTATTAGCAGAGGCAAAGTACAGTGAAGAAAAGCTGTTGGCCTTTGGTTTACTTAATAAATTTGTTGGTAAAAACTTTGATGAGCAATTTTTGGTGCGCTGTGAATATTGGTTAGAAAATTATGCCGATAACTGGTCATTGGTTGATGATTTATGCATTAAAACACTCTACCTATTTTTGATGAAACGGCCACACTTAATTGAGAAAACCCAACATTGGGCACATTCAAAGGTATCGTGGTGTCGGCGGGCGAGCAATGTTGTTTGGGTGAAATTTATTGAGCGAAAAATAGGAAAGTCGATTTATCGACTTGATACTACTTTGATTTTTCAAAACTGTGACTTATTGCTGAATGACAGTGATGAGTTTGTGCAAAAAAGCGTTGGTTGGTTATTAAAGGTAACTTCCGTACATCATCAACAAGCGGTGATTGATTACCTTGAAATGCATAGTAATGAAATTCCCCGTTCAATCTTAAGGTATGCCATTGAAAAAATGGATAATACGACACGTCAGCGATTGTTAAAATTTAAAAGCTGATCACGCCGAGCTCAAAGGTACTTCTAGCTTAGAGACTCTTTCCAGTCGTGCCATTCTTTTATCAGTTTAGGGTCACCAAATTCTTTTAACCAACGAGGGAAGCTTTGCGGGCAACGGGTTCCTATGTTGTTGCGGCACCATAAATCAAGTTTATAGTGTGATTGATAGCCCTGTTCAAAGGCGTCAAATACTTGATCAGCGTTTCGCCAGAAGCCTATATCAACTCGACCTTTTGATGCTAGAAATGGATGTTTAGGTTTCTCTTTGTTTATTTCATAAACAAAATGCGACATCAGCATTAGTACCTTGCTAATTGTTTCTTCACCTACTTGTTCTAATGTTAGTGCTGCAATGGCGTCGATATCATCGCCGACTAATGAAATTATTTTGTGCTCTAAAAATTCGAGGTTACTCATTTGCTGTAATAGTGCGTAACCATGCACATCGAGCATGGAAAATACCTGATACATAAATTCAGAGCGAGTAAATTTGCCATTTCGAATCGCCGTATTGTGGCGCTTAAGCTGTGGTGAGTTGGCGAGCGACGCTTTTAGGTTGGGGTAATGCTTTAATAATTTGGGATCAGCAGACGCTAATAGTTTTAATAGATCATCTTGCTCTATGATTAATGCGCCAAGCTCAGTTTTTGCTTTGTCGGTTAAAGATTTCACAGCGTGCTCTAATGCCAAAATTTCATGTTAGTTTACTGATTAAACCAACAAAAACAACCGACAAAATGTGATCAAAAAAAAGGGCAATTTATTGCCCTTTTGATTATCGTTTACTGGCGTAATAAAACTACTTATCCATTTGCTCGAATAAGCTAAAGACTACGTCGTTAAACCAAAGTCTAACGGCGCTTAAGCCTGATGGAACACGGTAAGCAGCAGTGAAAGCAATTATATTACCTGTTTTGTGGTCAAAGGCTGAAACTTGGCCATTAACGCCGATCATAGTTGAGATTGTACGACCCGTTTTTTCATCGGTTACGGTGCGCCATTGGTTTTTGTAAAATGCATCTGGGAAAAGGTACCACTCATAAGAAAGTGTTCTCCATGCTTTTTTCACACCATCGTCGCCGTTTAAGACAGACTCAACGTATTTTTTCGGTAAAATTTGCTCGCCTTTGAAGTTTTTGCCGCCGTTAACCATTAAGTATGAACCAATTGCAAAATCACGCGTGGTCATGTTAGCTGAACCAGAAGCTGCAGATTCATTTTCTAGGTTAACGTACATTGCCATATCATCATTGAATCCGCCTTTAGACCAAAGATTCTTTTCAAAAAATTCAGACAAGGTTAAACCTGAAGTTTTGGTGATTACGCGGCCTAGAATTTCAGTATTCAAGTCGTGGTAGGCGTAAGCCTTACCTGGCTCAAAAGAAAGCTTTCCGTCAGTTACTTTTACGAAAAGTTTTAAGTAGTCGCTAAAGTTATTTAATTGACCATAATTGTCAGATTTTGCCATAGGCTTGCCATTTTCGTCTACGTCAAAGCCGTTATAGCCAAGTGCTGTTGGCATGTTTGAATCCCATGAACCAGTCGCTCCACCGCCATATGAACCCCAATGATAATCTTTACGGTTGGCTGGTAACTTTTGAATACCAGCCGACATGTCAGCATATCTTTGAATGGATACTTTACCGAATTCTGTGCCTTTAAGTTCAGGGACATACTTTTCAACAGCATCTGAAAGTTTGAATAAACCTTGTTCTTCTGCAATAAAAAGTGCCATTGAGGTAAATGACTTATGTGAAGACATGATGTGGTTTAAGGTATGCTTGTCGGTATTGTTCCAATAAGCTTCATCAAGAATTTCGCCTTTTTTATTCATCACCACGTAGTTAAGCGCGCTAATACGGTCACGCAACACGGTCTGAATATCAATTCTTTTGCCTGGCACTACATCGTCAATTAAGAACGTAGACAGATCAATTTGATGGGTATTTTTCAATGGCATTTTATTTTTGTCATTGGCTGAGACTATTGCATGACGATGATACAAGTGAGAGTCAGCAAGGGTAAGGTGCAGATTAACCGCTTCTTCCCAATTTGCCACACCTGCGCCGTAACGATTAAGGTTCTGTTCCATTTGTTGATCTGCTTCAATATATTCAACTGCGTTACCTGCAAATGCACAACTGGCTAAGCCAATTGCCATCGCTATCGTTTTCAATTTCATCATGTGAATCACCTCAGAATTAATAAAGTCTTTGAATGGTCGTACTATAGTGGAAAAGTGATGACTAATCATCACTAAAGGTTTTAGTAATGACTAGCCAAAAGCATCACATCTTGAAAACCTAAAAATGGCAAGCCAAAGAGATAAATTTTCGGTTACTCAAAGGTTAAAAAGTATCACAAGACGTTTTTGGTCAAGGTTTTCTATCATGAACTATGGCACAATGCGCATCTTGAAATTGGCTGTCGAGTTAATGGACTGAATAAGCCTCTCAATTCTCAACCTCTGACTAAAAATTGCTTAATCAATATTCCAATTATTAAAGGTTTCTCATGCTTAATTTTTTCCGTGCTATTAGCTTTTTTGAAGGGCTTTCATATCTCGCCATTTTAGGTGTTAGTTTTGGCTTTATCAGTCGCGACTATGTTTCTTCACTTGGCATGGGGCATGGCATTCTGTTTATCTGTTATATGTTTGTTTGTATGGCGGTTGCTAATAAAGAGGGCTGGCCTTCAAAAGTTAGCTTCGCTATTTTTATTGCCTCTCTTGTTCCTTTTGCTTTTATTCCTGTCGAGCTCTTTTTAAAAAAAGGTATGCAAGATAAAGCTTTAGTGCCAGTGGCTGAATAAACTTAAAGGCTAATAAATAGATTTTTGAACCAAGTGCTTTTTCATCGGTCGTAAGATGAAATAAAGTTATAAATCGATTAAACTGTGCGCGATTAGTCGTGATGTTTGAAAAACTATTTATGCGTTTATTTACTGCAAAGTCATTTTTTCGACTTTTTGAATTCCGTAATTCATTTTGTCTCTTATTGGTAGTTTGATGTTTAGAATTTTAGTATCTCACCTTGTAACTTTATTGATTGCTTTGCAGTCAGTTGTTGCTGTGGCCGATACTCACCAAATTACAGTTGAAAGTACAGAACATCAAATGAGCCAACATCAAGCGCATCAGCATGGTAATTTTCAACAACATCAATTTCTTGATTTAAGCGCACTTAACGACATTGATATGGTCATTGCTGATTTGCAAGATAATGAGCGTTCGCATCAGCAACAAGGCCAACATTCAGATAACCACCCCGATTGTCATCAAGGGCATTGCCATCATGCGAGCCAAGTTTTTTGGTTAACCTCTGATCATGTCTTTACCCCGTTAGTTAAAGCAATGAAAGTTAGTCAGCTACAAGTTAATCCCTTAGCTACTCAAATAGCGCCACCGTTGCGCCCTCCAATCGTATAACTCCTTAACTAAATATTATGCTAACTAAATACCTGTTAGCTAAGTAAAAAATAGTTTTTATTCAGTCGCTGTTAAATTTAACGGACTGTTATTTTATTTAGATTAAGCCAAATTAATTGTAGAAATATTATGCACAAATGCTGATTTTTATTGGCTCGTTGTGGGTGTTTTTTGCATTGATTTGGTCTGGAGTAGACCATGAATTTCAATTTTAAAGCGGCGCTTTTAAGTGCGGCACTATGCTCATTTTTCGTTAATGCTAGTAATAACGCTGAGCCGACACAACAAAGCCAAGCAGAAGAGCACGAAGAAGGAGGCATTACCTTATCGGCTGAGCAAATGGCGATGGCTAATATTTCGGTGCAAAGCGTGGTTAAAAAGAAAATGACCAGCATCTATTATGCACCGGGAGAGATTAAGTCTAACGGCTATACCAATTACTATGTCACGCCTCGTGTTGAGTCAGTGGTCTTAAAGCGTCACGCAAAGTTAGGTGAAGTTGTTGAAAAAAATCAGCCACTAGTTACTTTTTTTAGTGAAGACGTTGCACAGGCACAGGCCGATTATCGTATCGCCAATTCAGAGTGGCAGCGCATTAAACTTTTAACAAAAGAAACCATCAGTGAAAGCAAATCGTTATCTATTCAAACGCAATATTTTGCTGCCTATAGTCGTTTAAAAGCTTACGGCTTAACTGATGCTGCGATAGAGAAAGTTACCGACAATAATCTATCAAACCTTGGTGAATATACCCTAAAAGCAGAAAAGGCAGGGGCAGTACTCGTTGATGATTTTCATCAAGGTCAGCGTATAGAAGCGGGCAGTGTCATCATGGTATTAACCGAAGAGTCGTTATTGTGGGTTGAAGCTAAACTGCCAGCCTATGAGCAAATGCATTTACCTAAAGGCACACAAACCCAGCTCATTATTGAAGACGATATTTATCTCGCCACGGTAATTCAAGAAGCGCATACCATTGATAAAGTCACGCGCACGCGTATTGTTCGTTTAGAAGTAAAAAATAGCGACCATAAACTACACCCAGGAATGTTTGTTGATGTTAATTTTTCTCAGCAAAGCCAAGTAAAAGTTTTTGCTGTTCCTGAAGAAGCATTGGTGCGCTCATGTGACGGTGACTGGCAGCTGTTTATTGAGCATGAAGCTAATGAGTTTGAACCGAAAGAAATAGAACTTGGTCGTCGATTTTACAAAGGTACTCAGCAATGGCGTGAAGTTTTTGGCGTAAATGAAGGCGATAAAGTTGTTTTTTCAGGGGCATTTTTTGTGGCTTCAGAGCTAGCTAAAGGCGGATTTGATCCGCACGGTCACTAGGGAGCTATAGACATGTTTAATAAATTAATTGATTGGTCGATCAATAATCGGCTGTTGGTAGTTATTGGCTTATTCGCTATTTTAGCGGCAGCAATTTTAACTATCCCTAAGCTAAACCTTGATGCTTTTCCTGATGTTACCAACGTGCAGGTGGCGGTGAATACTGAAGCGCCGGGCTTGGCTGCTGAAGAAGTTGAACAGTTGATCACTTATCCTATCGAGGCGGTAATGTACGCCTTGCCTGATGTTGAACAAGTACGCTCTATTTCAAAAACAGGTTTGTCGGGGGTTACCGTTGTTTTTAAAGAAGGCACCGATATATATTTTGCTCGTCAGTTGGTCTTTGAACGTTTACAAGCGGCTAAAGAACTTATTCCCCGAGGTGTTGGTACACCAGAAATGGGGCCTAATACGTCAGGTCTCGGGCAAGTTTTTCAGTATTTATTGATTGCAGATAAAGATGCTGGATATGATGCCATGGCACTGCGCAGTCTAAACGACTGGATTGTTAAATTATTGGTAATGCCGGTTGATGGTGTTACTGATGTACTATCGTTTGGCGGTGATGTTAAGCAATACCAAGTTAATATTGTGCCAAGCAAGTTGCTTGCTTATCAATTAACCCAAGAAGATATTGTTAGCGCACTTGATAATAACAATACCAATGTTGGCGGTTGGTATATGAATCGCGGGCAAGAACAACTTGTTATTCGTGGTACTGGCTGGTTTAACAGTGGTCAAGCAGGGCTTAAAGATATTCGCCAAGTGCCGGTGAAAACAGTTGCAGGCACCGTAGTAACCATTGATGATGTTGCCGATGTTGCTTTGGGCAGCGAAATTCGTCAAGGGGCGGTGACGATGACTCGTCGAACCGAAAATGGTGAGATTGAAACCTTAGGGGAAGTTGTTTCTGGCATCGTGCTTAAACGCATGGGTGCCAATACGAAAGCAACCATTGATGGTATTAAGGCGCGCATTCCAATGATCAATCAGGCTTTACCTGAAGGTGTACGATTTGAGCCTTTTTACGACCAAGCAGATTTGATCACTAAAGCGGTTGATACGGTTGTTGAAGCACTTGCACTTGCCTTCATCTTTATTGCCATTGTACTGGCATTATTCTTGATGAATCTTCGAGCCACTTTTTTGGTACTGATTTCAATTCCAATTTCTATTGGCATTGCCTTGATGGTGATGGCGTGGTTTGGTTTATCGGCAAACTTAATGTCTTTAGGCGGTATTGCCGTTGCAATTGGTATGTTGGTTGATGGCTCGGTAGTGATGGTGGAAAATATGTTTAAACATCTTAATCACCCCGATCCAACACATGTTAAAAATACACAAGTGCGAACTGAACAGGGTGAACTTGATCCGCATGATGTGATTCACGATACTGCAGGCATTCCTCTTCGATTAAAAGCTGCCGGTAAAGAGGTTGCGCGGCCGGTGTTTTTCGCGGCGTCAATTATTTTAGTGGTATTCATGCCGCTGTTTAGCTTTGAAGGGGTTGAAGCCAAATTGTTTCAGCCAATGGCGATCAGCATTATCTTGGCGGTAATTGCTGCAATCTTTGTTGCGCTATTAGTGGTGCCCGCTTTAGCTACTTTACTGTTTAAGCGGGGCGTTAAAGAGCGTGAAAGCTTGGTACTGAAACCGCTAGATAAATGGTATCGAAAAGGCCTTAAGGCTGCGATGAAACACACCAAGTTAGTGATCGCGAGTGCTGTTATTTTACTGATATTTGCTGGCACATTAATACCGCAAATAGGTACTGAGTTCGTACCCGAACTAGAAGAGGGCACCATAAACCTTCGTGCTACCTTAGCCCCCTCTTCAAGTTTGGATACGGCGTTGATGGTTGCGCCTATTCTTGAGCAAAAATTGATGGCATTTCCAGAAGTGGAATACACCTTAAGCCGAATAGGGCGTGCTGAAATAGGTGGCGATCCCGAGCCGGTAAATAATATTGAAATTTACATTGGTTTAAAGCCCGTGGAGCAGTGGACTAGTGCTAAAAATCGCATTGAACTACAACATTTAATGGAAGAACAACTGGAGCAATTCCCAGGATTATTGCTTAACTTTTCACAACCTATTGCCACACGTGTTGATGAGCTACTTTCTGGTGTTAAAGCACAATTAGCAATTAAATTGTTTGGCCCAGAGTTAGATGTTCTAGCAGAAAAAGGTCAAGAAATAGAAGCGGTGATCAAGCAAGTTGCTGGCGCTCGAGATGTTGCTTTAGAACAAATAGCAGGTGAAGCACAGTTAGTGATCCAACCTAAACGTCAACAACTCTCTCGCTATGGCTTGTCGGTTGGCGATGTTATGAAAGTGGTTAAAGAAGGCATTGGCGGTGTTTCGGCAGGGCAAATTATTAATGGCAATGAGCGCTACGATATCTATGTGCGCTTAGAAGAAAAGTATCGCAGTAATAAAGACGTGATTGCTGACCTTCGCATTCAGTCGCCCACAGGAGCATGGGTAAGATTAGGTGATATTGCTACGGTTGAGTTTCAATCTGGACCACCGCAAGTGCGTCGAGACGATGTGCAACGTCGTGTGGTAATTCAAGCCAATGTGCAAGGTCGAGATATGGGCAGTGTTGTTGCTGATATTCGTACCGCGATAGACAACGAGATTGAATTACCCGCAGGCTATTCGGTGGTGATTGGTGGTCAGTTTGAAAATCAGCAACGAGCTCAACAGCGATTGGCGATTGTTGTGCCGTTATCATTAGCACTTATTGCCTTGTTGCTATATTTCGCTTTTGGCTCAGTTGGACAAGCGATGCTTATTCTGGTTAATGTACCACTGGCCGTTATTGGCGGTATCTTTTCACTATACTTGTCAGAGCAATATTTATCGGTGCCTAGCTCGGTAGGTTTTATTACTTTATTTGGTGTTGCGGTGCTAAATGGCGTGGTGATGGTGGAAAGCATTAATCAGTTAATAAAAGACGGTATTGCTACTGACAAAGCAATTTTTGATGGCGCTGTCTCGCGTTTACGTCCGGTATTGATGACCGCAATTACCTCAGCGCTGGGTTTAATTCCAATGTTAATGTCGAATGGCGTTGGTGCTGAAATTCAACGACCATTAGCTAGCGTAATTGTTGGCGGCTTAGTAACCGCGACGCTGCTTACTTTGTTTGTTTTACCGGTGTTGTATTGCTGGTTTTCAAAAGCAAAAATCCGTGAATTGCTCGAACATTCTTAACTAACACGGCGAACTGCGTATTTAACGGCTACTTCATTGATAGTCGTTAAATGTCATTGTTGTTTATTGAATTATTCTTTTAGTATTAAGCATAAAGTTTTTGTTGATGAAGAAATTTTAAGGAAAACCAATGTCTAGTGAACACTACCACTCTCATAGTCATCATTCGCATGGTCACAGTCATGATGGCAAATTAACAATCGCAGTTTTTATCAATATATTACTAACCATTGCGCAAATTATTGGCGGCTTGCTCTCAGGGAGTTTATCGTTAATTGCTGATGCCATGCATAATTTGAGCGATGCGGGCGCCATTGTTATTGCCATTGTTGCGCGAAAAATAGCCCGAAAACCCGCGGATGAAAATATGACTTTTGGTTATCAGCGCGCCGAAATTATTGGCGCGTTTGTTAATAGCTTAACTCTGATAGCTATCGGTTTTTATCTGATTTATGAAGCGATTAATAAATTTATTAACCCAACAGAAATAAACGGTTGGATCGTGATTTGGGTAGCAGCGATTGCGCTCTTTATTGATGTGGCAACGGCGATATTAACCTATAAGTCTGGTGCGAAAGACAGCATGAACATTCGAGCTGCTTTTATTCATAATGTTTCAGATGCATTGGCTTCCGTTGCGGTGATTATTGCTGGTGTGCTTATTATTGCCTATCAGTGGTATTTCGTTGATCTCATCGCCACCATTGGTATTTCATTTTATGTTATTTACCATGGCTGGCTTTTAGTGAAGCAAAGTACCCGAGTATTAATGGAAGCGGTGCCTATTGAGTTAAGTATTAGTGAAGTTAAAGTGGATATTGAGGCGTTTGCCGAGGTTGAGCAGGCGTTAGATATTCATATTTTTCAACTGAACGAGAATAAAACCTTTTTAGAAGCCAAGATTTTATTTTCTAGCTGTTGCGATGCCAATACTACAGCGAAGATTAAAAAAATGTTATTAGAAAAGCACCAAGTTCAACATGCGACCATCGAAGCGGTGGACAGATCTCAACAAGCTATTGAGCCTTGTTATCAACTTAAATAAGCTCATAACAGCCTACTTTTAATGTGATAGCTCCTCGTGTTGTTACTCATATTTTTGACTGACAACTTTTGTTGCCAAATGGGTGATTTTTACTGTGACTTTTAGCACAAATAATTAGACAAAAATAATAAATTTTTTTATTGATTTCTTGCTAGACACTGCCATGACTAGCTTATGTTTTTTTGTTATTTAAAGTTGTAATATCACTGTAAAAATAATTTAATAATTCTCTGGTAATGGTGTTCATTTCTGTTAATCTCTTATCACTCTTTTTTGGCTTGCTGCTTATTTAACCAATATCAAAAAAGACAAGATAATAAAATTATCCACAAAATAAAAATAATAAGATTGTGTGTTAAAAGGATTTTGGCCTTACCTTTTTGTACTACTAATCAACCAGTTAAAAGTAAATGCGCTATATTGATGTTAAAATCGGTATGGCATTTTTCCGTGCTTATCTACAAAGTTATCCACAGATGTTCGCTCTATAAAACCGCAAATGAAAATCCATCAGTAGAGAGATTTTTCTGAATGTGGCATTCTTAGCCAAACTTCAATCCTGAGCATTAAAATCTCATGCCAAACTCTGCCTTATCGCCCCTCATTTTAGTTGATGGTTCGTCCTATTTATTCCGTGCTTACCATGTTCCGTACTTGCAAGCATTATCGACTGCGGATGGCCAACCTACAGGAGCGATAACGGGCGTATTAAACATGCTAAATAGTCTGAAAAAAGACTATCCAAATGGCAATGTTGTGGTGATATTTGATGCCAAAGGCAAGACTTTTCGAAACGACTTATATCCTGAATATAAAGCCAATCGCCCACCAATGCCTGATGACTTACGTACGCAAATAGCGCCTATTCATCAAATTATTGAAGCAATGGGTTTACCGCTTTTAGTTATAAGTGGCGTTGAAGCTGATGATGTTATCGGTACATTAGCGCAGCAGGCGAGTGAAAAAGGCATTGAAACGGTGATCTCAACGGGTGATAAAGACATGGCGCAATTGGTTAATCCGCATGTGCGATTGATTAATACCATGACCAACGTTGAGCTTGATGAAGCCGGCGTAGAAGAAAAATTTGGTGTTCGCCCAGATCAAATTATCGATTACCTTGCGCTTATGGGAGACAAAGTAGATAACATTCCAGGTGTGCAAAAATGTGGTCCTAAAACGGCAGTAAAGTGGTTGCTTGAGCACGGTACGCTTGCACAAGTAATCGCTAACGCTGATAAAGTAAAAGGTAAAATTGGTGAAAACCTAAGAGAAGCATTAACTCAGTTACCGCTTTCTTATCAATTGGCTACCATTAAGTTAGACGTTGAATTAGAACAGAGTGTTGACGAATTACAGCCAGGCACTGCTGATGTTGAAACCCTAAAATCACTTTATCAAACATATGAACTACGTCGTTTATTGGCTGATTTAACCAAAGGCTCAAGTACAGATAAGAGCACATCAACAGCAAATACAGCAGCAACCGATGTAGATCATGAAACTGACGCTACGGTTAGTGATATTGAAACTGACTATGAAACAGTTTTAGATCAAGCGTCATTTGAGCAATGGTTAGCACAATTAAAAGCAGCCAAACTTTTTGCCTTTGATACCGAAACCACCAGTCTTGATTATATGAAAGCAGAAGTTGTTGGCGTTTCTTTTAGTATAGAAGCAGGAAAGGCCGCCTATGTTCCCGTTGCGCACGACTATATTGATGCACCAGAGCAGTTAGACCGTGATTGGGTTTTAGCCCAACTCAAACCACTGCTTGAAAGCGCAGAGATTAAAAAAATTGGTCAAAACTTAAAGTATGATGCCAATGTGCTCGCTAAATATGATGTGAAAATTAATGGCATCGCCTTTGATACCATGATCGAGTCGTACTGTTTAAACAGTGTTGCTACTCGCCATAATATGGATGCACTAGCGAAAAAATACTTAGCTTATGAAACGGTGCACTTTGAAGATATTGCTGGCAAAGGCGTTAAACAGCTAACCTTTAACCAAATCGATCTTGAAAAAGCAGGGCATTATGCCGCCGAAGACGCAGATATTACTTTAAGGCTCCATCAAGCTATTTTTTCTAAATTAGAAAAGTCAGCGGACCAACTTGCCGTTTTCAATGATATTGAAATGCCATTGCTGCCCGTGCTAGCAAGAATGGAGCAACATGGCGTATTAATTGACAGCGATTTATTAGATCAGCAAAGCCACCAAATTGGCATGCGTTTGTCTGAATTAGAAATAGAAGCACATAATATTGCCGGACAAAGCTTTAATCTTAGTTCGCCTAAGCAACTACAAAAAATTCTTTTTGAAGATTTAAAAATACCCGTTATTAAGAAAACACCAAAAGGTGCACCGTCTACAGCAGAGGAAGTATTGCAAGAGCTTGCACTTGATTATCCCTTGCCAAAAGTGATTTTGGAAAACCGCGGCTTAAGCAAGCTAAAATCGACCTATACCGATAAATTACCGTTAATGGTTCATGGTGAATCAGGTCGTGTGCATACCTCGTATCATCAAGCGGTAACAGCGACCGGGCGTTTGTCATCGACCGATCCAAACCTGCAAAATATTCCAATTCGAAGTGAAGAAGGGCGTAAGATTCGCCAAGCTTTTATTGCGCCGAAAGATCACAAAATTGTCGCGATTGATTACTCACAAATTGAATTACGTATCATGGCGCATTTATCAGATGACAAAGGTTTGCTAACCGCGTTTTCACAAGGTCGAGATATTCACCAAGCAACGGCCGCTGAAATTTTTGGTATCGAACTTGACCAAGTAACGACTAATCAACGCCGTAGTGCGAAAGCGATTAACTTTGGTTTGATTTATGGCATGTCAGCTTTTGGTTTAGCTAAGCAGTTAGATGTTGGTCGAAACCAAGCGCAAGACTATATGAATAAATATTTTGAGCGTTACCCTGGCGTATTAACTTATATGGAAGATACGCGTATCAGTGCCACTGAAAAAGGTTATGTTGAAACTATTTTAGGCCGTCGCTTATATTTACCTGATATCAAATCGAAAAATGGTATGCGTAAAAAAGGCGCTGAACGTGCTGCTATTAACGCGCCAATGCAAGGCACGGCGGCTGACATTATCAAGAAAGCGATGTTAGCGGTTGATGACTGGATTGAAGCGCAGAATGACCCACGTATTAAAATGACCATGCAAGTGCACGATGAATTAATTTTTGAAATACATCAAGATATTGTTGAAGAAACAACCGCCAAGTTAGTGGATATCATGAATAACGCGGTTGAGCTTAAAGTACCGCTAATTGCCGAATCAGGTATTGGCGATAACTGGGATGAAGCACACTAGCTTTATCCAAACCAAAACATAAGCAATGAACGGTGAAATTAAAGTAACAATACACCGTTCTTATTATTAGCACCGAGATATCCCCAAGGTGTTGCTCTTCATTTTTAGGCCCCGCGATAGGGGCCTTTTTTATTTTTATCAGAATTTCTATTAGATAACCTCAACTCGGGATAAGTAAAGTTTCTCAACAAGCTGTTTTTTCGTCTATCTACGTTGAATTTATTACCAATAGCTAGCTATTGGATACACAAATCCGCCTTGATAGTCAAAAAAATAGCAATGCTGAGCGGTAAAACAAGCGCCTTTATTTATCTAAATAATTAGTTTATTGATATTTATGGCTTTTTATAAAATATTAAACATTCTTTAACCCGAGCTGAGGTTAAATAGCAATCGCTACGTTAAAACCATGTATCTTTAATTTTTCCAAAATGAAAATAGCCCCACTGCCCCACCCGACGAAAAGGCGCTAAAGGAAATTTAGGCAAAGGCTGCTGATATAAAGGAATATTGGGGACTTTTTTCTCAGCAACTTTGTCTGCCAAGCGTTTTCCTGCCTGGGCAGAAAATGATACGCCACTACCGCAATAACCCATGCCATAAAAAATATTCTGTTGCTCATTTTGATAAATATGTGGAATGTCATCTAGTGACATGCAAATCCAGCCAGCCCAAGCATATTGATAACGAATATTAGCCAGTGGTGGAAAGCTGGTTTTTAAAACCTCAAGTAAACGCTGGGCATAATAGGGATCTTCAGCTCCCTTTCCAGTGATAGCTCCTCGACCACCAAAAAGAATACGGTTATCTGGCAGCTTACGATAATAATATTTCAACGCCCGTGTATCCATCACTACATTAGCCGTTAAAAAATTGCATTGAGCAATTTGCTCATCAGAAAGCGGCTCCGTAACAATAATTTGCGAAAGCACTGGCAAGGTTTTATTCGTTATCAAGGAGTGAAAGTTTTTAGGCGTATAACCATTGGTTGCTATCACGACTTTTTGCGCGGTAACTTTGCCTTGTGGCGTTATTAGTACCTGCTTTTCAGTTTGACCATCTTTGACTGTTTGCCAGTCAGTCACAGGTGAAGATGTATGTATTTTTGCCCCATAACGTCGTGCAATCTGTTGATAACCTAAAGCAAGCTTGAGTGGATTTAAGCCAAAGCCATCTTGATAACGAATGGCGCCATAAGCATTTTTGTCGTCCATATATTGCTGACGCACTTCTGCTGTTGACAAAATTTGCACGTCATAACCAAACATCTGTTGTTGTAATTTTGCTTGTGCCATTAAGCCTGCCAACATTTTGGGTTTGTGCGCGACTTTTAGAAAACCAGCACTTTGAACATCGCAATCAATACCTTGTGCAATCAAGGACTTTACCGTATCAACGCCAGCACACATTTCATCATAAATGCCGCGCATAACTTCTTCGCCCCACTTTTCAGCCATTTGACTATAAGTTTTTCGGCCTGAAGACTTTAGAATAAAGCCAGCATTTCGGCCACTACAGCCCCAAGCGGTTTGGTTTGCTTCAAGTACATGAGCATGAATATTATGCTCCTTAGCTAAATGCAATGCGCACGATAGCCCAGTATAACCACCACCAATAATAGCAACATCAACGTCAAGGTCTTGACAGATTGTTCCGTCATCTTCAGGCGCTTTATCTATGGTTTTAGCCCAATAACTTTGCGGATATGGCTGGCCACACCCTAGATTTGTATCATATAAAGGATCGTACAAGGTAAACTCCAAATAGGCTTTTATATTGTTATTATTCACGCCGTTGAGACTAGATGCTAGTATTATGCGCTTAATCAGTAAGACCTTCTCAAATAATACTAAAACGATAAACAAGTAATGACAAAAATTAAAAAAACTGAAAAAATTATTTATAAAAATATTACTTTAGCTGATTTCTCAAAGGTGATCGCTCTAGGTAACCAAGTTCACGGTGAAGGTTATTTGAATAATACTAATCTTACCGCATGGGTTAATAAAGGTATTACTGAAAAGGCAAATGCCGGTTATGTTGCTTATGACGGCGAGCAATTGGTTGGCTTTCGGCTAACTTATGCAATTGGACAATGGCAAATTGATAAATGGTGCTCACCTAAACTTTGGCGCGTACCTTCAGAGCAAGTTTGCTATTTCAAATGTAATACGGTGGCAGGATCTCACCGAGGTTTAGGCATCGGCAAAAAACTACTGCGTTTATCAATTGAAGCGGCAAAACAGCAAGGAGCAACAGCGGGTGCCAGCCATTTGTGGAAACAAAGCCCTAATAATAGTGCGGTAATGTATTTTTCAAAATGTGGTGGTGAGCATGTTACTTCGCACCCAGATAAGTGGCATTTGGATAGTAAGAACGGTTATGACTGCATATTGTGTGGCTTTGATTGTCATTGTGAAGCAGCAGAGATGATCATCTATTTTGACTGATCACCAATTTAGTTTATTCCGTTCTTTTTCGAGTAAATACTGACTTCAACCTAGTCACTATTTACGCTTGTATTTATCCCAGTATTCTTTTGAATAGCGACCTTTTACTGCTTTTAACGACTTTAGGCAATGCTGAAAAACTCGCTAGATCAGGGTAACACACGTTGAGTTGCTGATGTTCAAAATCCCCCGTTGCAGGGTTAAACCGATACTCTTTACTCCACTCCCCTGCATTTTTGGTTACTTGGTTTATCGCATCAACCACATATTTTACTTCTTTGTCGGTTGTTGTCGGATGAAAACTTGCACGGATCCAGCCAGGCTTTTCGGCAAAATCCCCCATATCAATTTGTTGGGTAATTTTATTTGAGGTATCTTCATCAACATTTAAAAGAATATGACCATAAGTGCCCGCACAAGAACAGCCGCCACGAGTTTGTACGCCAAACTTGTCGTTAAGCAATCGAACAACAAGGTTATAATGCAAGCCTGGAATATAGAAAGAAACAATGCTTAACCTGTCTTTAATATGAGGCTCTAACATCACAACATTTTTATTTTTTTCTAACGTCCCCATAACGTATTCAGTAATTTCTTTTTCACGAGCAAAAATATTTTCAACGCCCATGGTATCTTTAAGTTTGATTGCTAACGCCGTTTTAATACATTGTAAAAAGCCCGGTGTTCCGCCATCTTCTCTTACTTCGATATCATTAAAAAAACTATGATGACCCCATGGGTTTGTCCAAGTAACAGTACCGCCACCAGGGTGATCTGGTACTTTATTTTTATATAGCGATTTATTAAAAGCTAAGACACCAGAGCTACCTGGACCACCCAAAAATTTATGCGGAGAGAAAAAAATAGCGTCTAAGCATTTTTTAGGATCACTAGGATGCATATCGATATCAACATAAGGAGCTGAGGCGGCAAAATCGATAAAGCATACGCCATCAAATTCATGCATTACTTCAGCAAGTTCATAATATGGCGTTTTAATACCAGTAACGTTTGAGCATGCTGAAAAAGAGCCTATTTTGAGTTTTCTATTTTGGTATTGTTCTAACAGTTTTTTTAAATGAGCAATTGAAGGCAAACCATTTTCATCTGGTTGAACAATCTCTAAGGTCACATCACATTCATACCACGATGTTTGATTAGAATGATGCTCCATATGCGTAATAAATACTACTGGCTTATCGCATTCTTCAAAGTTAACTTGCGCCTGCATACGTTCAGGAATACGTAAACCAAGAATTCGTTGGAATTTGTTTATAACCGCTGTCATGCCAGCACCCGCAGTGATCAAAATATCATTTTCACAAGCATTAATATGATGCTTAATTACCTTTTGCGCTTCATGGTAGGCATTAGTCATTGCCGTACCTGTTAGATTAGTTTCAGTATGAGTATTGGCAACATAAGGGCCAAGAGTTTGTGCAATATAAGCTTCTATAGGTGCATATAAACGCCCGCTTGCCGTCCAATCGGCATAGATTACGGGTAATTTACTACCATTAAATTCATGATGAAGATCATGTCCAATAATATGTTGGCGAAAAGGGCTGAAATAAGACTCAAGCGACATTGTTTTGATCCTGCTTTTTTTATTAAATCAGTTTAACAATACGCCGAGCTCAATTATTCAGCAAATATAAACTACAAATTCTATATTAATGGCAATATGATTTCACTTTGATACGTATGCAGGGAATATTTTTACAAATAGCCAGTAATAACGAGGAAAACGAAGAGACAAATTCCTAAAATAGCGGCGAATAGAAATATTTTACTTTTTAACCACAATTTATCGCTGGTTAATTCGTAGCAGATAGTTGCCAGTTAATCGCCATTTTGCCATTTTTTACCAGCCAATCATTGGCTTTTGAGAAGTGCTGACAACCGAAAAAGCCACGATAAGCAGAGAGCGGTGATGGATGAGGCCCTGACAAAACATTATGTTTATCACTATTTATATTCTTGCCCTTTTTCTGTGCATGGCTACCCCACAACATAAAAACACAGCCAGGATTGTCATGATTAATTTTCTCAATAACAGCATCAGTAAATGTTTCCCAGCCAAGTTTGGCATGAGAATGAGCTTGGGCCTCTTTAACCGTTAATACAGTATTAAGTAGCAGTACGCCCTGCTCTGCCCAAGAAGACAAATTTCCATGCTCTGGTTTGGCAAAACCTTCAATATCAGTTATTAGCTCTTTATATATATTGGCTAAAGAAGGCGGTGTTTTTACACCATGTTTTACTGAAAAAGCCAAACCATGCGCCTGGCCTTTGCCATGGTAGGGATCCTGTCCAAGTATCACCACTTTAATGCTTGCAAGATCTGAGCTTTCAAAAGCACTAAAAACCTCAGCTTCAGGAGGATAAACAACTTCCCCCGCAGCACGCTGGCTGGCAATGATTCTCTGTAACTCAATGAAGTATTCTTTTGATTTTTCTTGTTCTAAAAAATCTGCCCAAGCTGTTTTAAATGTCATTATCATGCCCAAATTAATTCGCGGAAATAAAAAAGGGCAGTATACACTGCCCTTTCAATGGAAAATATTCTATAAGCTACCAATGCATTACCGATACGCAACCGATTTCAGAGTAAGAGGATTAGTTATTTGCTAATAAAAACTCTTTTAAAGCAATAAAATCATTTGCCATATCAACAGATAAAATGGTTTCACTGGCACAATCGGCTAATTCTTTAGGCAAGCCGATTGGTTGGCCTAAAATACTCTCAACCACGTCTTTAAATTTAGCTGGGTGAGCAGTACCAAGAAATACGCCAAATTCGTTATCTTTTATCGTATATTGTAATGCTTTATAAGCAACAGCAGCGTGTGGTTCACTGATATAACCCAGCTTTGCCAATTGGATAACGGTTGATTGCGTTTGCTCTTCATCAATAGTTACTGAGCTAACGCAGTTTTTATCAACTAATTCTGTTTTTAACATATGCTCAACGCGTGGCCAATTATTAGGATTACTAACATCCATCGCATTTGAAATGGTGGCAACAGTTTCATGCGGCAACCATTCTCCGGTTTCTAAATAACGAGGCACCGTGTCGTTGGCATTAGTTGCTGCAACAAAACGCTTGATTGGCAAACCAAGGGCTTTGGCAAAAAGGCCTGCTGTTAGGTTACCAAAATTACCACTAGGAATTGAAAAAACAATGTCACCTAATTCATTTTTTTGACGATTAAGTTGAGCAACCGCTTCAAAGTAGTAACATATCTGCGCTAACAAACGACTGATATTAATTGAATTAGCAGAATTCAAACCAATCGTTTTAGCGAGTTCTTTGTCATCAAATGCCTGCTTAACTAAGGCCTGACAATCATCAAAGCTACCATCAATAGCAATTGTTTCAATATTGCCACCTAAGGTGGTAAACATTTTCTCCTGTAATAGAGAGATTTTGCCTTTCGGATACATGATGACAACACGAATATTTTCAATACCATGAAAAGCATGGGCAACTGCAGCACCTGTATCACCTGATGTTGCTGTTAAAATTGTTATTTTTTCGTCTTTACTAAATGCTTGTAAACATTTAGCCATAAAGCGAGCACCAAAATCTTTAAATGCTAATGTTGGCCCATGGAATAATTCAAGTATGGCTTTACGCTCATTAATCGGCTGAATTAGCGCGGGGAAATTAAAAGCATCTGTTACTATTTCAGTTAACTGAGTTTCGGTTAAGTCTTCGCTAACAAACGGATACAAGACTTTAACGCTACGCTCTACTAATGGCATAGCTAACAGTTCTTCAATATTGTCAAACTGTGGAATTTCTTCTGGGAAGAATAACCCTTGGTTTTTACCAAGTCCTTGTTTAACCGCGCCTGAAAAGCTGATGCGCTCATCATTTTCTTTTAAATTATAAAATTTCACTCTAATTTCCTATCTCAAATACGGTATTAAGCTTTGGCAGCAATAACAGATGCGCCTACTTGATCAACCTTACAGATATGAACAAAACCTAGATCTGTAAGTAAATAATGTTCTTTAAGCCAAAGCTCTGCGGCTTGAGCTTGCTCTTTACTTTCAATAATGGCAAATAATGTTGGCCCTGAGCCTGAAATGCCAACCGCTAGTGCCCCTTGTTCCAATAAAGATGCTTTGGCATTTTCAAACCCTGGTAATAAACCTTTGCGATAAGGCTCCGCAATAACATCTTCAATAACCGAGAAAGCTTGTTGCTTATCATTTCGATGACAAGCATCAACAAATGTTGCTAAGTTTTGACCAAAAATTATCACATCAGCTCGAGAATATTGCGTGGGTAATACCTCTCTAGCGGCTTTAGTTGAAACTTCAATGCCAGGATAAGCCATAACATAATAACAATCATCAAAGCTTGGCAAAGTACGGGTAATGATTTTTTCATCGGCCACCATTAATTGCATACCGCCCAAATAGCACGGAGCTACATTGTCATAATGTAAACTACCACTTATTTGAGCTTCCATTTGACCCATCATTTTAAGCATGGTTTCATCATCAAAAGCACTATTTTTTTCTTGTTGGTAAAAGGCATTTAGTGCTTCAAGTGCCGCAACAACCGAGCAAGCACTTGAACCTAAACCACTACCAACTGGCATTTTCTTTTCTAAAGTTAAAGTAACACAATCAGGTATTATGCCTTTATCACTTAATGCACTGTTAAATAATAATAGGCAGTGCCAAACAATATTGTCTGTAGGCTCACCTGGCAGCTTATTAGCAAACTCACCAATAACTACTAGGCTGTCTTTCGCTGCATATTCAACAGTAACAATGTCACCTAATAATGTACCATCTATCGGTTTTACCGCTAAACCTAAGACATCAAAACCAACGCTAACATTACCGATTGAGGCCGGTGCAAATACTGAAACAGCCATTAGTGTTGTTGCTCCCAAGCTAAAGTACGAAGTAAATCACCAAAAACACCGGCAGCAGTTACCGCAGCCCCAGCGCCATAGCCACGAAGAACAAACGGTAGTGGCTGGTAATAGCGACTATGAATGGCTAAAGCATTTTCGCCATCTTTGACACTGTATAAAGGATGATCACTCGATACCGCTTCAATTGACACTTGACACTTACCATCAACAATATTACCAATATAACGCAACACTTTACCTTCGGTTTTAGCACTCGTTATACGTTCACTAAAAGCTGCATCAATACTTTTTAGGTTACTCATAAAGGTATTTATATCACCTTGAGCATCAAAATCACTCGGTAATACTGACTCAATTGAAATATCCGATAGCTCAAGTTGCATACCGGACTCACGCGCCATGATCAAAAGCTTACGCGCAACGTCCATACCACTTAAGTCATCACGAGGATCTGGCTCGGTAAAGCCGTTTTCTTTGGCGATAGCGGTGGCTTGTGATAAAGACATGCCTTCTTCTAGCTTACCAAAAATATAAGAAAGTGAACCTGACAATACCCCTTCAAAACGCTGTAATTGGTCGCCTGCTTTTATTAAGCTCTGCAAGGTATCAATTACTGGTAAACCAGCACCTACAGTTGTTTCATATAAAAATCGACGATGCGTTTTTTGAGCAGCATGACGCAGTGCTTGATAATATTCCCATGAATCAGTATTCGCTTTTTTATTTGGCGTAACTACATGAAATCCTTCATTGAGAAAATCAACATAACTCATTGCTAAATCTTCACTTGAAGTAGAATCAACAAGTACAGGGTTGATAAGGTGATTTTCTCTAACAAACGCTTTAACATTATCTGCGGTTACTGGCACAGCTTCTTTATTTAAGCAGGCTGGCCAGTTTTCCAAATCAATACCATTTTCGTCAAAGACCATGCCTTTGCTATTGGCAATGCCATAAACTTTCAAATCGATATTTTGCGCCTTAAGGTTTGCTTGTTGGCGGCCAATTTGGGCAATAAGTTCACTACCAACAACGCCACAACCGACAAGAAAAACGTCTATGGTTGGTCGATGGGAGAAAAAGTTTTGATGGCTAACTTTCATTGCATCAGTACATTTTCGTTGTTCGATAACAACAGAGATGCTGCGCTCTGAAGAATCTTGTGCGATAGCAACAACATTCACACGCGCTTGAGCCAAACTACCAAAAAATTTCGCTGCAACACCTTGCTGATGATGCATGCCATCGCCGACTAAAGAGACAATAGATAATTCACCTTTTAATGCAATTGGCTCTAATAGTCCGTTCAATAACTCCAGTTCAAACTCTTCTTGTAAGCTATGTTTAGCACGTGGCGCATCTGCTGAATAAATACAAAAGCTTATACAGTATTCACTTGAAGACTGGCTAATAAGTACCAAGGAAATATTTTCTCTACTCATGGTTGCAAAAACGCGACTTGCCATGCCCACCATACCTTTCATACCTGGGCCTGAAACATTGACCATAGTTAAATTATCAAGGTTTGAGATTGCTTTGACTTTCTTTTGTTGGTCATTTTCATTAGCAATTAAAGTGCCTGGAGCTGCTGGGTTGTGAGTATTTTTAATCAGACAAGGAATATGATATTGCGCGATTGGCCCAATAGTTTTTGGATGCAAGACACTGGCACCAAAATAAGAGAGCTCCATCGCTTCTTGGTAAGATAAATAATCAAGTAGTTTGGCATCTTTAATAAGACGAGGATCTGCATTAAAAACACCATCTACATCAGTCCAAATTTCACAACACTCTGCTTCAGCACAAACGGCAAGTACAGCAGCAGAATAATCAGAGCCATTTCGTCCAAGTGTTGTTACTTGACCTAAACTATCAGCACCAATAAAACCGGGCATTAACGCAACATTATTGAGTTGGCTATAGTTTACTTGGAAATTTTCTTTACATAACACTAAGTCAGCAACCGCATTAAGAGAAGCATCATTTGTTGATAGGAATTTTTCAGGTGCTAATAATGAAACGGTAATATTATTGGCTTGTAATAATGAGTCTAAGATAGCAACACTTAAGCGTTCGCCAGTACTGATGATTCTTGCACGAATATGGTCTGGGCAGTATGAAAGCATAGTCGCACCTTTCATATAACGTCCGAGCTGCTGTTCACAATTAGCAAGTGATTGCTCGCAATGCTGGCGATTAAAACCCGAAACAGTTGCACTTAAGTCATCAATAATGGCATCAATCGCGCGCCTAAAGTGTCCTAAATCTACTTGTAACTTTTCTTCGTTACTAATATTCTCCGCCATAGCCACTAGGTGGTTAGTTACACCTTGTGGCGCTGAAACTACCACAGCAACAGGTGAAGATTCTGCTGCTTCTTTAATAATTTTAGCAACTTGGATAAAACGTTCACCTGATGCTAGTGATGAACCTCCAAATTTTAGAACACGCATTTTAACTTCCTCTTACAACGTAACTTATATTGCCGTCAATTTACTTAATAAATGTTAAGGCCCATAAAACAAAAAAGCCCGAAACCTTTTGGGGTTGCGGGCTTGGAAAATATTTTTTTACACATCAGCCAACAACAACCATCCCGAGGTGGGTGGTAGAGATAATGGTAATAATAGTGTTGCGGCTAAATAGTTTCATGAGGTTAAAATGCCTGAACGTAGTTTTACTGTCAAGCTGAATGTTGAAATAAATAATTATATTTTATGAATAAAAATTCGATATTTTTAGCTGGTTATCCACATCTAGCTAATTTTTTAGAAACACAGACTTTATTGCGACCGCCAGACTTAGCTTTATATAAGGCAACATCGGCATGATTAATTAAATCTTCATAGCTTTTATCAAGGTCGGTCAGCAGAGCAACGCCAATACTTACAGTACATGGAACAACTTTTTCTTGAAAGTGCACATTAAGGGCTTCGATGTCAGCACGAATACGTTCAGCGACATCAGCGGCACCAATAATATTTGTTTCAGGTAAAATAATGGCAAATTCTTCACCACCGTACCGACCAAAATGATCACATACCCGTAATAGTGACTTAATACTTGCCGCTGCTTCAACTAATACTTTGTCTCCACACTGATGGCCGAAATTATCATTTAGCAATTTAAAGTGATCAAGATCGAACATGATCAAAGCAAGGTCGTGTTTATACCGAGTAGCTCTTGAGAATTCTTGTTCTAAACATGTTTCCCAATGCTTACGGTTAAGTATCTGAGTTAAGCCATCGATACGATTAGCTATTTCTAGATCAGCCAATGTTTTTTGCAGCATGCTTTGATAATGACAAACATCTGTAGCATCTTCAATAAGAATGCAAACATGCTCAACTACACCATTAGTTTCTACGGGTAGAAAAGTACAATTTTGCGCCATGAACAAACTATCGGTACTGATTGGCCGAGTATGAGGTAATTCAAAAAGGTGGTGGCGTTGTTCCCAAGAACAAAAAGCGGGGGTATTCAATTGAATAACATTCGCTAACTTTCGCTCAAACCAGCGCTGCGGTAATTCTGGAAAAATATCATATAGCAACTTACCCTGCACAGTTTCAGCTGACTTATTAGCATGAACGGCCAAAAATCGATTCCATTCAACAATAGTTGCTTGAGTATCAACAATAACGATACCGGTATTAAGCTTATCTGCGATGGCTGTACAAAATTGCTCTAATGACATTAATATGCTTCCAAAATACGATCGATTACAGTCTGAATATTCTGTATTGCAGTTTCTGGGATCAATAACACCATTTCACAGTTAAAGGAATAATCTGTCACTTGGTAAGTGATCCTAACTTTCAGAGCCATATCCCAATTAAACGATAACTGCTTAATATGTGCAGCTATCGTATTGTTATCGCCAGACAACAAACGCGGCGCACTGTAGGACATTTGATTTTCGATTTGTCTCGCAAAGACATTTAAAAATGTTGTGGTTAATATTGAGCTTAAATCAATGATTTGTTCTTCATCTGATAATTCATCAGGTTCATAACCTAATAAATCGGCAAGCTTATCTGAATCTTGTGGTTGATAAATAAGTAAAGCTTCACCACGTATGCCTTCATAGCCAAAAAAACCCTGGCTTACAACGGATACTGGCGCATTATCTTCATGAAGAGAAGCGGTTAATGTCTCTGCGGTAACTTGCTCAATGTTTGGCACTTTTAGATAAACAAAGGTATCTAAATAACGTGCTAATTGATCACTAGCACTGCCCATCGCTACATTGATAAGCTCTTGTAAACAGTCTTGTTGATCTTCATTGAGGTTGAAATTATTCATATCAAACCAAATTTGTTCAAATTATCTAACAAGGTATCAGGTTTAACAGGTTTACTTAGAAAGGCTTTGGCTCCCAAAGCGAGTACCTTTTTTTGCATTTCTGGCTGAATATCAGCAGATATGACAAAGATATTGCTTGAGATGTTTTCATCTTGCAGTGTTTGCAACACCCCCAATCCATCAAGCACAGGCATAGTAAGATCTAAGAATAAAACATCGATGTTTTCATTTCTTAGCACTTCTACCGCTTCTTGCCCATTAGTCGCTAGTTGAACTGTTTTATCCCAGTTTTCAGGTAAACTACGTAAAACTTGTTTTCGCGCTAAATTTGAGTCATCACAAATTAAAACCGACGCTCCCATCAGAAAATTCATCCTTTTTGTTGTTATTATGGTGTTAATTGCTAATTTACCCTAAAACGCGAACTTG
>PJEL010001272.1_pt1 | contig 26325 bp, 25 predicted proteins | sample 1853271 | NCBI WGS metagenome assembly PJEL01 (sample SAMN08108733, study PRJNA415343) | Invertebrate metagenome, whole genome shotgun sequencing project. | host: Globobulimina | place: Sweden: Gullmar Fjord | collected 2015-08
GAGATTGACATATAGAAGTTCCTTTTGATTATGATATTAAAAAAGTAAATGGGGAATATTATGTTTATGCCATTATGCCTTTATTAGATTTTGGAGAAAATGAAAGTCAAGAATATATGTTTTTAATTGAAGATTTAGCAACAACAGAGCAAGGACAAAATGTTGAAATTGATTTTCAGCAAAACTTTACTGTTTCTGGGGAAACAATTCCTTATACAATCAATAAAGGATTTATTGTTACAAGTGATAATTTTGAAATTGAAATTACATTAAACAGAGATTTAGATGAAGAAATTCTTGTTGATTTTCCAGAAGAAAGGGCAGTATTACTAAAACCAGGACAAAATAAGATATTTTTTGACGTTGAAAATTCTGATGGCGGGTTTTATGAAATTAGCGTGGGCGATTATTTAATCCCATTAGATTTATTAAAAAATCCTGGTAGGCAAGTTCCTGACTTAAAGTTCGACCCTTTTGAGATTGATAGTGTTATCTTAATAGATAGCGATGGAATTTATACATTCAAGATTATCCATACGGGCTTAGAAAATATTGAGGATTTTTATTTTGAATATAATCAAGATTTTTTTGATATTACTGGCATTCCAGATATAATTGAAGCAGGAGAAATATATGAATTTGGATTGAATTTGAAAATTCCTAATGAACCAATAGATGAAACAATCTACTTGACATATGGGGATGAGAGTGTATTTTTCCCTGTAAATATTATATATACTGAAAATGAAGAAGAAATTATTGTTCCTGGTGAGAAAAGTGAGGAAGTTAGTTATTCATGTTCTGTATTGAAGGGTGTTGAATGTGGAAATCAGGAATCTTGTTCTGGCAATGTTGTTTCCTCATTAGATGTTAATGAATGTTGTTTAGGGCAGTGTAGTGAAGAGGAATCAGGAAGTTTAGCCTGGGTTGGTTGGTTACTTGGTTTTATTTTGGTAATTGTTTTATTATTTGTTGGAATTAAATATTTTAGAACAAGAAAACAAAAAGATGTTTTCAGAAGAAAAGTTAGAGAGGCTGGAAAAACTATGCCTGTTTTTTCTTTGTTTTTTTAGCTGGTTTTTTTGTTGATTTTTTAATAGGTTTCTTGACAGCTTTTTTCTTAGGTGTTTGTTTTGGAGGTTGTTGATCCGAGGATTGTTGATTTTGAGGAGCCAAATTTATCTTTATATGTTTCTCAACTTCAGGCATCTTTTCTTTTAAATATAAAATTTGTTTTATCAAAATTTCTCTATCTGAAGATGCTTGTTTTAATGCAGAGCTATGGTGGTGTATTCTTCCTAAAAGACTATTGAAAAATGCGTTTAAATCGTCATTAGATATTTTTAATTTTTCAGGGGAAATTATTTCTAAATTAGATGGGGAGTAAATGAAGATTATCGTTAGAAGTTTTTCTATTGAATCGATTTGTAATTCTATTTCTGCAAAAGCAGAGTAAATGTCTTTGGTATCTTTTACGGGTTCTGGGTTGTGATATTTTTTATCTAAAATTTCAACTCCTTCCTCAGAGCCCATTTTAACAACCAATGTGTTCAGAGATTCTGTTAGGTGTTCTGGAGGTCTACCCATTAACTCCATGATTATTCTGATTTCTATTCCTGCCATGTTTTATTCTGGGAATAAGGCATTTTAAAGTTATTGCTATTTATTTCAAAGCTTCCCTAGAGCTAAAAGAATTATTATGAAGATTGTAAATATTGAGAATCCGAGTGAAATCCATAGACGAAAATCATATTTTTTTGTTTTTTCTTGTGTTTCCTGAAATTCTTCTTTTGCTGGAGAGTTTAATACTATTTTTTCATTAGATTGTTCTTCCTGTGAATCTTCTTGTTCTTCCGTGGGGTCTTCTATAAGTTCTTCTTGTTCTTCTTCGATTTCTTCTGGTTCTTCATTATTTTGTTCTATTTCTTTTACAGTTATTGATGAACAAGATTCATCATAAGCAGCCCTACCAGAAAGTCTTAATCTTACACAAATTTCTGTTTCTCCTAGGTAATATGCTTTTAATGTGAATTTTTTTTGTTCTGGAAAAGAAGATTTTAGGTAGTAATGGGTGCTTTTCCATCCCTCCGAGGTTAGAATTTCTGAGGATGCTTTTATATCGTCATGCACAAATATTTTTACATCATGTGTCTCTGAATTCTGTGAATTTATTGTTACTTCAAACTCTGCATCTAGCCCTATTTCTTGTGGATAGTCAAATGTGAAATCTATTGCTAAAACAGGACTAATAGCCATAACTATCATAATACATAAGAAGACCATTTTCATCCCTAATGAATATTGAGTCTTTATCGTTATTCCATATGTTTCTTTTGCTTTCAAGATAAATTTCAGGATAGGAATCCTGGCCAGGCCCTGAGTAAAGAATGACTGCTGAAAGAGCCTCGATTGTGAATGTGAATGTACGTGTGCTTTCATCTTTTAATGCTAGATTATTGAAATCCTTATTGCAAGTGTTTACTATATTTACGAATTCTTCTTTTTTATTAATTTCTGCACTCAAACAACCATTGTCTTCGGATTTTTTCCATATTCCCAACTCTGCTTCTTGAGCTTTTGCTTCCTGTTCGATAAATTCATCTATTTCATCATGTTCAACTAAATATTTATGTGATAGTCCTTGACTAACTAATTCTAAATTAATGTAAGAATCAGCATAAATTCTTCCTAATTGTCTTCCATATATTCCAATTCCGCTGATTTCTATTTCTACTGTTTTGTTTTCATATTGTTTTAAAAAATTGGTAGCTAAATCAGAGAGGGGTTGGTTTTTTTCTGGTGAATTTATATTTAATAATCTAATTGTTCTTCCATCTTCTAATTTTATTGTATCTCCGTCTGTTATTTCAGATATTAAAACAGATTCCATTTGCCCTTCATTTAGGATAGATAATAAAGCTATATTTGAAATTATTAATCCTGTAACAAGAAAGGCGAAAATTGCCGCGTGTCTTTTTTTCATATAATTGGTGAGAGAAAGGTATTAAAAGACATTATGATACTTGATAATATGGTTGAGGGAATACCTGTTAATTCATCTGAGTTTGTTGAAAGTTTTTGGGAGCTTATGCCCTCTCCTTTTATTGAAGGACTTGGTCTTATTATTAACATAGCAAAGATTGCAGGAATTTTAGTTATTATTTATTTGATTTTCTTGATTGTTAAAGCATTATTTAGAGCAAGGGCAATGAGAGATGTAAGAAAAACTGCTAAGGGTATTGTTGAGATTAGTGGTAAATTAGATAGGATAATTTATTTGTTAGAAGGTAAACATAAGGATAAGAAAGAAAAACGTAAGAAAAAGAAATAGCTAATTATTTACTCATTTCTTTTAGTTTTTTGAGTGTGTCTTCCATATCTTTGTCTGCCTTTGAGATTGGTCTTCTTGTTTGTCTTCTGGCTAATGGCCTTCTAGCAATTGGAGGACCTCTCGGTCTTCTTGGAGGACCTCTCGGAGGAGCTCTTGGCCCTTCACTAGGTGGTTCTGATGGACCTCCCCTATTACTTAATTTAAACATCCACATTCTTATTTTATCTCTGTAAAATATTCCAGCACCGATTAATGCAATTAATATTATAAGAACAATTATCCAAATTACTAGACTGCTTCCTCCTGAATCAGTGGATTCAAAACAACAAACCAATCCTGAATCTTGGCAACTTTCTGTTGATTCTTCATAGCCAGAGTCGCAAGAGAAAGAACAAAGCCCTCCGAAATTCTCACATTCTGTTGTAGTTGTCTGGTCTTGGCAGGAATCTAGGCAACAAGAACCATCTAAAGAAGAAACTGTTGTGCCTGTGCATTCTTGACCAAATGAACAAACAATTCCATTCTGTTCGGCACAAGTTTGTTCTATTAAAGGTACTGAACAACAGTATTGTAGACCTGTGCAATCTAAATCATTAAAGACTTCTCCTCCTGAATCCTGACATTCTAATAGTCCTCCACAATAAAATCCAGATTCTTCGCAACTAGGTCTACTACTGCCTCCATTATCTCCTCCATCACTAGAAGTTCCACCCCATCCAGCGTAGACTAAAAAGCCAGTGTCTCTGATATTATTATTATTCCAACATCCTTCTGGTGTTTGAATTGAAAGAAGATATGTTTTCGCGTTTTCTAGTTCTGCGGCAGATGTTCCTTGTAATGATAAAAGGCCAAGTGCTGTGTCATAGAATTTATTGTATTTTGTTCCTGGTGCTTCCCAGAAATTAGATTGTTTTTGAGAGTCAATAATTTCACTATATTGGTCGTCTGCAGATGTTAAAAGATATAAGAATGATGCTGGGAATAATTTCTTGTTGTCTTCTGCAAAAGCTAATAGGTAAGGAAAGAAATTAGATGATTCATAACCTGCTCTTTGTAAAGCTAATGCTGCCCAAAGCGTTCCTTCATAATTACAAGAACTTCCTATGCCAAAACATTGTGAGTTTACTTTTTCCTCTGTTGTTCCAGATGATGAAGCTGAATGAGTGTCAGAAGATACATAAATTGTTTGTGAACCTGATTTTTGATATAATAATGAGGTAATAAAATCTTGCTCACAAGAAACTTGGAATGTTTTTTCTAGGCAAGATCTGGAAATTTGTAGCCAATAACCAGAAGAACTTAAACTTAAACAGCTTCCGGCCCCTCCTGAAATTTTCATGTCCTCGCCTATTTCTATTTGATAATCTCGGTCATCATATTTAGCAGTGCAAGTTGAAGCAACATGATTTTGTATGTCTATTTGGAGAAACCAAGTTAGCTCTGAAGCAGATTGATTTTTGGATAATAAGTAATCCTCGATGTCTTCTGTATCTTTATTGATTTGGTCATAGGCAATTAGAACCTGTGCAGTGTCTTTTATCGCACAAGAAGATTTTGGCCAACAGTTTTGGTTTGACATTTCGTCTTCTATTTTATCTGTTAATTTTTTTTCAGAGCCTAAGGCCAAAGTCGTAAATACTGCTTCTTCTAAGGAAAAAGATTCAGAGGATTTATTAGAAATTTGATCTTCTAAACAACTAATAGCCTCACTAATACTTCCTGATTCTTGAGCGATTACTGGAAATGCCAATAAGACCATTAAAAATAATAATACCCCAACCTTTTTCATGTTTTAACTAGGATTTGGAGATTTAAAAGGTTATCTGAGGTTTTTTTATTTTTTCCTTATTTCTGATAAAGGATTTTTTGCATCCGGTTTTTTATCAAAAAGTTTTAGATCTTTGTAAAAACTTTGATTGCTATAATTTGGAGGTAGGATTTTACGCTTTTGTTTTAGATGCCAATCTACTTGACTTTTTAGATAACCTTCCTTTAGAGGAGGTTGGTTTTTTTTGTTCCAATCCCTGCAAGTTTCGTTTATCTTTTCAGGAGAATATCCTATTGACTTTAAAAAAGTAAGAAGAATAAATAATCCTCTCTTTCTTCCGTCTTGAAGGCCTTTTAATAATTTTTTAATTGTTCTTGGAAATTGTTCTGGAGTTAAATGTGAGTAATCCACGTCTTCGAACTTCATATCTTTGTATTTTTCTCTCATCCTGGTTTCTTCTTGTGTTTCTTGATTTTTAGCCCATTCAAGTGCTGTTGCTAGAAGATTTTTAGCTTCGTCTTTTTCAGATTCAGGGTAAAAGTTTTTGACTTCTACATTTAAAGGGTTTGCAGTTCTTGGATTAAAATTAGGAATTTCATCCTTGGTTAAGACTATGCTTGCAAGGACTGTTTTTTCATGTAATGAATAAGGCATTCTGAATAAATGTCTTGGGGAAACTAGAACAATATCTGCAGAACCCATCATTTCTCCAGACCTTTCTTCACTAAAATCTTCTGAGTATCCTTCTCTAAATTTTACAGCTCTTTCATAAGTAATTGTATTTCTTCCAGATGTTTTTTTATCTAATGAAGAGTATCCGCAATCATCACAAGAAAATAACTCTTCTTGGTTAAAGACCTCATAAAATCCTGGGCAGACAATATCATTACACTTTAATTTTCTTTTTGTTATCTTATAATTTTTCCTCATGTAAGGTTGCTTGCAACGATTGCAAACAAAATTGACAATGTTCCCTTTTTTTGCAGATTTATTACAATTTGGACATGGGATTTCTGTTATGTCTTCTTCTGTTAGGCCTGTTCTTTCTTTTAATGCTTTAAATGTTGAATCTGTCCATTCATCCTTGCTAATTTCTTCATTATATTCTTTTTTAATTTCTTCCATTAAAAAACCGCAGATTGCTCTTGGCCAGACAGGGAAAGATTCATGTCTTTTTTGTTCTTGGAACTCTTCTGGGAATGCTTTTCCTGGAACTATTAAATGAAATCCTTTTGAGCCAGAGAATTTTACTCCGTAGTTAACTATTCCATGTTTTTCTAATGCTTTTATTAATAAACGAGTTGCGATTTTTGAAAAATCTAAATAGGGAGAATCTACATCAATTAATAGGTCCCAAGATTTTCTTAAAGAATTCATGTCTGATTGCGACATGTCTGAGTTTATTTCTAAGGGATTATGCCAGATTTCTTCTGATGAATGAAATGAAGTTGCCCCTTTATTTACAGCCGCCATTATGTCTGCTGGATATTGGAGAGAATCAGGCCTTTTTCCAAATGATTCCATGTTATAGCTTGGTACTACTTCTCTATCTTTAGAAAAATCAAAGATTGCCTTTTGGATTTTGGGGTTTGAATAGTATAATTTAGTTATTGCTTTGACTCTAGGATTTGCCATGTAAATTGATAATGTGAGGGATATTTATTGTTTATTGTTCTCGGATTAAAAGAAAAAGTTTAAATAAAAAGAATTTGTTGTAGTGAGATGAAAAAGAAGGTGTGGGTGATTATTGGGATTATAATTATTATTGCGATTGTTGGTTGGTTGGTTTCTTCAGATGCTATTGTTATAAGCGAAGAGGGGATTAGTTTTGGTCCTCCTAAAATATTAGATAGAGCTTTAATGAAATGTGAGGCAAGACATGTGGGTGAGCCATTTGTTGAAGTTTATACTTGTGCAGATTTGAAAGATATTGAGAATGACTTGACTGGAAGTTATAAACTAATGAATGATTTGAACTGTGATACTTTTGAACCTATTGGATTGCATATTGGGGCTTTCAAAGGTTTGTTTGATGGACAGGGATATAGTGTTAGTTATGATTATTCTTCTGTAACTCATGGAAGTATTGGTCTATTTAGTAGTGTTGGTGAATGTGGAATAGTTAGGAAAGTGCGTGTTGATGCAGATGTTTATGGTGTGAATAATGTTGGTGCTGTTGCAGGACATGTTTACAAGGGAATTATACAAGAAGTTTCTTCTTTTGGACGTGTTGAAGCAGAGGGTGAAAGCGGGGGCGGAGCAGGAGGAGTTGTTGGAGGATTGAAGTCTGGAAGAATAATTAATTCTTATTCAAAAGCAGAAGTTACTGGAACAGATAGAGTTGGAGGTTTGGTTGGCGCTATGTGGGATTGGCCTGCTAGTGAACCTGATCCAGAAATTAAAAACTCTTATGCTTTTTCTAATGTAATTGCTACTGGAGAAGATAAAGGTGCTTTAGTAGGATATTGTGATGATGAGGATGAAGCAATTAGTTCTTATATGAGTCCTTCAAAAATAAAGATTGGATTTAGTGTGCGTTGTGGAGAAAGAGGAAATCTAAAATCACAAGATACTTTTATTGATTGGGACTTTGATAAGATTTGGGGAATTGATGAAGGATTGGATTCTCCTTATTTGAAATCTCAAACAGGCCCTGGAAGAATATCTCCTATTGCTTTGAATGGAAGTTTGGACTCTGCTATGCAAAGATTAACAGACAGTGATTTGCCAGAAGTTTTAGCAGACGGGGATATTGGAGGATTTGGAATAACAAGCTTTACACAAGATATTATACTTGGTGATTCTAAACTTATTTTCAAAAAGATGCCAACTAGTGATTATGACCCTGCTGTTGGTTTTGATCTTGATAAGAATTTTGAAGATATTTATACCTCTAGGATAATTTTTGACCAACCAGTTGATTTAGGAGATAGCAGAGTTATTGGAAAAGAATTAAAAATATTGGGTAGAGACTTTGAGATTGCAGAGGGAACAACTAAGAGTAAACTTGTTCTTATGGGTTATGATAATATAATAATTGAAGATAATGAACCTGTTCGCAATGATGGAGGACTTATAGATGGAACAGAGGGAGATTTTGGTTTTGATGGAAATAAAGTTACTGGAATAGCAATAGAGGTAAGAAATTCTAGAGATAAAGCGTTGTTAGAAGGGCAAATATTTAAGGATCCTGTTTTTGATAGTTTTGGTATTGATTTTAGAGAATTATTTTATAATGAGGCATCTCACTCGAGAGAATCTATTACAATAGAACCTGAAAGCCAAGATGTTATGAGTATTGATTTTGAAAATTGGGATGGTTTTTGGAGAAGTACTGATTGGGCATTTCATGATGGAAATGATTTTAAGTTAGCTGATAGTCGTGGAAACCTTATCCAAGTTAAGCAGATGGGAGTAGTTAAAGAAAGCCATTATACTCTTTTAGGCGAACCACATAATGGATATTTACTAAAAGTTAATTCTATAACTAATTCAAGTAGTGGATTTAGGAATGATAGAGTTATATTAAAGGATGTATTTTCTGAAGATATTTATGAGGTTAATATTATGAGGGAAGGGTATGGAACATTTTGGCTGACAGGAGATGAGTATGAAGTTTATTACTGGGATGATAGAACCGGGAGTGGTAATGAACATATTAGAACTAGGTTTTTAACAGAAAGGACTGAAATAATGCTTGCATATTCCCCAATGAGAACTTCTGAAGAAGCTGGTTTAATGCTATACGAGCCAATAAATATTGATTTAGATAATTATGATGGGTTTGGAACAGATGTTGAACTTTTGGGCTTGCCTAAAAATAGATATGATTTCATACCGTTTAATATTAGTCTAGGTGAAAATGGAGAAATTTTTGTTGATGGTAATTTACTTATGGCTGGACAAAAAACCTATTATCACTTTAACCCTCTTGGTTACATGTTTTATAATCCAAGGAGCACTGATTATGATTTAGAAATCTATATTCTTGATGTTGATGAAAAAGAAGTATTAAACCCTGGGATGGTATTATTTGAAAGGACTGATAATTTGGGCAAGGATAATGTGTTAATTGTTACACTAGAAGGTGATGGAACTGGTGCCAATGGTGTCGGTGTAGATGACGTTCAATTGACTTGGGGGCATGATTGGCATAGACTTCAGCTAGAAAGTAATAATGACGTGTATCAGAGCATGGATAGATGGGGAAGCATAGTTGAAGTTAATCAATTTGATACAGACCAAATGGCAGCACATATTAGTTATGTTGATAATCAAGTTTATGCAGATGTTTATTTTGTTGAGTTGATTTAGTTCTTGACTATATAAAACCTTAAAAATAGAAATGGGCAAGATATAATATGAAGTTAAAATTAGAGGACCCAAGGCTTTTTGCAAATATCATAGGCATTATCTCTGACTTGGTTACAGAAGTTAAGTTAAAGATTAATAAGGATGGTGTTAATCTTGTTGCTGTAGATCCTGCAAGTGTAGCTATGTGTTATTTTAATCTTCCAGCAGACCTTTTCTCTGTTTATGAAGTTGAAAAAGACGAAGTTCTAGGTCTTAATTTAGATAATTTAAAGAGTGTTTTAAGAAGATGTGGATTGGGAAGTAAATTAATCTTGGAAAAAGGTGAAGATCCAATTTTGAAATTAAGTATTCAGGATAAAGTTAAGAGGGAATTTTCTTTAGCTTTGATTGATGTTGAAGGTGAGGAAAAGGATATGCCTGAATGGGACTTTGATAGTGTAATAAAGATGGATTCTGATGCTTTTGTAGATATTATTGAGGATTGTAGGGTTGTTAGTGATGCTTGTACTTTTATTGCAGAACCTAATAGGTTTATTGTTGAAGCAAAGGGACTTCACTCTGCTAGGGCTGAATTTTCTAGTGATGAAGTTGAAATCCATTCTGGGAATAGTAGCGCTAGGTTTTCATTGGAATATTTGAGTAAGTTTGTTAAGGGGGCTAAAGTATCTAATAAAGCTGTTTTGAATTTCTCTGATAATCATCCTATGAGGATTAATTTTCCTACAGGAAATGTAATGCTTTCTTTTGTTCTGGCTCCAAGAGTTGAACAAGATGATTAGATTTCTATGAAAGGATTTATAAATAAGTAATACATTATCATATTTAATATATTGCGTATACTTGTGAATATAGAGTATATTTGGTAATATTTAGTAATATGAAAAAAAGAGTGTCTGCAACAATCGACGATAAGACAGAGAAATCTATAGAATTAATTCTGAGAAAAAGAAATTATCGTAATAAATCTCATGTGATTGAAGATGCGATAAAGCTTCTTGCAGAGGAGGTAGAAAATGAGTAACCGAGGACAGATTAGCTTGTTTGTTATTATTGGAATATTGATAGTCGCGGCTGTTGTTGCTTTCTTTGTTTTATCTGGAAATGAAATTGAAACAGGATTTGGGGAAGAGTTTGATCCAAATTCATTCATGACTAAGTGTATGAGAGATAGTGCTAGAGATAAGATAGAAATTATGATTCCGCAAGGCGGATTTATTAATCCTGTTGATTTTAAAACATATAATGATGTAAATGCTGTTTATATTTGTAAGAATATTAATTTCTATGAGCCTTGTGTGATGCAATATCCTAGATATATTACGAGTGTTACAGAGGAACTAGAAAAAGAAATGAATGAAGAGATAGGAGGTTGTTTCTTGACATTAGAAGATGAATTGGAGAAAAGAAAGTATGATGTTCAAGGCGGAGATTTTGAAATTGAAGTTATTTTGAAGCCAGAGGTTGTTGAGATTGTTGTTTGGAGAGATATGCAATTAGATAAAAATGGAATTGTAGAAGATATTAATTCTTTCTCTACAGCAATTAAGAATCCTCTTTATGATTTGGCTTGGGTTGCTAATGAAATAACTAGACAAGAGGCAAAGTATTGTTATTTTGAATATGTTGGTTTTATGTTGCTTTATAATGATTTTGATATTAAGAAATATGCGATGTCTGATTCAACAAAGATATATACTATAATTCACAAAGATTCTGGAGAGACGATGAACATAGCAATAAGGGGGTGTGCGATTCCGCCAGGATTTTAAATGAAAAAGAGTATTGCGTTATTTGAGATTGTAATTATGGTTTTGGCTGGTTTTTCATTTGCTTATTTTATTCATGAATCTTCTGGATTATTAAATGTTGGAGTTTCAGAGGAAAGTAAGACTACTAGTTGGTTAAGGGGAAAAATTTTAGGATATTTGAGTAATGGGGTTGTTAGTGCACAAGAAGGATTGTGGACTTGTCTCAGAGATTTGAATGGAAGTATTTGTCAGGAATATCCTGCAGAGATTTGTGAGGAGAATTGTCAGGAATCTTGTATTCCTGCTAGAAGAGACCAAACAGCAGAATGTAGGTTAGGAACTTGCATAGATTCTGGAGAAGGCACTTGTTCTGCAAATGTTCCTAAATTAGCTTGTGAGGATTCTGGAGGTTTATGGACTGAGGAAGAGCCTGCAGAATGTAATCCTGGTTGTTGTTTGTTAGGGGGAAATGCAAATTATATTACAGAACATGCTTGTAGTGTTTTAGGGGACCGGCTTGGTCAGAATGGTGAATGGGTTCCTGTTGAGAATGAATTAGAATGCTTGTTAATGGCTGAAAACCAAGAAGAAGGAGCTTGTGTTTTAGATGAAGTATTTGGAGAGGGATTTAATTGCCAATTTGTAACAAAGGGTGAGTGTTTAGGAATGAGTGGAGATTTTTATATTAATCAGTTATGTACTAATCCTGAATTGGAAACAAGGTGTGAGATAACAGAAGAAACTAGTTGTTTTGATAGAGGTGATGAAGTTTACTTTAAGGATAGTTGTGGAAATTTAGCTAATATTTATGATTATAATAAAAGAGATGATGAAGAATATTGGAAATTTATTATTCCAAAAGAGGAAAGTTGTTCCTTGGATTTAGAAGGCAATCAAGCAGAATGTGGAAATTGTGATTATTTATTAGGGAGTATTTGTGGTGAGTGGATTGAAGATGGGGATGATGATGAACCCTTGCTAGGGGATTATGTTTGTCGTGATTTAAGTTGTACAGATGAATGGGGTGATGAAAGAAAGAATGGGGAAAGTTGGTGTGCTTTTGATTCTAAAATAGGTGTTGATGAAGGGAAAAATAAGAATGGTGGTAGAAGTGTTGATTTACCAGGAAGTAGGCATTATAGAAGAGCTTGTATAGATGGAGAAGCTAGAACAGAACCTTGTGCAGATTATAGAAACGAAGTTTGCCAGGAATCTAGAGATGATGAAATTGGATTTTCATCTGCAGCATGTAGGATTAATAGTTGGCAGTTGTGTCTAGATGCTAATTCTGATGAAGAAAAATTAGATAAGTGTGAAACTAATTCAGATTGTTTTTTGAAGAGTGTTAGACTTAGCGATTTTGAATTTGATGTTTGTGCTCCTAAACACCCTCCTGGGTTTGATTTGAAAGAAAAATTTGGAGGAGAAGTTGGAGAGACTTTGTGTAGTGCTGGAACGCAAACATGCACTGTTATTGAAGTTAAGGGATTTGGGGGTTGGGATTGTAAAGTTAATTGTGATTGTAAAACTAATAAATTTGCAGAGACGATGAATAATTTGTGTATTAGTTTCGGAGATTGTGGTGGAAATGTTAATTTAGAAGGAGAGTTTAGTGGTATGGGATATAGTGTAAAGAGGGCTCCAAAATTAGGGAGTAAATATGTTTCAGAATTAGAAGAATATGTTAATCCTGAAAAAGGCCAGCATGCAGATCCTTTATCTAAGGAAGAAATTGCTACGTTGTTTGGGTTAGATCCTAATGATCCAGAGTTTGAAAGCAAGCTAGGAGAAGTTCTTGGAGGTATTGGAGCTGGGGCTATGGGTGTATTTGCAGCACATTGGATGATTACAAATGGTGTCCTCGTTACTGGAGCATTTCAAGCATTTCTAGCAGGCGAAACATCAGTTACATTCTTTGGGGGTGGAGCTGGAAATGTTGCAGGGGGCGCGTTAGTTGGAGCAGTCGTTGGATTTATTATTGGAAAATTGTTTGGGTTGCAAGGGGATGCTATGTTGGCTGTTGTTATTGGTGGGGCTGTTGCAGGCGCATTTGCAGGAGGTGGCGCATTTGCAGGAACTGGCGGAGCACTTACATTTGGTACATTCTTACTTCCAATTATTATAATTGTGATATTTATTGCAATAATAATGAAACTTCTTGGCATTGGGGAATCTAGGGAAATTAAAGTTGCATTTACCTGTAATGCATGGCAACCGCCTATTGGAGGAAGTGATTGTGAGCAATGTACAGAAGGAGAATTGCCGTGTTCTAAATATAAGTGTCAGAGTTATGGACAGACATGTGAGTTTGTAAATGAAGGAACTGGCGAGGAAGCATGCATTGATGTAAGTCCTAATGATGTAACTTCTCCTATAATCAGCCCTAATTATGAGGCTGTTGAAGAACCATTTGAATATTCAGATGTAACTGATTTAGGATTTAAAGTTGTACATAACAAGGAAGAGTGTATTCCTTCTTATCAAATGGTTACATTTGGTGTTAGTCTAAATGAGCATGGACAGTGTAAGATGGATGTTGAACACACAGATAATTTTGATGAAATGGAATTCTATTTTGGGGAATCTAGTTTGTTCAGGGAAGACCATGTTAGTGCTTTTATGATGCCTAGTTTAGAAAGTTTAGGAGAGGGAGGAATAGACCCTGATAGAAGGGCTGACTTTGATATGTTTGTAAGATGTCAGGATGGTTCTGGAAATTGGAATCAAAATGAATATGCAATTGGATTCTGTGTTTCTCCTGAAGATGATTTAACACCGCCAATATTACAGAGGTTTGATCCTGAAAGTCCTGCATATATAATAATAGGTGCAGAAGAAAAAGATGTTAGCTTTTACACTAATGAGCCTTCTGAATGTAAATGGGATACAGTTGATACTAATTATGACTTTATGAATAATGATATTGGATGTCAGAACGATATTGGAGATATGACTTTATTTGGATGGGCCTGTAATATGACCTTGCCTGTGCAAGAAGGAAATTCCACAGATTATTATCTAAGATGTAAAGATCAACCATGGGAAGAGGAAGAAAATAGGAATAGTAATGAGGAAAGTGTTGTTTACCAAATTGTTAAAACTCAAGATCCATTAATAATTGAAAGAATTAGTTTGAATCCTGAGCCTAATGAGGATGGATGGATTGTTGCCGGAGCCCAGCCTGTTAGCCTGGAATTAGAAGTTGAAACTTCTGGAGGAGCTCCTGTAAATAGATATTGTACCTATGGATTTGGAGGGAACAACGATTTGGCTAGATTCTTTGAATCTGGGGGAGATACACATAGACAGACTTTCAGTGCATTATTTGAAGGAGATTATGATATTGGAATAAGATGTGAGGATGATGTGGGTAATTTTGTAGAAGATAGTGTGCAATTTAGAATTGATGTTGATGATGATGGGCCTATAATAACTAGATTATACAATCAAGGTTCATTGTTGTATATTATAACAAATGAGAATTCTGAATGTTCTTACAGCCATAATAGTTGTAGTTTTAGCTTTGGAGATGAAGATGTCTTTGAGACAAATGGAAGAGAATTAGTTCATACTGCTGACTTTGATGAAAGCCTGAACTATTATATTAAGTGTCAAGATGGCTGGGGCAATACAGGTCAGTGTATGACTGCAAGGGCTGGTTACTAGAAAAGATTATAAACGAGATTGGGCTTTTTTTATCATGAAAAAAGAAGGACAGATTAGCATATTTGTTATTGTGGCTATAATCATAGTTGGTGTTGTTGTAGCTATTTTCCTATTTCCTCAGATAAATGTTTTTGTTGGTGATGTTGAACCTAATTCTTACTTGAGAGATTGTATTGAAGAAGATGCTAGAGAAACAATGGAAGTCCTTGCATTACAAGCTGGTTATACTAACCCTGAGAGCTTTGTAAATTACCAAGATAATAAATTTACTTATTTGTGTTATACTTCTGAGAATTATAAGACTTGTGTTGTGCAACAACCTTTAATTAAAGGACATTTTGAGAAAGAATTGAAGGCTCAAATAGAACCAAGAGCACAGCAATGTGTTCAGGATTTAAAAGAAGCCTATGAAAGAAAAGGATATAGTGTTAAAGCAGGAGTTGGAGAATTAAATGTTAGTTTTATTCCTGGGAAATTGGTTTTTGATTTTATTAACCCTATGACAATTGAGAAGGAAGGCGTACAAACATTTAGGAAGTTTACGACTAGTATTAATACAGAAATGTATGATTTAATATTAACTGCTAGTAGTATAATAGATTTTGAATCTACATTAGGTGATACAGATACTTTATTATATATTAAGTATTATCCAGATTTAAAGATAGAAAAGATAAAAAGGGATGGAGATACGTTATATACATTAAGCGATGTTGTGACTGGAGATAAATTCAGTTTTGCTTCAAGAAGCTTGGTTTGGCCGTCTGGGTATGGCCAGGAGAGTTTGTAAATGAAAAAAAGAATAATAATTATGGTGTTGTTGGTTATTGCGTTTGCAATTATAATTGGATTTGATGTGAGTGCTCAGGAAAACACTGTATGTTGTGAGAAGACAAATTCAGGAGCATTTTGTCAAAATGCGCCTGTAGAAGAGTGTGATTCTAATTATAGGCAAGTTCCTACAAGTTGTGATGCCACTTCATTTTGTCGAGCAGGGACATGTTATGATTCTACAGAAGGGACTTGTGCTGATAACACACCTCAATTAGTTTGTAATGAAAATGGAGGATTATGGAGTGAGGAGAATCCAGAGCAGTGTGGATTGGGCTGTTGTGTTTTAGGAGATCAAGCATCATTTGTTACATTAGTAAGATGTAAAAGACTTTCATCTTTTTTAGGATTAGAAACAAACTATAATCAAAATATTGGTACAGAAGTAGAATGTATTGCCTCTGTACAAGGCCAGGAAAAGGGAGCTTGTGTTTTTGAGAATGAATTTGAGAAGAATTGTGAGTTTGTAACAAAGAACGAATGTGATTCAAAAGATGTGGATGTAGAATTTTACTCTGGAAAATTATGTTCTGCTGAAGAATTGGGCACTATTTGTGGACCTACAACAGAAACTATTTGTATTCCTGGGAGAGATGAAGTTTATTGGAAAGACACTTGTGGAAACCCTGGAAATATTTATGATGCTTCAAAAGTAGAAGACCAAGAATATTGGGCAAATGTAAAAAGAAAGGATGAGAGTTGTGGGTTTGGTAGTGGGAATGGAGATAATAAAAATTGCGGGAATTGCGATTATTTACAAGGAACTTTTTGTAGAGATGAAAAATCTGCAGGAACAAATCCAACATATGGAGACTATATTTGTGCTGACTTGAATTGTCAGGATGAAAATGGAGATGATAGATTACATGGAGAAAGTTGGTGTATTTCAGATCCTAAGGAGGGCGATGGAGAGGACAGAATAGGAAGTAGATTCTTTAGATATATTTGTATTAATGGCGAGGTTGTTCCAGAACCTTGTGCTGATTTTAGAAATGAGATTTGCATTGAAGAAGAAATTGACACAGGAGATGGATTTTCACAAGCTGCTTGTAGGGTTAATAGATGGCAAGATTGTGCTGCCCAAGAAGAAGAAGAAGATTGTATAAATACAGATAGAAGAGATTGTTTTTGGAATCCAAATATTAAAATTCCTGAAAGGCTTGGAAAGGGGGCTTGTTTGCCTGTAACTTCTCCTGGATTGAACTTCTGGAACTCTGAAGAAACTTCTGCAATATGCAATCAAGCAAATACACAATGTATTGTTACATTTGAAGAAGGTTTGTTTGGTGGAGAAGAATGTACTGGAGATTGTGAATGTTTATCAGATGGTTGGATAAAACAGCAAGGAGAGTTTTGTTCTGCATTAGGTGATTGTGGTCCTGGAGTGAATTGGGCTGGTTTTGAAGGTTATAATGATGGGTATGACTATAAGATTGATGGAAAGACTCAGAAAGATAAATAAAAAATAAATGGAAGAAGCATTTATGTTTGGTCCTGCAGTTTCAAAAGGTGATGCTGTTAGAATATGGAACTTATATCTGGAGAATCCTAAAATCTTAAGCGTTGTTGATAGGTTGGATTTAGTTAATGCCTTAGGTATTTTAAATAGACGTGGCATGAATTATGAAGCTGGAATGTTTAAACAAGCAATAGTTAATTCTAGAAGACATGATGTGGCTGAATTAAGTGATGAGATTTATACATCTAACTTAATTGATAGAGCATTAAGCATGAGTTAAACAAACGAAACCTTTAATTACAATTTTTTTCTTTAATAGATATGAACAAAAGAGGGCAGAGTCAATTTTTATCTATCGGAGTTATCTTCTCTATAATTGTTATTATTGCAATACTTGGAATCAGCATTTATGTTATTGTGAAGTTTTTGGGAATTGGTGCTTGTGCAGATCTTGGCTTGTTTAATAAAGACTTTCAGGATTCTATTGATAGAGCTTGGGGTTCTGAAATTGTAAAAGATAATTTTGTTGGTAGTCCACCGAGAGGTGTAGAATCTATTTGCTTTGGGGAAGGAACTGGAAGTGGGAATGAATATAATAAACTAAGACTATATCAGAGACAAGATGCTAATATGTTTATTTATCCTCCTGATAAGGCTTGTGGTGCCCCTTGGAATAAGGTAGAACATGTGGAAATGGAATTTGATTGGCGTTGTTTCCCTGTTGAAAATGGAAAAGTTGTGATTGGACTTGAAAAGGGAAGTTTTGATGATTTAGTAAGGATACGAGGAAGATTAGAAGCTACTGACACAGGAAATAGGATAGATTAGAAAAATGAATAGAGGAGGATTTGAGTTTAGTTTTGCATGGCTTTTTGCGATTATAGTTGGAGTTGTTATAATTTTCTTGGCAATTTACTTTACAACAAGTTTAATTGGAAATTCTAGATATGAAGCAGATACAAAAATTGCTGCTCAACTAGAAACAATATTAAATCCCGTTGAAACAGGACTTGAAGAAGGGAAATTAATTATAATTGGTTTTCCAAGTGAAACTAGAATTTATAATGATTGCAATGAGTTTGGTGATTTTGGAGACCAAGCAATTAGTACATCTACTAAAAGCGGAATAGGAGATAAATGGCAAGAACCTGGGGCAAAGATTAAATCTAAAAGCAAATACATATTTTCAGAGAAAGTTGTACAGGGTCAGGAAGCTTATGTTTTTGTTAAACCATTTGAGATGCCTTACAAAGTTGCAGATATGGTGATGATTTATTCTCAGGATTATTGCTTTGTTAAACCATTTGATGATATAAAAGAAGAAGTTGAGGACTTGAATCTACCGGGGATTAATATTAGTTTTAATATTGATGATTGTCCTGAGGGAAGTAAGAAAGTTTGTTTTGTTTTTGATAATGATGAGTGTGACGTGAAGGTTGGGCAAACAAATGTTCAAGAAGCTTATTATGAAGATTCTTTAGTTTATGGCGCTATTTTTTCTTCTCCAGATATTTATGAATGTCAATTGAAAAGGTTAATGAAGCGAGATGCAGAACTTGCATTATTATACGCTAGTAAGGCTGAATTTCTCGTAGGAAAGGGTTGTTCAACTGGTTTAGCAGGAGAATTGGTAAATTATGCAAGTTCATTAGAAGATTTTGGGGGGTCTAGGGAATTACCTAGTGTGAAGTTAAAATCAGATGATATTGGGAGGGAAAATGAATTACTCAAATGTAAACTATTCTAGAGGGCAAGTAAAAATACAACAGATGGCGTTTGTATTAGTGGCAATCATGATATTCTTTGCAATAGTTGTGTTATTTTATTTATCTATTAGAGTTAATTTATTGAAAGGAGATGTTGAAATTCTTAGAAATGAAGAAGCTAAAGAGGTTGTAAGAAAGTTGGCTGGAAGGCCTGAACTTTCTTGGACTGTTACTGATTGTGCTTCCTGCATTGATTTAGATAAGGCATTGGTTTTGAATCACCGAGAAAGCTATGAAGATTTTTGGGAGGTCCCATTCTTACAAATAGAGAGAGTTTATCCTGACGGAGAAGGAGAGTGTACAAAAGGGAACTATCCTGATTGTAGAACAATTACATTAGTTGATGAGGGTATTTATATTGCACATTCTGCGTTTGTAGCATTATGCAGACATGATGAGTTAATGGGTGATAAGTGTGAATTAGGCAAAATCTACTTAGGTTTTAGGAGTGTTGGATGAAAAATAGAAAGGGACAAGAAGAGATTGTGGGATTTGTATTGATAATGGTTATTGTGGCTGTTGTCTTTCTTGTATTATTGGGTATAAGTGTAAGAACAGGAGATGGGGGTTTAAAGGATAGTAGAGATGTTTATCAGTTCTTAGAAAGCAGTGCTGAATATACAACTGATTGTCAGATAAGGTCTACAGAATATGGAACATTAGGAGATGTTATTGGAAAATGCTTGGACAATGAAAGATGCTTAAATGAAATGGATTCCTGTGATGTTTTGAATAAGACTCTTAAGGAAATTATGGATTCTAGTTGGAATGTAGGGGAAGAAAGTAAAATTAAAGGATATCTACTTAATTCTGTATATCAAGTTAAGAGGAATGATGTAGAAGCTAGGGATGAAGAGATAATTTCAATTGAAGAAGGAGATTGTCTTGGAAGTGTTATAGGTGCTACATATTTAATCCCTAGTTTTCCTGGAAAGATTGTTAATTCTCTAAAAATTTGCTATTAAATTCTTATCTCAATATTTATTGAATCTACTGCTAATATTGGTCTTAATCGCTGGCGTTTTCCTTTTTTTTCAGAAATAAAATCTATAAATCCAAATCTAGACAAGAGAGTTAAATCATCTCTGACAGATTTAAAGTCTCTTTCTAGCATTTTTGCTAAATCATAAATTGAATTTGGTTTCTTTGTTTTAATTAAATGGAGAATTCTTGCTTTTTCGTTTGAAAGAATTCTTCTTAGAGAAGAAAGGCCTTCAAAATCATAATCTTTTTTTGAACCTGAGAATTTTTTGAAAAATTTAAAAGTTCCTGATTCATCGACGATAGTTATCTGTCTTGTCTTTGTTTTTTGAGCCATTTTTTATACGGGGGTATTTGTAAACACATATATTGATAATATCCTTCCTATTTATATGTTTTGTTTTCCTACATATGGTAAAAAATACCCCATATTAGATTTTGTTAATTTTATTAAGTTTAATTGAAATTTGATAGTCATTGATATAACTTGTCTTATTTTAAAGTAACAGCATAAGGTTTATAAATAAAATATTTATTCATACAGGATATTAAAACAGGCAACTAGTCAGATATCCAAAGCTTTTTAAACAAAAAATTGAATTTCTATACAATCCTTATAACGAGGATTATCCCGTTATGATCACGCCCTGACGGGAGTGGTTAACGTCGAGAGACGTGGGCAGGCGAGTCACTGATTAAAAGGTGGCTTCCTTAAAGAGGAGCTCAATGAGCGGTCAAAAATATAAAGATGAAAGGAGGTTTAAAAAATAAATGAAGTTTAATTTTAAGAAGATTGCAAGTGCTGCATCTTCTCTAGCTTTAATTGGTTCTACCGCAGCTTTGGCTATGGCGGCTAACTACCCTGCACCATTCGTTGATAACGGTGTTGCAAATGTAGGAATCGTCTATGGAACTAGCGCAAATTTGGATATCCCTGCGTCTGTAAATATTCAGACCAGTTTATCTGAGGCACTAGCTGCTCAAGGAGGTGGTGGAGGTGGAGTTGTTTTTGATGGTGATGCTTACGCATTATTCACAGGATCATCGCCAATCCAATTAAATACTAGTATAAACTCTGTAAGAGCGACTGTTACTGAAAGTAATTTACCAAGTGTATTGGCAGATACTGAATTTACTGCTACATCTGATGGATCTGATGATTCATCTATTACTGCAACATTTAAACTTGAGATTGGGAGCAATCCAAGAGCTGTGTTTGCAAAAGAACCAACTAGTAGTGATGACCCATCTCTGGGTGTTCAAATTGGAACAACTGCTGCAAATTTCTTGTATAATTCGACAATTACATTTAGTAAAGATGTTAATTTCTCAGATAGTGATAGCGAAGGAAATAGTTTAACGCTATTTGGTAAGAAATTTACCATAGCTTCTGCTACTGATGAAACTAACCTTGTTTTGTTTGAGAGTGCTGAAAAAATATTTTTAGATTCTGAATCAAACCCTTCTGAAGTTGTTACTGTTAATGATAAAGCCTATACTATTGAATTGATTTCTGCATCCGACTCTGCTGCAACTATTAGAGTTACAGACAGTGATGGAAATTCAGATCTTGAAGAGATAAATGAGGCAGCATCTAGAAAGATTCTTGGAATCGAAGTTGCTGTAGACAAAGCTGATGAGACTAACTTTAAATTATCTGCTTCTGTAATTTTAGGAGCATCTAGAATAAAGATGACTGATGGTTCTGAAGTTTTAATGGGTACTGAAGAAACTGTAATTGAGGGAACTCAAGTAGGTTTTGTTGGAGGTTCTGTTGATAATATGAAAAAGCTTACTGTTGCTGTTTTTGCACCTGATGGAAGTAATGATTTCTTCAAAGCTGGAACTTCTTGGGAAGATCCTGTTTTTGGTGGATTTAAGATAGATTTTGCTGCACTTACAAATGATGATGAGAGGGAAGAAATTTCTATATCTACATCTGGAAATGACAAAATGGTTGTTTCCTTTACTAACTGGCAGGATAAATCTGTTACAAACTTTGCATGGCTTAATAACGAATCATCTGCTTGGGGAAGATCTTTCCTTGGAGATGCGTCTGATTGGCAGTTATTTGTAAGAGAAAGTGCTCGAATTAATGAGTCTGGAATGGCTGTTGTTGGTAATGAAGAAGATGCTCATCTTGTTAGATTAGTATCTCTTAGTAATGTTACTGGAACATCTGGAGAATCTAAGGAATATTCAAGCGATATTGTTAAGTTTGAGAATGTATTTGATACTTCTGAAACCTGGCAAGCTAGTATTGATTCTGAAGGAGCTGGTACAATAGATATTGGAGGTCTTTCATACACTGTAAGCTACTGGGATGATAAAGATGGAGATAAAGATGAACATGTTCAATTGAAATATCCTGATTCATCAAGTAATGAAATCGTAGCATATCCTGTAATTCAGACTGCAAGTGGTGCAAAGCTTATGTTCTATGAGCCTTTGTTAATCAATCTTTCTGATGCACACGATGATCTTAAGAATAGTGTCTTAAATGCGGGTGCTTGGAGAAATGTTACTGCAATAAAGATTCCCGATGGTGATGGCTATACAGATATCACTGTAGCGGATGGAGGAGCTGCTGGAAATGCCGGCATGAAACTACCTACAAACTATACTGTTACAGTAGGTGGTGGGACTGCTACCAACCTGGACACTAATGTCACTAGTATTGCTAGTGGTTTGATTGGTCCATTAAACTGGACTCTAAAGTCTGGAACATCTCTTGTTCCTGGAGGTCCATTCGCAGTAAACCATACTGCTTGGTTATATCTTACTGATGTAGACGGATCAACAGCGATTACAAATCCTGCAATTATTGTTCTTGAAGAACAAGATGAAGATAATAACTACAATGCAGTTATTATGAGGATGGGTGGAGCTGGAAATTCTGACAATGGTGTTGGTGTTTCTGATGTTGATTTCACATGGAATGGAGATATAGACATGGCTGCTTCTGCTGGAAGTACATATGGTTCTTCTGGTTTACAGAGAGAATCTAATGACAAGTTGTATGATATGATGGATAGATGGGGTACAATGGTTACCACAGATCAATCTACATCTGATCAGTATACTGCAGTTATCAGTTATCCTAATAATCAGATTTCTGCTGAAATCTATGCTTCTGAAGGCTCTGCGTCTTCATCAAGCAGTGGAAACTTGGGAACTGTTCTATTTACAGATGACCAAATTTCACAAGTAAGTGGAAATAATTTGATTGTAGTTGGAGGAAGTTGTATTAATACTGTAGCGGCATCATTGCTTGGCAGTGATAGTCCTATTTGTGGACCTAACTTTGAGAGTGCTACTGGAGTGGGAAGCGGAAGCTTCTTGATTCAATCATTTGAATCACCATTCGCATCTGGAAAGATTGCGACACTTGTAGCAGGTTACGAAGCAGGAGATACAACTAATGCAGCAACATACTTAACAACCGAGACTGTTGATACAACAGCAGGTATGAAGTATATTGGAACATCTGGAACAGAAGCAACTTTGCAAACAGCTTAAGTAAGCTAATCCAAAAAACTTTTTTTTCTTTTTTTTCTTTTTCTTTTTTTTTATCTATTAGTGTTAACTAATGGAATTCAGTTAATTTTTTAAAAGCCTGATTTGTAATATTAATATGAAAAAAATTAGTACTAGAGAAAATGAAAAGAAAAAACAAAGGATAAATAAGATTGTTGTTGGTGTAATTCTTATTGGTTTGATGTTCTTAAGCACTGTGGGGTATGCATTTTATGGGTCTGGAACAACAGAAGAAAATGGAGAAGAACAGGAATTTGAACAAGGAACTTTTGTAAATGGAAAGTGGGCTTATCAAATTGGAGAAGAACAGTTCTTCTTTACAAATTTTATTGGATTAGCAGAAAATGTTCCCGTAGACATTAGTCTTGTGTTAAATGATTATTATAATGCTCCTTTATACATAGATTCTGATGATGTTTCCTTGCAGGAAATTGGCTCTATTCTTGACAGATACTCATCTAGAACCCAAAAAGCTTGTTATGGTGAATGTGACTTAGATGTACCTGAAAAAAAATGTGATGAAAATTTAATTGTGGTTAGAGAATCTGGTAATCCAAGGGTTAGACAAGAAGGAAATTGCATATTTATCGAAGGAGATTCAATTGCGGTTGATGCTTTTCTATATAAAATTCTTGGATTTAGTTAATAAACTTTAGGTGTAGAAATCTTTAAAAGATAGGTTTTATTGGAAGGGGAATGAAATCTAAAGTAAGAAAAAAGAAAAAAATAACTACTGAAAAAAGAATTGAAAAAGACTTAATTAGGATATTTATTTTTCTTGCTTTTTTAGTTATAGTTTATTTAATAGTTAGTTCTGTGTTTAAAAGTTTCAATCAATTTGAACACGAAGGCCTTAGATTTACAAAAGAAAGATTTGGAGAAATTATGGTTTATCACCATTATTATTATTTTAACGCTCCTGCAACTGGAGATTTAATAAGATATAATCTTTTTCTGAAACAAGATCCTAGAACTAATGAAATTCCTATGGAATCTAAAGAGATAAACTTTCCTTTTGTTAAAACTGTATTTATTTCTGTTGATGCATCTACATTAAAAGAATGTAAAGAAAGTGCTGTTGGAGTTGCAACATTAAGTGCTTTTCTAACAGATAATCAACTAGAGGTTAAAGGGGGGACAAATGACTTTATAGAAGCAACATTACATGGCTATGAATATTATACTTGTGAAACAAAAGTTATTAACCCTGTGATTAATATTGTTCGGGGTGAGGAGACTAAAATAATGGGGGATGGTTTATGTTATACAATTACAATAGGGCCTGAATGTAATATTGTGGAAGCTATTGAAAAATTCCAAATTGAGTCTGTTTTAGACGCTAAAGGAAGAGGATATAAATATTAGATTAATTTCTTCTTTTCTTATATAAATTGTAAAATATTATAACAAGAAAGATTGATACCAAAACCATTATTATCTTCAAGTTTTGTAAAATCAAATCGTAATTCTCTCCGAATATCATTCCTATAAGAATTAATATTATTGACCAGAGGCCTGCCCCTAATGCTGTAAATAATATAAACCTCGATAATTTCATCTTTGTAAATCCTGCTGGGATAGAAATTAATTGCCTGATTGCAGGAATTAATCTTCCAATAAATGTTGTTGCGTCTCCGTGTTTTCTGAAATATTTGTCTGCCTTATCTATTTTATTATTATCTAAAAAGAATATTTTCCCATATTTGTTAATTAATTTATTTACTGCTGTTCTTCCTAGCCATAATGCAAGATAGTAATTTACTAAGGCCCCTACAATACTTCCTAATAATGCGGCGATTAATACAGGCAAGAAAGACATTTGTCCTTGTTGAATAAGAATTCCTGCAGGGATTAGAACTAATTCGCTTGGGAATGGAATAAAAGAGCTTTCTATGGCCATTAAGAAGAAGATTCCAATGTAGTCTAAGGTTCCAACGATATTCAGGATAAATTGTGTCAAAGAATGTACTGCCTCAGTTAGCATGTTTGGTTGCCTCGTAGTATAATGATTTTATGTCTGAATAAATAGGAATTTCTCTTATCTTAAATATTAAAATATTTGCAAACCATAAAATAACCACCATTATTGTGCTTCCGAAATACCATGTTAATTCATGAGTTATGTCAAAATATTGGTATCCACGGGGCACTAATAGGGCAAAAACAGCTATTCTAATTATGTTTATTATTAAGAATCCTATGAATAAGAATAATATTGAATAAATTCTTTTAGAAATTTTCATAGGTGTTGTTAAATTTAATATTAGTAAAAGGTAATATGCAGAACCTGCTACACAAGCTGGGATTATGTGAGCTATATAGCCTTTGAAGAATATTGCAGGGATTGGTGTTTTAGATAAAAAGAATATGGGATCAAAGAATTTAGATAAGATGTAAAAAACAGGGTAAATTGTTAGAGGTGTGAATATTAAATAAAAGATGTAAAGGTTTCCCAAACCTAGAAGTATTAACACTAAGTATCTAATTACTAAGGAAAAGACTCTTGATTTATCCATTCAGAGATTAATAATAAGAAGTTTAAAAATATGTTGGGGGGGTTTAAAGAATTTAACCTCTTGAGATTCTAACTGCAACAACAATTATTAGGATTATTAAGATTACATTTATTAAAACAAGAACCCAAACAAATCCGCTTCCACCTAATCCTGCAATTGAGAATCCTGTGATTCCAGGGCTTCCTGAACCATCAATTGTAATTTGCATTTCTCTTTCATTTAGGTTGCTTCCAGAGGTTGTCTTTATTGTGAAAGATTCTGTTCCTTCTGCGTCTTCATCTAAGAGAAGAGTTATTGTAACATCTTTGCTTTCTCCTGATTCTAAGATTATGATATTACTTGGAGATATTGATTCTAATTCAGCCCATGAACTAAATCCAGAAGCATCTACTATGAATGTTGCTTTTT
>PJEL010001273.1_pt1 | contig 26324 bp, 35 predicted proteins | sample 1853271 | NCBI WGS metagenome assembly PJEL01 (sample SAMN08108733, study PRJNA415343) | Invertebrate metagenome, whole genome shotgun sequencing project. | host: Globobulimina | place: Sweden: Gullmar Fjord | collected 2015-08
CTTTTTCTTTATCTAGATTGTATCCTAGTTTTTTGTAATACTCCCTTACTCCTACTCCTGAGATTACTTTGATTTTTTTGTACCTCTTTTTTTTGGCTATTTTTTCTGCTTCGTTCATTAATTGTTTTCCGAGTCCGGCGTGCTGATTGGCGACTTCGAGGTTCGGGGTTCGGGGTTCGAGGTTTTTTGTTATGTTTAGGGCTTGGCCGTATACGTGGAGTTCACGAACCATTGCTGGGGAATTCCTATCTAACCTTAATCTTAAGAGACCAAAGAGGATATTGTTTTGATTTATTATTTCTATGAAGTATTCTGTTCCTCCTGAGGCTTTGTATTTGGTTGTTTTTAGTTTTAGTTTTGTGTTTATTTTTCTGGAATCTCTAACTGCGAAACCTATTTCTCTAAATCTTATTTCGTTTATCTTTGATTTTTTTCTATCAATATTTTTTTCTATGTCGTGTCTCATGTCTATGTTTTTTATTCCGGCGATTAGATAGTGTGGAGGAATTTCTCGCATTATTCTCATTATTCTGCAGTATCTTGGAGTTAGTTTTAGCATTTTTATGATTAGTTTTGAAGTTGTTTGTTTGTCGTAAGGGATGTATTCTCCTCCGTAGTAGAGGTCTTCGATTCCGGCACCTTTTAGGACTTGGCATGGGTATATTTTGATTTGGTCTGGTTTGAAGTCTTTTGAGGAAAATATTTTCTTGAACATTTTAATGTCTTTTTTTGGATTTGAGCCTGGTATGCCGGGCATTAGATGGTATCCTATTTTGAAGCCGGCTTTTTTTAGTCTTGTTGTTGCATCTATTACGTCTTGGACCGTATGGCCTCGGTTTACTTTTTTGTATATTTTGTCATCTATTGCTTGGACTCCGAGTTCTACTCGAGTTGCTCCCCATTCTAATATGTCTTGAATTTGGGAGGATGAACATGCGTCTGGTCTTGTTTCTATGCAAATGGCGACTGCTCTATGATGAGCTGTTTCGTTCATTTTTTTAGCCTCGGAAAGAGATCTTGACTTTTGTTTATTTAGGGCATCGTAGCATTTTTTTATGAAATCGAATTGGAATTCTCTTGGATAATGAAGGAATGTTCCTCCCATTATAATTAGTTCGATTTTTTCTGTTGGGTGGCGCATGTAGTCGAATGCTTTTAGTCTGGCATTGATTTGTTTTATTGGATCGTAGCCGCATTCTATTGCTCTTAAGACGGCTGGACTCTCCGGAGTATAAGACTGAGGTGCACCGGAGGTAGTTGGTAGTTGGTAGTTGGTAGTTGGTAGTTTTTTTGGGACGTTGAATGAGGGGCAGTAGAGGCAGGTTCCGTGGTCGCATTTTCTTGGTGGGAGCATTACTGCTAGAGGTGTTACGCCGGATATTGTTTTGGTTGGTTTTCGCTTTCCTTTGGATTTTGGTGTCATATATGAGAGAAACGTTTTAAGTTTAAATGTGTGATGGGTTTGAAATAGTTGTCATTTTTCAGTAACTACTATGGAAAGATTTATAAAAGATTATATTTACGACTTATTATGAACAACAATGTTAATACTAGTTTCCTTGTAAGTTTTTTATTTGTAATTATAATTTCCTCTTCTGTTTCTGCTTTTGTTAATCAGCTTGCATATGATGATGGAACTGCGGAGCTTTCTGAAGAATTTCATGATGGTTTTGCGTATAAAATTGTTGGGTTTGATATGGTTCATGGTCCCTATAGCTTGGAGTCTATTGATACTTTTTGGACTGATGTTGATGGGCATGAAAGTACTGAGAATTTTAGAGTTTGGGTTGTTGATTTTAATGGGAGTGTTTTGTATTATAATAAATCTATGAGTCCGAGTGAGGGCTGGAATTTTCATGAAACCACTGAAGAGGTTTTATTGCAGGATGATTTTTATATTTATGTTAATGCTCCTACGCGGATGGGAGATGGTGATGTTGTGGTTGACAGCGATGAGATGGATTTGGGTGTGGATGGGGATATGGTTTTTGGGCATAGTTTTTTTGTGATTTTTAATGGATTGATGGATATTGCTAATTTGAATAGGATACATGTTCCAATTTTTTGGGGAAATTATATGATTAGGGCTACTGTTGATAATAATATTGTTCCGGTCCTTAATTCTATTGACGCCTTGGATCTTGTTGAAAGTCGGGATTTTTTTTATGTTGAGCTTAATGGATCTGATTTGAATGGGGATGTTTTGACTCCTGTTTGTGCTCATGACAATGGTCTTGTGACTTTTAGTGAGAGTGAATGTGTAAGTGTTAGTGGAAATGTTTGTGAAATTAGGGCTAAGAATGGGAATGTGGATCATGATGTTTATTGTAGATTTTTTGATGGAGAGTATTATTCTAATGCTTTGAATTTTTCTTATGATGATGATAACAAGGCCCCTTGGGCTAAGCTTCTTGCAGGTAAAGTTGCGGGGAAGAATCATGCTTATTCTAATAATGGAAATGTTGTTTTGACTCCTAGTTTTCATGATGCACATATGGACAATTGTGATATTGGGGGAGATTATGTTGAGGCGGATATTAATGAGAGCGCTATTGATTTGGGTTTTTTGACTGATGGAGAATATTTTTTTAATTTGACTTGTGTTGATTTGCTTGGGCATAGCAAGACTGTTTCTAAGTCTATTGTCGTTGATACAGTTGCTCCGGTGATTGGGAATTTTGATATTTTTGATGAAATTATTGATGAGGATGGTTTTGTTTTTATTGATTGGAATGTTAGTGATAAGGGAAGTGGAGTTAAGTTTTCGGTTGTTCGAAATAAATGGGTTAGTGATATTAATGGGTCTAAGATGTCTGCTGGATGGGGAATCTTGAAGAAATTGTCTTACCCTGTTACGGAATTTACGACTTCTCAATTGGCTAAAGAAACTAGTTATTCTTTTAAGATTAGGGCTTGTGATTTTGCTGGGCTTTGTAGTGAGAGTAATGTTAAAACTACAATGACTAACTCTGAGGCTGTGCTTGTGAGAATTGTTAATATTGATGATGGGGATATTTTTGCTATGGACGATGTTGAGGTTATTGTGAGTTATGCTGATAATTCTTCTGTTACTTGCGAGGCTAGTATAGATGGGAATAGTTATGTTGGAATGAGTGGAGATGGGTTTAATTTTGGTAATGCGAGTAAGACTTTTAAGAATTTGGCGGATGGACGACATGATGTTAATGTTTCTTGTAATGACGGTGTTGGTGCTAGTGATGGTTTGACTAGTTATGCTAATGTTGGTTTTTATGTTGATACTAGTGACCCTGTTGTTGGTATTTTAGCTGGGAACTATAGGGACATTCCTGCTGATTATGCTAAGCGAGTTTTTGTTAATCTTTCTTATAGTGATTTGCTTAATGAGTATGAATCTGGTTTTGACTATTGTGAGATTGATTGGGATGATGGACATGTTAGTGTTGTTGATGAACTTAGTTCTCTTGATGAATTGTTTAAGCATTGGTATTCTCTTGAGGGTAATTATGATGTTGAGTTGAGTTGTTATGATGTTGCTGGTAATTTTGGGAGTGCTGTGGATTCTATTATTGTGGATAAGACTGCGCCTGTTAGTGCTGCTAGTATTAGTGGAGAGATGGGTTGTAATAATTGGTATACCGGAAATGCTTTGGTTGAAATTGATGCTATTGACTCGAGTAGTGGCGTTGATTTTACTAAGTACAGGGTTATTGGATTGACTAAGTGGGCAAAGTATTCTACTCCTTTTGAGATTAGTGAAGAAGGTGTTTGGGTGGTTGAATTTTTTTCTAAGGATAATGCTTTGAATAAGGAAGCTATCAAGAGTATTGTTATTAAGGTTGACAAGACTGCCCCTGAAATGGAAATTGTTTCGCCTATTAATAGTGAGCACTTGGGAAATAAGTCTGTTGATTTTTATGGGGATTTTACTGATTTGGTTAGTGGTTTTGGCAAAATAGATGTTGAAATTTTTAGTGAAGATGGAAGCACTCTTGCTGTTGGAACTTTGAATTCTTTGACTGGTGGAATTTTTTGGAATTACTCTTATGATTTTGAGGATAATTTGGAATACTTTGTGAGAACTGTTCCTGTTGACGGTGCTTGTAATGTTGGAGAATCTGCTGAAGTTGAATTTACTGTTGTTGATTTGAGTGATATTTTTTATACGAAAATGGAAGTTGATGCTCAGTTGCAGGAATTGGATCTTCTTTTGAGGAACTTGATTGCCCAGGAAAGCAATAAGACCGAGGCTGAGCTGGAGATTATTAGAGATAGGATTGATTTTATTTACAATGAGCTTAGTTTGAAGATTAGTGAGCTAGAGGATGAAGATGAGGTTTTGTATGAGAAGATTTCTAAGCTTCGAAAGAGAATTAATTATTTGAAAAATGTAATGCTTTTCTTGTTTGATGAAGTGTTTGATGAGTTGGAGAATTTGAATGAGGATGTTGATGAAATTCGAAGTGATTTGGAAGAATTAGATGTTAGGATTAGCGCTGTTGTTGAGAGGATGAATCATGGGACGATTAATTTAATGCATAGGAATTTTGATAGTGTTAATGAATTGAAGGTTTGGGGAGAGGCTCCTGAGGATGCTAGTTCTGCTATTGCTTATATGTGTGATATTTATGGTTCTTGTGAATGGGTTGATAATATCTCTTTTTATGTTGTTGATGGGAAAAATAAGTATGATACTTTGATGAATTTGACTGGCATGGAGAATGGCCGGTATAATGTTGGGGTTAAGTTTTTTGATGAGAATAATAATTGCATGGAAGGTTATGATGTTGGTGGATTGTTTTATGGTTTGGATGATTTCGGCTTTGTTGATGTTGATGTTGACGGAGTTATTGCGACCTACTTGTCTTCTGGTGCTTCTGGTTTGATTAGTTACGAGGTTGTTTTGGATGAAACTATTGGTCAGGCTGACATTAGGATTAGAAGTGTGGATGGAAGTATTGATAAGATTTTGAGGTCTCAAACTTTCTTTGCGGGGAACAGATATTATTTGAAGGACAATGTTGACTTTTCTGGGCTTGGAAATTATGAATTGTATTTGACTATTGATGGAACGGATTGGATGAGTTATGTTGTTTTGACAGAGGTTAAGGATATTGCTCCGACTAGTGAGATTACGATTGTTTCGCCTGGTGTTAATAATAATGATGTTTATTGGTTTAACAGCTTGAATGTTAATGAGATTACTTTGGAGACGATTGTTTTGGCCTCTAGTGTTGAGGAAACTTATAGTTATTTGATTGATAATGCTGGTAGCTCTCGAGCCTTTATGGATGAATATGAGAGGTCTGGTAAGTATTTTGCTGGTATTGTTTTGGGTAGCTTGATGTTTGATGAAGAGAGAATTTATAATTTGACTGTTGATGCTATGCTTGGGCATGGTAGCGCTTCGGTTGAGGTTGGTGTTGACAATACTGCTCCTATTGTTTCTTCGATTGTTCCTGGAGCTGGTGCTTATGCTGGAGTTATGATGGTTTATTCTAATGTTAGCGATGAGGCTAGTGGTGTGAGAAGTGTTTGGATTGATTTGACCGCTAAGAATAATGCTTCTATTGTGTTTAAGCTGCCTGGTGTTTACAATAATTTGAACGGTCTTTATGAGGCTGGATTTGATAGTGTTGAGATGGGGATTCCTAATGGGAATTATAATATTACTGTAACTGCTGCTGACTATGCTGGAAATGTTGTTTCGGCTATGGTGGACCCGATTATTGATAATGATGCTCCTGATATTAGTGGTGTTTTTGTCAGTGAGATTGTTTACAATGATACTTATTTGATGAAGTTTGGAGCTAGAGTTGTTGATGCGCCTGCTGGTGTTGATTATGTTTATGCTTTGTTATCTGGGGATAATGGCTCGGTTAACGAGAGGTTTGAATTGGTTTATGATGGTTATAATTATATTGGAAGTTATTCTAATGAGAGTTTGGTTGGTGGGAATTATAGTGTTGTGATTTTTGCTGTTGATTTGGCTGGGAATGAAGCGAATTTGAGTTATGCCCAAAATGTTAGTGTTGTTTCTCGTCCTGTTGTTGTTAAGACTGTGAGTTCTGGCGGAAGTGGGGGTGGAAGTGGGGGTTCTATTTTGAAGAGTTGTTCTGTTGGTAATTGGGACTGTAGTGAATGGGCTGTTTGTTCTGGTGGTTTGCAGGCTCGTACTTGCGAGAAAACTGTTCCTTGTGCTGAGATTAAGCCGGATGCCATTATTCCTGGATTAAGTCGTTCTTGTGTTGTTCCTGAGGTTGAGGTTGTTGAAGAGAAGCCTGAGGAGGTCGTTGAGGAGGGAGGTGTTGGGGCTGTTGAGGATGAGTTTTTGTCTATGATTACTGGTGCTGTTGTTGGTGGGAGCGCTAAGGGCCTTGGTGCTGTTGTTGGTTTGATTGCTTTGGTTCTTGGTGGGTTTTGGCTTATTTGGTTTAAGGTTCGGAAGTAGGTATTTTTGTGTATTTATGATTGGAAATGTGGGTGTTTCTATGCAACAGCGTCGATATAGACTGCAAAAAACCCTTGCTTAGTGTAAATAAAACACAACTCAATCACCATAATCCTTATATAGTGTATTCTATACACTATCTTATGAAAAACAAAATATTAGGCAAAAGATCGACGCTGAACGGTAATTATCTTGATAAAACTGACAAGTATTTTCCTCGAAGTAGGGATATATTGAAGGCAGCAGGGGTTAATCCTATTGTGAGGTATCAGGTTTTTGTTCGAAAGGATATTGGTAATCTTAGGGGCGTTGATGAGGGCGTTGATTTTATTGGGGGCGAAATGGGGGACAAGGCTCAGATTTATGCTTTAAGGAATGGGCAGGAATATTTTAATGGGGAGCCTATTTTGAAGATAGAAGGTCGGGCGCAGGACCTTATGGACCTTGAAACAATGTATTTGAGTATAACTTCTGGGGCTTTGACTGGTCCGGTTGATTTGGGTGCATTGAGGGTCGGCGCTAGGGCTATATATAAGGCTGCTGAAGGTAAACCTGTTTATGATTTTAGTGCTAGACACTTTGCTCCTGAGCTGATTCCTGAGATTGCTAGAATTTGTCAAGAGGAGGGTTTTGCTGGAACTTCTACTGACGCTGGCGCTAAGGCTTGGGGCGATGTTGGATTGGGGACTACTCCTCATGCTTTATTTTTGACTTACAAGGCATATATGGAACAAAATGGAATAGAGGGTAATCCTACTATTGAGGCAGCTAAGGCTTTTGATAAGTATGTTGAAAGGGGAGTTTCTCGGACATTTTTGGGATGTACTTTTAATCGGGAATTATCAGATATAGTTGATGTTGCTAAGGCTGGTATACCAGTTTCTGGAACTAGGATTGACACTTGTGGAGAGAATTATACTGAAGGTAGTTTAGATATTGAACTTCCTGAATTAGATATTCTTGAAAAATACAAACAGGGTCGAGGTGTTAGTATTGCGAGTGTTTGGGGACTGAGAAAAGGGCTTGATGATGCTGATTTGGGGAGTTTAGGCTTGTTTGTGTCGAGTGGATTTAATGCAGAGAAGACTGCGGCTTTTGTTGAGGCTGATAAGGTATACCAGGAAATGCATGGGAAGGCTTTGTTTGACGCGATTGGAACTGGTAGTTTTGGTATGAAGAATTTAGTTATGACGACTTCGGACATTTGTGCTTACTTTGATGAAAACAAGGGTCTTTGGGTTCCTAATTCTAAGGTTGGTCGAGCTGAGCTTCTTAGTGATAGGTTGGAGGAGAGATTATGAAAGCTTTAATTAAATTACTGGAGGTTAAAAAATGAAGAGGAATATAGCTGTTTATGAGACGGATGTTGAGGAGGATTTTTCACGTAGAACTGGTGCGCTTTTTGTGAGTGGACAGAAGCCTTGGTCTAATAGGCCCTATGGGGCAGAAGCTGTTTTGCCAAATATTGTAGCTATTCATGACCATGCTGTCGGAAATGATTGGAAAGTTTTGGGTTCTGTTGATAGGCATTTTTATGAGGATGCTGAATTGATTCGAAATGAAGGTGGAGTGTTTGATGATCACTGCATGAATGGGACTAATGGTCAGTTGAGAATTAAGGAATTGGAGCCCCAAAAGGATATTTATATTCGGGCAAAAGATGGTCCCATGCTTGGTATCCGAACGTATACTGAACAAGAAATGAATAATTTTGTTGATTCAGATATGCAATTGATATTTGAAAAACAGAATTATGATGTAGATACTAATCCAAATTTCGAATTGGCGATGAAGACTTTGATTGATGATGGTTTGAAAAAAATTGTTTTCAATGGATTTGCAACTGATTATTGCGATAAGGCTGCGGTTTTGGCGGCGGCAAAATATCGAGATAAGTTTGATGCGGATTTGCAACTGTATGTAGTTGTTGATGCTATTGAAGCGGTTAATGTAAATTTCCAAGGTGAAATAGATATGAATTTTGGGGAAAAAGCTCTTGATGAAATGGTTAATGTAGGTGCACACCTAGTTAACACTAAGAATGTCTTGGAGAGCTTAGTATGAAGCGACTTGAGGAAGTGAAGGGGAAGCTCCTTTTTGTATATTACATGGGAGCTTCCTTTATCCCTCAAGAAAATGAGGTGAAGTTAATATGAAAACTATTATTCTTCCTAGAATGAATGCTGAAAAGGTTGCTAATCAAATTGGGGATTTTATAGTAAATGAGATTGTTCCTATTGGGTATACTGGTGGTGTTATTGGTCTTAGTGGAGGGGTGGATTCTACTGTTGTGGCTAGCTTGACGAAGAGGGCTTTTGATAAGTATAATGTTAGCCATGAAGACAAGCTGGGTTTGAATGGGTATATTTTGCCTTCGGGAGTTAATGATTCTTCGGATGCGCAAGATGGGATTAAGGTTGCTGAGAAGCTTGGCGTGCCTTATGAGATTTTGGAGGTTGAACCTTTGGTTGAACCTTTTAGATTAACTAATAGTGAAACTTTTGACAACTCTTTTGATTTGGGTAATTTGTATTCGGAACTTCGTGCTGCTGTTTTGCATCGAAAGGGTGGATCTTACAAAAAGCTAGTTTTGGGAACAGGAAACCGTGGTGAGGATTTTGGTGTTGGGTACTACACTTTGTTTGGAGATGGTGCGGTTCATTTGAGTCCTATTGCTGGATTGTCTAAAAGGTTGGTTCGGGAAATGGCGGTATACCTTGGTTTTAATAATATTGCAAACAGGGTTCCGACTGCTGGATTAGAAGAGGGACAAACTGATTTTAGGGATTTGGGGTATAGTTATGACTTTGTTGAGTTGATTGATGAGGGTGGGAAGCAAGGGTTTGATTTGGAGGGTTTGATTGCTCATGATCAGGTTGGTGAAATGTTTGCGGATGAGAAAAAGTATTATGTTCGGCTTTATGGCGAGGCTAAGTTTGATGAAGTTGGCGAGGCTGTTTTGGATATTGAGCGTCGTGGGAATATTGCTAAGGCTAAGGCTAGGATTGTTGCGCCTCCTATGTGTGAAGTAAATTTGGAGTATAAAAATGCCGTATGTTAATTTTGTGAATCCGGCTTGTACTGCTGATGTTATTGTGGAGAATGATAATTTTGAGGTTCTTTTGATTGAGAGAGGGGATGATCCTTATATGGGAATGAAAGCATTGCCTGGTGGGCATATTAATTTGGGACTTGAGACTACTGAGGAAGCTGGTGCTAGGGAGTTGAATGAAGAGACTGGGTTAATTGTAAGACTTGAGGATTTGACTTGTCTTGGTAGTTACTCTGCTCCCAAAAGGGATCCGAGAGGGCACTATGTTACTCATGTTTATTATACTCGGAAATTTGATGGTATACTTCAGGCGGGGGATGATGCTAGGGATGCTGGATGGTATAGTTTGAATGATTTGCCTGAGCTTGCTTTTGATCATGGGAAGATATTGAGAGATTATTTGGAGGTTAGAGGTAGATGAAATTTGATAATATACTGGTTCTTAGAAAAATGTCTTCATTGGAATATCATTATAATGGGAATCATGAAAGTGATGTTTTGAATAGGCGGATGCTTTGCAGGCTGAATCTATGAAAAGAGTGGAGGGTATACTTAAAGAACATGGTAAGAAGTATGATATTGTAACCAGGAGAGAATTGACTCGAGATATTGTTGATGAGTTTGATTTGATTGTTTCTGCTGGAGGAGATGGTACGGTTATTGCTGGGGCTGCTTATAATAAAGATGTTCCTCAGTTAAATGTTCGACTTGATGAGGGAAGTGTTGGTGCTCTTTGTCATAAGGATTTTGAACCCGCTTTGAGAAGTGCTCTTGAAGGTAAGCTTGAAGTTGGGGAATGGACTCGGCAGGATGTTTACTTGGCCCTCAACGGGCATGACCCTAGTGGCCCCGATGGGAAATTTATAGGAAGGGCTCTCAATGAAACTGGTGTGCAGGAGAAGGGTGGAATATTTGGAATGGCAAAGTATAATTTTAATGGAGAGTACAGTGAGAGCTCTGGACTGGTTGTTGTTACGGGAACTGGCTCTACTGGATGGAAGAAGACGTTTGAAGGATATTCTAGGGATTCGAAAATATTCAAATATGTGAGCGTTCTTTCTGATAAGGGAAATGAATTTGGCGAAGGAGATAATTTTGTTATTGAATACAAAAATCATGAGGGTATGTTTGTTATGGATACTGTTAGGCGGGAATTTCCTAGGGATTCGGTGTTGGAAATAAAATTAAGTAAAAGTCCATTGAGGGTTTTAGAATGAAAGTTGGGCTTTTTGGGGGAAGTTTTAATCCGGTGCATAATTCTCATGTGAAGGTTGTTCGGGATGTTTTGGATAGGGGTGTTGTTGATAAGGTTTTGGTTATTCCTTGTTATTTGCATCCTTTTGGGAAGAAGTTTGCTGATTTTGATTATAGGGTTGATATGTTGGAGTTGGCTTTTGAAGATGTGAAAAATGTTGAGGTTTCTGATATTGAGAGGCAGCTTGGTAGGACTAGTTTGACTTATAATACGGTTACTGCGCTGAAGAAGCGATTTGATCATGAGTTTTATTGGATGCTTGGAGGGGACTGTGTGAAGGATTTTGATGAGTGGGAGTTGGGTGAGGAGTTGTCTAGGGAACTCGAATTTATTGTTTATGATCGGGAGGGATTTGTTGGGGGAGATAGTTCTTTGATGAGGGTTTATGATAGATTGGATGTTGCTGTTGATAATATTTCTTCTACTAATGTGAGGGAGAGAGTGAAAGGCGGGCTTAGTGTTGAGGATTTGTTGCCCGGAAAGGTTGTGGAGTATGTTGATAGAAGGGGGCTTTATTTGGAATGAGATTGGAAAGAGAGTTGGGGGTTGCAAGAGAATTGGTTAGGGGTGCTGGGAGGATTATTTTGGAGAAGCGAGATGATTTGGAAGTTAAGATGAAAAGTAGGGAAGAATATGTTTCTTCTGCTGATTATGCTTCTTCGGACTTTTTGCAGAGGGGGTTGAGGGCGGAATTTCCTGATTATGGTATTTTGGATGAAGAGAGTGAGGTTGATGGGAGGGATAAGAAGTATTGTTTTGTTGTTGATCCGCTGGATGGGACTTGGGGATATGTTAAGGGTCATGATGAGTTTGGGGTTTTGCTCGGCTTGCTTGAGGATGGTGTTCCTGTTTTGGGTGTTGTTTATCGGCCTGTTCAGGATGAGTTGATTTGGGGCGTTAAGGGAGAGGGTGCTTTTTTTGAGAACGGAGAGCGTCTTGCTGTTGGGGATAATTGTTTGGATGATATTTTGGTTAGTGCGAGTAGGGATAATGCGTTTTTTGATTTTTTGAAGGGGAAAGGATATGATCCGGTGAAGATGCCTACGTCATATAAGATTAATGCTGTTGCTAAGGGGGACTATACTTCTTTTATATGTCATCCGGATAGTGTGATGGGGCTTTGGGATTTTTGTGCGCATCAGGTTATTTTGGAGGAGGCTGGTGGTGTTTTGACTGATTTTTTTGGGGAGAAGATTGACTATATGGGGGATCGGTTGAATAAGAAGGGGGCTATTGCTACGCATAGGGAGAAGTTGGGGGAGCTGGTCAACCTCGATAAGTATAGAGGTTGAGGGGCGCTTTGCTTGTGGGGGATGGTGAGAGGGTGGAGACGTGAAATAAAAAAAAAGGGGGGGGGTGTTAAAAAATAAAACGTATACGACACAGATTTTGTTTTTGGGATTATTTGCTAAAAAAGAGGGTTAATATTAGGGATTGAAAGGTCAAAAAAGTGTAATATATATACGGTATAATCAATAATTGTTAGGGATTAAAAGGTCAAAAAAGTATATAAACTCTTTTGTCTAGTAATTCTTATGAGCTCAATAGATAAAGTAAAAATAGGGAATAGCAATTATCTTAGATTTGTAAAAAGTTCGGTTTTCATGGGAAAGCAATTTATTTACAAAGAACATATCGGCAAAGATATATCTGCGATGACAAAAGAAAAGTATCTGTTAGATAATTTTGAAAAAATAACTGAAGAAGAATTGAAATTTAAATTGAAGTTTTTAGAGCCGATTGAAGAGAAATTATCTTACAGTAAGAAACTGCCCGAAAAAATAGAAGAAAAGTCTATTAAAATAAATAACTTGAAAGAAATAAAAAAATCTCCCGGAACAGTAGATGCAGACTTTGCCATTAAATTTATTTATAATTCCAATAATATAGAGGGGTCTAAGATACCTGAAAATGTTGTAAAAAAAATAATTGAAACTGGTATTTTGAGTTATAAGGATAAAAATGAAGCTCGTGAATCTTTGAATTCCATTAAGGCATTTGAATATTTAAAAGATTTTAATTTTAATCTTGCTTCTATTAAGAGACTATATTATCTTTTAACGGATAACTTATTGATGGATAATAAAAATCCTTACCCAAGGGGATTTAAAACAACTAATATTATAGTCGGAAATTCTGCAACTAGTGATCCTGAAAATGTAGAAAAGGATTTAACAAAGTTAATTGAATGGTACAAGAAAAATAGAAGAAAGATTCATCCATTGATTTTGGCTTTTGATTTTCATTTAAGATATGAAGAGATTCACCCATTTAGGGATGGTAATGGAAGAACAGGAAGATTGATATTAAATAAGATACTTATGCAGAATGGATATCCGCCAATGATAGTTTACAAAGAAAACAAGAGATCTTATTTTAATGCTATAGAAAAGGCGAGAAACGGAAGAAAAAAGAAATATTATCAATTTATGTTGGAGCAGATGGATAAGTCTTATGATTATTTTTTGAAGTTATTGGAGAAGTATTGAAAATTTGTTTGCTGGATGTTGATTGGGGCTTATCCACGAACGAGGCCTCGTAAGGCACTACTCTGGTGAGCATCACGAATGACGTGAATTTTTTAGGGTTTTATGTTTAATGTGGGGGATAGTGTTGTTTTTTATTTTGATGTAATTTTGGGTAAACAATAAAACTTAAAAACCATGTTACCACTGCTAAATGAACAATAATGTAAGAAATCCATAACAAAAAGTATGCAAGTGATCCCAATTCTGACTTTAGAATTGTTGACCCTCTAGAAATATATGGATAAGAGAAAGGAAATACCTAAGGAAAAACAAAAATTCCTTGGAATAGGTAGTTTCAAAAGAAGTTTTTTGTAGACTTGTCTTTGGACGAGTCTTTGAAAGAGGTGGGAATATCTAATTTCTAGATGTTCCAAACAGAAATTTGCGGTGCGCACACGGAGTGGTACTGCAAAAATACCTAGGAGGTATTATTATGACAATCGATGCTTATTTACACAAAAAAGGATCTGACCAAGCTCCAAATCGTTCAGAATATGAAGTGGAAACAAGCGGGATACACGAGATTATCTTAGTCGAAAACGCAACAATATTTGACAAATGTGTTTTTCAAGTGATTGACGAAAGGAAGCCAGTTTACGCAATAATTACTTCTATTTACAAGGGGGAAATATGGAGATTTGAAGATCATCTCAAAAAAAATTCTTCTTCTAAATGTTGTGCCAAGGTAGTTCTTTCTAGCGACATTGGGGCTATGATAACTACAAAAACCAGTGCAGATGTCTTAGATTTCATTAAGCTTAGAGTGGGTAATAAAGTTTATTTTGCGGGAAATTCAAGTCTTGCAGAAGAAATAGTAAACCTTGTTTCGCTTGGAGATTTGCTCAAATTTGTTTCTGGGGAAATATCCTGGGGTAATCTTGAGAATAGAAGTCGTATTTTTAAGAAAGAGAAGGAGATGAAGACTCTAAGAGATAAGAGAGTTTCGGAATTAAACCGAGTTATTGCCGGGCTTCGAAGGAAAAATGAGACTCCTGAGGGGGTTTTGTGTTGGGCCAATGAAGAATTAGAGGTTTTTGGACGGAATTTTGATTTGACTAACAAGGAAAATAAGGATCTTGCTCGGGATTTGTATTGGGCTAATGAAGAATTAGAGGTCTTTGTGCGGGATTTTCATTTGGCCAATGTGAAGCTAAGTAAGATCCCCCTTTGGGTGAAGTGGATTTTTTCTGCGGAATAAATATTGATTTCGGTAAAAGGTTTCTTAATTAGCCCATAGAGCGCTTAAAATAACGAAACATAAATAAAAAAGGAGAGTATTGTGGAAAGGCAATTATATGTTAAGTGTTATGTTTTAGTTAGTAGAGGCTGCGGAAAATGCTAAATCTGATATCAGGTATTTAAGAAGGGAGATTTTATTGCTTGAACTTATTGATAGAAATGATAAAATAACTATCTCAGAAATAGCGGTGAAATTCGAAACTGTTGCCGAAAATACTATCTCTACATTAATTTCTAATTTGTGTAAGGCTAAGCTAGTCAGCAAAGATCGTGATTATGATAATCAACGGATTGTTCACGTGAGCCTTACTCGTAAAGGAAGAGGGTTTCTTGATGCAATCAGGAAAGAAAGGGGTGAAACGATTTGTGGCTTGGTCGATGCTCTTAAATTGAATCTTAAACAAGAAGAAATGTTGGCGGAGGTTGTAGATAAGGTTAAAGTGGCACTTGATGAAAATATGTGCCAGCGGAACTTATAATCATAAAAACAAAGGGAGAGCAAGATGTACAAAAATTGGAAAGCGATTTGCAAAATCGAGGATACGCAGTTCATGCTGGCATTTGCATTACTTAACCTTGAAACTGAATTCGGGAAAACAGCATGCGAAAGATTCCCGGAATATTTTTCTGATGAAGAGCAGTTGGGGCCGGTTCCGCTATCTGCCTTAAAGGCTACTGCTTGGGAAAATAATGATGATGGTCATGAAGAACCAGAAAAGTATTTGATAAGTTATCGTGCCATTCCTGAAGACTGGCCAATAATTAATTTTGGAGATGCTGATACATTAAATGGGTATAGGAATTCTGGATTTCAGTTAATTCCAGAGGAACTAAAGGAAGCCTGTAGTTTTGGAAAAATCTACAAATGGGGGGAGAAGGAACTTGTTCTTATGGAGCTTAATTATACTGAAGGTGAAGAATGGTGGTTTGTGCCTGCGGAACTTGTGGATGTTGATAAATAAATGATTTAATTGTATTCCATAGCGGGATGCTAAATAAAGAGGAGTCATACTATGAAACGTATTATGCCAGCAACTTGCTTAGATGTAAAACTGTCTTTACAAAACAAAGATACATTTAGTTTTGGCGAAATTATCACAGCAGAACCCCTGCCAGAAAAAACAGTAGACATGAGTAATTATTTACTTTCCGTAATGCCTGATGTAGAAATTGAATATCTTGGCCGTCCAAGTCTTCTCCGCTTGAATAAGTATAGAAAATTTTCTCCAAGTAGTTTATTTTTTCAAACTGTACATGAATGTTTTGAGAATCATTATCCAATTGCACTTCGTCCGGAGGTGTTGATGCACTTGATTGTCAATGAGGTTGCAACTACTGTTAATATGTACCCTGAGGAATATCGTCACTTATTTACCTCATCAAATGGAAGGGTGCGATTGGATGTCCGCAATGATGCTTTGCGCAGAGGGGATCAAAATAGTCCTTGGGACCAGGTTCTTGAACAGTTCGGTGTTGAGTTGCAAAAAAATGTTCCCGGCGAGCTTATGTCAAGTTTTCTTCCCGGCTTCTCAACAGTTACAGCGGAAACTACAGCTGCTACAATGGTTTCATTTATGAACACTGTACAGAAGTTTTATGATTTTCATACACATACAATGTGCGGCTTACCGCAAATCCGTCTTCTGGGACAGTCAGATGATTACATAAGCTTGAGAGAATCTGCCGAGCGTTTGGCCGAACCATTTGAAGCTCACTTGGGTTTGTACTTCAGGAACCTTATACCTGTACTTAGAAAACTTGAGGAACAGGCTTGCGGAGATTCTCTGGACGAGCAGTTCTGGTCTTCATTGTATAAGTTTAACAGTAGCTCTGGTACTGATTCATTTAATGGCTGGATTGCTGCCTTTGTAAATTATGTTCAAACAGCACCACAGAGAGCATATAGGGATATACCGGCCAGATCTGGAGGAATAGAACCAAAAGAAGACTCTCCTTATGGCTGGATGAAAGAACCGAGTTTTAGAAACAAGGGTATTGATGTTGGCTCTGTCCCGTCTCAGGTTTCAGTTGCGCCGTTTACATGGCATTATCTTGGTGAAGTAATTCTGATGCAGTTTGTGGGCGGGGTGCTTGGAATTGATGACGTTGATGGTTATGCTACGCCGGCGTTGTCATATGCTGTGGTTAGTGGAGACTGATAATAATATCTATGCCCTCTCTCAATAAGGAGTTGAGGGCTTAAAATTAGTTTTTGAAAGGAGAACAGTTATGAAATTAACAAAACAACCTGAAACAGAAATGGAATATTGGATGACTATTGAGTCTATTGGTGGTTTTATTTGGAGAATGAATCACGATATGGGGGATGGTCGCATTGAAAGTACTCCCGAAATAGAACAGAATTTAAGTGATGCTGGAAAAATTCAAGAAAGATTGGTTTCTGAAATTTCTCAGTTCGGAGTCATTGCTCCAAAAGACTGCCCGAGAACGAAAATAGGGGAAGAGCAGCCCAAGGCTCCTAAGGGTAAAACATGGTATTGGGATTGGTATCACAAAATGAAAAATAAGTTTCATGCTGCCGAATACGAGAAAATTATTTGCTCAGCCTGTCCATTATGTGAAGGCGTAGAAAGGTTTACCTCTTTAAACTGCATACCATGCAAACCATGGAGAGGCATGCTTTATCAGCTTCGTGAGCCATTCTCTTGTGCGATAATTAGCCATTCAGGCGATTGGAACAGAGAAGAGCTTCTTGATGAGATAAGAAAAGAGGGTGGGGATGATGCCGTTGTAAAATTTGAAGCAAAGGAGATTATGTTGAAACAGGAGCATGAATCGAATCGGGAATAGGTAATAATATTTATGCCAAAAACCAAAGAGCCTCTGCATTTGCAAGCTCTTTGGTTTATTTCTTTTTTTTGGCCAAAATTAGGTATTCTGAATTGTTGTTTTTGAAGGTTTTTTATTTCGTAAAATTAGGTATTCCGAAATGGGCGATAGAAAATGTTAAATAGCTTTTTTGTTTTTCTGGGATGATGAAGTTGACTGATTATACGCAGCCTTCGGTTACGGCGGATGTTGTTATTTTTAATATTGTTGATGGCAAGTTGAAAGTTCTTTTGATTAAAAGGGGAGTTAAACCATTTAGGGGAAGTTGGGCTATACCGGGGGGATTTGTTAGAGAGGATGAGGATCTGTTTAGTGCAGCTGAAAGGGAGCTTTATGAGGAGACTGGGGTTGAGAATAGTTATTTGGAACAGCTTTATACTTTTGGTGATACTGGGCGAGATCCCAGAGGGAGAGTTATTAGTGTTGCTTATATGGCTTTGGCTCGGAATAGTGAGGTTGAATTGAAGGCTTCTAGTGACGCTAGTGATGTTAAGTGGTTTGATATTGAAGATTTGCCTGATCTTGCTTTTGATCATAAGAAGATTTTTGATTATGCTTTGAAGAGGTTGAGGTGGAAGTTTGAGTATACTTGTATTGGGTTTTCTGTTTTGCCTAAAAGGTTTTCACTTGGGGCTTTGCAGAAGGTTTATGAGATTGTTTTTGATCGGAAGATTGATAAGAGGAATTTTAGGAAGAAGGTGCTTGGGCTTGGGATTTTGAAGGAGGTTGGGGTTGAGGAGGGAGTTGCTTATCGGCCGGCTAAGCTTTATTCTTTGAAGGTTGGTTTTGATAGTATTTTGAGGCTTTCTTTGGGGTAGGTCAACTTTGATAGCCATCAAAGTTGAAGGTGGTTGAATACTGGAAGTATTCGGTGGTTAAATTCTTTGAATTTGGTGGTTATTGCTTTGCAGTGGGGGTTGTGCTGCGCACGGTCTTGAGTGACATAACTCTAGTTAGTTTGAACAAAAAATTGCTTAATATATATGATTTAATATAGTATATTGGAGTATATAGGTTTTGGGAAATAAAAAAGAGCCTCTGTGGGAGCAGGCTCTTATTATTGTTGAAAATTTAAGGATTGCTTTTGGAAGAAAGGCTACCTGAGCTACTTGAGGATTTATTAAGCATCCTGACAAGTATTACACTAATTGCGAGAAGAACTGCGCCGAAGATTAGGCGATCCATGTCCATAGTTTGCCAATCAATAGTATTTTCGGATCCTGAAGTACTAATGAGATATGTACCAATAAGCATCATGATTTTTATTGATATCCATTTTAAGAATAAAAGAAATGAGAGTCCCGCTCCACCTATTGCACCGGTTATTAGTCCTATAGCGAGCCCCTTTTTACTCTTGGTGACCTCATCTCCCGCTGCTCCACTTGCGATTGCACTTATGCTCGTTATACCAAGCGACATTAGGACAATGAAGAATCCCTGGAAGATTGACCATATCCAGTACCAGACGTACAGGAAATTGGATGCACTGATTAGAGCTTGGGGAATGGTGTCGTTTCCGAAGAGATAAAAGATAGCCATTAAAGCTGCAGATATAAGTATGCCGATCATATGAACCTCCTTTTTAGAATACTATGTATTCTGTTATAATGAGACTTTTATACAGACAAGTCTATGAGAAACTTCTTTTGGAAAACCTTTTGTGGACATTTTCCTCCTATTTTCCACGTATTTCTTGTGAATTGATTAATTGTAGCTACTGGGTTTTTGTTTGTGTTGTGGATTTGTTTTATACATTTTATAATGACAACATAATTTTTAAGTTTTGGTATTGGGATATTTTTAGAGCAAGGCACTAAAAGGTGGTTGAATACTGGAAGTATTCGGTGGTTAAATTCTTTGAATTTGGTGGTTATTGCTTTGCAATGGGGGTTGTGCTGCGCACGGTCTTGAGTGACATGGCCTTAGTGGGGGTTGGGAAGTTGAGCCACGGGATTTCATTGGATTTTGATTTTTTTGGGAGTGGAATGAGGATAGGGAATAAAGAGTAAGAAATTTTTAACCACGGACTCCACGGACTGACGCGGACTTTGTTTTGGGAGTGGGTTTTTGCTTAAGGAAAGGTTTTTATTGGATGAGTGTGCGATGTATTTATGGATAAGGATATTGCTCGAAGATGTTGTGTTTGTAAGGCTGTGCAGATAGGGGATGAGTATGTTCCTTGGAGTGATGAGATGAAGGGGAAGCATAGGTATTCTGATACTTATTTTTCTGAGAAGTGTGCTAGGGATTATCATGGGGAGGATTTTGAGGATATGTTTGGTAGTGAGAAGTTTGAGTTGAAGGAATGCCCGGCGAGAAGCTCGAATTGTGATTAGGGGCGAGAGGCTAGGGGGTAGAGGCGAGAGGCTAAGGGGGCTGCGCCCGGGTTTGTTGGGTTTGTTAATTTGTTTTGGGAAAGGTTTTTATGGATTGTATATTTTGATATTTTATGGAACAAGAAGAAGTTTGGAATGCTATTGCTGAGAAATGGAGTGAGTTTCGGACTCGACCGGTTGAGGAGGTTGTTGATTTTCTTGAAGATAAGAAAGGTAAGGTTTTGGATTTGGGGTGTGGAAGTGGGCGGAATGGGCCGAGTGATAGGTTGCAGGATTTGGAATTTTATGGGGTTGATTTTTCTGAGAAGTTGTTGGATATTGCTAAAGGTAAGGGTTATGTTGAGGTGAAGAAAGGGGTGACTTGGGAGATTCCTTATGAGGATGAGTTTTTTGATTATGTTATGTTTGTTCGGGCTTTGCATTGTGTTGAGGGTGAGGAGAGGAGGTGGAAAAGCTTGGAGGAGGTTTATCGAGTTCTTAGGAGTGGAGGTGAGGCTATGATTTCGGTTTGGAGTCGGGGAAGTGGAAGGGTTAAGAATAGAGAGAAGGAGAGTTTTGTGCCTTGGACTGTGGATGGGAAAAAGGTTGAGAGGTATACTTATGTTTATGATAGGGATGAGTTGGTGAAGGAGTTGGAGGAAGTTGGATTTGAGGCTGTGAGAGTTGAGGAGGGGAAGAATATTGTTGTGGTTGTTCGGAAGAGGTAATTTTGTTATAATCTTTTGGTGACTACTACCGAAAGACTTATAATTATTGAATCCTAGGCTTTTAATCATGGGAGATATTATTTGCTTAGATAAAGCCAGGGAAGATCGCCCGTATAAGGATCCTGTTATGACGAGGGCAATGGGTCTTAAGGGGGACTATGTGAGAGATAAGAAAGAATCTTTTTATGCGACTATTCTTAGGGTGGGGGATGAATCGGTTTATACTCCTGATAGATTTCTTATGAATAGATTGGATTTATTGAAAGCTGAAAAAAGGCCACTTTCTATTATAGGTGCGGAATATAGAGAGCAGCCTTTTACTTTGTGGGATTATGTTGGTAAGTGTGATCAGGATAGAATAGCTAGGGGAGATCAAGGCTTGTTGATTACGCTTGGGAGTAATGATATTGAAAGTCGTCCTGAGGTGATAGTTTCTGAGGGGGCGTGTTATTCTTTTTTTACGAATTGTCCTGAAATGGTGGTTTCTGGAGATATGCATTATCCTTTTTTTGAGGAGCTTAAGTCTGAATGTAGTCGCTCTGAAAAGTTGATTGGGAAGAGGGTTACGGCGTATATGAAGGGGACGAGTTTGATTGGGATTGGGTTGAAAAGGCGGGCTCTTTGATTGGGCTGAAAATATCAGAAACCGATAATAATATAAATGATTAATTGTCTTTTGCTTTATGGTAAAAGAACCTAGTCTGGAAGAAGTTTGGAAAGAATGGAAGGATTCTGGAGATCCTAGATTAATAGAGGTTGCTGATGATTTTGCTCCTGAGCTTAGTATTGAGTACGAACTTAATTCTGCTATATTAAATGGTGATACCGACAAAGTTTTAGCCATTAAGGATTCAATGATGGGGCATGTTGCTCCAAAGGGTGGGTTTTATACGGGACATGCTTCCGGGGTGCTGAAAGAAATAAAGAAATATGGATCTTAGTTTTGGATAATCTAAATAAATTTGACCCTTTTTTCATTCCCATGCTCGAAGAGTGCCCCGAAAAAACGTTGTTTTTTACTTGGGCAAAATCCGGGATTTTATGATTTTTTCTTCATGCCCATGAAGTCCATCAAAGAGCCTTTATTGAAATCTATTGTTTCTCCTGAGATTGGGTCTAGTTTCATCCTTATTATTCCTAATGAATTATCCATACAGGTTAGGTTCCAGATGTTGTCTTTTAGGATTGCGATTATTTTGGTTGGTTTTATTCCTGAGTCGTTTTCTTTTATTGTTTTGTTGCATGTTGCTTCTAGGTCGTCTATATCGATTTTGATCTTGGTTGTTTGGGGTGTCATCGGGGAAGGTTTTGCAGGCTCTGTTTGACCTTGCTTTGAAACTGAGATTATGTTGTCGTGTATTTTTGGGTGATCGAAAGGATAGGCAAAGGCTGCGATTTTTTTCTCTTTTGGAAGGAAGTAGTCTAGTTGAATTTGTTCGGTTTTTTGCTCTAAGTCTAGGATTAGAAATGCTGCTGCGAAGAATGTGTCTGGATTTTTTTCTTTGAAGAATAAGCCGTATTTTGTTTCTTCAAGTTCTTGAATTAGGTCTTTTACTTTCATATTTTTTGTAGAAGATTTTGGTTTATAGGTTTTTGGTTGGGATAAGAAAAACATAATTTATGGTATATTATTGGGGGGGGGAATTATTACGCAGAGAGCGCAGAGAAGTCGCTGAGATTCGCAAAGGGGGAATGATGAAGAGTTTGAGTCTGGGTGGGGGTGTTGAGAGTGCTTAGTTGGAGTTTTTTTGAGTTTGAGAATTGGTTGATATGGGAATAATATTTGTGCGTGAATTTTTTGGGTTAGCTTATTAGGCGCATTATTAGGATTAGTTCTATTAGGCCTACTGTTAGGAGAATGTATGCGGCCATACTGTATTTGTTTTTTATGTTGTCTAGTTTTTCTAGAGGGGGTTCTTCTTGAGAGGTGCTTTTTAGGCTGTCTGTCATTTCTGAGAAATCTGAGAGTCCGACCAGGGTTAGTTGGGAGAAGAATGCTGCTCCTATTATTAGGGTTACTAGTGCTTGGAAAATTAGGATTACTTTTGCCCACCTCATGATTTGTTGAGGATGATATTGTTTATAATTGTTTCTGGAGCACGTATCTGCAACGCGGATAGCTTTTGGTCTTTGGTTAGGGCGACTGAGGGCGCCCGTGTAAAATGCTTGGGTTATTTATTTTTTGGAGAACTTACAGTTCTTGTGTTGCGCCAATGGGTGCCGGATTGTTATAATATATTTTCGGAGAGGAAGGGGATTAGTTTTTTTTCTGCCATTCGAAGGTGCTGTGCGACCGTTTGTTTTGTGAGTTTTAGTTTTTTTGCTAGGCCGTCTAGATTTATTTTTCTTGGGAAATTGAAGTAGCCTTCTTCCACTGCTAGCTGGATTACTTCTTGTTGCTTTGGACTTAGTTTTGGCATAATGTGAGGTAGGAATATTTCGTCTAGTTTAGTTTGTTCTATTGAGATTAGTTTGATTTTGAACTCTTTTGGTAGTCTTTCTAGGATTTGTGTTAAGGGGGCCTTGTCCCAGCATGCTAGTTCCCATCTTTCGGTTCCGTTTGTTCTTTGGATGACAGGTTTTGTTTGGATGATTCGTTTGTCGAAAAGTGGGGTGTAAGCGGCCATCCAACTGGGTCCTTTTTGTAATGTTACTATGAAGTTTCCTTTTTGTTCGAACTTTATGGTGTCGCTGTCTTTCTTTAGATCCTTGATGAATTGTTCTTTGTTTTTTTCTTCGCCTTGTAATACGTGTGCTTCGCTGTAGTAGAAAAAGTCTTTTTCTTCCCATGCGTTGATTAGATATACGAAATCTGTTATGTTGTGTTTTTTGCATAGGGGTGCTAGGACGCATGTTTCGTGAACTCCTTCGAATATTGCTTTCCACATTACGCTTTACATGTAAGGTATTTTATAAAGTTTTGGATTTGGTTTGGGTTTTGGTGCTTATATATCAGGTAGAAGTTTGATATAGGGTTTTTTGTTGGTTTTTGCATGGTAGAAAGAATAAAAGCAAATTTGGGCATAAATGTTTTTGGATATGAGCTTACAGAGGGACTGTCTTCTGGTGAAGGTAAATTTATAGTTAGGAAAAATGATAAAATACTGGAATCTTATTTTGGAGAAGAGTATTGCCTGGGAGGTCTCCAGCATAAGCATGTTGCTAATAACTTTTGTTTAGATTATGAAGAGATAATTGGAGGGGGTCGTTTTAGATGGTGCTCTGGAGAAATGCTTATTTCTGAAGGTTCACATAAATTTGGAAATTTGCCCGCTAGGGCTGTGGAGGAAGTTGCTGGTGGACTTAGGTCTTATTTGGAAGAAAAAGGTTTTCAGGTGGGACGCACGGATTTGGAGCCTTTTTGTGCTGAACCAGGAGATAGTAATGCTAAAATTTGGAAGGAATTGGGATATGAAGTCTAAAGAAAATAATATATGGGTTTTTGCTAGCTCTTGCTTTGGCCAAGTAGATAAAGAAAGATTTGTAAATTGTGCATTTGAAAGCTTGCGAGATGCGGCGGAATATTATCACAAAGAGGATGGTTATTTTAGCTTATCTTCGGATTTGTGTGTTGCGCCTATGCCCTATAATCCGACGACAGAGGAATCAAAACATATTTCCAGGAATCCATATGTTCTTCTTGCTGAAAATGGCTGGGCTTCTTCGCATGATGTTCCAATGTATGATGTGATGAGGATGGGAGATGTTGAGACGCTGGGTGAAGAGGTGCGAAAGTATGTGGTTGAAAATGGGGGGGGCGTAGTTTGAGGAAGATTTGCGCTGGGATTTCTTTTGATTTGACTGATGTGGTTGAGCGGGTTTCGGATTTTGAGAAAAATAATGTTATTCTGTATTTTATTGAAAAAATGAAAGGGGATATTGATTGAAAATGAATAATAAAATAAAAGGTATTATTGTAACTGGCGCCTTGTGTTTGGCTGCGGCTACGTATTTTAAGGGCGAGGCTCCAAAAACTTTTGAAACTTATTCTATGTTTCCTGGTCATTTTGCTGGAGCTAGGAATATTGCCAACACTTTTCATGGTGGAATTGAGAGATATGATGCTGACTTGGATTTTGATGGAGATAATATGAATGATTTGTATATTGTTGCTCAAGATGGGACGCTTTATCATACTCGTTCTATGGATTTGATTAATGGCAAAGATGATGCTGACAATAGGACTTGGATTCGGGGAGATGCGAATGCTTTAGAGAGAGCTAGCGAAGGAAAATACGAGGCTTATTGAGAATGATGAATAAAGAATTTTTAAATTATTTACCAATATATGAGAAGGCTTTTGATGGCTTGGCCAAAATGCAAATTCCGGATTTAAATGAATTTGATTCTAAAAAGGTGTTTTGGGCTTTTGCTTTTTTAGGAAGTGGGGAGCACGGGACAACAGGTCTTAAAAGTCAGAAAAATTTAGATTGGATGTGCAGTGAAGTGTGTGTTCGAAGTGGTAATTTAGTTGAGATGAGGCCAACAAAATTTTATACTGGGATAAAGGGTCCGAATGCTCAATATATTTTAACGGATGGCACAATTGAAGAGAAGCTTGTATTTGCGCCAAGCAATGAACCATTTAAATTTTATTAGTAGTTTTTATTAGCAATTCAAGAATAACTGTGCTTGCTTAATTTTATAGGCAATTAATAAATTATTCTAACATCCATTTCCAAACAGGTTTAATGGTTATCTTTTTTCCTTCTACCACTATTTCATCTTCTTCGTTGTAAGTCAGATAAGGTTTTGTATTGAGGATACTAACTAGCTTGTATTGTGAAAACTAACTCTTGTTTTTATTTCGGAGTTGATTTTTTCCTTGAATTCTTCTAGTTCTGTTTTTGGGATTGTGTGCCTTTAGTTAGATTATAATCTAATTAAAATTATGGCAGAATTATTAGAAATAATGAGTAAAATGAATCCTTGGTGGGGTGGCGCTGAATTTTCAACTGGATTTGTTCGGGAAAAATATTTGAAAAAGATTAGACGATATTTGAGCTCGAAAGAAATTCTTATTTTGACTGGAGTTAGAAGGTCTGGAAAAACTACTCTTTTGTTTCAGTCTATTGATTTCTTGATAAAGGGGGGTATTGATCCAAAGCAAATATTATTTGTTAATTTTGATAATGCTGACTTGAGTCATTTGAAAAATCCAATTAAGGATATTTTGGATATTTATTATCAAGAAGTTTCCTTGGATGAGCATGTCTATTTGTTTTTTGATGAGGTTCATTCTATTGAGAATTGGGAAAAGTGGGCGAAAAGTATTTATGATGAGAAAAAGGCTCGCTTGATTGTTTCGGGGTCTTCTTCTTATTTGCTAGATGGTAAGCTTGCGAGTTTGATTAGTGGGAGGTATTTGAGGGTTGATGTTTTTCCTTTGAGCTTTAGGGAATATTTAGATTTTCATGATGTTAAATTTTCTAATAAATTGAGTTTGGTTTCAAATAAAAATATTATTTTGAGGCAGTTGAAGAAATATTATGAGAAAGGTGGTTTTCCGAGAACTGTTTTGGAGGAGGACGAAGTGCTTAGGGAGGATATTTTGAAATCGTATTATGAGAGTATAATTTATAGGGATGTTTTGAGTTTGTATAATGTTCGGCAGGTTAAGTTTATGAGGGATTTGATTTATTATTTTGTTAGTAATTTTACTTCTTTTTATTCTTATAAAAATTTGTCTAGTTTCTTTGGTGTTGATTTTTCTACATTGAAGGAGTATATTGGCTACTTGGAGAATTCGAAAATATTTTTTGAGTTGCCTTTTTTTAGCTATTCTTTGAAGGCCCAGAGTAGAAATAATAAGAGAACTTAAGCCCTTCGGGCACCCATCTAAAAAAACCTTCCATCCTTAACCCTCAAAATCAAATCATCAGGAGGATTCCTAAAATAAGCAACAAAAACCATCTTCTCAAAACAAC
>PJEL010001274.1_pt1 | contig 26299 bp, 15 predicted proteins | sample 1853271 | NCBI WGS metagenome assembly PJEL01 (sample SAMN08108733, study PRJNA415343) | Invertebrate metagenome, whole genome shotgun sequencing project. | host: Globobulimina | place: Sweden: Gullmar Fjord | collected 2015-08
GCCTAAGTGGTTGTGCAAACAATGCAGCAAAAAATGAAACAACTAAAGCAGGTAAACATCATTATTATTGCATTTTAGAACAGGCACAAAGCTTTCGTGAAAAGAATTCCAATCAAGATTCATACCCACTATTTACAGTAGCGTATAAGCATTGTTCACCACAGAGAAATGATTTAAATAATAAAATGATATTACAGCTAGAACATAGCTTCCTTGAAAAAAATAATATGGACAGTGTGCCTGCTTGGGTCACAAAGCAGCATGAGCAAGCCATTTTGAAGTTTGAAAATGAGATTAAGAATAAATCTTATGAACTGTTTAAAAAGGAGTATCAAAAGGAAGTTTAATATTGAAAAAAGATATTTAACTACAAATTAACACTTTGAATAACATCAGCTAATAAAAGTATGTAAAGGAAATTACTAATGAGTCGTTTTGCTTCCAAGTTTTCAATTATTATCGTCAGTCTTATATGTGTATTACAAACGGGTTGCTCATTAGCACCGTCATCAGCGAGGATTGCGCACAATGCGTTTGATGAAAGAGACTACAGGGAGTCCTTGAGGTTAGCTAATAGAGCTTTAACTATTTATGAATACTCTGCAGAAGATAAAGCGAGTTTATTGCTTCTCAAAGCCAATAGCTATAGGAGACTGAGAGAGGATGATGATGCAGATGGCATTATTAATTACTTGATAGATACTTTTCCTAATACAGAGGCAGGTTATCGCGCAAAAGCACAGTTAGCTGCAAAACAGAAAAAACCATCACAAGGCTATAAAACAAAAAGCCGAGCCAAATCCGTATTTAATAGTGATCTATCTTCTCACAGTAAAATTATCTGGCCAATAGTAATGGTAGAGCAAAAATACCCGACTAAAGCTGCCCAAAAGAAAATAGAAGGTACTGTTGAGTTAACATTCGATATATCTGAAACAGGGAAAGTTATAAATATTAGTGTAATAGAGTCTAATTCTTCAAAGGTCTTTGTGCCAGCGGCTACAAGGGCTCTTAAAATGTGGCGATATAACCCCGTTAAAAAGCACAATAAAAGCATTGTCAGTAAAGGTCACCGGGTTGTATTAGGCTTTGAAATTCAAAATAAACGTGCAAATTTCACCGTAAAGATCTTAGCTTAGAAAATATATTCAAATTAATTGGTTGTTCTAACTGGAATTTGAACAAAGCCTATAGCTTTGTCTTATCAGTGATGTGATAAGCCGTAAAAAATAAAGAATATCGAGCAAACCGCTACAGTATTAGGCGTTCAGCTAAAAACTATATAACAAGCAAAAATCCAGCGTTAAAAGGTGTTGGATTTTTTTTGTGCTTATTACATGTAGCCTGCTTATAAAAGGCATAATTGTTACAATGCCTTACGTACCTGTTTCAAAGTCGTAACAGTTTTACTTGGTGTAATACGTTAATATTTATACGATTTTTCAACAAAGGTAATAATTATGAACGATATTAACGTCAGTAAAAGTTTAAATCATGAATCACAACGTGCCCCGGTTGAACTACTTTCTATTGCGGCAAAACCAAGTAAATCTGTTCAAATTGATACGTCTTTTAATTCGACTGAAGGAATAAGTATTGTTGAACTAAGAAAGGTATTAAATCAATTAAATGACAGTGAACTATCTGCATCGCTATTTTATGAGTTTTTGCTTGCTAAAACCAATGAAGAGATGAATTGGCAACATGGTATTACTGCTTACTAAAGCAAAATAACTACATCCATGCATTCAAGGGGGAAATATGGATGTAGTTAATATACGTTATAAGAGCAGGGGACTTATCAACCACTGCATAGACAACGTCTTAATATGTAGTAGCTCAAACTTGATTTGACGCTTTTAGATATCAGAGTTTAACTAAACATAAGCTTATTTCCGCCGTTGAGGTTAGACCTACTTATGTTGTTTCAAAGATACGTTAACGGAACAAAATATAAATTCTATTTGAATACTTAATTTGTGTTTGGAGACATAAAAAATCAGTTGAAAAGAGGGGCAGCTTTATCATCATAAAGCTGACATAAAATTAATAATTCTAAGGCGCTATGGGGCACATTGCGAGATGGTATTAGTGCTAATTCTATGGGATTTTTAGTGTTTAATCATATTTTACTAACTCAGCTATTCAGAAATCCAGATAATAATTCCCCCAGTACGTGATATAAGCAAGTAAAATAAGTGAGCCAAATTAGGTTGTTGAGGTTTATAGACTGTAAAAGCTGAGCCCCCAACTAATTTGTTGGGGGCAAAATTTCACATATTTCTATTACGGATAGAGATTACTTTCTAATAAATGACATTTGATAGTTTTGATATGAACAATAGTCGGTATTTACTCCCTTGTATGTGAGTACTCCATAGCTACTTTTTGCGTGCTTGAGCTTAGTAACCTTGATGGTTTTTTTATGTTCTTTCCAAGTGGTCTTTGCATCTAGCTCGCTATTATCAGTTAAACACAGCAGTTGAGTCATTTGCTGATAACGTTGACCTTCAAAGATATTATCTAAGCTTTTAGGTAGTTTTGCCTGCTCTGAAATTGCTTTTTTCCAGCTTGCTGCACTTATAATAAGCTCTTTTGTTGTTAATTTTGCAGTATCACCTCGGGTGATATAGTGAGTGGTAACACGATTACTTTGCTTTAAGCTGTTATCGACGATAAATACTCCTGACTGGCCAGTGACCTCAAAATTAGGGGTTTCACTATTTATATTACTTACAATAAGCGCTGTTGCTTCATCAACACCAAAAGCAAAACGTGTATTGGTATCAAGGGCTAGTCGTGCTAATCGACCTTGTCTACCACGCTCTGAAAAATGGGTATCCATAATACCCCAATGAAATAAACCTAAGCCGCCTTTACTGTTATAGGTTAGGTCATCATTAAGCAGTGCTTTATTACAAGCGTTTGACTTTTGACAACCTTCTTGAGGAAGCACATCTTTTTTCGCGCCACGAAAAACGGCGGTATTGCTTTGTCCGTTAGTGATCATCGCAATACTTGATTGTTTATATGTTCCGCCCGACATCACTGCAGTACCAGCACTAGTGCCACCAATAATTAAATTGTTGCTGCTGAGTTTTTCTTTGATGAGCTTAAATGCTGCACTGTCTGAGCCATCGCTATTGATAAAAGCTTTGGCTGTTAATGATTGATCTCCGCCATTAATAAAAATACCGTCCGCTTGGCTAATCGCCGATAAAATATTGTTAGGCGATAAACAGGCTTGTAATTGTTGGTTAGTTAAATCAGGGTATACCAGCTCTCTATTGGCAGACCCTTGAATGTTTAACCTTGTTGAAATTAACTGCTGGCATACTTGCTGACGATCACCAGGCTGATTAATTAGGGAATTTAAAGTCGCATCCAAAGGTAGCCATTGAGTATCACCACCAGCTTGTGTAAATGCTGCTAGATAAAAATCTACTGCTTCAAATGGGTCCCTTGCTGAAGCAGTTAGCACTAATATTTTTGGTTTATTTTTATTACTAATATGCTTAGCTAAACTAACAAACTTTTGGTAGATTTCAGTAGAAAAAGCATTGTTTGAATTAGTTAGATCAACATGCTCTTTTAAACGACCTGAGCCATTATTGGTTAACACCGGCTGCTCTAATAAATCAAGTAATAAAAAATATTCCGCATCATTAAGTTTATTAATAATACTATTATTATCATAACGTCGAAAAACGGATTTTAGTTGGGACTTTGAAAATAGAGTCGGTTTTTCATCTGTTTGAATGTTAGTTATTAACTCGATAACCTGTTTTTGATTTTCATCGTTAAATGATTCAGGCCAGTAATTATTGATAAAATTAACTGTTTTTTTGCCAATTTTATAATAATTTTCTTTTTTAGCTTGTTTAAGTTGAGCGTTTTTTGATAAGGCATTGGTATTACAGTTTTTAATTGCCATTGATGAGCAGGATTTTAAGCCACCACCGACAAGAAAAAGCTTACTTTGTTCTTTTGTGGTTTTTGCGAAGGATACTGTGCTTATCGCCGATAATGCAAGCACAATTAAGATATTTCGTTTCATTTTGTTACGTTCCTGTGATTGTTTGTTCGGCAAAAACAAACAGGGCTAAAAATAAAAATACAGTTGACAACCAAGAAATACAGCGGTATTTATAAATAAGCAAATTTTTGAAAAGTTTGCGGCAAACAAACTTTTTAATGAAACGTTAGGCAACACAAGACCCCTATATATGTACAAGAAAGCATTCGCACTTACAACATATACTTATTCAAATTACTACCTTTCGGAGTGGTTTGACGAGTAAACACTAGAAAACAATCCCTTTGTTTTCTGGAGTTTAGATCTCGTTTTCTACTCATCCAACACTCAAAATAAAATAAAAATAAATCTTTGCATCAGTATACTTGTACTCTTTTTTGAGTGGGTTAGCTGCTTTGCATTAAATTTATATTAAAAAAATCAGAGAGTTAACTTATGAAAGTTTTTAAACCTTCGTGCCTAGCTATGGCCGTTTGTAGTACTTTGTTGTCGCCAATTTATGTAAATGCCGCTGAGCAAGAAACTGTTAGCGAAAAAGATGTTGAAAAAATTATTGTTACTGGTAGCCGAATTAAGGGGGTAGATTTAGAAGGTAAACAACCGTTAGTTGTTATTAATGCTGATGATATTCGCAATTCTGGCGCAAGTAGTATTTCCGAATTAATGAACCAAATTAGTCAAACCCGTGGTGGTGAAGGTTCATTTAGTACCAGTGAAAGTGGTGCCACTTCAACGTCTACGCCCGCAGGACAAGCGGCTGCGTCTCTTCGTGGTTTGGGGCCTTCGTCAACATTGACATTGATTAATGGTCGCCGTGTTGCGGCAAGCTCATTTGCTTCAGGTACCCAAAACTTTGTCGATATAAACGGCATTCCCTTAGCTGCTATTGAGCGTATAGAAGTATTAGCCACTGGCGCCTCGGCCATTTATGGTGCTGATGCCGTAGCAGGTGTAATCAACTATATCCTGAAAAAAGACTACAAAGGCGCCGAGGTAAACCTCTCTTATGGAAATAGTTTTGAATCTTCAAATGAAGGCAAAGCAAATCTCAACTTAGTAATAGGCACTGAATTGGCGGGCGGAAACTTAACCGTTTTTGCTGATTACTATGACCGAGAAGCTTTTAGTGCTCAAGACAGAGATTTTACTAAAGATCCATTACTTGCCAATTCTTATTCATATCTACCTAAACATACACCAAATATTTATTATGGTTCTAGTGATGTTGCTGATGATGATGGTAACTATTTAGAGTTAGCTAATCCAAATTGTAAAACTGATTTGGTCACAACAGAATTCGGTGAAGAAATTTGTGCCTATTATCCAAACGAAGATGACATGCTCAATAGTGAGTTAGAAACAGCTTCACTTGGTTTTATTTATTCTAAAGAAATTGGCGATATTGTTTGGGATACTGACTTTTTCTTCTCACATAGTAAATCTACGGCACTTTCGTCTCCTGCACCGATTAACCAATTAGATGATAGTGATGCTGGCTGGGCGCCGATGAGTGCTTTAGATGCAGTGCCAAGTTTAATAGATTTAGTTTACCCACAATATTACTACACTACTTTAAATGGTGATCGTGAGTTACGAGGCATTCAGTACGATGCTCGTTTTGCTACGCCACGTACTGTTGAAGTTGAAACGAATGCATTTCGTTTAGTGTCGGCTTTATCTGGTGATATTGGTGATTGGGAGTGGGAGTCAGGTATTACTCTATCTCGCTCTGAGTCAGAACAAGAAGCTGTTGAAGGTATTTATAATCGTTATAAATACACCGCCGCAGTTAATGGAGAGTTGTGTGGTGATGGCTCAATTGCTAGTTATGATTACGATAGTGATAGCTTAGCCTGTGGTTCGGGTGATCCACTAGCTAGATATAATCCCTTTTTAGAAGGTGATGCGAGCAATGATGCTTTATTGGCAATGGCTCAAGAAGTGCCAACCCGTGATGGTGAAAGTACCGTTTATGGCTGGGATGCCCGTCTTACTGGTGAGTTGTTTGAATTTAACGACCAAGTCATCAGTGCTGCTTTTGGCCTAGAAGCGAGAAAAGAAGAAATTACCGATATTCCTTCTTTAAATGCCCGAGCTCGAGCAGAAAATGAATACTTAGTGGATGTTTTTGGGTTTGGTTCAAGCCTCTCAGAAGCGGAACGTTTTCAGTGGGGTACCTTTGCTGAATTCTATATTCCATTGAATGACATAGTAGAGTTGCAATTAGCTGGTCGCTATGATGATTATGATGATTTTGGCGATACCTTCAACCCAAAAATCGCTATTACGGTAAGACCCATTGATGATTTAATTTTACGTGCTTCTTGGTCAACTTCATTTAGAGCACCTTCATTAACCCAAGCAGGTGTCAAGCTAAGAACAACTACTGCAACCTATGATTGTGGTGCTAATCCGGCTGTCGCAGATTTATACTGTGGAGGAGATAGTTATCAAAGTAGCCCTAATGTATTAGAGCTAGGTAACCCCAATTTACTTGCTGAAGAGTCAGAATCTATTAGTGTTGGTTTTGCTTATAGCCCAAGTGAAAATACCACTATCACCATGGATTACTGGCAGTTCCAACATGATGATTTAGTTGATACTGATATGACCGCAGTGTTAGCCGATGCAACTACAGATGTCTCTTTACGTCACTGTGGCCTTGTACCTAGTGACTCTACCGGTATCTCTTATGATGAAGCACTGTGTGACTACACTGATAATAATGGTTTAACTGTTGAGGATGATGGCGCTAACTTAACGGAAATAAAAGATAGCTGGATTGCTGATAATACCCGCGATGTTGGTTTGCCTTTATATCGAGATCACATTATTCAATTACAAAATACTGGTGAGCAAACGGTTGCCGGGATTGATTTAGCATTCGATCACAAAATTGATTTTAGTCAGGGGGTATTAAGCTTTAGCATAGATGCTACTCATTACTTAGAGTTTGAACGTAATAAAGCAGGCTCTAGTGAGCTTGAAGAGTTGGTTGGCACCTGGCGTTACCCTGAAAGTATTGCTAGTGCTAGAGTTGCATGGTCAGCCGATGCTTTTTATTCAAGTTTAACGGTTGATTATACCAGTAGTTATCAAGATGATATTGAAGGTTTAAGAGGCCGTCAGATTGATGAACTTCATGACATGGGACAACTTGATGAAAATGATGAGCGAGACGTTGATTCATGGTTAACCTTACGAGCAAATATAGGTTATGACTTTGAAAACATGAATGTTAATTTAACGATTAATAACTTGTTAGATGAAGAGCCGCCTGTTGCTTATGGTTCTTCACGAGGTTTTGATTCATTAAATCATGATGCTTTAGGTATTAACTACAAAGTATCAATGACTTACTTCTTCTAAATAGATAAAGCGGAGGTTATAAGCCTCCGCTACACGCTATACTAAAAGTTAACTCTCATCATCATTTTATATAGAAGTAGAGCTAAAATGAATCTAGAAGACAATAATAAAGGGATAAATAAGTCGACAGAAGCCAAGGTCAATTCCTTAGTTTCTGAAAAGTCGATGCCAGATGCCTTTATCATCCTATTTTTTATCGTGATGTTGGCTGCCATTGCCACGCACTTTATTCCTGCAGGTTTCTACCAAGTAGAACTTGATCCTGTCACTAATACCAGCAAGCTAGTCGCTAATAGTTTCCAATTTGCAGAACAGCAAAGTGGTGTACCTTTATTCGCTGAGGGGGGCAACATTGGTTTTTTAAACTTTGCTTTTGAAGGTATGGTTTCTGGTGATAAATGGGGCTCAGCCATTGGCGTAATGATGTTCATTATTTTAACTGGCGGTGCGTTTGGAATTATCATGAAAACGCACGCTATCGATAATGGCATTTTGGCATTAATAGAAAAAACTAAAAACTTAGAGCAAGCATTCATTCCCATTTTGTTTGTTTTATTTTCGTTTGCGGGTGCAGTTTTTGGCATGGGAGAAGAGGCCATTGCCTTTTGTATTGTGCTACTGCCGCTAATGCGAGCTATTGGTTATGACGGTATCACTACAGTACTGGTTACCTATGTAGCGACACAAATAGGTTTTGCTACCTCTTGGATGAACCCATTTAGTGTTGCTATTGCGCAAGGTATTGCCGGTTTGCCACTGATGTCTGCGCTTGAGTTTAGAGTGATATTATGGACTGTTTTTACTATCGCAGGTGTAGTGTTTACCATGCGCTACGCCAGTAAAATTAAGGAAAATCCAAGTTTATCGCCTTGTTATAACTACAGCCAAGAGTCTTTAACTAAACTCGACAATAAGGCAAGTTTTACAGCTGTTGATAGTGCACTATTAACAACTTTTTTAGTCGGCATACTTTGGGTTATTTGGGGAGTTATTGCGCGAGGTTACTACATCCCTGAAATAGCTAGTCAGTTTTTCACCCTGGGTTGCGTGATAGGTTTTGTTGCCATTATTGGTAAGCGTCTTACAGTGAATGAAGTGGCTGATGCATTTAAGTCGGGTTCGAAAGAGTTATTACCCGCCGCTATGATTGTTGGTATGGCAAAGGGCATTGTTATCATACTTGGGGGCGACCAAGCATCAGAGCCTTCGGTATTAAATACAGTGTTGTATTATGCTGGTAATTCATTAGCTGAATTGCCTAAAGCACTTTCTGCTGTTTGTATGTTTATCTTTCAGTCGGTATTCAATTTCTTTATCGCTTCTGGCTCTGGTCAGGCGGCTCTCACAATGCCAATCATGGCTCCCTTATCCGATATTATTGGGTTGCAAAGACAAGTCGCGGTACTCGCTTTTCAACTTGGCGACGGTTTAACCAATATTATCATCCCCACCTCTGCTGCATTAATAGGTTGCTTAGGAGTCACCAATATTGATTGGTTTGTTTGGGCCAAGTTTATCTGGCGCTTTATGTTGTTAATGGCCAGTGTTGCAATTGCCTTCATGGTTTCGGCCGTGATGTTAAATATTACCTAAAGGATGATTATGAAATTAATCAAAAATGCTCAAGTATATTCCCCTATGCCACTTGGGGAACAGGATGTGCTTATTGCCGCGAATCAAATTATTGCCATTGAAGATGATTTATCGCACATGGTTAATGATTTAACCGAGGTTATTGATGCCAGTGGACAAATACTTACCCCTGGCTTTGTTGATTCGTTGGTACACATCACTGGTGGTGGTGGTGAAGGTGGCTATGCTACTCGTACTCCTGAAATGCAAATAGAAGAAGCGTTTATTGGCGGTGTTACCACAGTCATTGGTGCTTTAGGCACAGATGCAGAAACGCGCAGTTTAGAAAATTTGCTTGCCAAAGTATATGGATTAGAAGAGCAGGGATTGTCTGCTTATTGTTATACAGGTTCATATCACTATCCAATGGTGTCGATTACAGGCTCAATTAAGCGTGACATTATGTTAATTGAGAAATTCATAGGTGTTGGCGAAGTTGCTATTGCTGATCATCGCAGTTCACAAATGACAGTAGCTGAAATGGCTAGAGTTGCTTCAGAGGCGCGAGTTGCGGGGATGTTGTCAGGTAAAAAGGGCATAGTCAGTATACATGTCGGTGATGAAACCGGGAAATTATCAAAGTTAACACAGGTAGTTGAGCAAACAGATATACCAATAACGCAGTTTTATCCGACACATATCAACCGCAACAAGGCTTTGCTTGAAGCAGGCTTTGACTATGCTAAGCAGGGGGGGAATATAGATTTTACCACCAGTACAACAGAGCAAATCATCGAGCAGGGTGAAACACCGGCCGCTGAAGCATTAGCCATGGCTTTAGCAGCGGATATTGATGTAAGTCAGTTAACCATGAGTTCAGATGGTAATGCCAGCCTGCCTACTTTTGATGAACACGGACAACTAATTGAGTTGCAAGTGGGTAGAGTGAGCAGCCTTCATCAGTCTATGGTCGATGCGGTTTTAGACCACAAAGTGGCATTGGAGCTGGCCTTATCAACTATTACTAAGTCACCTGCCAACATTTTGTCATTAAAGCAAAAAGGGCAAATAAAAATTGGCAATGATGCTGATCTTAACTTGCTTGATGCCACTACATTGGCCATCAAACACGTTATTGCTAAGGGGCAGAGTGTAACAGTGATAGATAGCTGAACTAGAAGTAACACTAACAATAAAAATTAAAATAATGAATAACTAAATCAATAAACTATGGGAAAAAGCATGAAAAATACTAAATTATTTAATAAGTCGACACTGTTTTTAGCAATTACTAGTACGTTATCTATATCTAGCTTTGCCGCCGAAGAACAACCAAAGAAAAAAGAGGCTACTGGTATTGAACGTATTTCAGTAACGGCATCTCGACGTGCGACAACAGTACAGGAAGCTCCGTTGAATATCACTGCACTTGACGGTGATGTAATGAAAGATCAAAACATTTCTGTGGCAGAAGATGTTGCTCGTTGGGTACCCGGTTTAACAATTTCGGATCAAGGTGGGCGGGAAGGCGCATCGATAATCGTCCGAGGCTTAAATACTAACTCTTCAGATAGAAGCGCTGATGGCGGTACTGTGGCCACTTATCTAGGGGAAATAGCGACTAATGCTGATCTTCGCTTGACGGATATGGAGCGGGTTGAAGTATTAATTGGTCCACAAGGCACCTTGTATGGTGCAGGGACCATGGGTGGGGCAATACGCTACATTCCTAAAAAAGCAGAGTTAGACATTACTGAAGGTAGTATTACTGGTGATATATTTGCTTTGAGCGAAAGTGATGGTACAGGCGCAGAAGCTGGTTTTATACTTAATACCCCTATTATTGAAGATGAATTAGCGGTACGCCTTAATCTGAATTATTACGATAATCCAGGGTATGTTGATTATAATTACTTAATTAAGGAGCCTGGTGTTTCTAATTCAGATCCTGACTGGAGTGACCCACAAGATGTCGCTGCAAACATAAAAACCCAAGAAGATGCTAATGATGAACAAATAACGACTGCACGATTATCAGTTCGCTGGCAGCCAGTTGATTGGTTCGACGGCACGTTAAATTATTATTACCAAAAGCAAGAGAATGGTGGTAATTCAATAGTTCAATATAATAGTTTAAGTGCCACTAATCCTATCTCTACTTATATTGGACAATATGAGTCAGCTTATCGTTACGAAGAGCCAAATGAAAAAGAAGATACCTTGTTAAGTCTTGAATTAGAAATGGACCTTGGTTTTGCACAATTAGTTTCTGCCACTGGCCTTTCCACTTATGAGCAAGTTGGTCAGCGAGATCAAACCGATTTATTAATGCAGGATATCTGGAGTGGTTACGCAGATTTTCCTGCCTTTACCAAAGACACTGCTGATGTAGATACCTTTACGCAAGAATTACGTTTAGTTTCCCAGAGTGAATCAGCCCTAAGTTGGATTGTCGGCTTGTACTATAACCGTGATCAAACAAAAAATGATGATAGAGAGTATACACCAGGTGCTACAGATAGTTGGTTCGGTGGCGAATATACCAATATTGAATACGATTTAGAGTATATCGCTAAAGGTGAATCTGATGACAAGGAGCAGGCACTTTTTGGTGAGTTAGCTTATCAAATTACTGAACAGTGGAGTGTCACTGTTGGTGCTCGTTTTTATGAGTATGATTTATGGTCAAAATCAGATAATCATGCGCCATTTTATGATGGTGAAATTGCCAGTATTGATGAACTTGTTTATCAAGAAGTGACTGCAAAAGATGATGGCAGTTTATTTAAGTTTAATACTGGTTATAACATCAATGAAGATATAACTACGTATTTCACCATCAGTGAAGGTTTTCGGTTAGGTGGCGCCAATGGTTTACCTTTATGTGATGGTTCAACACAGGTTTGTGCAGAGCCAAATGAAATGGATTACCAGCCCGACACGACTACTAATATCGAGCTAGGCTTTAAGAGTACTTGGCTAAGCAATCGTTTACACTTTAATGCAGCAATTTTTAATGTTGATTGGGAAGATGCACAAGTGAATGCTGCAACAGCCAACGGTGCTGAAATAATCACACTTAATGCTGGTAAAGCTAATTCTCAAGGTGTTGAGATTTCAACTCGTGCTATGTTATCAGATTCAGTAATTGTTTATGCAACTTACGCTTATGCTAAAGCTGAATTAACAGAAGATGCTCCATACTTATTTGGCGATAAAGGAGAGCAGGGCTCTGCATTGCAAAACCATTATGATGGTGAAGATGGTGATCGCTTACCAGGGGCACCTGAAAGTCAATTTTCTATGGGCATTAATTACCAAACCGATATATTTGACGATAAGTTATTAAATGTTAACTACGGTATTACTGCGCAAAGTGATGTTTATACCAAGGTAGGTTTGAAAGCAGATGGTGAAGTATTGCCAGGTTATGCGTTAAGTAATATCTCTGCCGAGTTAACTGATGATAATTGGTCGGTTACTTTATATATTGATAATTTGTTTGATAAGTATGCTAAAACTTCTGTTCGTCGTGATAAGGCATGGGCAGGGGCAGCAACATTTGATAGTCAAAATAAAGACCTAGCTGAGCTTGGACGAGTATACGGTCACTATACCACTAAGCCAAGAACCATAGGTTTGCGTTTTAACTATAATTTTGAAATATAGTATTAAATATTTATTGTTAATAAAGTAATAAGTGGGAAGGCTGGCAGAGTTTTCTGTTTAACCTTCTTGCTTGTTATTAACCGTAATAAACAATGAACTTTGATTTTATTGATATTTTGAAATTAACGGCCTATTGCTGAGTTTTATAAAACGAATGAATAATTTTAATCTTTGAAATGAGTTTATTCCCTAAAGGGTTATTAAATGAATAATGAGCAATTAGTAAATATAGAGCTACAAGCAAAACAAGCGTTGCAAAATAAAAATTATGAACAGGCTCATCGTCACTTGTTAAGTATTCTAAAAGTCTTGCCAAAGTACGCACAAGCTTACTATTTGTTGGCACAAATACCTTTAGCGCATAATAATGACGCTAAGGCGATAGAGCTACTAGAGCGAGCGGCTATATTATCGCCCGATGAAGCGAGTTATCCATTATTAATCGCTAAAATATATTCACAACAATCAGAACCAGCAAAAGCGCAATCATGGCTGAAGAAGGTTTATCTTAATACCGTAAAGTCAGCATTTAATTGTGACACTTTAGGCGTCATTTATAGTCAATTAGGTCAACATGAAAAAGCATGCAAGGCTTTTAGTCGAGCTATCAGTTTAAATAATCAACAAGCTAATTTTCATTATAATTTAGCATCCTCCAATAAATATCTTGGTAGGTTTAATGAAGCAAGAGCCGGATATGAACAGGCTATTTCTCTAGACCCCCAACATTATCAAGCTCATACGGCGTTAACTCACTTAGGTCATATATCACCAGAACATAATCATATAGAGCGGTTATCTGCTTTGTTAGCTGATTTTTCAGACAATGAAGACAGGCTTTATATTGCACATGCACTAGCCGATGAACATATTGCTGTTGGCGATTACCCGCGAGCAATGGAACTACTTCAACAAGTGAAAAACAGCAGGATGAAAGCGATAAAGTATAACGTAGAAAACGACATGCAAATGTTTGCGGCTTTAACAGCGGTTTTTTCACAGTCCGAGCGAAATTTTTCTCAAGGTCATGATAATAATCAGGCAATATTTGTTGTTGGTATGCCGCGAACGGGCACTACATTAGTAGAACGTATTCTGACTAACCACCCGCAAGTACAAAGTGCCGGAGAGCTGCATCATTTTGAAATGTTACTTAAAAAGTCCTGTGGATTAAATTGGCGGAAACTCGAAAAGAAAACCGATATAGAAACTGCGACAAGTATTGATTTTGACGCGCTAGGTCAAGATTATATCCGTTCAATTACGTTAAAACTTGCCGACACAGAAAAGTTTGTTGATAAGTTACCTTTAAATATTCTCTTGGCTGGTTACATTATAAAAGCATTGCCGCAGTGCAAAATTCTTTGTTTAGATCGAGGCGCGCACGATACGGTATTGAGTAACTACAGGCAAATTTTTTCTCCTAATTACCGCTATTGCGATTATGCATTATCTTTAGAAAGTACAGCACTATTTTATCTAGAATTTAAAAAACTTGCTGAATTTTGGCAAGCTAAGTATCCAAATAACTTTATGCTGGTTAACTACGAAAAATTGGTTAAAAACCCTGTTGATGAATCAAAAGATATACTGGAGTTCTGTCAATTATCTTGGCAAGACAGCTTTGTTAATATTGAAAGTAATTTGTCACCGGTAGCAACGGCTAGTGCAGTGCAAGTGAGACAACCAATTACCGATGCTAACGTGGGGAAATGGAAAAGTTTTGCTGAATATCTAGCACCAATTGAACACATACTAACTCGTTCTGAGACTGTGTGAACTCTTTGTTTACTTTATGTTCAAGACGTCTACTTAACGGAATAGACGAGTTGATTAATACACTTTATAACGAAAATTACTCTCCATAATCGTATGAATATAGAAACTAAATGGTTAAAAGATTTCACCACACTAGCTGATACCTTAAATTTCTCCAAGGCATCAAAGTTAAGATATGTGACTCAACCTGCTTTTAGTCGAAGGATAAAGGCGCTTGAAAGTAATATAAACTGCCAGCTCATTAATAGAAGAAAGCACCCGATTGAATTAACTGCAAAAGGTGTTGCTTTTAATACAATGGCATTGAATATATTGAGAGAATTAGACGAAGGCGTTTCACTTTTAAATAGTAATGATGAATGTGCTTTGCCGATTAAATTTGCTACTACTCATACGTTATCAACAGGAATTTTCCCATTTATCGCGCAGCATTTATCTGGATTTGAACCTTTCGTTTCAACCGAGTTAAAAATTGTTGATGCCGATGAGAGCGTGAATATGTTAGCTAGTAATGAATGTGATTTCCTATTATCTTTTAGTGATCCAGGCTTAAAATCAAGCGAAAAAAATTCGCTTTTTGTTGAGAAAATAAAATTATTACCTGTTTGCATTCCAGATAAACAAGGTAAGCCCCTCTATGAATTATCAAATGCTAATAAATCTATCCCCTATTTAGCTTACCAATCTGATATTTATTTGGGCCGGGTAGTTAATAAAATGATTAAGAAAATTAAAGACACGGTAAATATTGAAAAGAGGCTTGAATCCTCTATGGCTGATAACTTAAAAATGATGGCTATCAAAGGTTTAGGTGTCGCTTGGATACCAGAATTTAGTATTCAAGATGCTTTACAAAATCAGGAACTCGTTATATGTGGTGAGGGGGAATGGCAACCAGTATTAGAAGTGAGGATATATAAAAAAAATACGCTATCAAAACCTCACCAAAAGATTTGGTCTCATTTGGAAAAAGGTATGAATCGTGATTCTGAGTTCATACCCTTTAATAGCGGAAAAGCAGTCAAAGAGGGGATTGAACTTCGAGCTTGAGCCATGTTGTGTGGTTTAGTCATACCATATGACGAGTGTTAAGCAATAATTACTGCTCAAGTTAGGTAATACACTTCTTATAAGTTTACAGGCAATTGACATAAATTTGGCAAGCCTTTTCTTAAGGCTGATGAGATTTTAATAGACAATTCAAATAATATTTAATGATAAAGGGTAAAGAATGATAACGCATAGCAACAAAATCAATAGCATTTTTACACTGGCATTGAGTTTATTCATACTCAGTATATCGCTTAAAGTATCAGCAGAAAAAGTATTTATTAAAGCTGGACAGCTTTTAGATGTGTCATCAGGCGAAGTACTAAATAATCAGGTAATAACCATTGAGGATGGACTGATTTTATCGATAAAGTCACAGTTACCCAAAAACATTGGTAATGCTAATGTAATTGATTTATCTAGTAAATTCATTTTGCCTGGCTTGATGGATATGCATACCCATGCAGTTAGAAACCTTTCTAAAACCTATCATGATGATTACTTCCAGTCGCCGCATCGAGCAACAATAGGGGGGGTGGTCAACGTTGAAAAAACTTTGATGGCGGGCTTTACTGTTATTCGTAATGTGGGGGCAGATGATTATATGGATGTAGCTGTTCGAAACGCTATAAATTCCGGAGAAATTCCGGGTCCGCGTATGGCTGTATCAGGACCTTCTTTGGGGATTACAGGGGGCCATTGTGATGACAATAATTTGAATCATTCCTTTAAAGAACGTAAACAAGGTGTAGCAAATGGACCTTGGGCTGCACGAAAAAAAGTAAGAGAAAATGTTAAATATCAAGTCGATGTTATAAAGTTCTGTGCCACAGGGGGTGTTTTTTCCAAAGGTACTAAAGTGGGGCAGCGTCAATATACTCAGGAGGAAATGAATGCCATAGTTGATGAAGCGCATATGCATGGAAGAACTGTTGCTGCACATGCACATGGTACAGAAGGGATTAAATATGCGATACAAGCAGGTGTTGATTCAATAGAGCATGCGAGTTTTTTAGATAAAGAGACTATTGAGTTAGCGAAAAAGCATGGAACTTTCTTCTCTATGGATATTTATAATACTGAATACACGTTAGCGGAAGGTGTTAAAAACGGTGTTCCTGAAGAGAATATTAATAAAGAAAAACGAGTTGGAGAACGTCAGCGACAAAGCTTTACTATGGCAGTTAAGGCTGGCGTTAAAATGGTCTTAGGTACTGATGCAGGCATTTATCCACATGGAGACAATGCGAGGCAATTGAGCCGAATGACAAAATTTGGTATGACCCCGCTGCAAGCTATTCAATCTGCAACTATTAACAGTGCTGAGTTGTTAAAGTGGCAGGGGAAGGTAGGTCAAATAAAGGTAGGCTATTTTGCCGATATTATTGCAGTTGAGAGTAATCCATTGGATGATATCACCACCTTAGAAAATGTTACCTTTGTCATGAAAGCAGGAAAGGTGTATAAAAAACAATAGGGTATTTGTTGTTATAAAAGAGTTTGTTGACACTTTAAAGTAGCTAACGAACTACATTCTTGACGGATAAGTGCAATAGCAATTTTGACAGAAGATAGATTATAAAATATCTACTTTTCCCAATTTTATAAAATTTCCTTTAAGCCTAAACCTAAGCCGATGCCCATTAACGTTGTTAATAGGCATCTCAATAGCTGTCAAATTACCTTTTTAAAAGAATTACACCCGGCGTTATTGATTATTAGTTGGCGCTACCTTCCTCTAATCGCTATTTTCATACTATATTTACTATTATCCGGTGTGTTGTGAGGTTTTCTATGAAGATGATTTTAGCTTTCATTTTTTGCATTATTGGACTCACTTACTCTTCAAAAGCCTTCTCGCTTGCGGATAATTTAAATAAGCTCACTATGTGTGTAGATCATTATCCTCCTTTGCAAATCATTTTAGCTGATGGTGAGGTTACCGGTGAAAATGTAGAAGTAGCCAAAGCTTTTACTCAGCGGCTGGGTATGCAAGTGACATTTACCGGAGACACACCATTTAAAAGGTGTCTACATTGGATGAAAAATGGCAATGTAGACTTAATGGTTGGCTTATTGGACTCGGAACAACGGCAAAAAGACTTTCATATGTACCTTTATGACGATATGACAGTCAAAGCGTTTTTTACTCATAAAAAAGGCCATAAAATCAAATCCTTTGAAGATCTAAAAGGCTTAGATATAGCCTTGTTAAGAGGAGCTCAGCAGTCTAAAGAGTTTGATCAAGCTCCACATGGTTATTTCAATAAGGTTGAAGTGGGCTCGTTACTTGCGGCTTTCTCAATGTTAGAGAAAGGACGAGTTGATGCCGTAGTGTGCACCGATTATTATGGTGATAATATATTAAAAAGGACAAGGGTATTTGCGCAAACTTTAGTTAAATCATCTTATACAATGAAACATGATACTCAAGTATTTATTGCCGTATCTAAGCGCTCAAAAGTTGCTGTTAATCATACAAAATTCCAACAATTAGCTAAAGAAATGTATGATTCAAACGAGTTTATGAAAATCATCTTAGACTTTCAATATAACTATCCACAATATTATTTGGAATAAAAGTCGTTCATATAACAGTGGTAATACCCATTGAAAATTAGGATTAATAATAGCAATAATCTGCTTTATTTTGTTTACATTTATACATAGCAGTATCAGCTTGTTTAATTAAACTCTCTCCAGTTACGTTGTTTTGTTCATCAAAGATGCTGATGCCAATGCTACTACCATAGCTTATTTCTTTATCTTTAAAAGTGAACTTTTCATTAAAGGCTGATTGAATCCTACTTAAAGCATGATGAATGTCACTTTCTTGGTAAATATTATCAAGTACTAAAATAAATTCATCGCCAGATTGTCGGGCAAAGAAATCTTTTTCTCTAATAGAGTGATTAATTTGATTAGCGACATGCTTCAAGAGTTTATCCCCTGTATCATGACCGTATGTGTCATTGATTGATTTAAAGCCGTTTAAATCAAAAAACAATACCACTACTTTATAACCCTCTTTTGCTGCTTTTTCTAACTTTATAGTAAGTTCATTAATCAAATAATCTCTGTTTGGCAGACCTGTTAAAGCGTCATGCTTTGCTTTAAATGTCATCCTTTTTAGGCGAGTCTTATGAGAAATAATAAAGCGCATTATCAAGAAGAATAAAGCAAGACTATAAATGACTTTAGCGATTGTTGACCACCAAAAAGGAGGTGGTATATTCAAGTTGATTTGCAGTTCTTCTTTGTTAAAAACCTGATCAGAATTGGTTGCTCTTAAATGTAAAGAGTACTGGTTATAGGGTAAGTTGCTCAACATGATCTTACTATGCTCTAGCCTTTGCCAAGTGTTCTGACCGGGCAATAGTTGGTACTCATATTTGATCGATTCGGGGGATAAAAACTCTAAAGCACTGACGTTAAAAGAGTAGAAATTCTCATCTGGTTTTATGGTGATATTATTAAGGTTATTGAGTTGGTTATATTTCTTATTGGTAATTTGAACTGAAGATAACATTAGAGCGGGAAAGGTAGTTTGCGGAGTTATTTCGTTCGTTGAAAAGTAGAGCAAACCTTCATTGCCGCCTATTGCGATTACATCATCTTGACTATTGTTTGCAGTATTATCATGAAACTCTATATCTAGCCAATGGAATTGACTAGTGAATAATGTAATATTGAAGTTTTCTTGGCTTATTTTATAGATAGATTTTCGCCCTGTTACCCAGATATTTTCTTCTAAATCAATAGATAAAGATTTAACACTATTCTCGGGCAAGCCATTGTCAACATTAAGGTGCTTTATTATACGCCACTGTTCATTAATATTAGTTAAAACATATAAACCGTTGCTTAAAGTGGCTATCCATAATTGATTTTTAACTAATTTCATGGCGGTGATATGATAATTGACTAAATCAGATTCAGGCATTATTTTAGTCAATATGCCTTTGTCCACATGCGTTATTCCATTTTGACCGGAAACTAAGTAATTATCTTTTTTTATTTCGATAATATTAGTGATATAACCTGTCGATACATCAAGCATGGTGTTAGAGAATAACTCTGATTTTGTATTAAATGTTGCGATAGAGCCGTTGTAGTATCCCAGCAATAACTCACCATTGTTATAGTGCATTGTGTATACGCTTTTATTTCGAATGCCTCGTTCATCAAAGAACTTATTTTCAATTAATATGCTTTTGTTCTCTTCTGGTAAAAACTTAATCAACCCTTGATTAGTACCTAGCCATATTTTTTTTTCGTCAGGAAATATAGACCAAATCACTGTGTTTGGTAAGGCATTATGATTTATTGAACTTGGATACGTTGTTAATTTTTTTGTTTGTAAATCAATCATGTTTAGCCCGTCTTCGGTACCAAACCAAATCTTATGTTGCTTTTTTGCTACTGACCATACGTGCTTGTTAGTGATGTTTTGATATTCACCTATTTGCTTGATAACGCGATTTTTAATATCGGAAACCGCTAAGCCATTTGTTGTGCCTACCCAAAGTAAGCCGCTATTATCAAAATACAATTTACTGACATTATCATAGGGAATTGTGTAATTAATTTGCGGGTGGTAAACGCTTTGACTATTTCCATTTCCTTCAATATTAAAACGGCTAATTCCATCGTAAAAATATCCCAGCCATAAGTCTTTCCCGTTTTTGGCCAGTGACCAAATGCTGTTATCACTAATTGATTGTTTTTTTGTAGAATACCGTCGGCTAATTTTATTATGCTTGGTATCAATGTGCACTAAGCCACCTTTCGACGTTGCGAGCCAAAGTGAAGATTTATCAATTAAACCATCATAGACAGACAAATCGCTAAAACCTAATTCTTGGTCTGTTTTTTCTGCTGAAATATTAATTAACTTAAAATTAGTTGGATCAATTAGATGAACGCCTTGTTTACTGCCAATCCACACCTTATCTATACTAGACTGACCAATAAACTTAACAGAATGTTCCTCTAATCCCTGCCAAATAACTTGATTTTGTTTATTTAAAACGTAAACACCGTGACTTGTTCCGATCCAATAGTTTTTATTCTCATCTTGTGAAATATGATAGATGAGAGGAGGCGTTTTTGGGGTTGTTAGGGGAATGTGGGTAAAGTCATTTGTTTCATCACTTAATATATTAAGTCCTTTGCTAGTACCAATCCATAATTGATGAGAGCTGTCTTCGAATAAGCTAGTGACGTCGTTACTTGTTAAACTGTTTATATTATTGGGGATATAATGATGAGTTGACATGTTTTGGCCATCAAACCTTGTTAAACCTCCTTTAGTACCAATCCAGATGGTGCCATTATTACGTTGTAAAATGGTATTAACATATACCGAAGGTAACCCATCTTTACTCGAGAAACGTCTAAAATGTAATTGTTCATCGTTTAAAGTATATACTTGAGCATCTACATAGCTAACTAGTAGAAAAGATGAGATGAGTATTAGCAAACGTATCATATCAATTATTCAACCTATTTTGATTTCAATATATGCATATATAAAAGAATAAATTAGTTCTTGTTTGTTAATGTGTTACTCACTTTTTCGTTATCGACGAACCTCCCTTGCTTGAAAGCTTGAGTTGTTTGGTCGATAATCTCATTTTGAGATAAACCTAGCTTATTTAGTTTGCTAAAACCAAAATAGGATAGTTCTTCATTATCTTCTTTTTTAATGATAGTCGTTTTTAGCTGGAGATGATTCATGTCAGCTAAAAGTTTTTTGGCGACAAAGCTAGCGGTTATAACCACATCTATTCGCTGTCTTGCAATGAGTTCAATGCCTACTCTAACATTTGGAATAGGTATTTTTTTTAAGGTACTATCATTATTAAACTTTTTAAAGTAAGTAGTACCTCGTGGTACACCTATGATTTTTCCTTGCAAGCTTTGGTAGTCATTTATTTCTAGCGATTTGTTTGAAATAACAACATGGCTCTCTTCTCTTTTGTATGGCGCATAAAAAGCAAATTCTTCCCGTTCTTTATTGATATTTAATCCTGCAATAACATCTACCTCACCATTTTTTAGCATTCTTACACAGCGAGCAATGTTAGGTGATTCAATAAAGCGTATTTCTTTATTAAATATTTGCGCTATTTTTTTTAACGCAGTGATATGGATGCCATGGGGTGTAGGGTCAAGAAATTGATAAGGGGGATAATCATCAATGCATGCAAACATATAGTCACTTTTTGCTAGACAAAAAGGGGTGACGAAGAAGAGTAATAAAAATGCAGTGATTTTCTTTAAATACATAATATCAGTACAGCTAAGTTCATAACTTTTCTACCCATAATAATGGAGCCAATATCGGCTCCATTTATGTTTTTAATTAATAATGATTAATAATGATTAATAATGATTAATAATGATTAATAATGATTAATAAGGGTTAGTTGGATTATAAAAGTTACTGTTATTACCATTAATCGAGATATTTATTTCACTGCCATTATGGCTGTGGGTATTAACATTATAACTATCACCGGAAGTTAATTTAGTTCTTAATATGTCGTTATAAATAACTGATTGGCCACAGGTTAGGGCTTGTCTTTGTGTTTGGGCTGTTTCTCTTAAAATATAAACTTCACCACTACCATCAACGATGCCACTTCCGTCACTACTTATAAATATGGATGTAGCTTCACTCGCTGCAATTGAGAAGAAGTCTGTACTATGATGTGCAAGAGAAACCGCTGCTCTTCCCATACGGTCACGCTCTTGAAAATGCGTATCGGTAAGGGAATTATTTAACATTGGAATTGACACAAACTGGCTACTAAATTGTAACGTTTCATGACAAAAATCGGTCACTACTTCAGATGATACTGCGCCAGATACACCATCAGGATCGTAAATACTGTCCGCCATTAATGCCATGCCCGCTGAAGTCCCCCCAATTACACCACCTTTATCAAATACATGTTGTAGAGCACTTTGTACTGAGGTTCCTTGCCATTGATTGAGGTAATCTGATTGGTCTCCGCCAGCCACCCAGACAAATTCAGCACTACGAATTGCCCAATCAACATAAGGGTCATTTGCTTTACTGCGATTATCAATAATTAAGGTTTCTACAGAGTTGGCTTCCGTTAGACCGAGTAAATAATCATTATAAGCATCTGTGCCAGAAGTCCTGATAACTACGACATCACTATTACTACCAATATGTGGGGTTACTCTGTTACTAAATGCTGAATCTACATCTGAACCTCCCCCCATTAATAATACAGCTCCGTTATTAGCAGTTAGGTCATTACAACTATCGTTATTGCTACCTACAATAAAAGACTTTAATGCGCCGGGTTTGCTTGGCTTGGTGCCGTAGCCACAATCTTCACTTGGAGGAGTAGTGCTGTCATCAGGAAAGCTTATATCAAGGTCATACCAACCACTTCCGTTATATCGGGTGAGCTTTAAATAATAGGTTCCTGCTTCAGTTGCATGATAACTGCCTGTTTCTGGATAATTACTAGTTTCTGCTTGGGTGACTGCTGTGCCAGAAGGTTGATATAAATACCAGTCATAGTCATCTCTTCGATGATGATCTAAAGAAATGTCTATCGTTCCAGCAGCAGCGACATCAAATTCAAACCAATCTATATCGTTCCTACTCAAATTGCCTGTTATCGTGACATTACTGCAAACATCCGTATTTGCGTTGCTTTCATTATCGTTAGTTTCTATTTCGCTGGTTAAACAAGCGTAGCTGTTTGTTGAAATAAACAGTAGTGCAGTTAGTGATACTGACAGAATATTTTTTTTATTGTTCATTGAAATGATACCTGAATTTATAATTATAGTTATGCTCGCTCTGCTAAGTAAGAGAGTGAGGTGTTTTATTATTTAATTATTTTATTCAGATTGGTTTATTCGTCGAACCATTCACTTAAGTGATAGTTAGCTGAACACTCTATAGAGTCACTAGGGAGTATTGCGTTTAGATAAGTCATATACATCTCCTAATTAATTTCGGGAAGTGATTAATATGCAGAAAAGACTGCAAAATCAGAATTACATACCCCGTCTACTTTTTCAACAGATGTTATTGTGTAGGGCTATACCTAAGTTAATTGAGAATATCCCATCTTGCTTTTAAATATTCCCTTACAATTCAAATTGTTGAGCTTGTTTCTCAACCCTTGTTAAGCTTGAAGGAAAGCGTTGGTAGCTTACATTATGCAAAATTAGCATAATGTAAGCGCTGAATAGGCATTGGAAAATAAACACCATGACGATTATGCTACTTCCAATTATTTTCTATGTGTAAAAGGAAGAAATTATATGCGAGAAAATATTGTATTAACAGATATATACAGCTGAAGACAGCTCTATAGTGACTTTATATTTTTAACTGAATATGTTGAGGGGACATGTAATGACAGCTATATCAGCAAACCAGGATAGTGAGCTTATCAGTACTTTTAAAAGCATGTTAAAAGAGAAAGAATATCGCTCTCAAGATGAATTAGTGTATGAACTTTCACTTAAAGGTTTTACCAAGGTATCTCAATCAAAGGTTTCGAGGCTGCTTTCAAAAGTCGGTGCAATCAAGATAAGAAATGCTAAGAATGATGTTATATATCAACTCCCTGAAGAGCTTTTTATTCCAAGGGTGAACTTTCCAATTGATACTATAGTATTAAGCATTAAAAATAATGGCACTCAAATCATACTGAAAACCGCTGCCGGTGGGGCTTCAATCATCGCACGTGTTCTGGACTCTCTTGAGGTTTCTTTTGGTATATTAGGTACTATTGCAGGCGACGATACTGTGTTAATTATACCAATGGATACTAAAAAAATTGATGGAGTTACTAAGGCTATTTCAGATTTTTTTAGAGTTTTACCTTACTGATGTTGGCTAGGTAAAGAACTAGTCTTTATCAGCAGTCCATAGCTTTAGACACTCTTATTTACTTGCACATTCATTTAAGTTTTGATCACTACAAAGACAGCGGACATTAATACAGAGCTTTTTGTACTAATAAATAAATTTAATTTTTGGCGAAATCGACCTACAGGGCTATCACGCTAAGGGGGCGTTTGCGCCATAGGACTAATACTCTAAATTCATTTAAAGCTTTCATGATTCAATGTCCGCTTTGGAGACTTGAGATCTAATTCCATGAAAAAATTTTCAGCACAATCTCAATTGTGAATGGATGTGAGTTTTTAGATAAAAACGACAACTCTAAGATCCCTGAACTGCCGTTTTTAAATCAAAAAGCTAACGTCAGCAATTAGCTAAGAACTAACATTTTCATATTGTCTTTATATGACTTCTTTGGTGGTTTTGTGACTGTCATACTTGATAAAACCTATTCATCAAATGTATCAACTCAGGTGTAAGCTAGTGAAGTTAATAAATGAATTGTTTATCAACTAACCTTATAATTCGCGAATGGTAACGCCACCTCCGGTGGTCCATTTTTGCAGTTGCTGCTGCCAAGGTGTTACATCCCAATTGAAATCTTCACCACGATCAATAGCTTCACGAATATAGATCACCGCTTTAGAGAGCTGTCTTGGCTGCATTTTTACATGCGCCATTGCTTGTAAATAATGATATTGCGGATTAGTTTCATAATCCTCACTCAACTCATTAAGGTAAAGCAGGGCACTATCGACATCGTGTAACGCTTCATCTTTAGCGAGTAACTTCATCTCAACGAGTTTTAATTTTGCATGACGGTGCTTTTGCTCTGTTGCTTGTTCTAACCAAAATAGCGCTTTGGTTTCATCATTAATAACCCAAGGACTATCCAGTAATATTCGCGCCAAACGGTATTGTGCCAAACTATTACCTTGTTTAGTCGCCTCAGATAGCCAGTAAATCGCCTCTTTGATATCTTTTTGTTCTCGATACAACTTTAAGCCGTATTCGTATTTAGCAACGGTATGACCTTGTTCAGCAGCACTTTTAAGTAGTTTATCCGCTTCTCCTTCTTCATCCGCTAACCAAGGGAAACTCATCAGCAGCATGGCATGTCGGTATATGTCTTGAGGTAATTTACTTTTCGAGTACTTACTTTTCCGTTTTTTGATTCGATAATATAAGTTTTGGTGATCTCTTCTTATTCTAAACTTATCGTAGCCTGCAACCCCTAGATATGAACGGTTTACAAAGTGTACGCCTTTATCATTAAATTTGGGTTTGGGCAGTGGGCTCATACTTAAATTGTATATGGCATCTTTAGGTACACCGATAGTGCGAATAGGGATGATATTTCTGATAGAGCCGTCGGGAGCAATATCATAGTCAGCAATGAGCAAATAAGGGCCATCGAGCAGGCGATTAAAGCTATTGCTGCTTGTCATGTCTTTGAAGTTTACATTACTGTCTACCGCTTCGTTTTCACCAGAAAAATCGTTATCAGTGAGGGAGTCTTCAAAGCTACTATCGTTTAAGCTATCGGTGATAGAAAGTTCAGTTTCAATGTTTTCATCAACAAAAAAATCAGAGCCTTCTAACCCTTCGTTATCACCAAATTGGATTTTATTGCTGATATTTTTCGTGACTAGTTCAGGGTAGTATTTAGCATTAACTTTGGCTTTTCCATAAGAGGCTTGAAATGATTTAACCAAGGCTAAAGTTTGTTGCTTTTTTTCTGGTGCAACATTAGCGAGCAGTTGTTCGATGAATTCAGCGGAGTTTTCATAATTTTGCTCTAGCGCTAAAGAGAACCAAATTAATGCTTTAAAGTTATCAACTTTAGTGCCTAACCCTTGGTAATGCATAACCCCTAGTTGGTAATATGCTCTCGGGTTTCCTATATCTGCAGCGGC
>PJEL010001275.1_pt1 | contig 26298 bp, 24 predicted proteins | sample 1853271 | NCBI WGS metagenome assembly PJEL01 (sample SAMN08108733, study PRJNA415343) | Invertebrate metagenome, whole genome shotgun sequencing project. | host: Globobulimina | place: Sweden: Gullmar Fjord | collected 2015-08
TAATTCAGGTACGGCCGATCTGCCTATTTCAACTAAAATGTCGGCAACAGTCTCAGTCAAGCCGCCTCCCCACAATTGAGTACCGTTTAAAGAAGTTATTAAAGCAGAAATTATCTTTCTTCTATTGAGTGATCCTAACTCTTTAAAAGATTTCTTAATTATCGGTTTTAATTCTTTCAGAGCATCAAGGCGAGCAGCGGTAGACAATTTACCGATTAACTTCTCTATCTCTTGTAGATCTGCATTAATATCTTTTGAGACAACAAGGCTGGAGGTCCTTTTAATTACCACTAATTTCCCTCGTATTTCTATTCAATGGTCTATTACAGGCAGGATTAATATTCCTAGATGAGCTTTTCTATATCAGCTTATGTTCAATTATTGATGTGCAATTCCATTCAACCCATGCGATCAAATCTTTTTTGCGGTTATCATGTGCCACAAGCGCTATGTTTTTTATCTTATCCATGAATCTTCTAAATCAGGCTCTTTAGTCTTTTCAATCTGGTAGCTTTCGACTCTGCCCTTCTCCCCATCCGCAAAAGTGCCTCTAATTTCATTGCCTGTTGAATCTGGTGAACAGCCGGAGCCGCTCTTGCACTGGAATGTTCTAACAGACTCACTACCGTTAAAGTACTCTTCTTTTAGAATAACGGTTACGTTTTTTAGGTCCGTCCCTAAATGGTTCATAGCATTTACCTCCTTATCATTGAATTAAAATCTCAGAAGGTCTCACCAATTAAAAAAGGCCACAAAGATCAAAAAATCTTCGCAGCCTCATAAACGACAAAAACTCCTAAAACTCTAATCTAACCATAGCATGTCTATAAGAAGTGCGTCAAGGTGTATCAGTGCATCAGTGCATCAGTGATTGCAGGTCTCAGGGCAGTGGCAAATTTTGCAAGACTTTTCCATTATGTCTCACTGGCAGAGAAATATGACAAAACAGCCGAAGAAACAAAAAAGGAGGACATATGAAACATCTCGTTGTGATAGTAATCTTTGTTATATCATTTACAGCTAATCCGTTATATGCCGGACAGAATGAATATGATGAGTGCCTTTTAGAATACTTGCCGGGAGTAGAGAGCGGGGATGCTGTTATTGAAATTCAAGGAGTATGCGAGCGTAAACATTTGTAATTCTGAGTTATAATTCATCACTCGTCACTTTCCGTACAGTTCTTACCTTCAACCACGCGGCAACTTTCTCCATTACTGAAAACAACAGTCCCATCCCACAACCGATCATTCCTGAATATGCCCATATGTCTGTTACCATTGGCCTCAAATTTTGTTCCATCTCCATTTTTTTGATCATTAAGCCAGCCGCCTTCATACCTGGAGCCATCAGCAGCATAATACGTTCCCTGTCCATGTTTTTGGTCATTAAGCCAGTCGCCTTCATACCGGCTGTTGTCTGCCCACGAAAATGTCCCCTGCCCTTCTCTTTTATTGTCCCTGAAATCTCCGCTGTACCGGTCACCGCCAGGCCATCTGAATGTACCCTTCCCTGTTCTCTGATCGTTCACAAAACTCCCTTCATACCGGTCGCCGGTCGGCCAAGTAAATGTGCCCTGTCCATTGATTCTACTGTTCAGAAAGCCCCCTTCATATCTGGAACCATCATGAGATCTGAATATTCCCTGACCGTGCGCCATATTGTCAAGCCATTCGCCTTCATACTGGTTGCCGTTGGACTCAAAGTATATTCCTTCACCATTTATTTTGCCGTCCCGGAATTCTCCTTTAAAGCGATGACCTTTATCGTATTCGATCCTGCCCTGTCCGTGGGGCATTCCATTTAAGCAATCTCCGATATAAAGACCTTTGTCATACCCGTCGTCATAAGGTACTTCACAAAAACTATTCGGGTCTTCTGCCTGCGCTGTATTTGGAAAGCAAATTAACAGAACAAGTGCCAGTGGCCATAAATTACGCATAATATTCTTCTTCATGATTTTCTCCACATTTAAATAGATACCATTTTCACCTGATTTAATTTAACCAGAAAATCGGGTGGTTGGCAATGTTTTTTTGTGGGTAGTGTTACCCATTTATAAAAATAACCAATTCAGTCGATATATTAAATACAATGAAAGCAGGAAATACAATATGAGTAACATTGAATTGCTACGGGAACAATGGTTGTGGAACAGGGAAGTGCGCAGTATATTTCTCTTTATAGTATTTCTTTCTGGAGTCATCTGTACATTATTTCTCTACTCCTCCATGGGACCTAATGCAATAGCCGCGGGCTTTCTAACATTCATATTAATAGGAACAATCATTGGGTGCATATACGGCTATGTCGGCAAGAAAGTCCTGAAGTTAAAAAAATCCCTCGACTACCCGGATGGAGAGATAGGCGAAGGTTTAATGCAAATCGGCAATATCCAGAGCCCCGGCTTCATAATAATGAATGAGAATGAACTGGTTCTTGTGCCACTGGTTGGGAACCGTCTTTTCATCCCGTTCAGTGACATCCAGTCGGTCCGCGAGACCTGGAATATGTACGGCAAGGGATTTCTCTGGAAACGTACCTTTTTGATCAGTGCACCTCAAAACAGACGCATAGCTTTTGCTCTGGGACCATCCCTGGCCAACCGATGGAGAATCCGTCTGCTCAGGGGAGGAGGACAGCATGTCTGAACTGCAGGACAGTCGGATTCAGACGGATCATTATTACACCGGACGACCCGGACGAATTTATCTCCAGGATCAAAAACCACCATTGTTTTAGTGGAAAAAATGCTATTATATTTTTTGGGAGGCCATAATGAATCGAGTACGTATAAATAATGTTTTTTCCAAAGGTGAAATCGGTAAGGACCTGACCGTTTGCGGCTGGGTGAGATCAAAGCGCGGTTCCAAGGGGGTCGCATTTATTGCACTGAATGACGGGTCCACACAGGAAACCCTGCAGCTTGTTATATCCGAAGAGTCATCTGCTTTTAATAATTTATCAGAATGTAATACAGGTGCGGCCATTAAGGCAACCGGAATTCTCAAAGAGTCCCCTGCAAAAGGACAGAAAGTCGAAATAGAAGTTACAGAACTCGAGGTCTTTGGCAGCGCTGACACTGAGACATATCCACTCCAGAAGAAAGGCCATTCACTTGAGTTTCTGCGGGAGATCGGTCATCTCCGTTCACGTACAAATACATTCGGCGCCGTTTTCAGAGTGCGCAATGTCCTCTCTGACGCGATACACGAGTTCTTTCAGCAGAGGGGTTTCATCTGGATCCATACCCCGATTATTACTTCAAGCGATTGCGAGGGGGCCGGTGATCTTTTTACAGTAACATCCCTTGACCTTGATACATTACCAAAGGATGGTAATGGAGGTGTAGATTTCTCCAGTGACTTTTTCGGAAAGCATGCTTACCTGACGGTCAGCGGTCAGCTTGAGGCAGAGTTTCTGGCAATGTCCCTTGGTGATGTCTATACATTCGGACCGACATTCAGGGCAGAAAATTCTAATACATCACGACACCTCTCGGAGTTCTGGATGATTGAGCCTGAGATGGCCTTCGCAGACCTCAATGACGACATGCAGCTGGCCGAGGACTTCTTTCGTTTCCTCTGCAAAAAGGTCCTGGAAAAGTCCGAAACCGAGATAGCCTTCTTCGAGAAATTCTATAAAAACACGTCGCTAAGCGAAATCAGCCATCTCGCTGAAAACCCTTTTAATAGAATTACTTACACTGATGCAGTTAATGAACTTTCTAAGGCCAAAAAGAAGTTCGAATTCCCGGTTGATTGGGGGCTTGACCTGCAGTCAGAGCATGAGCGGTATCTTACAGAAAAGGTCTTTAATGGGCCTGTCATAGTGACTGATTACCCTAAGGAGATAAAGGCATTTTACATGAGAAATAATGACGATGAAAAGACAGTTGCTGCCATGGATGTGCTGGTCCCGAAGATCGGGGAGATCATGGGCGGCAGCCAGCGTGAGGAGAGACTCGATGTACTTGAGCAGAGAATGACCGAGATGGAAATCCCTCTTGAGAGCATGTCATGGTATCTCGATTTACGCAGGTACGGTTCTGCACCTCATGCCGGATTCGGTCTCGGATTTGAGAGGATGGTACAGTACATTACCGGGATGCAAAATATCAGGGACGTTATTCCATGTCCGAGGGCACCTCAACTTATCAAGTTTTAATATATGAGTAAGGACATTCCATCTTACCTTAAGCTCTCTGAATCAGAAATAAATCAGACAATCATATAAATCAGCTGTAAGATTTGACAGGTATTATATGTTGTTATTCTTCAGAATATCCTAACCCGCTTAGAAACAATGTGATTATAAACTATGCACTTATTACTACGTATTTCTCTTAATGAAATAACCAATTGACACATGTGATTAAAGGAGATAATTTATGTATTAAGGGCCTAGGCAATGCAAGAGATTAAAAAACAATACAAAGACATCACAGACAGTGTTACCAGTTACATGTATACGGTACGAATTGAATCAGGAAATCCCGTAGAGACAATACACAGTGAGACCTGTCTTGATGTAACGGGATACACCCCCCAGGAATTTATAGATGATCCATATTTATGGATAGACATGGTAATAGAAGAAGATCGTTATCTGGTACAGCAACAGGTAAATCATGTACTTTCAAAACAGTTCCCTCATTCCATTGAGCACCGCATTAGACGAAATGACGGTATCGTATACTGGGTCGATAGTACTATTTTCCCTAGCCACGACATGGAAAGTAACCTCATTTCCTATATAGGCTTTGTCCGTAACATCACCGAACACAAGCAGGCAAAAGACGATTTAATAAGGAGCGAAAATAAATTCCGCGAGTTATTTAGTAACGCCAATGATGCAATTTATCTCTGGGAGCTTAGAGAAGACGGAATGCCAGGAAAATGTATTGAGGCAAATGATATTGCCTGCAGAATATCGGGATATACAAAAGACGAATTACTGACAATGACACCTGAGAACATTGATGCCGAAGAATCTGTATCGAAAATTCCGGAGATCATGACTGAACTTTTAGACAAAGGGCACACTACCTTTGAGATGATTCACAGGACAAAAGACGATCGCAAAATACCTGTTGAAATTAGTTCTCATATTTATTCATTTGAAGGAGAGAAGGTTATTTTATCAATATCCCGAGACATTACCGAACGCAAGAAATTAGAGGAGGAACTGCAAAAAACCCATAAGCTCGAATCGATTGGAGTCCTTGCCGCTGGCATTGCACATGATTTCAACAATCTTCTCGCAGGGATTCTTAATAGTGTCTATCTGTCAAAGATGTATATTGATCACAAAAGCAAGGCATTTAAAAGTCTGGTATCAGCAGAAAAGGCAATAGACAGGGCCACAAATCTGACCCGGCAGCTTCTTACTTTTTCCCGGGGTGGTGCCCCGGTTAAGAAAACAACATCTATTATTGAAATTATAAGGGAATCCGCTGATTTTGCACTGAGGGGTTCAAATGTCAATTATGGGCATAACGCGGAGGATGAGCTCTGGTCCGTTAATGTGGATGCAGGGCAAATAAATCAGGTAATACACAATCTTATTCTCAATGCAGACCAGTCCATGCCTGAAGGGGGTACTGTACAAATCAGTGTAGAAAACTCCTATCTCAGCTCAGATACTGAATTACCGCTTAAAAAAGGAAAATATGTGAAGATCCTAGTACAAGACCAGGGAATAGGTATAGAGAAAGAACATTTACAGAAGATATTTGATCCGTATTTTTCAACAAAAGAGATAGGACATGGATTGGGTCTTTCAATAACTTATTCCATTATCAAACAGCATAATGGACTCCTAAAGGTAGAGTCGGAAAAAGGAAAGGGTACGACCTTTACAATATATCTACCTGCGTCCGAAAAGAAGGTTGAAGAGAAAAAAAGCGTAGAAAACAGATCGGTTATTTGTGAAGGGAAAATACTAATAATGGATGATGAGGAAATAATAAGAGACACAATTGGAGAATTTTTAAAGCATGCAGGATATGAAATTGAGTGTGTAAATAATGGTGACATGGCCATTGAGTCATATACAAAAGCCATGAATGCATCACAGCCGTTTAATGCTGCAATACTGGATTTGACGGTACGTGGAGGGATGGGAGGAAAAGAAACAGTTAAAAAGCTGCTTGAAATAGATCCAAAAGTAAAGGCGATTATCACAAGCGGATATTCAATTGATCCTGCGTTGTCTAATTATAAAGAACTCGGATTCAGTAATTTTTTCAACAAGGGTTATCACAATCCTGGTGATTTATGTAACATCCTACATGAAACAATACATAACAACCCCTGACAGCAAATACATAAAAATCTAAAAAAGTTCTTACACTTAAAATCCGAAACAAACAACTAGACCTCAACATCTACAAGGTGCCACTTTTTTCAAGGTACTGTTCCAGCTTATACCACTTTATATGAGTACTAAATTATGATTTAAGAAAATTAATCATTCTCTGGTTATAAGCCTTACTCTCCTGTTAACAAACTTTGGTCTTCACAACTCTCTCCCTCATGTAACCAACTCTGAAAATATGTTATTACACTGTCTGTATATGCAATTATCTCATTCGCTGCTGCAATAGCAACACCCTTATTCCTCTTTTCATTAACCATATTCTCAAATGATTCAAGGGATTTAATAGTAGCACAGATCTTTTCCTTTTCAGCAAATTTCGTTGCATTTGCAACTCTTCCCAAAAGGTGCCTTTGATTTCTTACTGCTATGGAACCCTCAGAGCTTAGAATTTTCACTATTTCTGATAATCTACTAAGAGTATCAATGCAACCATCCATATCGGCATCAAATCCTGCGGCATCTTCAACCGGACATTTATCAACACAATCATCTATTCCATCACCGTCACCGTCACCGTCACTACACACCTCTTCCTCAGCCCCGAATGCCAAATATGTATCCGGACTGTACTGGTTATTGTAAGCGGTCCTGATCCAGCCTGTTGAACGATCAATATTTGAAATTCGCACTTCATCAATTATCCCGTTAAATGACGCACCGAGAAGTGTTCTACTATGAACTCTGCCTATATTAAGATGACCTGTTCCATTCCCGATATTTTCATTGCAACTGATTGAATCGTAAGCCTCTCCATTTTTATAAACAGAAAGAACGCTTGCTGATTTATGCCAGACAATGTGACTCCATTCATTTACCTGGTAATCAATCCCAATCAAACAGTCTTGAATTGATGAATTTAGTATCCATATTTTATTCTCCTTTACACCATCACCATCACTGTCGAATTCACCTCTGAATATACCCATTTTCCCTTCATCATCAGCGATTACAGCCGGGAGTTTGTATATATCATCTCTAAATAGAGGGTTGCCGGCAGGTTTCATCCAGACTTCTATTATCCCAACGTTGTTTTTAAATAGATTATTTAACGTGTTGCCTTCAGTAATTCTCTCGGAATTCTTTGCAAATCTATCGGCAGCGCCTATTCTTCCTATTGTCGGGTCCCCCTGACTTGTCAACTCAACAACCTCATTATAATCGTTGTTATTTGAAGTGGAATCAATATGATCACCGGTTATTTCCTGAAGGTGCTGGACCATAGTGTAACCGTTGTCCCACACTTCTTGAGGTGTCTCCAAGTTGTAATGCGCATTGCTTCCATAATACATATAGATATTTGTGTCTTTCCATGATGACATTATTGGAATGCTGACCCAGACGACAAGTTCTTCGATTCCGCTTGAGCTTTCATACCTCTCTATCTCGTGGGCCAACTTTGTAACGCCGTCATTCATCGTAAAAACTATATCATCTCCGTTTTCCTGTGCTCCGGTAAAAACTGCATTACCACCGTCTGCTATTTTAATCAAAAGAGGAAATCCCTCAATTTCTGTTTCAACAAGTGTCCTGTTAATTGTTATCCTCTGCCTATATTGCCACTCGTTTTTATACCAGCCCTCAGATGCTACTTCTGACTCAAAAATTAATGCAGTAACAGAATGCGCATTAAATGAAATAGGATCGCCGTTAGCAAACGAACTCATTTCATTATAAGTTAAGTCTACATTTGTATTATCCTCATTATTTGCGTCTACCGTATCTCCGTTTAAAATCCATGCACCAACCGATCTGGGCAAAAAGTTATTCAGATAAATTGCAGCCGTCATATCTTTTAGCGGATGTTTATTGATTACCATCAGGTGCACTTTCTTTCCATCCGCACTCTTGCTTGAGTTAACGGAAAGATACGGAAAACTAGTATCATTAATAGGGATGTCATTGTTCGCTAAATAATTGATAAAGCTCACGTATCCTTGCACATCATATGTTTCACCAATTGTTTCTGAATCTATCAATATATCACCAAAATACCTGTTGTACATTTCAAACACATAATAAACAGGCCGTTTCTTGTAAAATATCGATTCCTGATAATCATGAGCAACGTGATTTTTCGTTTGTATCATCCCATACAAACCATTTGTAAATCCCCAGTGATTAGCCATCAACACATTGTTTTCATGTTTCATAAAAACGCTAATGGCTTCAGCATTCACTATCGCGCCTGCCAGTTGTTCATGACATGAGTCCGAGTGCCAGCAGTTATACTCCGAAATGGCGATCGGAACATCCTCTTTACCAGTATATTCTCCAATCAGGGTCCGGAACTTCTTCAATAAGACATCATAAATCAAAGTCGGTCTGCTTAAATTCAGGAGAAAGGCATCTTCAGAATCCATTCCATCGTCCATGTTACTTTCCTGGTTAAAATACATGTGAAGAACCACATAGTCTAAATTGTTACCGTCCACATTACTGAGAATATTTATATTTCTTTGATCCTTCATAAGTGCAATCAAACTAAGTCCGGTCCGGACAGAAGGGTCAACCACTTTCATTGCTCCTGAAACAGCATAAAATAAGTTCCCGTATCCCCAACCAAAATCGACGCCCGACCCGCCAGCCTGAGGTACACCGTTTACATTAGGTCTAACATAAGGCTCATTTCCTATTTCAAAAAACCTCACATTATATGGATCTACATGTCCGTTCATCGCACGTATTTCCGCCCAATCTTCCCCTCCGTTAGGATTGGTATTTTCTCCGTCAGATGGATAATTTAAATACTCCACGATATCTGCTGCATGTTGTGCTCTCTTGCTAAAATCATTAACTTCATCACCAACCACATCAGGGTGTATAGGAATGATAATTACAGGTTCCGCTCCAATCTCATTAATCGTCTCAATAAATTGATCCAACCCGTATTTCACTGATCTTTCTATTATGATACCGTCCGAATCGTACATATCTATAATATTATCCAGTTTGTACTTGCCCATAGCATATCGAACAATAGACATGCCCGCTCCCTCTGCCAGATCCATGACTTCCTGTACAGGTTTTTCACCATCAGGGTCCCAAACACCCGCACCGTATGCTGCCCGATTTATTACCCAATCAACCCACCACTTCCCGGTAAAAACCGGATCTATACCCTGAAAATTGTTGCCAAAGACTTTTTTATTTATTTCTCCTTTCTCCTGTTCAACATTGATTGTTATCACGTTATCAGGCACTTCAGATGCATAGACATATGACAACTTGAACTGATAACATGAAATCAGGATAATCATTAGAATTATTAATTGAATTTTAAGCCTTATATTATTTTCTTTTCCCATCGAAACACCTTCACTTTCCAGCTAAAAGTTGGTTTTGTCGTCTTGATAATCTCTAAACTATTTAATATCTCTAAACTGATTTGTTATCAATCGAAGAAGAAGGTTATATTCCTCAACTCATTCATGTATATTGCTCAGGTCTAACCTGTAGTGATAATATTAGGAGGGATATTTGATTTCTCTCTAGTTGAATACGAGTATTTCTGGAATGATTATGCAAGTAAAGAAACGATGTTTCCTGTTATTGCTGTAAACTTTGTGGTTACTCTATTTGAAATGATAAAAATATAGCGGGGAATTTTACATTTTATTTATTGGAATGGTTAATAATTCCTATATTTAAAGCATGTCTTACAAGATCCGCCTCTTTATGCATATCGAGTTTTCCCATTAAGTTTGCCCGATGTGTTTCGACTGTTTTTGTACTTATAAACAATCTATTAGCAATCTGCTTATTTGAAAATCCATTAGCTATTAGCAAAAAAATCTCACCCTCACGTTTTGTAAGATTGAACAGCTTATCAGTAACAATGGAACACTTCCCTTCTATTTCATCTTTATTTAATTCTCTAAATGTCCATGAAAAAACTCTTTTATCTTCCAGACTTATAACATTTCCGCTGATTGCAACTGGTATTTTCTTGCCGCTCTCATGTTCAATAACTGCATTTTCTGTAAAGGGGCCTTCATTAATTATTCTTTTGAAAAAATTCCTGAAATATTCACATTCCTCTTTTGGATAAAACTCAGTAAAATGTTTACCTACAATTTTATTCTTAAGAATACCCATTATTTGTACCGCTTGATTGTTTGCTTCCAGAGTAATGCCGGATTTCAGATCAACTAAACAAATGGCATGGTTCGAATTTTCAAATAATTTGCGATACTTATATTCCGACTTAATAACATCCCTGATATTTACCTTAATATCAGTTATATCTGTAATGTTAACAAAAACCTTTGCCAATGTATTTTCAAATCCTCTAGTAACAATATATTTATAAAGGACACACCTTTCGTTTCCATGCAATGTCTCTATGATGGATTCGCTTTGAAATTTGGTTTTACCCTCTGATAGCGCACTCAGCTTTTTCTTGAAACCTTCAAATGAATCCTTATTGAAAACAATATTAATGTTTTCATTCAATTCATCTTTGTTCCCTGCCTGATATAGTATTAAAGCAGCCTTATTAGCTGTTAAGATATTAACCATACCTGCCAGAGCAATAACATCACCAGGATGTTTTTCAAGATACTCCGTAATATTCACGATACTTTTTTGTTTCAGCTCATTAAAATATATTTTGATGCGTGACATATCTAATTCAAGAAATGAAACCAAACTGTTTTCAATTAGATTATTATGAAAAAGGTCATCGACTTTAGATGCGGCTTTATCAACACGTATCTTGTCTATAGCTCGCAGATTGAATTGACTATTTCTATGTCCCCGCATTGCAATGTCTCTATTTCTTCAAATACAATTACTTTCCATCCGTATATTAATAATGAAATTATACGTTATTTTCATAGTATGTCAACTCTAGATATTAACTAATAAATACGGATATTTATACTAATAAATTACCTTAGGAAATAAGTTACCTGCTAGTGAAGTGTGAACAATTTAATCGGGCCATACACGGTCAAACCTCAACATCCACAAGGCACCGCTTCTCTTCAAGATACTGTTCCAGCTTATCCAGCTTAATATGAAGAAAATCACTGATTTTCATATAGTTTCCGATTTCATTACTGCCCTGCTTATGCAGTCTCTTGACTTACTGCTCAATTCTGATATACTGACTTTAAGATACATGTTTACCTGAACATATATTGATCAAATGAATGGGTGTCACTATGGATAATAGAAAGAGCAAAAGAAAAGTTATCAGTTTAGATGCCAGGATTATCTCTGACGGCCAGATTTATACAGGAATTATTATTAACATGTCTGAAGAGGGTTTATATATGGTAAATGCCCTCTCAAGAACAACCATTGATTTCACCCCTGGATCAACGCTCAAATTAGTAACTCAGCTCCCGACAGATGAAATACTGAACCTGGATTGTGATGTAAAGTGGTTCCAGAAAAAAACATCCCCGCACGGGCCGACGTTTAAAATGGGCATGTCAATAATAAATCCTCCCTCACAATACAAAAGATTCGTCAAAACCCGCCTTTAAGTTTAATCCTATCATGCCCGAAGTCTCTAATCGGGCATCCATAACATACTGGATTCAGGTTTAAAGTCTGCCGAAATGACGGAGCAAGTAAGATTCTGATATACTTATTCAAATAAATAAATATCATGAAAATCAAAATAACAAAGGCCTCCGGGATAACAGAGCCCCTCAATTCCAATAAACTAAGGGACTCTCTCTTGCGTTCAGGCGCGGACCCTGATCAGGCAAAAGAGATAATAGAATCCATTATATCCGAAATAGATCCTTATACCCATACAAAAAAGATTTACCGTCTCGCCAGAAAATACCTCAGGAAAATCAACCATGCATCAGGCCTCAGATATTCCTTAAAGAGGGCCATATTCCGGCTCGGTCCTTCAGGCTATCCCTTTGAGAAATACATCGGTGAATTATTCAGACATTACGGCCATGAAGTTGAGAACAACGTTTTTCTCGAAGGCAAATGCGTTAAACATGAAGTCGATGTCCTTGCAATAAATAAACGGGAAGTTTCCTTTATTGAATGCAAATATCATAACAGTTCAGGCAATCTGACCGATGTAAAGGTGGCCTTGTATGTTCACTCGCGTTTTCAGGACCTTAGGGCATCCATGAAATCACGGTATCCAGGAAAATCATTAAAGGGCCTGCTCGTCACAAATACGCGCTGTAGCAAAGACGCCGTACAATACGCTGAATGTGCCGGTCTCAACATAATAAGCTGGAGCTATCCTGAAAACAAGTCGCTGCAAAAACTGATTGAAGACAAACAGCTTTATCCTGTTACTATAATATCGGGAGTAAAATCAGGACTGGTTAAAACACTATTTGATCACAACATAGTACTACTGAAAGACCTTGCCGGTATGGATGTAGAGCGGATCAGAACAATGCTGTCTTTAGATAAAAAGAAGGCCGCTGCCTTGAAAAAACAGGCTGATGAACTCTGTTTCTGCTAATATGATTCTATCCGAAAAACAACACTGACATTTCAGGCCTTGGGCAGATACAAACTTGGGCAGACACAAGCTTGGGCAGACACGTAGGTCTGCCCCTACAGGAATTCTTTTCGCGCTACGATCAGAAAGACACGGCCTCTTTGTTTTAGATGCCCTGCCGACATTTCCGCATTTTTATCGTTTCCGAAAAAAACATCAACACGCCCATGATCACGAATTGCCCCGCCGGTGTCCTGGACTAAAACAAATCTTTCAACCTGTTTCCAGTCTATTATTTTTCCTTTAGAAAATACGGGGAATTCAGTTTCGATAAATGCAAGCCCACCGTTCGGGACTATTCTTCTGTCCATGGCTATTGAACGTCCTGGTGTAAGCGGGACCTCAATATTACCAAGAGGACCCTCTTCCACTTCACGAAAAAATGTATAGCTTTGATTATAACTCAGGACCTCGCGAACTTCATCAGGGTTTCCATATAAATACCCCTTTATCGACTGCAAGGACATTTCCTCTGGCTCGATTCTGTCCATGAGAACTCTTCCAATAGCCTTATAAGGATGACCGTTTTTCTGTGCATAATTAACACGCTTCATGCTGCCGTCAGGGAAAGTGATCAGTCCTGAACCCTGTATCTGCAAAAAGAAGAGCTCGATTTCCTTAACATAAGCTATCGGCCTGGCCCTGTCTTGCAGAGAAAACCCATATACAATTTCCTCCCTGGAATCATAAGGTACAAGCTGCCCTCCTTCAAGACGCCCCACAATTTTTTCACTGCCCCAATTACCGGGGAAAAGCCCCAAATCCACTTGAATTAAATCCCCAGGGACCTCATAAAGGGGTTCGGGGAATTCGTCCGTATGGACCTGACTGCCCATAATAACCGGTTCATAATAACCTGTAAAAAAAGCCTCTCCTGCATTGTTTATACTCTCAAAAAAGATAAACTTTTTCTGCAGCTGCAATACTCTTTCCCTGCCATGATAATTCTCAAGAGTATCCTTAAAGAGGTCCATGGATGATATCAACTCATGAGGATAATATTCTAAATCACCATACTGAAATACCCTTTCAGGCGAGGTTTCCCTGTAGTAACGTTTTGACTGTTCAATCGCCTGTTCCAATCCTGGGTCAAGGTCATCGACCCATTCATATGAATTCAGATCTTTCCAGGAGAGTTCTACCAGTACCGGCCCCTCAGGTGCACGTACAAATAACCCGCAGCCAGTAATTATAAGGAAGGGTAAAATGATAATTAGACAGAGAAATGGATATTTTTTATACATAATGTCCCGGACACCCAACTAGATATTCACTTGATCGCTCCGCTTAAACCAGTTGGAGACAGTTTGTCCAAGAGATGCATTACACCCATTGCAGCGATCGCAATAACAAACAATGTCAATACTGTTTTGGGGCTTTTAATAAACAAATACAGGACAACTATTGCTACTGCTGCGGAGAGGAGAAGATTACTATTGGTAAAATCGAGGCCATTCTGAATGATATTACTAAAACTCATGAGGATTACTCCGAGCCCTTGCACTCACCGCAAGGAAAGTAAACACGCATGGCCTGCTTCATTTTATCCAGCGCTTCGGTCTGCGATTTCCCCCTTGCCCGAAAGCCGGGGATCTTTTCACTCGTTACAATCCACTCACCGTTTTCATCCTGATACATCATGAATTCTTTCATACTAGCACACCTTTCAACTGAAAGAAGATCATAACATACCTTATTTCTCGCAACAACAAGTGTTCATTACAATTAGAGATAAAGCGCGTGGCATATTTAATGGGTGGTCTGTACAAATTCAGTGTATTCAATAGGAGGGTCTTTAATCTCCATGCCAATGCAAAAAGATACTCCAAACGGTGACGGTTTCTGGTTGAACCATTTTACTTCACAATTTATATCCACAGTATCACCGGAAGGCAGTTTACATTTAAGATCAAGAAGTGTTTCAGCTGTAATATTGGCTATATCAAACAAAGTAGCCGTCACCATATTCAGCCCATGCTCAGAAAAATTCATAATTATTCCGGCGTAGCTGTTTTCTTTCATTATAATTTCAGCATCAAGACTGTCAGCAACTCGTTCAAAACGTCTTTTATTCATTCAGGAACCCCCTTTAGGATAGATATATTAGTATAACAGATAATTATTATTAAGAGAGAAAATAATCATTACATGCTGTATTTACTTATTTTTCTTTTTCAATTCTGTTAATATTTGATTAATATGAGAATACTGATGTTTTACGCACCATCGTTCTGGTTTAAGACATTTGAGAAGGTACTTGAAGAAGTGCCTGACCGGAATGAAGATAAAACAACGAAGCAGGCCGTGGTTGTTTTTTATCAGGCGGAATCTCATGATGTTGAAAATAGAAGCAGGGTCATTACAAAGTTTTTAAAAAACATTAAATGGCTTGCAGGAAAATTCAAAACAAAAAATCTGGTATTGCATTCCTTCGGCCATCTGTCACTCTCAAAGGCCCCTCCGGATTTTACCAGCCGGTTGATTGAAGATGCGAGAGAGCGTTTGATTAAATCAGGTTACACGATTACAGAGACACCCTTTGGTTATCTAAATGAATGGAAGATTCATGTTGCCGGGGAATCTCTGGCAAAGGTATTTAAGGAATTCTGAAGAAGATCAAACCTGAATACTTGACCTGTCAGTGAATGTCATATACTTCAAATAGACCAATGCTACGAGGTCATAAATAAAATGGAGTTGAATAACAACCAGCAGGCTTCCGGTAAGATTAAACAGGAATCCTATATACAGACCCATAATTATCGTTAGTATCACATACGCGAGTGAGATATAATGAGCAAGGCCGAAGATAATGCTTGCCGCGATAATCCCGAGCTTCACCTGTAAGACTCCCCTGAAGAGTAGTTCCTCACCAATACCAGCCAGCAATGAAATCAGTATCAGATCAAATAACGTGCAGTTAGAAAAAATGTCCCGCACCTCGTTCATTACAATACTTCTTATAGAACCGATCAACGGGACCTTTTTTGCCCTTTCTGAAAGAGTAAACAGAAAGAGGGCAAAGGGCGGTAATACTGCTAAGGTTCCAATAACAATATCCCTTAAAAGATTTTGGGTCAAAGGGAATACTTCTATATTCAGGTAGTCAGCTATGAAGAGAGATATTATAAGCATCCCTCCCTCCATGCCGAAGGCCATAGTTAAAATTCTTTTTCTCGTAAATACTGAACTCATTTGCTATTTGTTTTTTATTATATTATTAATGTTCTGGTTGACAATTATATAGATTATACATTATATTATCTAGTCCACGATTGTGCTGCTTTGCTGTACTCGTCTTACCCATTCCAGTAAGAGGATACGTTAACAAAGAATTAATGCGCATCTCGAATGTGAGCAGGATATTTGTGCGCTTTTTATAAAAAAATATATGTAACAAGGAGGAAGTACAATGGCAGGAAAATCAAAAACAGATGTAGCAGCAAGAGCTGGTAATAAAATGATAGGAAAACTCTGCAGTCTCTGCGGAAACAAAATTGATGTTGTCATGGCCGTCACATCAACAGGCAAGAAAAGCATGAAACGTCTTTGTTGCGATAGTTAATCACTAAACGAACCTTAAAAGGCGGACCCATTGGGTCCGCCTTTTTTTTGCCATTTTTCACTTTACATAACAATAATGCTTATATTACAATGTAAACATTGTTAAAATTAATATCATAACTGTTAACATTTATGATATTCAAAATATGCCGGTAAGGAGATAACAGGCACCATATAAACTTAATGTAATTAATTTCCAGCAATAAACAAAAACGACTCAAGAAAGCGGGGAGACATTGCAGAAAAGTGATAAACGGAAAGATGCTATCAAGGAGACTATTACCGACTATGTATACACTGTGCGAGTGGAAGGCGGGACACCTGTAGAGACAACGCATAGTGAAACCTGTTTTGACGTGACCGGCTATACAAGACAGGAATTCATCGACAATCCTTACCTATGGATTCTTATGGTAGTTGAAGAAGACCATCCCCTCGTAAAACAACAATCTGAGCAGGTCCTTGCCAGGCATTATCCTTTACCTATCAAGCACAGAATTACTCACAAAAACGGCTCTATCCGTTGGGTCGAAAGCTCAATCATTCCCAACCATAATCCCGAAGGTGAACTCACTTCATACTATGGACTTATACGGGACATTACAACACACAAAGATATGGCTGATCAACTCTCCACCATCGATAAGCTTATCTCCCAGGCCGATACACTACTGCACAAAAACAATAATAACCGTACGCCAAAAATTGAAGTACAATCATTAGACCGTAAAGATGCTGAGAAGCGTATCTATAAACGTGTCAGTACTGGTAACGACTGCTGGGCTGAGCTTAGTGATTCCGGAAAGATTAAATTGAAAGATATCAGTATCACCGGCATATGCCTTAAAACCAGTGAACCTTTACCGGTTGACAGCTGGCATCAGATAAAAATTCTGTCAGAACAGGAAGAAGAAATCAATTCAACAGGTAAAGTGATTTGGTCGGACCCTTCAGTAAAAAAGGACAACGGTTATTTATATTATGAGAGCGGCCTTAAGATCACGGGGATGAATGACAGGCTGAAAAGTTCATTAGGCCGGTTCATTATTAACATTACCAATTAGTTCGAGCTGCGTATAAATCCTTCATTTCTGTCTTTCCGACAGTCCTTAAGACGTAATCCAGTTTTTCCCATTTTAATTCGAATGCATCCGTTTGTTAGCTTCAGATTGATGTTAATCCACAGCATTTTTCATACTTTTTCCCGCTACCACACGGGCATGGATCGTTACGTTGTATTATGGGTCCTTCTTTTTTATATGTTTGAGTATTGTTTTGTAATTTATTATTCTCATCAAGAAGGTATTCTATGACTTTATCTTGTAAATTTGTATCTTTCTTAAAATATGAAGTGTGTACTTGTATCGCAACTGTTATAATTGCAAAAATAAGCATCAACCACTGAATAAGAGTATTTCCGGAAGAGACATCTTTTAATGCCTGTGCTGTGTCAGGAGATGTTTTTTCTATTTCTGCAAGGACTTCTTCTTTTGAATGTTTTCCTTTTTTAGCATTTTTTAGAATAGATTCAATTTTTTTGAGTACTTCTATACTTGATGAAGGTCCTGTCAAGAAATCAATGACATTATTGGCATATTTATAAACACCATCGGGGACTATACCAACACTACCACATTTCGGACATGGACCAACCTTCGTATTAGTCATGTGAATAGTCGCAGATCCCTCGCCACCAATCAGATTTGGATATTCAAATACTGTTCCACAAGATGTGTTTTCACAAAAGGCAATTAAATTATTCATGATCTTTTTTCATATAGCTAACGCAGAGTTGCCTGACGAACACCTGAATGATATTAACATACTAATAACTGATAAAAAATCAAAAAACAATCAAAGCCAAAACAATACTTGTGGTGTTCGTTCATTTGTCCAACGATTTATTAGGCCTTCTCACTACATCAAATTAATAGGATCAACATCAATATCAATCTTCACTTCCTTCACATCATGCAACCTGTCCAGAATAAGATTCGCAGTCCTCCGCAGCTCCTTTGCATTCTTTCCTTTAAGAACAAAATGCCATCTCCAAAGGTTCCTTATTTTTTCAATCGGAGCAGGAGCAGGCCCTAGAATCTCAATCCCTGCACTGGTTGGCGCAACCCTCTTTATTCTGCTGGAAATAACTTTTATAATCCTTTTAGAGGCCTCTTTTGTCTTGAAACCCAGGATGATACGAATCAGTTTAGAAAAAGGAGGATAAGAGAGCTCTCTTCTTAAATCCATCTCTCTTTTATAGAACCCTTTGTAATCCTGTCCCTTCACATACTCAAAGACATAATGCCCGGCTTCGTACGTCTGTATCATCGCCTTCCCCGGCACCTCCCCCCTACCCGCCCTACCCGCAAGCTGCGTGAAAAGCTGAAAGGCCCTCTCACCCGATCTGAAGTCAGGCATGTTTAACGCTATGTCAGCGGAGACAACAGCTGATATCGTCACCTCAGGAAAGTCATGCCCCTTGGCAACCATTTGCGTCCCCAAAAGCAGATCCAGTTTTTTGTCCTCCATCTCCCTGACAATTTTGTAATGGGAGAGTTTTTTCCGGGTCGTGTCCCTGTCCATCCTTTTAAATTGAAGTTCAGGGATCAGAGTATTGAGTTCTTCTTCAACCCTCTGCGTACCAACACCAAGATACTTCACTCCCGTCCCTTTACATTCAGGGCAATTGGCCTTTGGTTTAAGAAAGGACCCGCAATAGTGGCACTTCAATTCATGAGTATCATTATGGTAGATCAGGGTTATACTGCATGCAGGGCATTTGTATGTATAACCGCAATCCGTACATATATAGAAAGGAGAATAACCCCTCCTATTGAGCATGACAAGGGACTGGTGACCGTTTATAAAGTTTTCCTTTAGGCTGTCGAGGAGCCTGTCCGAAAATGAAAATGTCTTCTTTTTTTCTGTTGTCATATCGATAATTTCAACATCAGGCAATTTTCTATCTTCAATTCTTTTACTCATTTCCAGATATCTAAACTTCCCGCTTTTTGCCGCGTAAAATGCCTCGAGAGACGGAGTAGCCGACCCGAGGATTACCTTGATCCCCTCAAGCTTGGCCTTTGCCAGCGCCACGTCCCTGGCACTATATCTAAGTCCGTCGAACTGCTTATACGAAGCCTCATGTTCTTCATCAATTACGATCAGACCGATATTTTCAAAAGGGGCGAACACAGCGCTTCTGACTCCGATAACAATCCTGGCCTCACCGTTTCTCATCTTACGCCAATAGGTCAATCGCTCCCCGGTCGACAGCCCGCTGTGATAAAAAACGACTTCGTCTCCAAACCTGGACCGGAACCTGTCCACCATCTGCGAGGTAATAGCGATTTCAGGGACGAGGACTATGGCAGCTTTACCCTCAGGCAATGATTTGATCGCATTCATATAGACCTCTGTCTTCCCGCTCCCGGTAACACCATAAAGCAAAAAGACCCCGCTCTCAGTACTGTTTATTTCATCAAGGACATTACTTTGCTCCTTGGTTAATTTGACGGGTCCGGACTTCTTTATCTCAGCATCATATTTAATTCTGGGTTTGCCAGGTTTTTTGTCTTTAAAAAACGCGGAAGGAAGGGCATTTTTCAATGCCAGGCCGGACGAGGACATGTAGTACTCGCCTACCCATTTAATTAGCCGGAGTAAATTTACAGGGATGAACGGCTCATCATCAAGCACTTCTTTTATTTTTTTGAGTTTTATTGAGGGGTCTTTTAATTTTATATTATTTATAGCTGTTACAATTCCGGTTTTATAACTTCTCTTAAACGGGACATTGACGCGTGAACCGACAGAAACCGTTTCCTTCATTTCATCAGGAATAATGTAGGTAAAGGCTTCAGCGTTTATGGGGAACTGTACATCGGCATGCATATATTATTTTACTTTCCTGTATCGATTTGTACTTTATCATACCAGAAGTATTGTGAATTAATAGTATATGTCAGACAAATATTGTGGATTTTTATCAGAAGGATGTTATTTCTAGATGAAAGAAAATACAAGATTGGATTTATTCAATTATGACCATAAAGACAATGACTATTATCTATCTTTAAACTGTCATTGAAATAATCTGGAAGATTCTTTGCAGCCCAATCCTCTTCAGCCATACCAAACGGCTTAATGTAATACGATTTATCGCTTATACTTATTAAATCAGATATTTTCTGCTTCCATGGTATAGTTCCATATCGTACATAATGCTTAAATTTATCCGAAAATAAATCTATTTCCGTTTCACCCTTTAATTCTATTTCAAAGTCCTTTGCCTTATCTATTATTTGAAGAGCATTTGGTGTCAAAACAGCACCAAGCCATTCCTGTTCTTTCTCATATCTGGCAGCATCAACAAGCGCTGAACTTACCATAACTTCTCCGTCCTTATAGAAGTCTCCTCCTCCAATCGCTCCTCTTAAAGGCAATTTATTTCTCATACCATCTTCCAAAATCATTGAACAGGTTGCTAAAAAATGTTCGATAGAACCAGAGAATAGTGGATGACGGTTGGTGTCAACAACAATTATTACTGAGTCAGACAAGATCCAGTTATCAATTTTAACAGCAAGTATATCAGTCCCAGCAGACATTTTTACGTTTTCAATAAATTTACTAATTTTAATGATAGATTCTTCGATATTAGTCTGGTCTATATATGACGAATAACCTATTATGTCAAAAAAGGCTACTAACGTATTTTGATAGACAACAATTACACCATGTTTTTTCAGATAATACTTGGCAACTTCCATGGGGTTGCCATTGTGCTTATAGAGAGTGTCATCAAGTTGCTCTCGTGCAAACTGAAAAACATCATCTCTATTACTTATAGTCACATCTAAGCTCTCAGCAGAAGAATTAATTCTCACATGCTTAACTTGCCTAAAGTGCTTGAATATCTCACCCCATGTTTCGATAGAAAATGAATTCGGAATCAATACCATTATGCCGCGAGCTCTTCCCTCAACTCTTCCCGTTTACTCCAAAGAACAGGACTCACATCATAATTTTTAAGCGAGTCCAGTACAGCAATTGACGGAGCATGCTCTGAATCATTTAAAAAGGCATATGCTCGTGAATTTGGAGGTCTAACCTCTTTCGTATCGATCCATGAAAATGCCACAGCCTGGGCCGTGTTCCGGCTTGGTCTGTTTATTGTCTGAAGGATACGTTCAGGCTGTTTTTTGGAGGCCGGGATAACAAAATCAAATAAATGGTCGTATCCGCTTTTGCCCGTGAATTTAACTTTCGGCGTATAACGTATTTCACTCAGATCAAACCAGGAAGTAACATCTTCAAGAAAAAGGCTTGCAACCATCGGGACAGATAAATAAAAAAGGTCATTCACTGCCAGCATGGCCTGCACCAGATTATGTTTTTTCAGTGCAAAGGTCTCCGAAGAAGCGTGCACAAGCAATTCATCATTAATATTTTTAACGCCAAAGCCATTCAGCGTCAGGTTCAAAAGGTCCTTGCGTTTTTTGCTTTCCAGTTCACATCCGGAAAGACGAAGATCTTCAATCGTATGTCCATCATCCGTAATGATAAAACTCCCGTTTTCACGCTTAATATATATTTGCATATAATCATTGTGTCTGTCTAAATAAGGAGTCGTTATTTCGATCCAGTCTTTTACCTGACGAAGCGATGTTTTATCCTTCAACCATATCTGGTACTGGTCTAATAATTTCTGAACCTCTTCAATCATGTAAATAATCCTTTTTCAATAATCGGCTGTTCCTTAATATTACAAAATTTCATAAAATCATTCAAAAGTTGCCACAAGTCGGACATATTGGAGAATTTATCACCTGGAACCGGGAAAGCCCATTTATCGCCATACCCTTCTTTATATATGTGTAAATGAGGTGACGATATTTCTTCACCGTCCGGATTGCGGTGTGGCTGTCCTCCGAAATCCATTCGTACAAGCACTATGATTTGGCGGGCTCTGTTTTGATATGTCCCTTTGAGAAGATCCATTCTGCCTCTTCTTATATCAAGATTGAAAGTTTCTCTTTTGTCAGCAGATACTAATGGAATTGATATAACTCCTCCTAAAGACGGGTAATCCCAGCTGTCATCATTTGCTCTGTGCTTCTCTATAGCAATTAATGCGTCTGCTTCTGATTGTGTTAGATTTATTTCAGCCATTTCCCTTATCGGATATCATACGCAAAGCCTCGGGAAAGAGCAATAATAAAATCGTAAAACTATGCGCATATTACAATCATTCCTTTTTCCTAAACCACCATTTCTCTATCTCAACCGCAAAAAACACAATCGTTGAGAGCGCCAAAGCAAATGCCAATTCAGCTGGAGGAAGAGGCACTGTTCTGAAAATCGGGTTCAGCACAGGAACATATATTGTCGCCATTTGGAGGGCAAAGGTAAGCAGCACTGCTCCAAGAAGCGGCTTATTGGAAAAGAGCCCAAGTTTAAAGAGCGACTCTCTCTCTGACCGTATCGCTAACACATGCCCCATCTGGCTTAATGAGAGTACCGTAAACACCATTGTCTGCCAATAGGTACCCCCTGACTTCATAAACCACGCCTGGGTAAAAATCGAGACACCGCCCATAAGCAGTCCTACCCAGAAGAGATGATAGCCAAGACCATGAGCGAAAATACTCTCCTTTGGATGACGCGGCGGTTTTTGCATTATGCCTTTTTCAGCTGGTTCCACGGCAAGGGCTAATCCGGGGAGTCCGTCAGTAACGAGATTGATCCATAATATATGTATAGGTAAAAGAGGGATCGGAAGCCCCATAAACGGCGGGAGGAATATGGTCCAGATTTCACCGGAATTACTTGTCATGGTGTATTTGATGAACTTACGTATATTATCGAATATCCTCCTGCCCTCTTTCACCGCCTTTACAATCGTGGCGAAGTTATCATCAAGCAGGATCATATGCGAGGATTCCTTTGAGACATCCGTACCGGTAATACCCATCGCAACACCTATGTCAGCACGTTTCAGGGCCGGCGCATCATTAACACCATCACCAGTCATTGCGACAAACTCTCCCTTGTCCTGCAAAGCTTTTACTATCTTAATCTTCTGCTCCGGAGCAACCCTTGCATAAACCCTGACCTTACCAACCTTCTCCTCAAATTCCTCCAGAGAAAGCTTATCGAGTTCCTGCCCGGTCATCACACCTTCTCCGGCATCTATTATCCCGAGCCTCCTTGCAATCGTCCGTGCGGTCAGCGGATGGTCGCCGGTGATCATTACCGGTTTTATCCCGGCTGTTTTACAAATATCGACCGCTTCCCTTGCCTCTTCTCTTGGAGGGTCTAATAGTCCCGCAATGCCTAAGAATGTAAGCTCTGCCTCAACATTATCCGGTCCAACTTCTCCTGGCATATTTTCCCACTGCCTTTTTGCAAAAGCGATTATTCGCAAGCCATCATTTGCCATCCTCTCACCGGCTTCGGCTATCTCACCACGTAACTTGTCATTCAGCTCTACGAGTTCATTATTCACCAGGACATTGTCAGACTTTTCGATGATTGACTCAAGGGCACCTTTTGTAAATGAGGCAATGGTACCGGCTGAAGACCCATGAAATGTTGTCATGCGTTTTCTATCTGAGTCAAAGGGTATTTCATCAATTCTTGGAAACTCCTTCTCAAGAACATTCTTTTCGAATTCATTATGTGCAGCAATTTCAAACAACGCTGTCTCTGTAGGATCACCAATAAGATTACCGTCCTTGTCCAGAGCAGCATCATTACTCAATGCCATGGCACTGAATAATTCAGTATTCCCTTCCGCACTTTTGTTCTTCAGCTCTTCCGCACTTGTCAATGTCCCATTAACATAAATTTCTTCTACTGTCATCTTGTTAAGCGTAAGCGTGCCTGTTTTATCTGAACAAATATACGTCACCGAACCAAGTGTCTCAACAGCAGGCAACTTTCTTACAAGGGCATTCTGCCTGACCATCTTCTTTGCGCCAAATGCGAGTGAGATAGTTACGACCGCAGGCAATGCCTCAGGGATTGCCGCTACCGCAAGACTGATCGCGGTAAGAAACATCAGCAGAGGCTCCTCGCCCCTTAACAATCCGGCTGTAAAGACAATTGCACAGATCGCAAGTACAATGATACCGAGGCGCTGTCCGAATTTCGCGAGCCTCTTTTGTAAAGGGGTCTTGACCTCTTCTTCAGACTGGAGCATTGACGCTATTTTCCCGAGCTCTGTATCCATTCCTGTACCGATAACAAGACCTGAACCGCGGCCATATGAGACTATAGTCCCCTTATATGCCATGTTCCTTCTATCTCCCAGAGGTATCGATTCACCTTGGAGTTCATCAATGATTTTATCAACCGGTACTGATTCACCTGTAAGGGCAGCCTCTTCAACCTTAAGCTGAGGGGCCTCAAGAAGCCTTAAATCAGCAGGTATAATATTGCCGGCTTCAAGCATTACGATATCTCCGGGCACAAGCTCCGATCCGGGAAGATTCTCTATCTGCCCGTCTCTGAGCACAAGGGCTGTCGGCGCGGCCATGTTCTTTAACGCCTTCATCGCCTTCTCTGCCCGGTACTCCTGAACGAACCCTATAATCGCGTTAAGGACAACTATGACAACAATCGCGATCGTATCAACAAGTTCACCTATGATTCCTGATACAACAGCTGCTGCTATCAGCACCATTATCATGAAATCCTTGAACTGGTCGAGGAACATCATGAAAACGGTCTTTCCGCCGGTTTCTATCAACTCGTTGTGACCGTATTCCTGTAGTCTCCTGCCAGCTTCCTCAGACGAGAGTCCTTCCTGAGCGGCCTTAATTTCGTTCAAGCATTCCTTAATATTCTTCAGATGCCAATTCAAGTCCTTCACCTCTTTGATTTCATTCTGTTTTGGTATGCGGATACATTAACTATAAATAGAGTTTATGGAAAAATCAAAAATAACAACAGGATAATGCCAGAGCATCCTGCATTACAAACATTTATCTTCACATATACTGGAATAACAACAGAATTATCAAGCGCAGTAATTTCAACAGAATAAATGACTTTAATTCCTTTTATTGTGCTTTTTGTTTGACAGCAGCATCTTCTCTATGCTAGATTTTTAGACTTTAGCAATGTCGTACAAAAAGCTCAATACCATTATTTCTATTTGTTAATATTAATGGTTTATCTCAATGAGAAGACCCATTTAAACGCTTCATTAAAATAAGGAGAATTTAAAATGTCCTTAGATCCAACAAAACACCAAGACTGGGAAATAGCACAAGATGCAGAAAAAACAATGTCAAAAATCTACGAAATAGCTGAAAGACTCGGGCTTACCGAAGATGAACTTCTGCCCCAGGGACACTATATCGGAAAAATAGATTACAGGAAAGTCCTTGACCGCCTGAAAGATAAACCTAATGGAAAATATATCGATGTTACCGCAATTACACCAACACCTCTTGGTGAAGGTAAATCAACATCATCAATGGGGCTTGTACAGGGATTCGGCAAACTCGGAAAAAACGTAAGCGCAGCTATCAGACAGCCTTCCGGCGGACCGACAATGAATATCAAAGGTTCTGCTGCAGGCGGTGGACTTGCACAATGCATTCCTTTAACTCCCTTTTCCCTGGGATTTACCGGTGATATTAACGCGATCATGAACGCGCACAACCTTGCAATGGTCGCCCTTACTTCAAGAATGCAGCACGAACGTAATTATACTGATGAACAGCTTATGCGCCTCAGCAATATGGAAAGGCTCGACATAGATCCTACCCAGGTTGAGATGGGATGGATCACGGAATTTTGTGTCCAATCAATAAGAAACAACATAATTAGAAATGAAGGTGTAAACGGAA